>Ga0209705_10000241_pt1 | contig 28226 bp, 25 predicted proteins | sample PPLLaktember2015_5_FD_187262 | JGI IMG/M metagenome (GOLD analysis project Ga0209705, IMG submission 187262) | Freshwater sediment microbial communities from Prairie Pothole Lake near Jamestown, North Dakota, USA - PPLs Lake P8 Core (1) Depth... | ecosystem: Environmental > Aquatic > Freshwater... | reverse complement strand
CGCAATGTCGCGAGGTCCGTCATGGCACCTGCTCAGAACCGTAGACCCGTCGGGTAGCCTCGTGTCAACCACGTCCATGGCTCCGTTGCCGACGCTGCCACCTCGGGTGTCGGGCGAGCAGGACCGACTACAATCGCCGCCAATCATGGTGGTGGCGCACCTGCCGCGCAGGTGATCGTCCGCGACGGCGCGGCATACCTGGCATGCGATCAGCATGTCAATGTCACGCGGCCTCACGGACCAGCCAGTTGCGGAAATCGTCCACTGCGGTGAGCCAGCCTTCGCTCGTGATCCAATGCGAAGGCTGTCTCACCGTAGCCCCGAAGGGACTCCCCGGTCCTTGCGGGTCCCAGCATGCACGGCCTCCCCAAGGGCATCGTCTGCGATCGGGGTAGCAGATCAGGTCGAAGGCGCGGGCCCGGCACCGCTGCCACACCGAGTAGGCGCGTCGAACGGCGGGGCGGACGGACTCCGGTGCCTGTGCGACGTCGAGTCTCTCGACGGCAATCGGCAGCCGGCTCTCGGGTCCGGGAGCGTCACCCACCACCAGCCACGTGACCGAGAAGCCGGCTGCGGCCAGGGAGCTGGCGATCGCTCGAGAGACGGTGTCGGTGTCGGTGCCGACCGACACAACGCAGGCCGCAATCATTCGGTCACCCATCGACGCGGCCGATTGTGCTCCAGTTCATGCGGCTGGTAAAGCTCGGACGGGCGGCGGTGATCCGTCGGGTGTGACGATGTTCCGTCAGGTCGGTGCCCCGGACGGAGGCGGACGAGTCCTTGAGCTGTGGTCTTTTGTCGCACCGTCCCGCGGATCCCTGCGGTGAATGGTCGCACCTTGCGGAGAGCCACACAGTGGCGTGATACGTTGACTCATCCGTTGCCGCAGGGCGTGAGAGCACTGCGGCGGCGCCGACGGACATACGAAGCACCGCATCGGGCGGATTTGGAGACCTCTCGTGAATCATAGAAACGTTCTTCAGTGGCGCAAGACCGCGCTCGTGATCGCCGTGGCGTTGGGCACGACGGTGACGCTTGCCGCGGTCACGCGATTGACCATCAGCACGCCGTTTGCGATCAGCGACGGCGACGCGGGCGACAAGCCCAAGATCCAGCGTGCCGGCGACGGGACGCTGGTCGTGATCTACGGCGACGACACGCCGGGCGCCGGCAATGTCTACGACACCAAGTCCGACGCCGAGCGGCCGGCGCGCGATGTCTATGTTAAGACGTGCAAGCCCGGTACGGTCCGCCCCGATACCGTCGTGCGCACGTGCGATGTGCCGGAGGACTGGTCGACGGCTCGGAACCTCTCGGGGTCGGCGCTCCAGTCGAGCATCGCGACGGCGTGGCAGGGCGGCGACCCGGTTGCCAGCCGCATGCCCTATCCGGGCGACATCGACAAGGTCAACATCAAGACCAGCGGCCCCGTGATCGTTGCCTCGTGGATTGGCAACTACTGCCCCGATGGCGACCTGGCCACGCCCGGCATCCAGCCGCCGGTGCAGCGCGCGATCCGTTACCTCGAGCGTGACAGCCGCGTCATTCCGTTCGCGTGCACGTGGGTGACGTACACGGCCAACAACGGCACCACGTGGAGCGCGCCGGCTCAGCTCAGCACGGGCGAGCGCGACGCCAAGCAGGACGCGCACAGCGGCAACGTCAACACCGACCCCGCCAGCCCGAGCTTCCGCAGAGGGCAAGTCATCATCTCGTGGCAGGAGGATCCGATGGGGCTGCAGCTCGGTGAGGGCGACGGTCCCGGTGACGGCGCGTCCGGCGCCACGGTCAGCGGCGGCACCGACGTCTGGTACACGTACGCGACGGTCGACCTCTCGGTCCCGAGCACCCCAGCCGACGATTTCGTCCTCGCCTCGCCGGCGCGGCTCACCGACAACTGGCAGGGCCTGTACGGGCTGCCTGGCCAGGTCAACCCGATCTTCGATGGTGCAGGTGTCAACGTTGACCCGGGCCTGATCGAGAAAGGCCAGGCGGGCGCTTCGCGCGCGAACATCGGCATGGTCGGCGGCACGTCGATCATCGCCTACGAAGAAACGAAGGGATCGGAAGGGCTCGACGAGGGCAAGTTCATCCGTTACCACGCGTTCCCGTATGCCGTGCCCCCGGTCGATGCGGCGGGCAAGGCGGGGTGCGTCATCAGCGATCCGCTGAAGAACGGTCGCCGCGTCCGCTTCCTCACCCAGACGCCGGCTGATGCCGGCCCCGGCGGCATCAACATCGCCATCTTCTGGAAGGAGGGCATCTACGACAGGGGTGGCCCCTCCGACATCGTGCTGCGCCGCGGCATGGGCGGCCTGCAGCCGGCCAACATGGAGCCGGCGGTCGATCCGGCCTGCGCCACCTCCGACTACGTGACGGCGATCACGCTGGCCAACGCGCACGCGGAGAACCTGAGCAGCAACACGCCCACCGCGACGAGCGCCAACCTGTCGGACGACACCGAGCTCAACTACACCGAGAACGCGCTCGCGCACCGCGGCGTGCTCCGGGGTGGCGACCTGTGGGTGGGCTGGAACTACACCAGCGACCTCGTGAAGCTCTGGGCGCAGCTGGACAACTACAACTTCTGGCTCCGCAAGTACACGGTCGGCCAGGGTTGGGGAGTGCCCGCCAACGTTTCCAGGATCACGGACCGGACCATCAACGTCCGCGAGCCTCGCATCATCGGCACGCCCAAGAGCAGCCAGACGACGTGCCCCACCGGCAACCCGCAGGATCCCACGACGACCGATCCGACACAGTGCCAGAATCCGGACGTCATCCTTCTGGCGTGGGGCACGCAGGAGAACGTCTCGCCCTACGACCCGGAGGGCGGTGCCGATCTCGGCATCTTCGTCACGGTCAGCACCGACGCGGCCGAGACGTTCGCGACGCCTGTGCGCTATTCGACGGCCGCCGGGACGGTGTTCCAGGACGAGGAGTACGCCTACGAATCGCAGATCGTGACCCGCCCCGACGGCCTGCATTTCTATGGGGTCTGGAACCAGGGCAACACGGTGACCGGCCGCACCTACTCGGAGTACGCCCGGGGCGTCGTGACGCAAGTGCTCACGCAGCCCACAGGGCTCTACGCCGCTTCCATCGTCGGCAACCAGGTGACGCTGCGATGGACCGAGCCCGAGGCGGGGCCGCCGGCTGGCGGCTACGTCATCCGCGGCGGTCTCACCCCCGGCGACACGCAGGTCCTCATCCCGACCGGCAGCCAGGATCCGATCTTCACGCTGACCGCACCGAGCGGATCGTTCTACGTCAGCGTTCACGGTGAGGATCCGGCCGAGCCGTCCAACGAGATCCGGATCTTCGTGAACGTGCCGCAGGCGCCGTCGGCGCCGCAGAACCTCGTCGGGCTGGTCAACGGCTCGTCCGTCGCCCTGGCCTGGCGGAACACCTTCGAGGGCGGCGAGCCGAGCTCGATCCTGCTGGACGTGTCCGGCCCGCTCACGACCTCGATCCCGCTCGGCCTGACCGAGTCCATCACCTTCGACAACGTGCCGGCGGGCAGCTACACGGTCAGTGTCCGGGCGGCGAACGCCACCGGCACCAGCGCGAGCTCGAGCCCGGTCACGCTGTCGGTCCCGGCGGCCTGCACCGGCGTTCCGCTGACTCCCGACCGCTTCCTCGCCTACCGGCTGGGGAACACGATCGTGGCGGTCTGGGATCTTGCCGCCAGCGGGCCGGCGCCCACCAACTATCTCGTGGAGGTGACCGGCGCCTATACCGGCAGCTTCAGCACGACAGCCCGGTTCATCAGCGGGACGGCCGCCCCCGGCACCTACAACGTCCGGGTCACGGCGCAGAACGCGTGCGGATCGAGCGCGCCCACGCCTGTGCAGACGGTCGTCGTGCCCTGATCGTTGCCAATGAGGGTTCCGCCGCCGCTCTCTCGCACGGCGGCGGGGCCCCCCTCCTCGAAACACATCGGGCTAGCGGGCTGTCTTTCCGAAATCGTGACGATCACAGTGCGCTAGCCACTGGCGAAGAGAGGCCGGGCCAACGAGTGTTGCTGGCCTCGCCCTTTCCCGTCTTCACGAGTGCGTTGCTCGTCACTGACCACGCAGCACGTTCCAGTGCGTGGCTCCTCCGCCTCCACCCGCACCGGTTTCCCTTGCCGCGCCTATCGGGATCCGCGTGCTTGACAATCCATAAGTGTTGGCTTATTGATTATGCATGCAGGGCATGGCCGCGGTCGAGGACCGGATCTTCCAGGCGCTGGCGGACCCCAGCCGCCGGGCGATCTTCGAGTCGCTCACCCGCGGCGAAGCCGCGGTGAAGGACCTCACGGCGCGCTTCGACATCTCGCAACCGGCCGTGTCGCAGCACCTCGCCGCGTTGAAGGACGCCGGCCTGGTGGACGGCCGGCGCGAGGGGCGCTGTGTCTACTACCGGGTGGAGCCGCGCGGGATGGAGCCGCTCATCGACTGGATCGCCCACTACCGCGCGTTCTGGCCCGCGCACGTCGGTCGCCTCGAGCGGCTGCTGGAGAAGATGGACGAATGAGTACAGACTCGCTGTCGTTCGAGTTCGATCTGCCTCATCCGCCGGAGAAGGTGTGGCGCGCGCTCACCGACCCCGCACTGCTCACGGAGTGGCTCCTGCCCGTAGTCGACCTCACGCTCGAGCCGGGAGCGGCGTTCAGGTTGAAGACCGAGCCGCAGCCCGGTTGGAACGGCACCGTGAACTGCCGCTTCGTCGAGATCGAAGCGCATCGGAAACTCAGTTACACCTGGGTCGTCGGCGATCCCGGTGGCTGGTTGATCGACACCGTCGTGACGTTCACCCTCACGCCCACGGCGTCGGGCACGCGCCTGTCCCTCGTGCAGTCGGGCTTCAAGCCGGACCAGAAGCGGGAGTTCGGCGGCGCGCGCTACGGCTGGAAGATGATGGGCGACAGGCTCGTCGACCTGCTTGCGAGGATCCCATGAACAACAGGACCCGGGCCAGGCCACGTGCGAGTGAGGCCACGCCATCGAGACTCCTGTCAGGCGGCAATCCGCAGATCGCGAAGGCCGACGGTGACGCCCCGGTGCAGGCGTACATCGCGGCGATGCCGGGCTGGAAACGCGACGTCGGGCGCCGGCTGGACGCCCTCATCGTGCGGAACGTTCCGAACGTCCGCAAGGCCGTGAAGTGGAACTCGCCGTTCTACGGCATCGAAGGCCGGGGATGGTTCCTGTCGTTCCACACGTTCACGCACTACGTCAAAGTGGCGTTCTTTCGCGGCACATCGCTCATGCCGGTCCCGCCCGGTCCCAGCAAGAGCCGGGAGACGCGCTACGTCGACATCCGCGAAGGCGAGCTCGACGAGGCGCAGATGGCGGCGTGGGTGAAGCAGGCGGCGGCGTTGCCCGGCTGGCTCCCGTAGCCGACACAAATTCCTGCTTCCTGCGCACCCTCTCGAGGAGGCGACGATGAAACGGTCCGAAGCCAGGCAGGAAGGCGAGTCCGCGTCCGATCTGATCAGCCGGAGAATCGCCGAGCTCGGCGACTGGCGCGGCGACACGCTCGGCAGGATCCGCGCGCTGATCAAGGAAGCCGACCCCGACATCGTCGAAGAGTGGAAGTGGATGGGAACCCCGGTCTGGTCGCACGACGGGATCGTCTGCACCGGCGAGACCTACAAGAGCGTCGTGAAGATGACGTTCGCCAAGGGCGCTTCGCTGAAGGACCCCTCGCGCCTCTTCAACGCCAGCCTCGATGGGAACGCGCGGCGCGCCATCGACATCCACGAGGGCGAGGCGATCGACGAGCCGGCCCTGAAGGCGCTCGTCCGCGCGGCCGTGGCGCTGAACACGTCAGCCGGGAAGGTTCCGCGCGCCCGCTCGCGTCAGCGCGCCGGCTGAGACGTGAAGTAGGCCCGCGCCGCATCGTCCGCGGCCTTGCGGTACTCCGCGACCTTGCTCTGCTCGGCCGCGGCGAGCGCCTCCCGCAAGCGCGCCGTGTCGAGCTCCTTCCCGTAGCACGGTGAGCCTGGCTGCTGCCGCCACGATTCCTCGATGCCGCCCGCGTCCACCGCGTCGAATCCGAGCGCCTCCACCAGCTGCAGCACCCTCCCGCGCACGTCGGGCGAATCGCCGGCCACAGGTACCGCGAGACGCCCCTCCGCCCCACGCGGTGTGCCTTTCTCGAGCAGGTTCTTGAAGTAGATCGTGTTGAACGCCTTGATCACCGGCCGTCCGATCTGATCGGCTACCCACCCGCTCTCGGTCCGTCCCGCATCAATCACCGGGATGTGGCCGTCGCGGCTCGGGTAGTAGTGGCCGGCATCGATCACGACGACGTCGGCGGGAACGCCCGCGAACACGTCCTTCGGCAGCTCGGGTACAGCGCGCTCAGGAATCGCGACCACGACCATCTCGCCGCTCTGCGTCGCCTCCCTGGCCGTGACCGGCGTGGCCCCGATCTCCGCCGCGAAGTCACGAAGCGTCTCCGGCCCACGTGAGTTCGCAATCGCGACGGCGTGACCAAGCTCGGTCAGTCTCCTCGCGAGCGCCGAGCCAATCATGCCTGCGCCAATGATGCCAATCTTCATCGGAGCACCTTAGCATGGCCGTCTTCGGGAGAGCGCCGTCCAGTCCTCTCCTCGTGTGGCGTCGTGCGTGTCCCCGGTTTCAACGGGCAGAGCCGGAACGCGACTGACCGGGGACGCTAGAAGCTCCTCCCGACCGCCCGAGCCCGTTCGAGGTAGCGCTGCCTCATCTCATCGTCGGCGCCATGGACGGCGTAGAAGAACTCGTGCTCCACCTTCCTGATTCCCGGATACGTCAAGGTGAACTGGTCGATCACCGTGCGCATCGCGTCGCGGAGCCCGGTGTCGTAGGCGCGCTCGTCGAAGATCGTCGTCTGGATGATCAACGCCTTCTCGTGCGTGAGCCGTGGCCGGCGGCCGTTGATGTCACCTCGCCACGCGTCCGCGGTCAGGTCGTAGGCGAAGCCGGGCGTCCAGACGCGATCGAGCCATCCCTTGAGGATGGCCGGAAAGCTCAGGAAGTGCACGGGCGCGACGAATGCCAGCGCCTGGGCCCGCGCCACCTTCTCCTGCTGCTCGAGCACGTCCTTCGGCTGAAAGCGCTCGCGCAGCAGGCGGATGATGCCGCGTGCGTCGCGGTCGCCGATCAGCCGCTTCAGCGCGAGCCGCCGCAGCGGCCCGGCGGCTCCCTCGAGCAGCGACTCCCGCAACCGCATCCTGTCGAGGAGATCGTCCGGGATGCTCTCGGTGAGCCAGCTCGGAGTGTCCCGTTGCCGGAGCACCGGGTCGAACCCGATGGCATACAGGTCGACGACTTCGTTGGAGTGTCCGGCCTCCCGCAGGCCCGCCGTGAAGTGCTCGAGCACCGCATGACAGAACGACTGCGGATTGGGATGCGCGTAAATCGTGAGCACGTGCATGGTGTACCTCTCGGCACGGTGCGTCGCCACCGATTGGCCCGCCCCGTCCGATGATAAGGCCGCTGAACACGCGCGCACCGGGCCATCACGCCCACGGTCCAACTTTCTACTGGTAACCCCTGTGGCCGTGGCGTCAGGATGGTAGCCATGACCTCCCAGACGGCCACGCCCATGCCTGCGACTCTCGGCACTACCGCCGCCGGTCCGCTGGAAGAAACCATCACGCTCAGCCAGGCGAAGACACTCATCAAGTGCATGGCCCAGGAGCAGAGCTTCCTGCTGCTCTCACCGCCCGGGGTCGGCAAGTCGGAGATGGTCTACCAGGCGGCGGCCGAGGCCGGTCTTCCGTGCCGGTCGCTGCTCGGCACGCAGATCGCGCCCGAAGACGTCAGCGGGATTCCGCGGATCGTGGGGGAGCGGTCGGTATTCTGCCCGCCACGCGTCCTGCTGCCGGAGCACCCCGAGCCGTTCTGCCTGTTCCTGGACGAGTTGCCCGCGTGCGCGCCCGACGTGCAGAAGGCGTTCTACTCGCTCCTGCTCGAGCGGCGGCTCGGCGAGCATTCGCTGCCGCCTGGCACATGGGTGGTGGCGGCCGGGAACCGCGTCCAGGATCGCGCGCTGGTGCGCGCGCTGAGCTCGGCGCTGGTCAACCGCGTGAGCATCCTGAACGTGCGTGTCGACGTGCAGGAATGGCTCGACTGGGCCACGGCCAACGGTGTGCGCGCCGACGTGCTGAACTTCATCTCCTACATGCCGGATGCCCTGATGCGCCCGGTGCCGGCCGACCCGCAGCCGTTCTCGACGCCACGCGCCTGGACGCTTCTGTCGCGCGGGCTCGACCTGGGGGAGGCCGCCGGCATCCTCACGCCCGAGTTGAGGCGGGCGCTGGCGTTCGGGCGCGTGTCGGCCGAGGACGCCGCGGTGTTCTGCGCGCTCGCCGAAGAGTCCATCCAGCGCATGCAGCCGCTCACGCACTACATCGAACACCCTTCCAGCCTGCCGTCGGGCGACGCGGCGCGATGGTTCATCCTGAACTGCATCCGCCAGCACGTGCGTGATGGCCGCCTCCAGGGCCTGCCACCGGACACGGTCAATCGCTTCCTGGCCAGCCTGCCGCCCGAGCATCAGCTCACGCTCGTCGCGGATCTCGTCGGCCACTGGAGCGAGCTCGGCGCCGACCCCGCCATGCTGGCGCTCCTCAAGCAGGTGACCCGCCTGTGACGCCGATCTCGACCCCCGAGGCGCCGCGGGCGCCCGGCGCCGATCAGCATCAGTTGCAGCGTGTCCAGCGCGGTCTCCGGCTGCTGACCGTGCCGCTCCCGTACCTCTCCGGGCTTGCCGCCAGGGTCCGCGTCTCTCTCGACGACCGCGTGCCCACCATGGGCGTGTTCGCCTCCGGGCGCCTCGTCGTCAATCCGGCCTTCACCGAGCGGCTCAAGGAGAACGATCTGATCTTCGTGCTGGCGCACGAGCTGCTGCACCTCGCGCTCAGGACGCACGATCGCGCGCGCGGCAGCCACCACCTCGAGTTCAACTACGCGCACGACTACATCATCAACGACATCCTCCGCATCGAGCTGGGCGTCGAGCGCGTGCCGGCCGATGGGCTCGACCTGCCTGGCGCGAGCAAGCGGTCGGCCGAGGAGATCGTCCTCGAGATGCGCCGCAACGCCGCCGACATGCCCTCGAAGACGTCGGTCTTCGAGGGGCAGGAGACGACCATTGGCCGCGTGTTCGGTCCGCGCGGCCGGGGCCACGCGGGCGCTGAAGGCGACGAACGGGCCGACGCGGGCGATGTGCTCGACACCCAGCGCGAGAAGGAGATGTTCCCCGACGACGTCGCGGCCCAGGCGGAAGAGGCCGCGAGGATCAGGGAAGCGGCGTCGGCAGGGCTCGCGATGGCCAGGGCCGTCGGCGCGCTCCGGGGCCTTCGGGGCGACGCCCCCGGCGCGGTGTCCCAGGTGGTCACGGCGCTTCGCGGCATCTATCGCACGCCGTGGGAGGTCGCGCTGCAGCGCTGGATGGAATCGGTGGCGCCGGGGGAGCGCACGTTCGTGCGCCCGTCACGACGCGGCGCGGACCGTGACGATGTCGTCCTGCCCGGACGGCGGCGCGAAGGCTGGATGCTGAACGTTGTCGTCGACACCAGCGGATCGATGGCCGAGGAGATCCCGCGCGCGCTCGGCGCCATCGCCGACTTCTGCGACGCGGTGGCCGTGGACCAGGTCCGGCTGCTCCAGTGCGACGTGACGGTCACGAGCGACGAGCTGCTGTCGCCCACGGAGCTGGCGGAGTATCAAATCACCGGCTACGGTGGAAGCGATCTCACTCCTGCCATGGAGCGGCTGGCCGCCGACCCGCAGGTGCGGGCCGCCGCCATCATCACGGATGGTGAGATCGAGTACCCGAAGGAGGCGATGCCGTACTCCGTCCTGTGGGTGCTGCCCCCCGGACGATCGGCCGCCTTCCAGCCACCGTACGGCCGGGTGGTCGTCATGGACACGGAGCAGGAAGCGCGATGAAGGTCATCCAGGAACTGGTGGCGCACTTCGAGCGCCAGAACAAGCTGTCGCCCGACGAGATCAGGGCCCTGCTCGATCAGGGCTTTCTCGCCGCCGCCGCGCCGTCGCGGATCCAGGATCTGTGCGACACGCCGGGCACCACCTTCTACTTTCGTGTGACCGGCGCCACCGACGGGTCGCTGTGGGGCACGGACATCTACACGGGCGACTCGGTGCTGGCCACGGCGGCCGTGCATGCGGGCGCTGTGAAGGCCGGCGAAACCGCGGTGGTTCGCGTGACGGTGATGCCGCCGCTTGCCGCCTACCAGGGCTCCGTCCGCAACGGCGTGACGAGTCACGACTACGGCCGCTACGGCACCGCCTACCGCGTGGACCGCGTCTAGCCGGCGGCCGTCCCCGCCTGCGAGGGCCGCGGAGGGATGGCCCGCCTCAGCGCCAGATCGCGCGGGTCGTCCACCACGCTCCGCATGCGATTGGTCACGTAGGCGTAGGCGAGGCCGGCCTCCGGATCGGCATACGCCAGCGAGCCACCCGCGCCAGGCGAGCCGTACGCGCCCGCATGACCGAAGCGCCAGTTCGGGCAGTTCTTCATGAAGCCGAGGGAGTACTCGACCTCGCCCTTGAGCGCCTCGTCGTAGAAGCCGTTCGTGGAGGGAATGGCCGGCGCGCGGAGCGCCTCCAGCGTCTCCGGCCGCAGGCCCAGCTCTCGGCCACCGGTCGCGAAGACGCTGTACGCGCGCGCCATGGCCCGGGCCGTGCCGACCCCGCCACCGGATGGCACCTCGAGGTTGCGCGCGTAGACGCGTGCCTCGTCGATGTACACCCGGTCGCCCGGATTGACCATCAGCGCCCTGAAGATGTGCGAGCGCGGGTTCATCGCCGCGAGCATCAGGGGCACCGGCATCCCCCGCAGCATCGTGAACAGGTTGGTGTCGAGTACCGCGAGCCGCGCGTCCGGGATCGGCTCCGGGAGGCCGATGTAGAAGTCCAGTCCCAGCGGTGACGCGATCTCTTCCTGGAAGAACTGCCCGAGGCTGCGGTGTTTCGGGTCCACGCGGCGCAGCAGCTCGCCTTCGTAGAAGCCCAGCGTGATGGCGTGGTAGGCCTGCCGGCTCCCCGGTTCCCACTCCGGCTTCTGGCGGGCGAGGACGACCGCCAGCTGGTCGAGGTCCGCGACCACCGCCTTGTCCACCGGCTCGCCGAAGGCGAAGAGGCCCGCCTGGTGGGCGAGCAGCTGCCGGACGGTGACCTGCTCCTTCCCCTGCTGGGCGAACTCCGGCCAGTACGTGCACACGCGCTCGTCGTAATCCAGCCAGCCGCGCGAGTGGGCCAGCGCGAGGGTCATCGCCGCAAGGCCCTTGGTAGCCGAGTGGACGAGGACCATCGTGTCCTCTTCCCACGGCTCGCCCGTGGCCTTGTTGCGGATCCCGCCCCAGAGGTCCACCACCTTCTCGCCGTGCCGGTAGATGCAGCACGCGGCGCCCAGCTCGTGGCGGCGGGTGAAGTTCTCGGAGAATGCCTCGCGCACGGCCTCGAAGCCGGCACCCGCGAAGCCGTGGATGGTGGCATGCCTCTCGTCGCGCGTCTGCATGGCCCTCTCGCCCGCATCGTACCCCCAACGCGAGGCCCACTGTCCTCCCCAGTCCGGATTACGCGATCCGGCACCGAAACCGGGCCGCCCGGCCGACGGTGGCCACGGGCATGGTGTCCCGCGCGCGGCGGAGTGGTTCCGGTCGCTCGGGCGCGAGCCTGGCTCATCGCCTGGCGGTCGCACGCCGGGACGAATCGGGCTAGCATCGTGTGAGGCGGACGTCCGGCTGAGCAACGGCCAGGGCCGCATCCGGCTCGAGGAGCGACGATGACCAGGCTGACGTTTTCGACCACGATCAACGCCCCGAAGGATGTCGTCTGGCGCACGATGCTCGAGGACGAAACCTACCGCCAGTGGACGAGCGCGTTCCAGGAGGGCTCGTACGCGGTGACCGACTGGAAACCGGGCAGCAAGGCGCTCTTCCTCGCGCCGGACGGCAGCGGCATGGTGAGCCGCATCGCCGAGCACCGGCCCAACGAGTACCTCTCGCTCGAGCACATCGGCATCGTGAAGAACGGCGTCGAGGACACCACGAGCACCGAGGTGCTGAAGTGGGCGGGCGCGCGCGAGAACTACACGCTGCGCGAGAACGGCGGCCATTCCGTGCTCACCATCGAGATGGACACCGCCGACGAGCAGCAGGCGATGTTCGAGGACATGTGGCCGAAGGCGCTGGCGGCCCTGAAAGACCTCTCCGAGCGCCGCGCGGCGGATCGTCGCTAGCGCGGTGCGAAGGCCGGTGCGCCGGCGCGGAAGGCCGCGAAGTATACTGCCACACGCTCGGTCGTCGGTCGGGTATCCACGGAGAGGGTGGGGTCCATGTCGAAGCCCGTCGTCCCGAACTGTGTACGGCTTTCGTGTGCTCGATGGCGCCGATCCGCGGTGGCCGCCGCCGCGATCGCGCTCCTGCACGCCCCGGCGATGGTTGGTGCCCAGCCGCCGACGGGAGGGGAGAAGTTGAGACGGCCGGCCGCCGGCACGCTCGACCTCGCCGCATGGGATGCGGACCCGAGCCTTGCGACACCCGCAACGACGGTCTACGACTTCGACCCGTCGTCCCCGGCGAGGTCCATCGGCGGCATCACCGAGATCTCCATACCAGCGACGGGCACATCTGGCGTGGCGCGCCCGTACCCGCTGAACCTGATGGTGTCCGGCGTGTCGGGCACCATCGGAGAGCTGGCAGTGCGTCTCGAGAACTTCTCGCACACCTGCCCCGCCGACGTAAACGTCCTGCTCGTCGGCCCCGGCGGGCAGCGCGTCATGCTTCTGGCCTCCGCCGGCGGCTGCACGGACGCCTCGGGCATTCACCTCACCCTCTCGGACGGCGCCGCTCAGCTGCCGTCGGAACTCGTCACCGGCGCCTACCGACCGAACGTCTACTCGGGCGTCAACCTGCCCGCGCCGGCGCCGCCGGGGCCGTATTCATCGGTGCTCTCGGCCTTCAATGGGACCGACCCAAACGGGACATGGAGTCTCTACGTCGCCGACAAGGCCGAGGAGGATGCCGGATCGCTGTTCGGGTTCACACTCATCATCACACCGTCGTTCGACAACAACACGGCCGAGTGGATTCCGCCGACGGGAACGGCCGGGACCACGGAGTCGACGGTCGAGGTCCAGGGCCTCACGGCACCGATCACCAAGGTCACCGTGTCGTTCCGCATCGCGCACTCCTACGATGCCGACCTCGAGATCTCGCTGATCGGACCGGATGGGACAACCGTCCCGCTGGTCTTGAACCGGGGCGGCCCGGGGGACAACTTCGGCAACTCGTGCGCCGACCGCGCCAACTTCGACGATGAGGCGACCGTTCCCATCGCGGCCGGGAGCGCACCGTTCGCGGGAACATTCCAGCCGGAGCAACCGCTCGCCGCCTTCATCGGGAAGTCAGGAGCGTCCGCCAACGGTACCTGGCGTTTGCGTGTGGTCGATGAGTTCACTGGCGATCTGGGCGTGCTGGCGTGCTGGTCGGTGGTCGTTCACCAGGACGAGACCGCGGCCCTGCAGCCTCCCACCAACCTGACGGCAACGGGTGTCGCAGGCAACGTCGTCACGTTCGGATGGACGCCGCCCAGCGCGGGTCCGACTCCCGTCCGATACCAGATTGAGGGCGGCCTGTTCCCCGGCGACGTGCTGGCCACGCTGCCGGCCGGGGCCGAACCGCGCTTCACGCTGGTGGCCCCATCGGGCGCGTTCTTCGTCCGTGCCCGTGCCGTGGCGCCGAGCGGCGCCATCAGCGAGGCGTCGAACGAGATCCGCATCTTCGTCAGTATTCCCCAACCGCCATCGGCGCCGGCCGGGCTGATCGGGCTCATCAGCAACTCCAACTCGCTCGATCTGGCCTGGGTCAACACCTACAAGGGCGGCGCCCCCACAGGAATCGTCCTGGACGTGCAGGGGGTTGGCTTCACGACGCAGATTCCGCTGGGGCTGACCGATCGCGTGCGCTTCAACGGTGTGCCCGGCGGCACCTATACGCTGAGCCTGCGCGCGGTGAACGCCGCGGGAACGAGCCCGCCGTCGAACTCGTTCGGGGGCACCTTTCCGGCATTCGGCTGTTCCCGCCCGCCTGAAGCCCCAGCGCGTGTCGCCGCGTACCGCATTGGCAATTTGGCTTACGTTCAGTGGGACTCGCCGGCCAGTGGCGGGGCACCGACGCAGTACCAGGTGGATGTCACGGGCTCGTTCGTGGGGACCTTCTTGACGACGGGGCGCGGCCTGAGCGGCGCGGTGGGGCCGGGGACGTATCAGATTGCCGTACGAGCGCTGACACCTTGCGCGGCGAGCGCGCCCACGCCCGTCCAGACACTCCTGGTTCCCTAGCGCGATCGGGGGCACCGCGGTCCCCGCGGGGGTACGTGGAACGATTGGTGGCCCGGCGGCGGCACCCGCGGTCACGCCGGAGCACTAAGGAGGGCCGGTGGAGCGACGTACTCTGTTGCGGGGCGGGCTTTCAGCCCTGGCCGTGGCGCTGTGGCCGGCGGAGGGGCGCGCCGGCGAGAGGCGCCAGGGCGCCGCGCCGTCCTCGCGCACGCGGCTCATCCTCCTGGGCACGGGAGGCGGTCCCCGCCCGCGCACGGCCACCGCCGCGTCATCCCAGGTCGTCATCGCGAACGGCAGGCCGTACGTGGTTGACTGCGGCGATGGCGTCGCCCGCCAGCTCGTCGCCGCCGGCGTGCCGCTGACGGCGCTGCGGCACGTGTTCATCACCCACCAGCACTCGGACCACACGGCGGATTACGGCAACCTCGTCTGGCTCTCCTGGGCCGCGGGCCTGCGCACGCGCGTGGACACGTGGGGCCCGCCGCCACTGGCGGAGATGACGCGGCTGTTCCTCGAGATGAACCGCGCCGACATCGAGACGCGCATCGCCGACGAGGGCCGGGTGCCGCTGGCGCCGCTGCTGCATGCGCACGAGGTGAAGGCCGCCGGCGTGGTCCTGGAAGACGAGAACGTGAAGGTGACGGCGGCGCTCGTCTCGCATCCTCCCGTCACTCCGGCGCTGGCATACCGGTTTGACGCAACGGATCGATCCATCGTGATCTCGGGCGACACCGCGCGGTCCGACAGCCTGGTCGCCCTCGCGAAGGGCGCCGACGTCCTGGTCCACGAGGCGCTGTATGCCCCGGCCGTCGATCGCCTCGTCGCACGCGTCCCCAATGCCTCGACGCTGAAGAAACACCTGCTCGACAGCCACACCACCCCCGAGGACTGCGGGCGGGTGGCGGCGGCCGCCGGCGTGACGACGCTGGTCCTCTCACACCTGGTGCCCCCGGACGATCCACTGGTCACCGAGCGGATGTGGGTGGACGCCGCGCGAACCCACTTCACGGGGACCATCGTCGTGGGGAAGGACCTCCTGGAGATCTGAGCGGCCATGTTCGTGGAACAATCGGGTGCCGGGGGGAGTCTTTTCGAGTAATGAAGCCGCTCATCAACCGCCGCACCCTGCTGGCCACGGGCGCGCTGGCCGGCGCCGGCGCAATGTGGACGGGCGTGTCATCGTCCTGGAGCGCCCGCTTCCTGCGCGATCGAATGGCCGAGTGGGGACGGGACGTGCCCCCGGCGCTTCACGCGCCGACCCCCGAGGCGTGGGACGACAACGCCATCACCCTGGCATGGCTCGGGCACGCGACCGTGCTCGTCAACTTCTACGGCCTTCGCATCATCACCGACCCGGTGCTGTTCGATCGGATCGGCGTGGACCTGGGCATCGGCAGCCTGGGCCCGCTGCGCCTGGTGCGGTGCGCGCTCCGGCCCGACGAGCTTCCCGAGATCGACCTCGTCCTCGTCTCGCACGCGCACTTCGATCACCTGGATACGCCGTCGCTCGCTGCCATCCGCGGGACACCGGCAGCCGTGATGGCCGCCGAGACCTCCGACCTGCTGCCGCGTCGTTTCTATTCATCCGTGCACGAGCTCCGGTGGGACGAATCGGTCCGGCTGGCCACCGCGCGCGGGGACGCGCTGGTCCGCGCCATCCAGGTGAAGCACTGGGGCGCACGCATTCAACGGGACAGCCACCGTGGCTACACCGGCTGGATCGTGGAGCGCGAGGGACGGCGGTTGCTCATCGGCGGTGACACCGCCGACACCGCCGCCTTTCGTGATCACCGGCGTCACGGCCCCTTCGAGGCCGCGGTCATGCCCATCGGCGCCTACGACCCGTGGATCAGCAATCACTGCACCCCGGAACAGGCCGTGGCGATGGCCGACGCTGCGGGCGCGCGGTTGTTCGTGCCGGTACACCATCAGTCGTTCAGGCTGAGCCGCGAGCCGGTGACCGAGCCCATCGAGCGCACGGAGCAGATGCTGATGGCCGAGCGGGACCGGCTCGGGATTCGGGCGATTGGCCAGACGATGGTGATCCCGGGCTGAGTACTGGGAGCATCATCCTCGGGAAGGACCTGATGGAGATCTGACGCGCAGGAGGGCCTCGAGCACCGGCAGCATGGCGCCCGCGCGCCTCGCACGGATGATGACATCCCAGAGGGGCTCGAACTTCTTCCACCCCGACGCATAGGCGAAGTGCCGCAGGCCGTCCACGAGATGGCCGTGCGCCGAGGCCCCCAGGGCGATCGAGCGCCACTGGTAGAACTCCCGGTAGGCCCAGCGGTACCCGTCTTCCAGCGCGGCGGCCGACATGCGCGCCGGGCGGAACACGGCGTGGCGGGTGTCGTAGCGGTCCCAGTCGTGCACCGTGAGGCGACCCTGCTCGGACATCCGCCGGTGGAGCGCCGTGCCCGGGTAGGGCGTGAGGATGTGGAACGTGGCCGTCTCGATCCCCTGCCCGATGGCCCACTCGACGGTGCGCGCGAACACCGAGCCGTCGTCGCCGTCCATACCGAAGACGAAGCTGCCGTTGATCATCACGCCGTGCCCGTGCAGGCGCCGGACGGCCCCGGCGTAGTCGCGACGCATGTTCTGGTACTTCCGCTGCTCGGCGAGGTTCGCCGGGTTGAGCGTCTCGAACCCGACGAACAGGCTGCGGAGCCCCGCATCCACCGCGCGCTCGAGCAGACCCGGCGCCAGCACCGCGTTCACGGTCCCGGCCGCCTGCCAGAGGCGTCCCATGCCGCGCATGCCATCGAAGAGCGCGGACGCGAAGCGCGGGTCGCCGAACAGGTGGTCATCGAGGAAGTACAAGTGACGGCCGGGAAGGCGATCGATCTCGGCCAGCGCGGCATCGACCGCCTGCGTGTAGAAGGACCGCCCGCCCTCGAAGAACGCCTCCTTGTAGCAGAAGTCGCACACGTGCGGGCACCCGCGCGACACCACGATGGAGTTGGGGACGAGATAGAGGCGGCGGTTAATCAGATCGCGCCGGATCGGCGGCACGCCCGCCAGCGTCCTCAGCGTCGAGCGATAGACGCGCTCGGGGCGGCCGCGCCTGAAATCGGCCAGGAACCGCGGCCACGTGTCCTCGCCGGGACCCAGGAAGATGGTGTCGGCGTGGGCGATGGCCTCGTCGGGTAGCGACGTCACGTGCAGGCCGCCCAGGGCCACGTACGCCCCCCGAAGGCGGTAGTGGTCCGCGAGTTGGTACGCCCGCTTCGCGGAGGTGATGTAGACCTGAATGACGACCAGGTCCGGCGTGTCGTCCAGGTCGAGGGGCTCGACGTGCTCATCCTGAATCTGGACGTCGGCATCGTCCCCCAGGTAGCCAGCCAGCGTGGCCAGTCCGAGGGGCGGGAACAAGGAGTACTTGATGGGCCGCCAGAAGGGGCTCGTCGCTTCCGTCAAGGCCGGCAGGATCATCTTGACCGTGAGCATCTCCACTGTCCTCCGCGCGACAGCATCGGTGGTTGGCGCTTCGGAGTCTTGAGCGGGGCATGAGCATTCGGTGAGATGTTGGTGAGGCTGGCCGTCCCGCCGGAATCGCCCCGACAGCTCTCCAGGGACGTCGCGCCCATCTTTCAGGCGAAGTGCCAGTCGTGTCACGAGCCGGGCCGGGCGGCGGCGCGACCGGCTGCTGCTGGACGACCAGCTTCATCAAGGTGTCCGTGAAGGAAGAGCCGCCGACCACGATCGGACGGTAGGCGGCCACGACGCATGGCGGTCAGGCCCCCGTCTGACCGCCGTCGTCGTGCTCATTCCACCGGATCTCCGAGCACTGCCACCGACACGCCGCGCTCGCGCGGGCCATCCAGCTCCACGAAGAACACACGCTGCCATCGCCCAAGCCGCAGCCGGCCCCCTATGACGTTGAGGCAGGCCGACGAGGGCAGGAGGAGTGCCCGGCAGTGGGCATGGCCGTTCTTCCGCTCCCCATCGGTGAGGTTCACCGTGCGCGCGGTGGGGTCGTCGTGCCGATAGCGGCCATCGTCCGGGGCCGAAGCCTCGAGTAGGGCCTTGAAATCGGCCAGCAGCAGCGGCTCGTGCTCATTGACGACGATCGCGGTTGTCGTGTGCAGGGTCTGGACGTTGAGGATGCCCGCGCCGAGGCCCGCGTGGGCGATCAGCCCGTTGAGGCGGTCGGTCAGGTCGATGAACTCGGTGGGATGGCGGGTGGCGACGTGGATGCTGGCGTGCAGGCAGACGTGCGGGCCGGGCGCCGTTGCGCGTCCTCGGGCCAGGGTGGGCGTGAGCGTTTCCATCGATGTCCTCCAGTTCGAAGCATCGGTGGTTCGCGCACGGAAGTCTTCAGCGGCGCGTGAGCCTTCGGTGAGATGTTCGTGAATTGCCTCACGGGCGGCGGGTGAGGCCCAGGGCCACGCCGAGGCCGAACAGCGCGCCTTCGCCGGTCGAGATCAGGGCGGAGGTCAGGGACCCGAAGTCGGGCTCTCCGATCAGGCGACCAAGGGCGGTCAGGGTCGCCTGTGATCCCAGGGAGGCCTCGGCAATGGCGTGGATGGTCCCGCCGACCAGCGGGCGGCCGGTGAGCGAGAGGCCCAGGGCGGCCAGGCCGCACAGAGCGGCGGTCACCCCAGCGACACCCAGTCGCCGCCGCCCCCGGGGCGCCGCCAGTCCGCCGCCGGACGGCGAGGTGGCCAGGCCGTAGCCCAGGCCCGCGGCGGCGCCAATGGCCAGGCCATCGAGGCCGCCGCCGATGTCGACGTTGACGCCGACGAGCGCCGCAAGGCTCCACCTGCCGAGCCACTGCGCCACCAGGCCGGCCACGCCGCCGCCAAGCGCCGCGCCACAGGCCAGCGCGAGGAAGCGCTGCGATCGCGCCACCGACTCGGCCACCGAGAGGCCGGCGCCGACCCCGGCGCCGCCCGCGGCACCGCAGCATCCTCCGATCACGGCCAGCACCGGGACGACGGCCAGGGATGCCATGCTGCCTGGCGCGGCCGTCAGGATCAATCCGCCGAAGGCGCCGCCGACCAGGCCTGCCATCCCCCCGCCCGTCGCCGCACCGGCCCACCGCGCCGCCACCACGCGGGCCGCGCGGCGCAAGCGGAGTCCGATCAGCTCGCGCGAGGTGGCCAGCACAGCGGGCTGCCCGAGAATGGGCACGGGGCCGGCTTGCGCGATGTCCCAGCGGGTGTCGCGCAGCAGCGCTCGTGCGAACGCGTGGCGAGGCCGCGTGCCAAGGCGCCGCAACGCCTCGGACGTGTCGAGGGCGTGCAGCAACTCGGCGGCCTCGCGCTGGTCTTCCTCTTCGATGGCCGTGGCCGCCACCAGGGTGACGCGCTCGAGGAGCGGCTCGAACGGGTCGGTCGCGGGCTCGGAGGGCTCGTCAAGGGCTGGACGCGCCAGCGCCAGGTCCCGGAACTCGGCATCGTCATCCTCTTCGATGACGTCCGGGAAGACGAATCGGTAGCCGTGGCGCGAGACCGTCCGGACGAACCGAGGCTCGCGCGGGTCGTCGCCGAGCACGCGGCGGATCGTGCGGATGGCCTGGCTCAGCGCGCTGTCGGAGACGATGACGTCGGCCCAGATGCGGTCGAAGATGTCGCGGCGGTGCACCGCTTCGCCGCGCCGCTCGACGAGGAACACGAGCAGATCGAAATACCGGGGGATGAGCGCCTGCTCCTGCCCGTTGCGGAGGAGCACGCGGCGCCGTGGCGACAGGAGGAACTCGCTGAAACGGTAGCGCGGCACAGCCTCGAAGCCGATGTCACCGACATCGTAACGGATCGCGCGCCGCCGGTGTGGCAGGTGTAGAATCGTCGGCCCGGCGTCGGTGTCCCGACGCATCAGCTTCGAAGGAGAAGGCATGAGCCTCCGTCCGGCCGTTCGCCTGCTTGCCTGGATCGTGGGCATCGCGCTGGTACTGGCCCTGGCGGTCCGGGTGGTGCCCGGCCTCTGGCCCGGCGACGTGGCGGCGCAGGCCGTGCCGCGCGAGGTGTCGCCGAGGGGGCCGTTTCCTGCCGCCGAACAAGCCACCATCGACCTCTTCGAGAGCGCGCGCAAGTCGGTGGCCTACATCACCACCCAGTCGCGGGTCGTGGACTTCTGGACACGGAACGTCCTGAACGTGCCGCGTGGCACCGGCTCGGGCTTCCTCTGGGACGACCGCGGGCACGTGGTCACCAACAATCACGTGATTGAAGGCGCCTCCGGCGCCCAGGTGCGGCTGAGCGATGGCCGCGACGTGGCCGCCTCGCTGGTGGGTGTGAGCCCGGCCCACGACCTCGCGGTACTCAGAATCGACGTCGCCAACCTGCCCCCTGCGCTGCCCATCGGCACCAGCGCCGACCTGCGCGTGGGCCAGACGACGTTTGCCATCGGCAACCCGTTCGGCCTCGACTGGACGCTGACGACGGGCATCGTGTCGGCGCTCGATCGGTCGTTGGGCTCCGAGGACGGCCGCCAGTCGATCGAGCACCTCATCCAGACCGATGCTGCCATCAACCCGGGGAACTCGGGCGGGCCGCTGCTCGACAGCGCCGGGCGGCTGATTGGGGTCAACACGCTCATCTACAGCCCGTCGGGCGCGTCTGCCGGTGTCGGCTTCGCCGTGCCCGTGGACACGGTGAACCGCGTGGTGCCGCAACTCATCGCCACCGGCAAGTACGTGCGGCCCGCGCTCGGCGTGGAGGTGGACGAGCGGCTGAACCAGCTGCTCACCGAGCGGTCCGGCGTGAAAGGCGTGTTCGTTCTCAGGGTGACGCCGGGCTCGGCGGCGGAGGCCGCCGGCCTGCGCGCGGTGCAGGTGGAGCGGGACGGCCGCACCATCACCCCCCGCGACGTCATCGTCGAGGTGAACGGCACCCCCGTCGAGAGCGTGGCCCGGTTGCTTGGCCGCCTGGATGAGCATCGGGTGGGGGAGACCGTGCGGCTGACGGTGCTTCGGGATGGTCAGAGAACCGAGGTGCCCGTGACGCTCCAGGCCGCGGCGCAGTGAGTCGCGGCGCCGCGGACATCGCGCCGGCTCTGACACATGTGACAAGGAGACACCATGAAGGGCTTCGTCGACGACATCGAGAAACTGACCGAGGACAATGACGACTTCCGCCGTGTGTTGTACACGGGCCATCACATGCAGCTGGTGCTGATGTCGCTCAAACCTGGTGAGGAGATCGGCGAGGAGGTGCACAAGGACCGCGATCAGTTCTTCCGCGTCGAGGAGGGCCAGGGCGAGGTCGTCATCGACGGGCGCACGACGAGAATCGAGTCCGACTTCGCCATCGTCGTGCCTGCGGGTGCGCGGCACAACATCCGCAACACGGGCGACGAGCCGCTGAAGCTGTACACGCTGTACGGCCCGCCCGAGCACGCGGACGGCACGGTGCACGTGACGAAGGTCGATGCGCTCGAGTCGAAGGAGCACTTCGCGGGGAAGACGACGGAGTGAGCCACACGCATCCCGTCCGCGATTCTGTCCGGGTCCGGCGTGGTTCGGCGTTCAGGCGTTTTGCGGGAGCACCGTGTACACGCGCTGACTGAAGCCGAGCAGCTCTGTCATGTAATGGCGCAGGAACTCGGCCGTCGAATCGTCTGGGACGTCCCCATCGCCCGTGATCACGACGCTTCCTCGGTGTTGCCGCGCTGTACTGACTCGTCGGGCACGAAGCGGCCCGGCCTGGCACGCTCGATGTCCACGCGCGCGTCTCCGGTGATGAGCCGCGCATCGCGAGCGTTCAGCAGCCAGTTCCAGAACCAGCTGTACAGCACCAGGACGCGATTCCGGAACCCGATGAGGAACGCGACGTGAATGAGGCCCCAGACCAGCCACGCGAGGAAGCCGGTGAACCGGAGCCTCCCGATCTGCGCGACGGCCCGCGCCTTGCCGATGACCGCCATGGATCCCTTGTCGCGATACACGAAGGGACGCCGTTGTCCGGCCGTGGATCGCCCCCGCACCTCGTTGGCGATGATGTCGCCCGCGTAGTGGCCCATCTGGATGCCGCCCTGGGCCACGCCGGGGACCGGTGCCCCGGTGTCGGCGGAGGTGGCCGCGGCCATGTCTCCGGTGACGAACACCTCTGGATGATCGGGGATGGTGAGGTCGGGCCCGACGTGCACGCGCCCGGCACGGTCGAGCGCGACGCCCATCGAGCGGCCCAACGGGCTGGCCTTCACGCCGGCCGCCCAGAACACGTTGCGCACCGGGATGGACTCGCCGCCGATGTGGATGCCGTCGGGCGTGATGTTGGTGACGAGCGACCGCAGGCGCACTTCGACGCCCATGCGCTCGAGATCCTGCTGTGCCCGGGCGCTCAGCTCGGGGGGGAACGACGGCAGCACGCGTTCCCCGCCCTCGAAGAGGATGACGCGCGTGGTGCGCGTGTCGATGTGCCGGTAGTCCTCGGGAATGGTCTTGCCCGCGATCTCCATGATCGCGCCGGCCAGCTCCACGCCGGTCGGCCCGGCCCCGACGATGCCGAACGTGAGGTCGGAGCGGCGGGCTTCATCGCTGCCCGCGTACTCGGCCGACTCGAACGCCAGGAGAATGCGGCGCCTCAGCTCCGTCGCATCATCGAGGCTCTTGAGCCCCGGCGCGATCGGGGCCCACTCATCACGTCCGAAATAGGCGTGTGTGGCCCCCGCGGCCAGGATCAGGTAGTCGTACGGGACGTGCCCTCCGGGCAGCAGGAGCCGACGCCGGTCGACGTCCACGCCGATGACCTCCGCCATCACCACCTCGCAGTTCTCCTGCCCGCGCAGGATGGTGCGAATGGGGGCGCTGATGTCGGCGGGCGAGAGCGAGGCGGTGGCCACCTGGTAGAGCAGGGGCTGGAATACGTGATGGTTGCGGCGGTCGATGACCGTCACGTGGGCCGGCGCGCCGTCCAGAGCCTTCGCCGCGGCAATGCCCGCGAAGCCGCCACCCACGATGCAGACGTGGGGGCGGGATGGCGTCTCGTTCGCCGGCCGCTTGTGTGGAACGACACTCATGCGGGCTTCCCGCGATGATACAGGAGCCCTCGCCGCCAACGGCCTGCAGGCTCGCCGGAGCGGCAATGTGGGGGTGAACCGGCAAAGGAGACCTGTTGGCGCTACACTCAGTCCCGCAGATGCTGCAGGAGGAGAACGACACATGGCGAAAGTGAAGGACACGGCCAGGCGGGTAGTGGCGCGCGCAAAGGCCACGGGCAAGAAGGCGGTCAAGAAGGCTGGCAAGAGCGTCGCCCGCGTGCGTGGCCAGGCCGCGGCGGCGGTCAAGAAGTTGGCTGACAAGGCCACGGGCCGTGCCCGGAAGCGCAAGCGTGCCGCCAGGGTGGCGGCAGCCGTGGTCGGTGCCGCAGCCGTCGCAACGGCCGCTGGCGTTGGCATGGCCCGCAAGCGGAAGCGCTAGGCGCCCGCAGGAAACCTGCGGTCGGTCGCCGATGTGTCGTGCACGGCAAGGCCCGCCATCATCGCGAAGCCGGCGCGCTTCACCCACGGCTCGTCTCGCGCAGCCCACTCGACGGCCTTGGGCCACGCGTGCTCGGGTTCTCCGTGCTTGCGGCCGGCCGCGCGCGGCGTCGATACTCTCCAGATGCCGGATACGCCCCGCGCGAGAGCGGATGAGCTCGACGCCGCCATCGACGCGCTCTACCAGGGACCGCTCGGCGGTTTCACAGCGTCGCGCAACGCGCTGGCCGCCGAACGACGCACGGCCGGCGACCGGGCAGGTGCGGATCGCGTGAAGGCGCTGGCGAAGCCCACCGCCACCGCGTGGGGCGTGAACCAGGTGTGGTGGCGCAACCGGGCCGTGATGGAGCGCCTGCTCGCGGCGGGAGAGCGCCAGCGCGCCGCGCATCGTGCCTTTGCGGAAGGAGGCGCATCGGATGTGCGTGCCGCCGCCGTCGAGCGGCAGCAGGCCGTCGATGCGGTGGTCGAGCGCGCCGTGGACGCGCTTGGGGGGATGGGCTCGGTGACACCGGACCTCCGACACCGGCTCGCCGGAACAGTGGAGGCGCTTGCCTCGGGCGGCGTGCCGGCTGACGTCGAGCCCGGACGGTTGACGCGCGACCTGCAGCCGAGCGGCCTCGAGGCGTTCGGCGCGCTGGCGGGGCTTGCGGCGGCGACACCCAACGCGCTGCCGCGTCCGCGGCCGACGCTGGTGCCAGCCCCCCAGAACACGAGCGCCGCAGGCGCGAAGGCCGCGAACGCGACCCCTGCTGGGGCCAGGGCTGCGGGTGCGAAGGAGGCGGGAGCGGCCGCCCGCACGCGTGCCGCCGAGGCGGCCGAAAAGGAAGCGCGCGCGCGAGAGGCGCACGAGAAGAAGATCGAGGAAACCAGGGCGCGCCTGACGGGCCTCGAGGCCGCGCTCGAAGCGGCCACCCGCGAGGCCACCGAGCTGGCGTCCGAAGAAAGGCGGGCGCGTACCGAGTTGGACGCCGCCGCTGCGCGCGTGGCCAACCTCGAGAACGAGCTCGAGCAGGCCAGAGAGGCGGAGCGTGCCAGCCGCCGCACGCTGTCGTCAGCGACGAAGGCCGCTTCCGAGGCCGAGATGATGCGCGCGCGCACCGCGCGCGACGTCGGCTCCGCGCGGAAACAGCTCGACGACCTTCAGTCAGCCTGACGGCCTTGCGCCAAGGAGCCACCGGTGCCCGACCCCACGTCCCGCCCTCTCCCCCAACCCTTGACGCGGCTCTCGGCGCTGGCGCTCGACCTCCACTGGTCGTGGAACCACGCGGGCGACGCGGTGTGGAAGCGGCTGGACGAATCGCTCTGGGAGCGCACCCAGAATCCCTGGCTCCTGCTGCGGCACGTGCCCTACGAGCGGCTCGAGCACCTGGCCGGCGAGGCAGCCTTCCTGCGCGACGTCGAGGCGCTCGAGGCGTCGCGCGCGCGCTATCGTGCCACCCCGGCCTGGCATCCGCAGGGGACGGCAAGCCTTCCGCGCGTGGCGTACTTCAGCATGGAGTTCGGGCTGCACGACTCACTGCCGCTCTATGCCGGCGGCCTCGGGATCCTCGCCGGCGATTACCTGAAGACCGCGAGCGATCTGGACGTGCCGATTGTCGGCGTCGGCATCCTCTGGCAGCAGGGCTACTTCCGCCAGGTGCTCGACGATCGGGGCTGGCAGACCGAGCTCTATCCCTACAACGAGCCGGCCAGCCTGCCCGTCCAGCCCGTCGTCAACCCGAGTGGCGAGCGCCTCCGGATCCGGTTGATCTTCCCGGACCGCACCATCCTGCTCAGGGCCTGGCAGGTGACCGTCGGCCGCACGGTGTTGTACCTGCTCGACAGCAACGACCCCTTCAACCTGCCGGCGGACCGCGCGCTCACGAGCGCGCTCTACGGCGGCAGCTCGGAAGTGCGCCTGCTGCAGGAGGCCATCCTTGGCGTGGGTGGGTGGCGCCTCGTCCAGGCTCTCGGGCTGGGCATCGAGATATGCCACTTGAACGAGGGGCATGCGGCCTTCGCCGTGGTCGAGCGGGCGCGGCAGTTCAGGGAGCAGCACGGCACGACATTTCACGAGGCGCTCTGGGCCACGCGTGCCGGCAACGTGTTCACGACCCACACGGCGGTGCCGGCCGGATTCGACACCTACCCGACACCGGAGATCGAGGCGTACCGGCCGTACTTTGAATCGTACGTGCGGGGCCTCGGGTTGTCGTGGGCCGAGTGGCTCGCCTTCGCGCGCCAGAACCCTGACGATGTGGCCGAGCCGTTCAACATGGCCTGGCTGGCGGTGCGCGGGTGCTCGTGGGTCAACGGCGTCAGCCAACTCCACGGCGCGGTGAGCCGCCGGCTGTTTGCCGGGTTGTTTCCGCGCTGGCCCGAGCCGGAAGTCCCCGTCGCGCACGTCACCAATGGCGTGCACGTCCCGTCGTGGGATTCACCCTGGACCGACGCGCTCTGGACCCGCGCGGCCGGCAAGGAGCGGTGGCGCGGCGATGTCTCGGCGCTCACCGCGGACATGGTCCAGCTGTCGGACGAGGACCTGTGGACCGTGCGCGAGCATGAGCGACAGGACCTGGTGCGCTACGCGCGCGAGCGCCTCGTGCGGAAGCTGGCGCGGCACGAGGGCCTCGACGCCGCGGCGCCCACGGCTCGGGCGGCACTCAACCCCGACGCACTCACGCTGGGGTTTGCCCGGCGCTTCGCCAGCTACAAGCGCCCGAACCTGCTGCTGTCGGATCCCGAGCGGCTGTTGCGCCTGCTCACGAATCGCGAACGGCCCGTGCAGCTCATCGTCGCGGGCAAGGCCCACCCGCAGGACGACGAGGGCAAGGCGCTGCTCCAGCAGTGGGCGCAGTTCGTGGCCCGACCCGAGGCGCGACCTCACGTGGTGTTCCTGGACGACTACGACATGCGCCTGGCGACGGAACTGGTGCAGGGCGTGGACGTCTGGATCAACACGCCCCGGCGGCCGTGGGAGGCGAGCGGCACGAGCGGCATGAAGGTCCTGGTGAATGGCGGACTCAACCTCTCGACGCTGGACGGCTGGTGGGCAGAGGCCTTCGACCCGGACTGTGGCTGGGCGATCGGCGACCGCACCGATGCCACCGGTGACGACGACCGAGACGCCGCCGCGCTCCTGGCCGTGCTCGAGGACGAGGTGGTGCCGGCGTTCTACGAGCGCGACGAGAAGGGATTCCCCCGGCGATGGATCGCGAGGATGCGCACGAGCATGTCTCGCCTGACCCCGCAGTTCAGCAGCGCGCGGATGCTGCAGGAATACGTCGAGCGCGCGTACGTGCCGGGTGCCGCGGCCCTTCGGCGCCGCGCCAATCGCGAGAACGGCGTGTCAGGGGCGCTCGAGCAATGGTCGCGGCACCTCGCGCAGCACTGGTCGGAGATTCGGTTTGGCGATCGCATCGAGCACGCCGGCGCCGGACAGCTGACGGTGACCGTCGCCGTGCACCTGGGGGCCATCAGCGACCAATCGGTGCGGGTTGAGCTCTACGCCAATCCGGAGAGCGCGGGCGCGCCGATCGTTCAGGCCATGACGCCGGTGACCACCATTCCCGGGGCGCCGAACGCCGCCCTCTACCGCGCCACCGTCAACACCATGCGTCCGCCGGCAGACTTCACGGCGCGCGTGGTGCCGTGGCACCCCGACGCCCGCGTCCCCATCGAGCTCCCGCTCATCGCCTGGGCCCGCTGAATCGCGTCCATTGAGTGAGTGGCGATTGCAGATTGAGCGATTGATTGGGGATTGGGGAATTGGGAAATTGCGCGATTGATTGCTGATCGGGGGATTGGGTGATCGGAGCATTCGGGTCGCCCGAGCGCTGCCGCGGACAAGGGGCGCAGCGCGACACGCCAAATCGCTCAATCCCTCAATCCCTCAATCCCTCAATCGCTCAATCGCTCAATGCCTCAATCCCCCAATCATCAATTGATCACCCAATTGGCCAATCCTCCAATCCCCAATGAATCGCTCAATCTGCAATCACCAATCACTCAATGGCCCCCCTTCACCAACCAGTCATAATGCGCCGCCGCCCGGCGGATGACACCCGCCACGTCCTCCGCCAGCAGGAACCCCTCGTCCTCGAGCACCACGGCGGCCAGCGCGATACGTCCCAGGTAGTCCTCGCGGCTGGCGTAGCGTTCCTCGATCGATCGACGGCTGTCGCCGGTGCGCTCTCGATCCGCCTTCGTTCGCGGCAGCGGGAGATAGGAGCCGATTTCGCTCGCCAGTCGATCCGGAGCGCCGATCGTCGGACGTCGATAGTTCCATCCCGTGTGTGTCGCCAGCGGCACCGCAATCTCCGGCAGTCGAATGCCCGCGCGGCTGTTGCCGGCCTCGTCCACCGCGGGCACGAGGCTCACGAACGCCTTGCCAATCCGCGGCGGCTCGATCGACACGACGCCCGTCGGCCACTCGGGACCGAAGTCGAGCCGGTAGGTGGTCATCGGCGAGGTCGGAC
>Ga0209705_10000239_pt1 | contig 28350 bp, 24 predicted proteins | sample PPLLaktember2015_5_FD_187262 | JGI IMG/M metagenome (GOLD analysis project Ga0209705, IMG submission 187262) | Freshwater sediment microbial communities from Prairie Pothole Lake near Jamestown, North Dakota, USA - PPLs Lake P8 Core (1) Depth... | ecosystem: Environmental > Aquatic > Freshwater... | reverse complement strand
CTGGTCGAGCCGGCCCGCTTTGAACGCCATCTCCCCGATCCGGAACCACGCCATCCCCATCGTCGGGTTTGCTGCCGTCACCCGCGTGAACGCCTCGATCGCCTCATCTTGCCGGCCACGCTCCTCGAGCAGCAGCCCGCGGTAGTACGTCCACTGCCACGCCGACGGATCCAGTTGCCCGGCCACCGCGTACGTCTCCAGCGCACGCTCGGTCATCAGGCTGGCGTGATACGCCATCCCCAGGGCTCCCACGACCTCAGCGGAACGCGGATCCCTGCGCGCCGCCGCATCGGCCTCGCGGATCTGCGCCGCGGCTGACTCCGGCAGCGCCGACAGATCGGCCATCGGCGGCAACAACCCTCCCTGCGCCCGCCGCGCCAGCGCGCCCGCACCCCACCATGCCACGGCGGCCACGACCACGACCAGCGCGACCCCGAGCCAGAGTGGTCTCTGCGCTCCTGCGTCCCTCGTGGCCCGCGGTGCAGGCGCGGGCGGAGTTGGAGCAGGCGCCTGGGGCGTTACGGCGCCGCCTGCGCGCGTCTCAGTCCGTCTCTTCCGAGCCATACGCGTTGATCAGAAGTCCCCGCCTGCTATTGCTGTCCCTGTCTGCCTGCTAGTGCTGTCCCTATCTGCGCATCTGCGGCCGTGTTCTATCTGCGCCATCTGCGTCTCATCTGCGGCCCCTCTGTGTCCACGTCGTGACGCGCGACATCCTGTCGAACGGATAGCTCATGTGCATCCCGCCCGTCACCAGGTCCGGCCGCCCATCCGCGTCCAGGTCCCCGATGGCGAGCGTAATGAGATGGGTCGGCGTCCCGGTGACAGGCCTCTGCGTGAACCCCATCTGGCCATCGTTCTCGAACAGCGCCAGGCTCCACGCGTCGGGCCGCTCCCAGTTGTTGTAGGCGCTCACGACCACGACATCGATGTCGCCGTCCCCATCCATGTCGGCGGCCTGCGGGCTCGATGCGCCGGAGAAGTCGCCGATCCGGTGATACGCGAAGTTCATGTTGCTGCGGTTCTCCAGCCACTGCAGCCCGTTCCAGTTCCGACCGGTCGGGGGCGCGTAATCGAACGCGTCCCCGTTGCTGTAGAGCACGTCCGCGTCGCCGTCGCGATCCATGTCCACCACGGTGATCCAGCTCGAGCCGAAGTCCTCGTTGCTCGCGCCGAAGATGCGCGTCGGCGTGAACGTCCCGCGGCCATCGTTCACGAACACGTAGATTTCCTCCCACTCCTGGCTCACCAGCGAGACGATGTCGAGATCCTGGTCGCCGTCCACGTCGGCAATCTCCGCATTGATGGGGCCCGACAGACTCTGGAGGATGTGGCTCTCGAACTTCCACCCGCCCAGGTTCTCCATCCATCGTGTCTCGCCCTGGTCGTACCCGAACTGCGCGACGGCCAGGTCGATGTCGCCGTCACCATCGAGGTCCCCCGCGCGAACGTCGGAGACACGGGCAATCTGGTCCACGAGCACACGCGTGGTGAACCCCTGCCGTCCGTCGTTTTCGAGGACGATCACGGAACCGATCTTCGCGTTGTTGGGAAACAGGACACCGAGGCTGGCAACGGCGACGTCGAGATCGCCGTCGCGGTCGATGTCCACGGCCTGTGCGTGGGCAGGGCCGGCCACCTCGCCGATGGTGGTTTCCGTGAACGTCCCGGCCGGTGACTGCCGAATCCACGTGATGCGGTTCGCGGCCGCGTCGGCCACGAGGATGTCGCTCAGGCCGTCGCGGTCCAGGTCCGCGATGCTCACCTGCGCGACCATGGGACGGTCGTCGGGCCCGACCGCGGCTCCGACCGGCTGAGGTGTGAGGAAGTCGATACGCTCGCCCACGCGCGCCGACGCGCGGTTGGCTTCGATGGTTGCGGTGACCGATGGCGGCGGCCCGCTGAACATCTCGCGAACCGTCAGTCCCGATCGCCTGGCCTGGATGAAGAAGACGGCCACCACCACGACCACGGTAACCGCCACGAGCACGAAGATGCGCGTGATATCCGAACGACTATCCGTCACGCGCCGATTCTAGCAGCCCGACTCCCGAGAGAGTCCTTATCCCCTCCCGACGCCGTAAGTCCCTCCCGACGCGTCTTTCTCCCCTCCCGACACCGTCAGGAGATCACTCCTCTCCTGACGGCGTACAACACCAGCTCCGCGGTGTTGTGGATGTCCAGCTTCTGCAGGATGCGCGCGCGGTGTGTCTCGACGGTGGCGGGGCTGATGCCGAGCAGCTCGGCCACTTCCTTGTTGCTGCGCCCCTCGGCCACCAGCTGGAAGATCTCGCGCTCGCGGTCCGACAGCGTGTCGTAGCGATCGGTCACGCCGCTCGTGGCGGCGCGGCGCATGTAGTCGTCCAGCATCAGGCGCGAGACCGCGGGGCTGAAAAAGGCTTCGCCCTGCGACACGGCCGTCACGGCCTTGATGAGATCCTTGCCGGCCGAGTCCTTCAGCAGGTAGCCCGTGGCGCCCGCGTTGAGCGCGCGGGTGACGTAGGTCTCGTCCGAGTGCATGCTGAGGATCAGCACCTTCACGTTGGGCGCCTTGTGGACGATCTGCCGCGTGGCGTCGATGCCGTTCAGGAGCGGCATCCCGATGTCCAGGACTGCAACGTCCGGCTGCAGCGCAAGCGCCTTCTTCACTGCGCTCCGCCCATCGTCCGCCTCGCCGACGATCTCCCAGTCCGCTCGTTCCTCCAGGATCTTGCGAAGCCCGTGACGTACCAGCGTGTGGTCGTCTCCGAGCAGCAGGCGCAGCTTCTCAGCCATGCGACACCTTCGGGGCGGTGAGGCTGACGCCCATCGGCCGCGCGTCACTCTCCTCCGTTTCAGCCTGCGATGCCGGGTTCCGCACCGGCAACTCCACCACCACGCGCGTGCCCTGGCCGGGGGCGCTCTCGATGGACAGTGTGCCCTCGCGCTCGGCCACCCGCTCGCGGAGTCCGATCAGTCCCAGCCCACGCCGCTCGCCGCGCCGCTCCACGGCGCCTGGGTCGAATCCCTGGCCATCGTCGGTCACCGTCACCATCAGGCGGTCCCCAGCGTGCGAGAGCCGCACCGTGCATCGGCTGGCATTGGCGTGCCGGGCCACGTTGGTCAGCGCCTCCTGGACGATGCGGAAGGCGGCGACTTCGGTGTCGCTGTCCAGGCGTTCGGTCAACCCTTCCTGCACGAGCTCCACGACCACGTGGTGGCGGCGCGACAGGCTCCGGAGTTGCCAATCGATGGCCGCGCCCAACCCCAGGTCGTCCAGCATCGTCGGGCGGAGCAACTGCGACAGGTTGCGGACAGTCCCCAGGGCGCCGTCCGTCATGTCCTGCAGGTCCATGAGAGCCGCCGGGTCGTGCCCCTGCGCCTGGAGCGACCGCTGGGCCATCTGCAGGTCCACCTTGATGGCCGTCAGCACCTGGCCCACCTCGTCGTGCAGCTCGCGGGCGATATTGCGCCGCTCTTCTTCCTGCGCGGCCACCAGCCGAGCCGACAGCCGCTGCAGGTCGCGCGTGTGCTGGGCGTCCTTGTCGCGCTCGCGTCGAAGCCGATCCTCCAGCCGGCCGGCATACAACACAGCGAGGAACGCAATGCCGATCGTCCCGGCCAGCGCAAGCCCCACCCGCCGCCACCACAGCTGCTCCTCCGCGCGGTGAATCTCGGCGGTGGCAATCTGGTGCTGCACCAGGGCCCGCCGGTTCAGCGCGCGGATCTCGTCGGAGACCGCAATCGCCGTCGAGCGTCGTGGCGTGATCCACTCCTCGAGCAGTCGCGACGCCGGCGTCGAGCGGTCGCCGTGGTACGCCGCCAGCACCTCGAGGGTCACCTTGCGAAACTCGGCGATCTCGGCACGCAGCCGATCCATCTCGACGGGCTCGGCACGCGTGTCGAGCACGGGCTGGTAGGCGTCGAGGGCCGCGTTGATGGTGGCGTAGCTGGCCTCGAGTCGCTGCAGGTGTCTCGCCTCGTTGGCCGGTGACGGATCGAGCAGCGCGTCCCGCAGGGCGATCGAGCTGACGTTCAACTGCAGCCTGACCGCCGACAGCGCATCCTGCGCCTGCAGGTAGCGGCGCGTCACCTCGGACGTCCGCCGCTCGGTGGCCACCATGCGCGTCGTGAACGCGTAGCCGGTGAACAGCCACAGCCCCAGCACAAGACCGAAGCCCAGGACGAGGGCGGCGCGAATGGTGAGGCGCTCGAGCGGATCCCGCCGCATGTGGTTCATCTTACTGCCGAGCCTCCCTCCTCGCCCGGCACAAAAAAACGCGGGAGGACGTCGTGGCGTGCCTCCCGCGAAATGACTCCCCCACAGGAGCCAGCGTGCTGGGCTCACGAGTCCTCAGCCCCGGCTGAGACCGCGCGCCCAATTCGTTGCGGTCCGCTACCGACCAAGCCGGTCGGCCAGCCGTCCGCTCGTATCTGGCTTGCTGAAGAACGACCCGTTGCCACCCAGACCGGTCGGTCGGCCGGTCAAACGCGCCTCTGGCATGCACAAGCACTTGGGCAACTCGCCTGCATCACCCGGCTCAAACAGGCCGAGTGGCGGCCGACGGCGCGTTTGTCGAACCACGAGTCGGCCAACCTCCAACGGTCTGGCCGGCAACGGGTCGTTCTTCAGCAAGCCTGTCTCAGTTCGATTGCCTCCTTACCTGCCTACCTTTCCTGATCTGCCTTTCCTGATCTGTGCCATCTGCGTTCATCTGCGGCCCGTGATGGTCTCTCTGTCCATCTGCGGCCCTTGTCCGGGTCATCTGCGGCCCATCTGCGGCTAACTCCGTGTCTACCAGAGGAAGCGCACCCCGACCCGCGCGGTGCGCGGCGCCAGGATGGCCGCCGGCCGCTGGAAGTTTGCGCCCGTCGTCCGCGTGATGGTCTCCGCGGCGCTGCTGTTGGTGATGTTGAAGAAGTCGAGGAAGCCGCGGAGGCGCGCCCGCGCGGCGATCTCCACCGTCTTCTCGAGGCGGACGTCGAACACCCAGATGTTGTCCTGGCGGTTCGCGTTAGCGGCATCGGCGTAGATGGTCGAGGCCGGGAGGATGAGACCGAACGGCGTGGCCGCACTGCCCGGCACGCTGATCTGCCGCGCGTAGTTCTCACCCGACTGGTGGCGCAGCACCGGCGAGACGCGCATGCCGTACGGCAGGTCGTAGCTCCCCGTCGCCTTGAACTGCCACGTCGTGCGCTCGTACTTGCCCGGCTGGTTCGGGTTGGTCGGGAAGCCGGTCCCGAGGCCCACCGGGTAGTCATTGAGCCACGTGTGGCTGAACGACACCTGGCCCGACCACTTGTTGCTGTACCGGCGGTTCGTCGAGATCTCGAACGTCTTGAAATCTTCGGCCCGCGGCAGGTTCATCACCACCGACCCCAGCGGGAAGTTCGCCGCCTGGCTCGACGGCATGCCGTAGAGGGTGATCACTTCGTCGTCGCCCGAGCCGCGAATGCCGTCCACGCCGATGTCGGTGAACGGGAACGGCACGCTGTAAGCGCCGTTCAGCACGCTCCGGCCCGGGACGTAGGTCTGGATCAGGTTGTCCTGCGTCTTGTAGACGAAGCCCGCCCGCATCCCCATCGTGTCCGACAGCTGCCGCTCGAGCCAGCCGCTCACCTCGTGCGTGATCGGCGCCTCGATGTCCGGGTCGAGGCTGATCGCGCCCTCGAGGTTCAGCCCCGTGCGGTTGCCTTCCTCTCCCGGCTGCCAGCGGCGGTCGCCGTTGAGGTCGCTCCACGCATACGTGCCCGACTTCGCCGTCGTGTTCGGGTTGGCGTTGCCGGCCACGCCCACGCCCGGGTTGTGCCAGAACAGCCCGTAGTTGGCCTTGATCACCGTCTTGCCGTCGCCCGACAGGTCGAACGTGCCGCCCACGCGCGGCGCGAACTGGTTCCACGTGTACATGTCCGTCTCGCCGAACGTCTTGGCGTCCACCGACACCGGCCCCACCGACGCCGCCAGCTGCTGCTGCTCGGGCAGGAAGCCGTGGTACCGGTCGTAGCGCACGCCGGCGTTGATCGTCAGCCGACCCACCGACCACGTGTCGTTGAGGAACGCCGCGAACACGTCCAGCCCTGACATCGACGTCAGGACGCCGTTGTTGTTCGCGCTCATCGTGCCGAAGTCGCCGCTGTCGGTGGCCGTCGGCAGCGTGAACACCACCGTGCTCGACCGCCCGTTCGCATACTGATGGTCGATGTTGCCGCCGAACTGCTGCTGGTAGCCTTCCCAGCCCATCTCGTTCAGCACCTCGCCCCCGAACTTGATCGTGTGGCTCCCCTTCGCCGTGTCCAGGAAGTAGGTGGCCGCCGCCGTGTACTGCTTGCGGTCCCGGTCCAGCTGCCAGCGCTGCTGCGCGCCCGTCACCTCGCCCAGCCCCGTGTCGCGCCAGAAGTAGTTCGGGTCGCACGTCGACACCTCGCCGCAGTTCGACAGCATCGGGAAGTAGTAGCCGAAGTCGCCGAAGCGCGCCTCGATATACAGCTTGTCGGTGACCGTGCTGTTCCACTCGGCCTTGTACACCCAGCTGCCCGAGTCCTGCCGGTTGGTCGAGCCGACGTCGTTGTAGAAGTACGCCGCGTACGGCAGGCGCGTCGCCTGGATCTTCTGGCCGTACTGGTAGTAGCCGATCAGCTTGTTCTTCTGGTTGATCTGGTAGGTGCCCTTGACCACCGGGTTCCACAGCTTCGTGTCGAACGTCTGGTCGAACCGGAACTGCGGCTGCGCCACCGCGTTGAACTGCTCGCGGTAGGTGCCGAAGTACCAGATCTTGTCCTTCACGATCGGCCCGCCCACGTTGATGGCGCGGTCCCAGTAGCTGTCGATCTCGTTGCTGTGCTCGCGGATGCCCCGGTCAATCACGTCCTGCGGGATGTTCGCGCCCTGCAGGCTGTTGTTGTACCAGTCGTAGTAGCCCTCGCCGCTGAACAGGTTGCCGCCCGACTTGGCGATGAACTGGCTCTGCACGCCCGGGTTCGGCATCTCGGCGCCCTGGCCCGAGGTGCCCATGAAGGTTTCTTCCAGCGACGAGTAGTCGAAGTAGAAGCCCGCCCCGCCCGTGCCTTCCGTGGTGTTGATGCCTTCGATCAGCACGCGCACCTGGCCGCTGAACCCGTAGGCGTTGTAGCCGGTCTGCGTCCCCGCGCGGTTACCGCCCACGTCGATGCGCGACATCTGCACCGAGGGCGTCACCGCCAGCAGCGACCACATGTCGCGCCCGTTCGGGATGGACTGCAGCTGATCCAGCTTGAAGTTCTGCTGCACGCGCGTGGAGGTGGTGTCGATGATCGGCGATTCGCCCGTCACCGTGACCGTCTCCTGCAACGTGGCCAGCGCCAGCTCGACGTTCAGGTTCGCCGTGAAGCCGAGGGCGATCGACACCCCCTCACGCCGCAGGGTGTTGAAGCCCGCCAGTTCGTAGACCACCGTGTAGGTGCCCGGCGGCACGGCGGGGAACCGGTAATTGCCGGTCTCCGACGACACCGTCGTCTGCTGACCCAGCATCGACGGGCTCTCGGCCGTGACCGTGACGCCGGGCAGCACCGCGCCCTGCGCGTCGGTGATACGTCCCTGAATCGTGCCCGTGGAACTGGCACCACCGCCCTGTGCCCACGCCGGCACGGCGGCTGCGAACGCCAACCCAAGGGTCAGCGCTGCAATAGACCAACGCTTCATGCTCATCCTCCTGGTGGGGGCGACCCGACAAGGGCCCAGTCCCACGACAACAACTTTCACGCTCGACCCGCGTGCGCGGATCGAACCGACAATCCAAGACGAACGGAATTCGAGCGCACGCCGCCGGATACAGTCTTGCCGGGAGGGGAAATACAGCGTTCCCCCGCGCCCAAATCAAGGGCCGAATGTACCGGAACCAGGGAGGAAATGCAATTATCGAGGGTTGAACATCTGTTCAATGTATGGATATCGGCCAGGATGGCGCGTCCGGCGCAATCTCACGCGCGACGCGTGATGAACAGGCCCGTGAAGATGGCCGCCGATCCGATCACATGGTTCAGGGCAATGGGCTCGCCCAGCCACACCGCCGCAATCAGCATGGCAATGACGGGCGTCACGTTGCTCCACGCCGCCGTGCGCGTGCTGCCGGCCTTCTGCACGCTCGTGTACCAGATGAGATAGGCGAAGGCCAGCGCGAACACCGCCGAGGCCACCATCAGGGTCCAACTGAGGGGCGAGATCGCGTCCCATTCGACTCGCACCAGCGCCGGCATCGCCGCCAGCGTGTAGAGCAGCGCGCCAATCGAAATCGAATAGCCCGTCACGACCAGCGGCGAGTGCGTTCTGAGGATGGGCACCGACGCCACCGAGTAGGTCGCCCAGCAGACCGTGCTGGCCAGCATGAGCGCATCGCCCAGGTGCCCGCTCGCGCTCCAGTCCACCTTCTGCCCGACGACGATGGAGAGGCCGACGAACGAGATGGCGGCGCCCAGCCACCGCAGGGGTGGCACGCGTTCGTGGCCAGCCCACGCCGTGAGCAGCGCCACCACGACGGGCGTGGTGCCGAGGATGAGCGAGCCGTTGGCCACGCTGGTGCGCTTCACCCCGCCCAGGAACAGCAGCTGGTACAGCAGGTGACCGACCAGCCCGAGAAAGACGAGCCGCGCCCAATCCGCGCGGGCCAGTCTCGCCGTCGGCGCGGAGGCCGTGCCTTCGCGCGAGCGCTGCCACCAGATGGCCGTGAGGAAGATGGCGGAAGCGATGACGAGGCGGAACGCGTTGAACGCCAGCTCCGGGAAGTCGCGGAGGGCCACCTTGACCAGCGAGAAGTTGGCGCCCCAGATGGCGACCATCGTGACGAGGAGGAGGTCGAGACGGGACACAGGGGGAATCAGGTTAGTTCAGAGTTGAACCCTGGATGCAGGGGTGCAGAGTGCAGGGCACCGGCGGGTACAAAAGAAACGAGTGCGGGAGCTATGCCCTCCGCACTCGTGTGCCACTTGAACGTCGACTTCCGGGCCCGAACTCGAGCGCTTTGAACCCTCGTGCCTTGAACCGTACGTGCACTAGCCCCCAAAGGGCTTGATGAAGAACAGAATCAGCGAGACGAGCAGCACGTAGATGACGAGCGACTCGATGAGCACGAGACCGAGGATGAGGGCGCCGCGGATCTCACCGGACGCGCCGGGGTTGCGGGCGATTGCCTCGGCGGCGGACGCGACGGCCTTGCCCTGGCCGAGCGCGGCGCCGGCGGCCGCGATGGCCAGCGCGAAGCCCGCGGTGATGATCGACCACTGCACCAGGCCGGACTCGGCGGCAGCGCCGGCGGCCTCCTGTGCGTAGGCCGGCGACACCAGGCCAAGGACCAAGAACCCGAACATCAAGGACAGCACTGACCGTCGTGTGCTCACAGCGTACGCCTCCCTCACGCGATACCGAACCAACTCACGAAGCATGTTGAGACCGAATGGCTTCGACCCCTGCGGCGAGCGCCAGTGCGGTGACCCCCACTAGCATCCCCACCGGGTCGAGGTGCAAACGCACCATCATACCGTAGGCCGCGACGGCGAGTATAGCATGTCTTGTGAAGAATTTCACTAGCACCCACGCGCCGGCCCGCCCTCCGCTGCCGCGACCGATCAACGCATCCACCGTCCCACGGATCGCCCATGCCGACAGCCCGATCAGCACGCCGCCCCCGAGCACGCCCGCACCCGCGCGCCACTCGCGCGGCCACACGACCCACGCCGCCACCGCCAGCACCAGGCACAGCGCCACCGCGTCGCGCGCCACGCGCCCGGTCACCCACGCCCCCGATCGTCGGGCGTCGCACCGCCGCCGTTTCCAGGCGCCTCCGTCCCGGTTGGCTCCGCGCCCGGATGAGGCGCCGTCGCGCGCATCACGCGGTAGACGTTCAATACGCCCGCGGCCAGCCCCACGAAGAACCCGATGAACGCCAGCCACGGCGCGGTGCCGAGCTTCCCGTCCAGCCAGTAGCCCCCCCCAAAGCCCATGGCCAGCGCGAGGACGAAGGACATGCCCACAGAGCTGAGCTGGCCGAGCATCCGGAGGGTACTGGGTGAGTCGGGCATAGGCTAAGTGTAGGCCCGCTCTCAGGTATCCGCTCTCCCGTATCCGCTCTCCGGCGCTGGTCCCGGCGCCATTCCCTCTCGGCGTGGTTCTTCCACCCTCCCGGCTCCAGACTCCCGTTCTATACTCGCCTCAGCTGCCCCGGCGCGCCTCCGGCCAGCCTGGAGTCCACGATGCCTCGATTCGTCCTCGCACGTCTGCTGATCGTGGGCCTGGGCGCTCTCGCCCTCTCCTCGTCGCTGCTGGCCCAGGCCACCGAGCGCGTGCTCTATGTCAGCGCGCTCGACTCGAAGACCCGCGCGCCCGTCGAGACCCTGACCCCAGGCGATCTCCGCGTCACCGAGGACGGCGTGGTTCGCGAGGTGCTGCGCGTCACTCCAGCCACCACGCCCATGCCGGTGGCCATCATCGTCGACAACCAGGCGGCCACCCAGCCGGCCATCGCGGATGTCCGCGCCGCCCTCACCACGTTCCTGGCCGGCATCGACGGGCTCGGCCCGGTGGCCCTCATCACCGCGGCCGATCGGCCGACCATCCTGCAGGACTACACCACCGACGCCGCGCGGCTGAAGGAAGCGGCGAACCGCATCTTTGCCATGCCGGATTCGGGCGCGACGATGCTCGACGCCATCGTCGAGGTGTCGCGCGGCCTCGGCAAGCGCGAGTCCGATCGCGCCGCCCTGGTCCTGGTCACCCCGGAGCTCACGGAGTTCAGCACGCTGCACTTCTCGCAGGTCCTCGACGGCCTGAAGGCGAGCGGTGCCATGATGAGCGCCGTTGTCCTCCTGAACATGCGGGGCTCGATCCAGGACGACGCGGGCCGTAACCGCGCCGTGGTGCTCGATCGCGGCGTGAAGGAAACCGGCGGCTGGCGCGAGGACGTGCTGACGAGCATGAGCTACAAGCAGGCGCTCGAGAGTATCGCGGCCGCGCTGAGACGGCAGTACCGCGTCGTGTACGCGCGGCCCCAGACACTCATCCCGCCCGAACGCGTGTCCATCAGCGCCGCCCGCGACGGCCTCGTGGTGTCCGGCGCCCCTGCACGCGGGCAGAAAGAGCGATAGCGTGCGCGGCCCCCGCCTGTGCATGGGCACGGCATCCGGCGTGCTGCTGGCGACCCTCGCTGCCACGGCGCAGGAACCCCCGCAGGTGTTTCGTGCCGGCGTGGACCTCGTCTCGCTGAACGTCACGGTGTCGGATGGGCAGCACCGGTACGTGACCGATCTCGAGCGGGCCGACTTCAGGGTCTTCGAGGACGGGGCCGCGCAGGAGCTGCTGTTCTTCAACCGGACCAACCTGCCGATTGCGCTCTCGCTGCTCATCGACACCAGCGCCAGCATGGAAGAACGGCTGGTCGTCGCGCAGGAAGCGGCCGTCGGGTTCGCGCAGCGCATCCGGCCGCAGGACCTCGCGCAGGTGGTGGACTTCGACAGTCGGGTCCAGATCGTCCAGGGGTTCACCAACGAAGCCGCCGCGCTCGAGAAGGCCATACGCGGCACGTCCTCCGGCGGGTCCACGTCGCTGTACAACGCGGTCTACATCGCTCTCCGCGAGCTGGCGAAGGTGAAAGCGAAGAGCCCGGACGACGTGCGGCGCCAGGCGATCGTGGTGCTGTCGGACGGAGAGGACACGACCAGTCTCGTGAGCTTCGAGGAGGTGATGGAGCTGGCACGCCGCTCGGAGACGGCCATCTACACCCTTGGCCTGCAGCCCAGGGAGCAGGGCGCCCTCAAGGGCTTCCGCGAGGCCGAGTTCGTGCTGCGGCAACTGGCGCAGGAGACCGGCGGCCGCTCGTTCTTCGTCCAGCGGGCCGAGGAGCTGAGCGGCGTCTACGGTCAGATCGCGGACGAGCTCTCCAGCCAGTACACCATGGGGTACGCCTCGAAGAATTCGAAACGGGACGGTGCGTGGCGAAAGGTGCAGGTGCAGGTCGCCCGCCCCAACGTCACGGTCCGCACCCGGCGCGGATACTACGCCCCGGCCCGCTAGACTTTCACTAGAATGACCGGGTGCGACCAACCGTCTACATCATCGGCGCCGGACCCGGGGCGCCCGACCTGATCAGCGTCCGCGGCCTGCGCGCGCTGCAGTCGGCCGACGTGGTCATCTACGACAGCCGGGTGCAGGCGCGGCTCCTCGACATGGCCTCGCCCGCGGCCGAGCGCATCGACGTGGGGAGCGCGGCGCCACAGGCGGCCGAGCAGGACGCCATCACCTTTCTCATCGCTGAGAAGGCACGCGAGGGGCACGTGGTGGCGCGCCTCAAGTGGGGCGATCCCTTTGTCTTCGATCGGGGCGCCTCCGAGGCGCTGTTCCTCCACGAACAGGGCATCGCGTTCGAGGTGATCCCCGGCGTGCCCGCGCTGGTGGGCTCGCCCGCATTCGCAGGCATCCCCATCACGTATCCGGGCGCGGGCGACAGCGTGACCTTCGTGCGTGGCTTCGAAGACGAGGGCCGCACGCCGCCGAAGGTCGACTGGGCATGCCTGGCGCAGCTCGATGGCACGATCGCGTGCTTCACCGGCCCGCGGCAGCTGCCGCACGTCGTCGGATCGCTCATCACGCACGGCCGTCCGCCGCAGGAGACCGCGGCGCTCGTAGTCAACGGAACGCTGTCCTCGCAGCAAACCATCACGGCGCCACTCGGCGAGATCGTGGCCCGGGTGCACGAGCTCGAGCTGGCCGCGCCGGGCATCCTGGTGATTGGATCGGTCGTGGGGCTCCGGGATCACCTGCGCTGGTTCGACAACCGCCCGCTGTTCGGGCGGCGGGTGCTCGTCACGCGGTCGCGTGACCAGGCACCGGAGCTGGTCGAGATGCTCGAGCAGACAGGCGCCGAGGCCATCGAGGCCCCGGTGCTGCGGATTGCCCCGCCCCTCGATGCGGGCCCCCTGGAACGCGCGGCGGCCGCTCCCCGATCGTTCGACTGGATCGTGCTCACCAGCACCAACGCCGTGGCCGCGCTCGTGGGGCGCGTCGTGGCCGAGGCGCACGACCTGAGGGCGCTGGCCGGCCCGCGCCTGTGCGCGGTGGGGCCGGGCACGGCCGCGCGGCTTCAGCGCTACGGCATCAGCCCCGACCTGCAACCCGCCGACCACCGCGCCGCCGGCATCATCGCCGCCATGGCCGACACTGGCTCGCTGAAGGGCCAGCGGGTGCTGCTGCCCACGTCGGATTCGTTGACCGACACGCTCGGCGACGATTTGCGGGCCGCCGGGGCCGAGGTGACGGAGGTGACGGCCTACCGCGCCACGACGGTCGAAAGCGACGCGCACCTGGGCCTCTATCGCCAGCTGCTCGACAGGCGCATCGACGCGGTGACCTTCACGAGCGCCACCACCGTGCGGGCATTCGTCGAGATCTACGGCACCGAGCAGGCGCCCGACCTGCTGTCGGGCACGGTCGTCGCCACGATCGGGCCGTCAGCGGCCGACGCGGCCGCGCGCGCGGGCATCACGGTGCACGTCGTCACGGAAGGGGCTACTGTCGCCGCGCTGGTGGATGGGCTCATCCGGCACTTCCGGCCGTCCTGAGCGCGGCCTGTCCATTGAGTGATGGGCGATTGCAGATTGAGCGATTGATTGGCGATTGGGGGGATTGCGCGATTGAGTGACTGATTGGTGATTGAGGGATTGCGCGATTGGGTGATTCGGTGATTGGTGATTCGGTGATTCGGTGATTGGTGATTCGGTGATTCGGTGATTCGGTGAGTGACGATCGTGCGGCCAAGCGGTGGCGGGCGTCGACGGCGGCCGAATCGCCAATGCCCCAATCCCGCAATCGCGCGTTGATCACCCAATCTCCGATTCCCCAATCGCCAATCAATCGCTCAATCTGCAATCATTCAATCACCCAATGGTGCCCGCCCTACCTCCAGGGCATGAGACGCTCGATCCAGGCGATTCGCGTCAGGTCGTTGTAGATGACCGTCACCATCAGGGCCATCAGCGCCACGAAGCCGGCGAAGAGCATCTTCTCCTTCACGGCGAGGCTGAAGTCGCGGCGGACGAGCGTCTCGATGGCCATGATGAAGATGTGCCCGCCATCGAGCACCGGGATGGGCAGCAGGTTGAGCAGGCCCAGGTTGAGGCTGAGCGACGCCATCAGGCCGAAGAGCGTAATCCAGCCCGCCTGCGCCGATTCACCGGAGAGCTGCGCGATGCCGACCGGGCCCATCAGCTGACGTGGCGAAGCCTCGCCGGTGAAGAGATCTCCGAGCGTCCGCAGGATCATCCCCGACATCTCGATGTTGCGCTGCACGCTCATCCCGATCGCCTGCAGCGGACCGGGCGTGAACGACTCGAGCGCGTCGCTGATGTTGATGCCGATGCGGCCCGTCTCGCCCTGGCGTGCCGGCGTAACCGCAATGGCCTGTTCGGCGCCGTTGCGCCGGACGACCACCTGGATCTCCTGCTCGGGATACTTTGAAATCGCTTCGGACACCTGCGACGCGAAGACCATGCGCTCGCCGTTGATCGAGACGATGACGTCGCCCGCGGCGAGACCGGCCTTTTCCGCCGGCTCGCCGGCCACCAGCGCGCGGATGAGGGGATTGACGTCCGGCAGCACGCCGATGGTCCCCACCTCGAAGCGCGCGTCGTTCCTGGTGCGCAGCTCGGTGAGATCCGGCCGGATGGTCAGCCGCTCTTCGCGGCGATCGCGGATGACCACCATCTCCACTTCGCGCTCGGGCCGCGAGGCGACGGCCATCTCGAGGTGCTCCCAGGTGGCGACTTCGGCCGAGCCGAGCCTGGTGATGATGTCGCCCGCCTTCACCCCGGCCTTCTCGGCCGGCGAGCCCGCCTCGACCACGCCCACCAGGGCCGGCTTGTCCATGTAGGCGGGTACCGTGGCGCCCTGCATCAAGACGATGGCCAGGATGATCACGGCGAGCCCGAGGTTCATGGCCGGGCCCATGATGAGGATCTGGAACCGCTGCCATTTCGTCTTCGAGAGGAACTCGTCCGGCTGGCCGGAGCGCGGATCCTCAGGGTTCTCGCCCGCCATCTTCACGTAGCCGCCCAGCGGGATGGCGCTCACGCAGTACTCGGTCTCGCCACGGCGGAACTTCAGCAGCTTGGGGCCGAACCCCAGCGAGAACGTGAGGACGCGCACGCCATTCCAGCGCGCCGCCATGAAGTGACCGAGCTCGTGGACGAAGACCAGCACGCCGAGCACGAACAGGAAAGCCAGCATCGTCGTCACGCGAAATTACCTCTATTTTGATTGTAACCCCCGCACCCCCGTCTCGGCCCGCTCCCGGGCCCAGGCGTCGATGCGGCGCACCTCGGCCAGGGTGCCCGCCGGGCTGGCCTGGTGGGCATCCATCGTCCGGGCGATCACGTCCGGAATCTCGGTGAATGCGAGGCGCCCCTGGAGAAACGATGCCACGGCGACCTCGTTGGCCGCGTTGAGCACGATGGGCAGGCTCCGCTCCGCGTCGAGCGCGCGGTAGGCGAGGTCGAGGCACGGGAAATCGTCCCAGGCCGGCTCGTGGAACTCGAGCGCGCCCATGCGGGTGAGGTCGAGGAACGGCACGGGGGCGTCCCATCGATGGGGATAGGAGAACGCGTACTGGATGGGCAGGCGCATGTCGGTGATGCCCATCTGCGCGATCACCGAGCCGTCCTTCAGCTCCACCATCGAGTGGACGATCGACTGCGGGTGCACGACGACATCGATCCGGGAGGCGGGCACGCCGAAGAGCCAGTGCGCCTCGATGACCTCGAGGCCCTTGTTCATCAGCGTGGCCGAGTCGATGGTGATCTTCTGCCCCATCTGCCAGGTGGGGTGCTTGAGTGCGTCGGCCGCGGTCACGCCCCGCAGGCTGTCGCGCGTGCGGCCGCGGAACGGCCCACCCGACGCGGTGAGCACGAGCCGGCGCACCTCATCCGGCTGACGGCCGTGCAGGCACTGGTGGATGGCGTTGTGCTCGCTGTCCACGGGCAGGACGGCCACGCCCTTGCGACGCGCCGCCTCCATCACCAGCCCGCCCGCCATCACCAGCACTTCCTTGTTGGCGAGCGCGATGGTCTTGCCGCACTCGATGGCCTCGAGCACGGCCTCCAGCGCCGCGGTGCCAGACGAGGCACAGAGCACGATGTCGGCCTCGGGACACGTGGCGACGGCAACGAGGCCCTCCGGCCCCGACGCCGCGGCCGTGGGCAGGTCGCACGACTGCTTCAGCGCGTGCAGCCCCTCGGCCGCGGCCATGGCGACGACACGCGGCCGGTACTTCCGCACCTGCTGCGCGAAGACATGGACGTTGTTCCCGGCGGCCAGCGCCACCACCTGCAGCCGATCGGCGTGCGTATCCACGACCGACAGCGCACTGGTGCCGATGGAGCCGGTGGAGCCGAGGATGGCGATGCGCGTCATCGATCGCATTCCTCACCGGATGAAGAAATAGAAGACCGGCGCCGCGAACAGCAGCGCATCAATCCGGTCGAGCACGCCGCCGTGCCCGGGAATCAGGTGGCTGCTGTCCTTCAGGTCCGCGGCGCGCTTCAGCATCGATTCGAAGAGGTCGCCGATGATGCCCGCCACCACGATCAGCACGCCCAGCAGGCCGAGGCTCAGCGGATCCATGCCGGGCAACCACGCCGTGCCGGCGGCGATGAGCGCGGCCGGCGCCACCACGAACCCGCCGATGGCGCCCTCCACGGTCTTCTTGGGGCTGCGCCGCGGCGACAGCGGCGTGCGGCCGAAGAGCCGCCCGGTGTAGAACTGCGCGGTGTCGCTCACCGCCACCGTCCCCATCAGCACCAGGACGGCCTCGCGGCCGGCGACCGCGTGGATGGCGACCAGCGAGCCAAGCGGCAGGCCGATGTAGACCGGCGCCAGCACGGCGGCCGATGTGTCCAGCAGCGTCGATGGGCCCACGCGATCCGACAGCAGCACGTTGGCCGCCGTCCCGATGAGGCCCACGACGATGACCACCTCCACCGACACCCAGGGAAACGGCACCATCGCGCAGGCGCCGAGGGTCGCCACCAGCGTGGTCCACCATGGCACGCGCGCGCCAATCCGGTCGACGATGCGCGCGTACTCGATGAAGGCCAGTACCGCCAGCCCCAGGACCACCCCCAGCAGGCCTTCGGGCGTGAGGAACCACACAACGGCCAGGGCCAGGGCGGCCATGGCCACGCCGCTCAGCACTCGGGTCATGCGAATGTGACCGCTTACTTCACGCCCGCGGCAACGGGCGGCGCAATGCCGCCGTAGCGGCGGTCGCGCTTCTGGTAAGCGACGATGGCTTCCAGCAGATCGTGCCGCCGGAAGTCGGGCCAGAGGGTGTCGGTGACGTAGATTTCCGCGTAGGCAATCTGCCACAGCAGAAAGTTGCTGACGCGCATCTCCCCGCTCGTGCGAATCAACAGATCGGGATCGGGCTGTCCGCCCGTGTACAGAAGCCGTGCGAAGCGCTCCTCGTCCAGCTCCTGGGGCGACATCCCCGATGCCATGGCCGCGCGCGCCGCGTCCACGATCTCGGCACGGCCGCCATAGTTGAGCGCGATGTTGAACAGCAGGCCCGTGTTCCCCGCCGTCTGGCACGCCGCGTCCTCGAGCTCGCTGCGGACATCGGGCGAGAGGCCCTCAGGGCGCCCGATCACGTGGAACCGGATGTTGTTCTCGAGCAGCGTCGACAGCTCCGAGCGCAGGTAGCGCTTCAGCAGCATCATCAGCGTCCCGACCTCGGCGGCCGGGCGCTTCCAGTTCTCCACTGAGAAGGCGTAGAGCGTCAGCACCTTCAACCCCAGCCGCGCCGAGGTCTCGAGCACCTCGCGCACCGACTGGATGCCCGCGCGGTGACCCTCCACGCGCGGCAGGTGGCGCTTGCCCGCCCAGCGACCGTTGCCATCCATGATGATGGCCACGTGCTGCGGCAGGCGATCCGGCTGGATCTGCCGGGCCAGCTCGAGATCCCCCGAGCCGGGGGGAATCCACGCCATCAACTGGTCGAGGGACATGAGCGTAAGGGGTGATTGTACATCTGGGTGCGGACGGGTGCGGGCGGGTGCCACAGGTCCGGGCGGGCTGGCCGCGCCGACGCTCGCGCGTGGCTCGCCGGGCGAGCGAAGCGGTGGGGAGGGGATCAGTAGACCACCCGGACCAGGACCAAACCCTGGGGCGGCGCCGTGGCGCCGGCGCGGTGGCGCGTCTTCGAGGCCAGGATGTCGACGATGTGGTCGGGCGGCCACCGGTGCTTGCCGACGTCCACCAGCGTCCCGACGATGTTGCGGACCATGTGGCGGAGGAAACCAGTGCCGGTCACGTCGTAGCGAAGGTAATGGGGCATGCCGGGCTCGTCCCGCAGTTCCGACGCCAGCAGCCGCCGGACCGACGTCTTCACGTCCCCTCCCGCCGCCTGGAACGCCGAGAAGTCGTGCTCGCCGACGAGACGCGCCGCGGCGCGTGTCATGGCCGGCACGTCGAGCCGGTGTGGGATGTGCCACACCACCCGCCGCACGAACGGGCCCGGGTCGTCGCCCACGGCAATGGTGTAGCGATAGACCTTGGCGCGGGCGTCGTGGCGCGCGTTGAACCCGGGCCGGGCCTCGCCAACCTCGGTCACCCGCACATCCTCGGGCAGGCGCACGTTGATGGCGCGCATCAGCACCAGCGGTGGCAGGCGGTTGAACACGTCGGCGCTCGCCACCTGTGCCAGCGCGTGCACGCCGGCGTCGGTGCGGCCGGCGGCGACGACCGCCACCGGACGTTCCTCGATGACCGCGAGCGCGTCTTCGATGGCGGCCTGCACCGTGCGCGCACCGGGCTGGCGCTGCCAGCCGGCAAAGGCAGTGCCCTCGTATGCCAGCGTCAACCGGATGGCGCGCGGCCCGGCCTCGCCCGCCACCGTCAACTCTTCCCGGCCGCCCCTGGGCGCGAGCCCGGTTTGATCACCTCCAGCCCCTGCGCGCACAGGGGGCAGGCGTCGGGCTGGTAGGTTGGCAGGGCCATCGGCAGAAGCGCATGGAACGGCACGTCGAGGCCCGGATTGCCGCCGCTCCGGTCCACGATGGCGCACGCGCCCACCACGGTGGCTCCGGCCGCGCGGGCCACCTGCATCGTCTCGCGTGTGGAGCCTCCCGTGGTGACCACATCCTCCACGACCAGCACGCGATCGGACGGGGCGATGGTGAAGCCCCGGCGCAGCGTGAGCGTGCCCTCCACGCGCTCGGCGAACAGGGCGGGCAGGTCCAGGGCCCGCGCCACCTCGTGGCCGACGACGATGCCTCCCAAGGCCGGCGAGAGCACGTGGGTCGCACCCAGCGCGCGTACCCGCTGGCCCAGGGCCGCGCCCAGCGCCTCGGCATCGCGTGGGCGCATCAGCACCAGCGCGCACTGCAGATATCCCGGGCTGTGGAGCCCGGACGACAGCCGGAAATGGCCCTCGAGGAGGGCACCGGAACGGCGGAACAGGGACAGCAGGTCGGCTTCGGTCATCGGGCGGTAGTATAGCGATCGTGGCCGGCTGAACCCGCGCCCCGGCCGCGACGTCTATACCGGGCAGGGTCGGGGGCCGCCCTTCGCGGCACCCTTCTTGCTGTCTCCGGGTTGGTCCATCCCCGTCAGGCAAGTGCCCATTTCTCACGGAGTCGCAAAGGTGATGCGTGTTCAGAAAGGTTTTCGTGCGCAAGCGGTCCTGGCCGCGGTGGTCGCCCTGGCCAGCCTGTCCGTTTTCGGAGTGACGACTGTCCGCGCGCAGACAGCGCCCGCGGCCACGCCGCAGGGCCAGGTCCGTCAGATCAGCATCGACGAGGCCGTGGCCCTGGCGCTCGAGAACAACCTCGATCTCCAGGTGAGCCGGATCAACCCCCAACTCCAGGACCTGACCGTATCCCAGGTTCGCTCCGGCTACACGCCCAACTTCCGCACCGCCATCGACTTCAACGACCAGACGCAGCCCCCGGCCAGCTTCCTGTCAGGTAACCAGAACCAGCTCGTCGGAAACAACGCGGGGTTCGACTTCGGCGTGGGCGCGCTCACCAGGTGGGGCGGCAACTACAACGTGTCGTTCAACAACGCCCGGGCCACGACGAACAACATCTTCACGAACTTCAACCCGCAGCTGAACTCGAACATCAGCCTGGGCTACTCGCAGCCGCTGCTCCGCAATTTCAGAATCGACGGTACGCGGCAGCAGTTGCTCGTCAGCCAGAAGAACCGCGAGATCTCGGATGTGCAGCTGCAGCAGTCCATCGCGCTCACGTCGCGCAGCGTGAGGAATGCCTACTGGGACCTGATGTACGCGATCGGCAACCTGAACGTGCAGCGGCAGTCGCTGGACCTGGCGCAGCAGTCGCTGAAGGACAACCGCGCGCGCGTGGAGATCGGGACGATGGCGCCCATCGATATCGTGCAGGCCGAAGCCGAAGTGGCGCAGCGCGAGGAAAGCGTCATCCTGGCCGAGGCAGCCATCTCGCGTGCGGAGGATCTGCTGCGGACCCTGGTGTTCAATCCCGGTGCGCCGGACTTCTGGCAGATCCGCATCGAACCCACCGAGACGGTGATGTTCCGCCCGACGACGGTGAACATCGATGGCGCCGTCGGCAATGCGTTGCAGAAGCGCACCGACCTTCTCGCCTCGCGCAAGCAGCTCGAGGCGAACGACGTGAACATCCGGTACTTCAAGAACCAGACGATGCCCGACGTGAACGCGTCGGTCACTTACTTCGCGCAGGCCATCGGCGGCACGGCGTTCATCCGCGGCGAAGGGTTCCCGGGGCCGATCACCGGCGAGGTCGAGAAGGGCTATGGCAGCACCCTGAAGACGATGTTCGCCGGCGACTTCCCGACGTGGACCCTTGGGTTGCAGGTGAACTACCCCATCGGCCAGTCGAACGCCGATGCGTCGCTGGCCCGGGCGCGACTGCAGGACCAGCAGGCGCGCAGGCAGCTCCAGAGCCAGGAGTTGCAGGTGGCCACCCAGGTCCGCGAGTACGCGCGCCAGGTGCAGACCAACGCCAAGCGCGTGGACGCCACGCGCGCTTCGCGCACGCTGGCCGAGCGGCGCCTCGAGGCCGAGGAGAAGAAGTTCCAGGCCGGCATGACCACCAGCTTCCTGGTGTTCCAGGCCCAGCGCGACCTGAACCAGGCGCGCAACAACGAACTGCAGGCACTGCTCGACTACAACAAGTCGGTGGTGAACTACGAAGCCGTGCAGGAGGCGCCCATCGCGGGCACGTCCGGGGTGACGGGCACGGGCATCGGCACGACCGGCGCCACGACGGGCTCGCAGCAGCAGCCCCAGCAACAGCAGCAGCAGCAGTAGGTGTGAACCGCACCCTTCGACCCTTCGCGAGTCTCAGGAGCGCTCGCGAGCCTCGTCGAGCGGCGAGAACCCCTGCTAGACTCTAGGTCGTGACAGGCGTCACGGCCACCGTCATCACCTTCAACGAGGCCGCCAACATCAAGGCGGCCCTCGCCTCCCTCGCCTTCGCCGACGAGATCATCGTCGTCGACAGCCAGAGCACCGACAACACCGTGGCCATCGCGCGCGCCTTCACCGACAAGGTGTTCGTGCGATCGTGGCCGGGCTATGTGGCGCAGAAGAACTTCGCCGCCGAACAGGCCCGCCACGACTGGATCCTGTCGCTCGACGCCGACGAGCGGATCTCGGAGCCCCTGGCCGACGAGATCCGGGCGCTGGCGGGCGACGGCACCGCCGGTTATCGCATCCCGCGCGTCACGTTTCACCTGGGACGATGGATGCGATCCACCGACTGGTATCCGGACTTCCAGCTGCGGCTCTACGATCGGCGGCACGCGCGGTGGACGGGGCGCCACGTGCACGAGTCGGTGATGGTGGATGGCCCGGTGGGCCGGCTCCGCGGAGAGATCCTGCACTACGCCTACCGCGACCTCTCGCATCACCTGCAGACGATGGACCGCTACACGGCGCTCGCCGCGCGGCAGATGTTCGAGGACGGGCGCCGCGCCGGGTGGTGGGACCTCGCGACGCACCCGCCGGCGGCCTTCCTTCGCAACTACGTCCTGCGCGGCGGCTTCCGCGACGGCGTGCCCGGGCTCATCGTCTCGGCGATGAACGCGCGGTACGTCGGCCTGAAGCTCGCCAAGCTCTGGGAACTGTGCTCAGCCTCCACATCGACACCGCCAGGACCTGGCGCGGCGGACAGCAGCAGGCTCTCCTGACGGTGCTGGGACTGCGCGAACGCGGGCACCGCGCGGTGCTCGTGGCGCACCCCGAAGGCGAGCTGTACAGGCGCGCGTCGGAGGGGCCGGATCTGGTCGGCCTCGCGCCGGCGAACGAGATCGACCTGGCCGCGGCGTGGCGTCTCTCCCGTGTCGTTCGGCAGTACCAGCCCGAGGTCGTGCACGCCCACGATCCGCACGCGGTGTCGATGGCCGCGACGGCCCTGTCGTTCGGCGCCGTGTCGCCGCCGCCACCGCTGGTGGCGTCGCGGCGCGTGGACTTCCACCTCAGCGGCAACTCGCTCTCGCGCTGGAAGTACAGGCAGGTGACGCGCTTCATCGCGGCGTCGGGCGCCATCCGGGACATCCTGGTGGACGACGGCATCCCAGCGGCGCAGGTGACCGTGGTGCACGACGGCATCGACGTCGCGCGCGTGCAGCGCTGGCCCGCCTCGGACATCCATGCGGCGTTCTGGCTGCCACACGGCGTGCCGGTCGTGGTGAACGTGGGCGCGCTGGTGGGGCACAAGGGCCAGAAGCACCTGCTCGACGCCTGGCCGCTGGTGATGCGTGCGATGCCGGACGCGCACCTGGTGATCCTGGGCGAAGGCGAACTGCGATCCCCGCTCGAGAAGCAGATCAAGGACCTGCACCTCGAGAAGGCCGTGCGCCTGCCAGGCTTCCGTGACGACGTGCTCTCGTTGATGAAGTCGGCGGACCTGTTCGTCATGAGCTCGGTCACCGAGGGGCTCGGCTCCACGGTGCTCGACGCCATGGCGATGGGCCTGGCGGTGGTCGGCACCATGGCTGGCGGCATTCCCGAGGCGCTGATTGACGGCGGCACGGGGCTGCTGGTGCCGCCGGGGGAGCCCAAACCCCTGGCGGCCGCCATCGTGCGCCTGCTGAAGGACCCGCTGCTGCGCGCACAGTACGGCCACGCGGGGAAGACACGCGTGGAGCAGCACTTCGGCGTCGATCGCCTTGTTGAAGGCACCCTGGCGGTGTATCGGGATCTTGTCGGGAGTCGCCCCTCGACGTAGAACACCGACGGGAGTGACGTCGCGACGTGAGCCCCAGGTCCCGGGTCCCAAGACCCAAGACCCAAGACCCAAGACCCCAGACCCAAGACCTCAGAGGAAACGGTGCATCACGTACGTGTCCACGTATCCCTGCGTCGGGTGATTGAACGCACCGGGCACGGTACCGACAATCTCGAAGCCGCACTTCTGCCACAGCGCGATCGCGCGGGTATTGGTGGACACCACGAAGTTGAACTGCATGGCGCGAAAGCCGCGCCTTCGCGCCTCGTCCATCGAGTGGCGGCACATCGCCTCGCCGATGCCCCGTCCCGAGGCCGCGCGCGCCACCATGTAGCCGCAGTTCGCGGTGTGACTGCCCTGCCCGGGCTGGTTCGGCTTCATCAGGTAGGTCCCCACCACCTCGCCGTCCTCGGCCACATAAGTCCACCCGCCCTCAGGAAACCAGAGGGCCAGAGCCTGCTGGCGCGTCGTATCGGGCGGGTATGCGTAGGTATCGCCGGCCGTCACCACCTCGTGGAACACGCGCCACACCGCCTCGTGATCGGCGACGAGCGCCGGGCGGACGTTCAGAACCATCCAGCCTTCCTGAAGCGGTAAATCAGGTACGCGTCGATGATCACCATCGCGCTGATCGCAGCCGGGTAGCCCCACAGCCACCCGAGCTCGGGCATGTGTTCGAAGTTCATGCCGTAGACACCCGCGATCATCGTCGGCACCGCGACCAGCGCGGCATACGAGGCCAGGCGCTTGGTGACCTCGTTCTCCTGGATGGTGATGAGCGACAGGTTCACCGACATCACCGTGGTGGCCATGTCACGCAGGCTGTCGACGGACTGCTTCAGCCGGATCAGGTGGTCGTAAACGTCGCGGAAGTAATCGTGGAGCCCCATGCAGATGGGGGGCACCCGCCCGCCGTGCAGCTTGCCGGCGACCTCGAGCAGCGGGCCGGTGGCGCGGTCCAGCAGCACGAGCTTGCGCTTCAGCTCGTAGAGCGCCTCGATCTGCGCGCGCGTGTTCTGCCCGCTGAAGATGCGCTCCTCGATGCCTTCGGCCTCTTCGGTGAGCGCGTCGAGCACCGGGAAGTAGCGATCCACCACCGCGTCCATCAGCGCGTAGAGCACATAAGCCGGGCCATGCCGCAGCAGCTCCGGCTCCTGCTCGCACCGCCGCCGGACGTCGGTGAACCCCATCTCGGTGTTGCGCCGCACCGACACGATGTAGCCGGGGCCGGCGAAGACCGCCACTTCGCCCTGCGCCAGCTCGTCGCGGCCATACGCCACGACGTGCAGCACGACGAAGAGCGAGGCTCCGTACTCTTCGAGCTTCGGGCGCTGGTGCCCGTGTCGCGCGTCTTCGACGGCCAGCTCGTGAAGGTCGAGCTCGTCCTCGAGCGACTGCAGTTCGTGGTCGTCGGGGTCCTTCAGGGCCACCCACACAAAGGCGTCGCGGCCCTTCATGTACTGGCGGATCTGCTGGAGCGGGATGTCGGCGACCTTCTCGCCGTTCTCGTAGGCAACGCAGTTGACGAGCATGGGAGGACCGGGGTCGACTAGCGCGAGGGCGAGACGCGAAGGCTGTTCTTCGGGACGACGCGGCTCAACTGGTAGCCGTCTTCGCCGAGCACCGTGATGGTGGTGGAGTGCTGCTCGTCGAGCGGGTCCGCCTGCTCGACGACGACCGTGAATGCGCGCTCGTCGTCTCCGATGCGGCCCCGCCCCGTGACGGCGGCCCAGCCGGGCGCCACCTGCAGCAAGCCCGGCGCGGTCATCTCCACCGACGTCTTCGACGTGCGATCCAGCAGGCGAAGCCGCCCCCTGGGAGCGCGCTGGCCCGCCGACTGCTCGATGTTGATGTTCACGTCCACCTCCGAGGCCTGCGCCCGCCCCGACACCTTGCGTGCCATCGTCGTGCTCATGGGGCGGCTGGGCTCGTGCGGGCCCCGAAGCAGCACGGTCCCTTTGCGCTCGGCCGTCGGCACGCCATCGTGCAGCGCCAACGCGCCGTTCACCAGCACGTGACGCATGCCGACAGGGGGCGCGGTGGGCGCCTCGAACGTGGCGTGATCGATGATGGTGGCCGGATCGAAGACGGCGATATCCGCTGCCATGCCCGGCGCCAGCAGACCGCGGTTCACCAGGCCGACCGTGGCGGCCGGCAAACCGGTCATCTTGCGCACGGCCTCTTCCCACGAGAGCACCTGCTGCTCGCGGACATAGCGGCCGAGCACCCGCGGGAAGCTGCCGTAATAACGTGGGTGGGTGGCGTTTCCGGCCACGGCGCCACAATCGCACGCCACCGAGGCGTTGGGGTGCCTGAGGATGGCCACCAGATCGCTCTCGACGCCGAAGCGCAGGATCGCGCCGCCGTCCGCCTGCTCGAGCAGTCGGACCAACGCCTCGCCGGGTGAGGTGCCGCCGAACTCCTTCATGGCGTCCGTGAGCTCTTTCTTGTGGCCGGTGGCAAAGACGCCCTGCGGCCCGCCGAAGCGCGCCTGCATTGCGTCCTCGGCGTCCTTGATGATGCGCGCCCGCTCGTCAGGATTCTGGATGCGCTTCAGCATCGCCTCCCGACCGCCATCGAGCGCCCAGCCCGGGATGAGCAGCGCGGCGAGCCCGCTTTGCCCCGCGAGATAGGGGTACACGTCGGCAGCCGTGTAGGTGCCCTTCGCGGTCGCCTCGTCCATCATCGTCAACAATGCCGGCGCGGATCGCTGCTCGCGGCCCTGCGACTTCATGTGGGTCACCACGGGCAGCAGGCCCGAGCGCGCCGCAATCGCAATGGTCTCCGCCACCCCTGCGCGCGAGCTGTATCCCGACTCGGGCGTCAGGCGATCGTGGTTCGGGAAGTTCGTTCGCCAGGGCCGCGCCACTTCGACGATGCGGCCGACCTCTTCAGCGGAGGCGTAGTAGCCCGGCTTGTAGTCGAGGCCCGCCGACACGCCGTACGCGCCCTGCTCGAGCCCGCGCCGCACCAGCTCGCGCATCCTCTCGACATCGTCCGCAGTGGGACGCTTGTCGGTGGGGCCCATCACCGACGCCCAGATCGCGTTGAAGCCGATGTTCGCGCCCACGTTCAACGCCAGTCCCGCCACGCGGAGGCGGTGCAGTTGCGCGTCGAGATCGGTGGCGCCGCCGCCGTCCGCGTTGATGATCTCGGTGGTCACGCCCTGGACGAGCATGTTCTCCGCACGGGGCAGGCCGTCGGGCGTGGCGTGCGAGTGGATGTTGACGAACCCGGGCGTGACGAAGAGGCCGGTGGCGTCGATCTCGGTGGCCGCCTTCTGGCCGCGGAGGTCGCCCACGCGGGCCACGTAGCCACGCACGACCCCGACGTCGGCCGCGAAGCGCGGGCTACCTGTGCCGTCGATGACGGTGCCGCCCCGGATGATGACGTCGAAGGGCGCAGTGGGTGTAGTCTGGGCGCGGGCCAGCGTGGTGGCGGCCACCAGCACGGCCATCGCGACCCATCGTCGCGAGGTGCCACGAGGCATAGATGAGCAAGCTCCGGAGCGAGGATACACCGCACCCTTCCCGCGTGCGCATCGTTCGTCACGATTCGGCGCTCGGGTGGTGGGAGATGGCGTTCGCCGCGCCGCCGTTGTCGCTCGCTGGAGTGGTGCGGAGCTACTGCGGTTGGCGCGAGCACACCAAGGCCCCGCTGTGCCGCATCGAGCCGCCCTCGAGCGATGTGCCGCTCATCATCCTGTTCGACTCGCCGGTCCTCGCCGTTGATCCCGAGGTGCCGGAGCGCACCACCGCATTCGGCAGCTTCGTCGCTGGGCTGTACGACACCTACACCCTGGTCGGCTCACGCGGTCCCATGGCCGGCGTGCAGGTGAACTTCTCGCCCATCGGCGCCCGCCTGCTGCTCGACCGGCCGCTCGTGGATTTCGCCAACCGCATGGTGAACCTGGACGACGTGTGGGGCGCTGACGGGCCGCGACTGACCGCCCGCCTGGCGGAAGCGCCGGACTGGGATGAGCGCTTTGCCATCCTGGACCGGGTCATCGAGGCGCGCATGTCCGCGGCAAAGCCCGTGCATCCCTCGGTGACCTGGACCATGAAGACGTTGATGGCCACCTCCGGCCAGGTCCGCATCGCCCGCCTCGTGCGCGAGACCGGATGGAGCGCCCGGCACCTCGCGGCGCGCGTGCAGACGGAATTCGGCCTCGCGCCGAAGACGATGGCTCGCGTGCTGCGGCTCGGCCGCGCCGTCGACACGCTGAAGCGCGAGGGCGAGGTGCGCCTCGCGGAGGTCGCCGCGGACTGCGGCTACTACGACCAGGCACACTTCTCCCGGGATTTCCGCCGGTTCACCGGGCTCACGCCGACCGAATTCCTGAAGAGCCGGCTGCCCGATGCGGGTGGCGTGGCGCGCGCCAGGTAAATTTCATCCAAGACGGGGCCTTTCCGCGGGCGCTAGTCTTCGCCCATGACTCGACACATCCATCCCGTTGCCCGTTACCAGCACGCGCGCGAGGCCATCGACTGGCTCGGCCGCGCCTTTGGCTTCGAGCCGAAGGCGGTCTTCGATGGTCCCGGCAATACGGTGGCGCATGCCGAGCTCACGTTCGGCACCGGCACCCTGGGCCTCAGCTCCGCGGGCCCCGTCGATCCCGCCAACGTGTGGACGACGGTCCGCGAGGGCATTTACGCCTGCATCACCGAGCCCGACCGTCACCACGCGCGCGCCCGCGCGGCCGGCGCGGCCATCGAACGGGGGCTGCAGGACATGGACTACGGCTCGCGCGATTACACCGCGCGCGATCTCGAAGGCCACCTGTGGAGCTTCGGCACCTACAGCATGAGCCACGAGACGGGCGTGCCCGTGTTCTTCCCCGAGTTGCGTTACGCGGACGGCCGCGCCGCCGTGGATTTCCTGGGGCGCGCCTTCGGCCTGGAGCCGGGCCTGCAGGTGAGCGACCCGCTTGGTGACGTGCGTCACGCGGAGGTGTGGCTGGGCGACAGCGTGCTGATGGTGGCGGCTGGCGACGACCCGGACAGCCTCTGGCGCGGGCGCCGGCAGTGCACGCACGTGCGCCTGGATGATCCCGACGCCCACTTCGCGCGAGCGGAGGCGGCGGGGGCTTCCATCGTCAAGGCGCCGCACGACACGCCGTACGGTGCGCGT
>Ga0209705_10000238_pt1 | contig 28369 bp, 24 predicted proteins | sample PPLLaktember2015_5_FD_187262 | JGI IMG/M metagenome (GOLD analysis project Ga0209705, IMG submission 187262) | Freshwater sediment microbial communities from Prairie Pothole Lake near Jamestown, North Dakota, USA - PPLs Lake P8 Core (1) Depth... | ecosystem: Environmental > Aquatic > Freshwater... | reverse complement strand
GCGTTGAGATGCAGGCCGGGCATCCACCCCGGAAGGCGCTTCCCCAGCCAATCGTTGGCGCCGTGACGGATCAGATACAGGTTGGTCATCGGCTCAATCCTGCGCCGGCTCTGCGGCCGGCGGAGTCTCCGCGTCCGGCCGATGGCTGAGGGCGGCCTGCTGCGCCGCACGCCATCGACCCAGCCGCAGCGCGATCTCGGCCTCGTATCCCTGTCGGCTGGGCTGATAGAAGGTGCGCCCCAGCAAGCCATCGGGCAGGTACTGCTGCCCGACATGGTGGCCAGGGCGATCGTGAGGGTAGACGTACCCCTTGCCGTGGCCGAGGGCGGCCGCGTCGCGGTTGGAGTCCTGCAGAGGGGTTGGCACGGCACTTCGACCGGCCTCGTCCAGCGCGCGCAGCGCCTCGAAGTAGGCCGTCGCCGAGTTGGACTTGGGCGCCGTCGCCAGGTAGAGCGTTGCCTCGACGATCGGGTAGACACCCTCGGGCAGGCCGACGTATTCGAAGGCCTGGGCGGCAGCGTTTGCTACCACCAGACCCATCGGGTCGGCCAGGCCGATGTCCTCGCCGGCCAGGATCAGCAAGCGGCGCAGGATGAAGCGCGGCGATTCCCCCGCCTGCAACATCTTGGCCAGCCAGAACAACGCCGCGTCCGGGTCTGAGCCGCGCACCGACTTGATGAAGGCCGAGATCGTGTCGTAGTGGGCGTCGCCGTCTTTGTCGTACAGCACGGCGCGGCGCTGGATCGAATCCTGGGCGATCTCCAGGCTGAGGCGGAGCGGGCCGTCGGGCTGCTGCGGCGAGCTCTCGACCGCCAGCTCGAGCGCATTCAAGGCGTTGCGCGCGTCGCCGCCGGCAACGTTGACCAGGTGCGCCAGGGCCGCATCTTCCACCTCAACCCGGCGGGCGCCGTAGCCGCGCTCCGGGTTGGACAGGGCGGCCAGCAGGATCCTGCGAATCTCGTCGTCTGACAGCGGACGCAGCTGGAAGACCCTCGAACGGGAGACCAGGGCGCCGATCACCTCGAAGTAGGGGTTCTCGGTGCTGGCTCCGATCAAGGTGATCGTGCCGTTCTCGACGTGCGGCAGCAGTGCATCCTGCTGCGCCTTGTTCCAGCGATGCACCTCGTCGACAAACAGGATGGTGCGATGGTTGTACAGGCGCCGGCGTTCCTGCGCCGCATGGATGATCTGGCGCAGTTCGTCCTTGCCGGCGAGCACGGCGGAGATCGTCTCGAAGTGGGCATGCGTGGATTGGGCGATCACCATCGCCAGCGTGGTCTTGCCCGAGCCGGGAGGTCCCCACAGCAGGATCGAAGAGAACAACCGGTCGGACTCGATCGCCCGCCGCAGCAAGCGCCCGGGGCCGACGATGTGTTCCTGGCCGACGAACTCGTCGAGGGTCAGCGGACGCATGCGCGCCGCCAGCGGCGATTCGTGCTTCATGCGTTGGCGGAGCGCATGGTCAAACAGGTCCATCGAGGGCAGTATATCACCCGGAGTTGCAGGACGGTCGCATGCGCCGCCTCAGTCGGCGCTCTGCGCGGCGATCCCCGGCTGGGGGATCCGGTGGCTCAGCCGCGAGCGATGCACCATCAGGATCCCGATCAACACCGCCGTGCCCCCCACGATCTGAGTGAGCGAGAGCGGCTCGGCCAGCAAGGGGATGGCGAGCAGCGCGGTCACGACGGGCTGGCCCACCATCGTCGGAGAGACGACCGAAGCCGGCAGGTGGCCGAGGGCGTAGCCGACGGCCAGGTAGCCGAACGCCTGGGTGATCAGCGCCAGGGCCACGAACCACAGGTAGGTCGCCGGCGGGTAGCCGGTGAGGGGAAGGCCGAGGAGCAGGCTGATGGCCAGCAGGCTGGCGGAGGAGGCCAGTCCCGCCACCCAGACATAGGCCGCCGAACGCAGGTAGCGGCGGCCGAACTGGGTGAGCAGGTAGTAGCCGGCGTAGAAGAAGCTGGCCAGGATCGCCAGCAGGTCCCCCAAGCCGAGCCCGGTGTGCGAGGAGAGATCGGCGCCGGCGACCGCGGCTGCGCCGAGCAGGGTGAGCGCCAGCCCGCCCCAGAACAGCGGACGCAGACGCTCGCCCAGCGCAGCCCAGGCGACCAGGGCGACCCAAAGCGGCGCGGTATTGGCGAACAGGGTGGCATTAGCCGCCGAGGTCAGGCCGACGGCGGTGTTCCACAACGCCAGATCGACCGCCAGCGAGAGCCCACCTAGCAGTGCCAGGAGCACTCCTGTGCGCGGCCATACGCGTCGAGTTGCGGGCGGTCGCCGCAGGGCGAGCGGTGTCAGCACAAGGGTGGCCAGCGCCATGCGATACAGCCCGGTGACTGGGCCGGGAGCGGCCGCCCAGCGCACGAAGAGCGCCGAGCACCCCAGCGCCAGTACTCCCAAGACGATGGCGACATAGGCGAGCTTGGCAGAGGGGATGGGGGGCTGGCGAATGGCTGTGTCCTGGCGCCTGGATCGGAGCTCCGACCCCGCAAGCCGGCCGGGGTCGAACCCCAGCCGCAGGGGACGGCATGCTGGAGAACCGGCGCTTGCGCCGATTCGACGGGCGATTGTAGCATGCGGTTCCTGCTGCGCCGGGCTCTCAGCCAGTGCTTAGCTTGGCCAACCCATGCCTGTGATAAGATGGCCCGGGCAACTTGGATGCAGGACCGCATGGATCGGAAATCATCGCCAAGGTTGCTGCTGGCCTCAGCCTCCCCCCGCAGATCGGAACTTCTCGCCCTGACTGGCTGGCACTTCGAAGTCTTTGCGACGGATGTGGACGAGCAGGCCCGGCTGGGGGAAGCGGCGGCGGACCAGGCGGTTCGTCTGGCGGAGGAGAAGGCGCGGGTGGCCGGCCGAGGCGGGCAGCACGGACGGCTGATCGTGGCAGCCGATACGTTGGTCGCGCTGGGGACGCAGGTTCTTGGCAAACCCTTGGATGAGGCAGATGCTCGCCGGATGCTGCGCCAGCTGCGCGGCAGGACACACGGCGTGGTGACGGGAGTGGCGGTGTTGCCTGCGGATAGACGCCAGGTCTCGCTGCAGAAGTGCGAGTCACGGGTGCGGATGCGCGAGTACACCGAGGCCGATATCGAGCGCTATCTGGCGTCGGGATCCGCGTTGGACAAAGCCGGCGCCTATGGGATCCAGGACACAGGCTTCGCCCCGGTGGATCGGGAAGCCTTCGGCGATTGCCTGGCGAATGTCATGGGGCTCCCGCTCTGTCACCTGGCACGAGCGGCGCGCCGGTTGGGTTGGGAGCCGCCCCGGGATGTCCCGGCGGCGTGCCAGGCGCATCTGGGTTACGATTGCCCGGTGCACAAGGAGATCTTGAACTGAGCGGCATACGCCTCCTGCTTGGGCTTTCGATCACCGCCGGCCTGCTGCTGTCCGGTTGTGGCCGCGCGACGCCCACCGACGCTCCGGGCGAACCCACGCTGCCTCCGCCAGCGGTCACCTCGCTGGCCGCGCCCGATCCAGAGCAGGCGGCGGCGGCATTCCTGGATGCCTGGAGCGAAGCGCGCTACGACGACATGTACGCGATGCTCAGCCCGCTGACCGCGGATGGTCTTAGCCGCGAGGACTTCACCGCCCGCTATGAGAAGATCCGGCAGGACGCGGCCATCGAGCGCATCGACTATGAGATTGTCTCCTCGCTGATCAATCCACGCGAGGCTCAGGTGCGCTACCGCGTCAACTTGCACTCGAGCGGCGCCGGGGAGATCACGCGCGAGACCTGGATGGATCTCAAGCGCGTCGAGGATGAGTGGAGGGTCGCCTGGACTGACGCCGCCATCCTGCCCGAACTGGCTGGCGGCAATCAGCTGTACCTGGATTTCCGCCTGCCCACGCGGGCCAACATCTATGGCCGAAACGACTTGGCATTGTCGACGCAGACCGATGTAGTCGGCGTGTACGTGGTCCCCAGCCAGATCGGCGATGAGGATGCCGAATCGGCGATGCTGGGGGGGCTCAGCCGGCTGTTCAACCAGCGCTCGGAGAGCATCCAGGCGCTATACGAGCCCTTCCGCGGGACCGACTTCCTGGTGCCGATTGGAGAGGCATCCCTGGAGAACTTCCAGCAGGTGCAAGGTCGACTGGAATCGGCGGGCGGAACAGGCTGGCGGGTCTACCCAAGCCGCTTCTACCTGAACGGCGCGCAGACGCCACATGCGCTGGGCTATGTCGCCCAGATCCGTGAGGAGCAGCTGGGCGACTTCCTCAACCGCGGCTATCGGCGCGATGAGTTTGTCGGACAGACCGGCATCGAGCGGGTATATGAATCGGCGCTGCGCGGCACGCCTGGCGGCACGCTCTTCCTTACCGATGCGGACGGCAACATCTTGCGGGAGATCGCCGGCCAGGACCCCGGCCTGCCGGAAGCGGTCTACACCACGCTGGACCGGGAACTGCAGCGGCAAGTGCAGCAGGCGATCTCCGAGTTCCGCGGCGCGGTGGTCGTGCTCGAGCGCGACACGGGGCGCGTGCTGGCCATGGCGTCCTCGCCTGGCTTCAACCCGAACCTGTTCGACAGCCGCAACCCGAATAGCTCCGCCGGATTGAATGACCTGCTCAGTGACCCGCGCAATCCGCTCGTCGATCGGGCGGCCACCAGCGGATATCCGCTTGGCTCGGTGTTCAAGATCATCACCATGGCCGCTGGGCTGGAGTCTGGGTTCTATCAGCCTGACACCACCTATGTCTGCGATGCCGAGTTCCGCGAGCTGCCGGGGCAGGTGTTCTATGACTGGACCGTCGCCAAGGAGCTTCCCCCGCATGGGGAAATCACGCTGGTCGAGGGGCTGGAGCGCTCGTGTAACCCCTACTTCTGGCACATCGGGCTGGACCTGTTCAACCGCGGCCTGCCGACGGCGCTGGTGGACATGGCACGGGCCTTCGGATTGGGCGCTCCAACGGGCCTGGAGATTGGGGACTCGGCCGGGCTGCTCCCCAGTCCTGAGTGGAAGCAGCAGAACGTGGGCGAGGCGTGGAATGCCGGCGATGCGGTTCAGTTGGCCATCGGCCAGGCATCGCTCAACGTCACCCCGCTTCAGGTCGCCCGCTTCGTGGCTGCCATCGGCAACGGCGGCAAGCTGTACAAGCCGTTCATGATCGAACGTATCCAGAACGCCGAGGGCGTCGTGTCGTATCAGGCTCAGCCCGAGGTCACCGGCACGCTTCCGCTCAAGGCGGAGACGCTGGCCACCCTGCAACAGGCGATGACCCAGGTCGTGCGCGCCGATCGCGGCACCGCCCGGCGTTCCTTCCTGGGGCTGAATCTGGATATCGCCGGCAAGACCGGCACTGCCGAGAGCGGCATCGCCGATCCACACGCCTGGTTTGCTGGCTACACCAACGAAGGCCGGGAGGATAAGCCCGACATTGCCGTGGCGGTGATCGTCGAGAACCAGGGCGAAGGCTCCGATTGGGCCGCCCCGATCTTCCGCCGCGTCGTGGAGTCGTATTTCTTCGGCGCCCCGCGCTCGCTCTACCGATGGGAGGAACAGATCGGCGTGCCGCGCCAGGAAACGCCGACTCCTGAGCCCGGTGCTGAGACCGACGAAGCGACGGAAACACCCCAGTAGGAGCGCCTTGGCCCGCGTGAGCGCCCCCGCCCCCTGTTTACGGTCCGCCGAGGCGTGGCCCAGATCGCCGGAACCGGGCCTGCACAAGCGATGAGCGCCGACGAGATACTGCCGGGCCTGATCGTCCGCTCGCAGTCCGGCTTCTACGCGATTGACACACAGGCCGGACAGGTGGTGGCCAAAGTGCGTGGCCGCTTGAAGCGGTCCCGCCTGGCGAGCGACCTGGCCGTCGTCGGCGACCGGGTGCACATCCGCCTGATCGGCGACGGAACGGCCACCATCGAGTCGATTGAACCCCGCACCCGCGTGCTGTCGCGGCGCGACCCCGGACGCAAGGTCGAGCAGGTGATCGTGGCCAACCCGGATCAGGCGGTGTTCGTCCTCGCCTGCGCCGATCCTGACCCCAATCCACGCACGCTTGACCGACTTCTGGTGGCCGCCGAGCGTGGCGGCATCCCGGCCCTGATCTGCGCCAACAAGATTGACCTGGTGCACAAGGGAGACGCGCGCAAATTCTTCGCCGATTATGAACGTGTGGGCTACAAGGTGATCTTCACCTCGGCGACGACTGGGTCCGGCGTGAAGGAACTGCGCGCCGCCTTGAAGGGGCGTGTGTCGGTGCTGGCGGGGCCATCCGGGGTGGGCAAGACCAGTCTGCTCAACCGGCTCGAACCCGGGCTGGGCAGGAAGACCCTGGAAATCAGTCAGGCGACGCGCGAGGGGAAGCACAGCACGGTCGTCGCCGAGCTGCTGCCGCTGTCCGGCGGAGGGCACATCGTGGACACCCCTGGCATGAAGGCCTTCGCAATGTGGGATATTGAGCCGGAAGAGGTTGACGCGTACTTCCCCGAGATTCGGGAGCGAGTTGCCGGCTGCGCCTTCAGCGACTGCAGCCACATGCATGAGCCCGGCTGTGCCGTGATCCAGGCGGTGGAGCGGGGCGAGATCAGCCCACACCGGTACGACTCCTACCTGCGCATTCGTCTGGGCGAAGAGCGGTGAGTGCTGACCGCGCGGGCGGGCAGCGCCGACCCTTCAGGGGCAGGCTGGCGCGCCTGCAGGCCGCGGCTTGACAACCTGCCGCGGGCTGTCTACAGTTGAACCCTGATGGGACGGGTGGGTTCTCCTCGTTTGGCCGGCTTGGCCTTGGTGCTGATGGCTCTCCTGGGCAGTGGGGACGCCTTTGCCCAGTCGACCTCGCGCTACTTCCCGGAGACCGGACACAATCTGGATCCGGCCTTCGCCGCCCGCTTTGACGAATTCGGCGGCGCCGACATCCTCGGCTATCCGATCACTGAGGCCTTCGTCGATCCGGACTCAGGCAGGCTCATGCAGTACTTCGAGAATGCCCGCCTGGAAACCACCCTGGAGGACCGCGGAGCCGGCATGCCCTTCGTGAGTGCGCTGGGTGAGATGCTGGGCGGCGGAGAGCCGCCCCGGCGGCGGCCTCCGACGCTGGCCTGGTCCGAGCCCGGCTGCCGCTTCTTTGCCGACGCAGGGCACTCGATCTGCCATGCCTACCTTGACTTCTACGCCTCCCATGGCGGAACGGAACGCTTTGGGGACCCGATCTCGGACCACAAGCTCGAAGAGGGTCGGCTGGTGCAGTACTTCGAGGGCTTCCGGCTGGATTGGGTCCCCGAGACTCCGCCGGCCGGCGAGGTGCGAATCGCGCCATTGGGTCGGCTGCACTTCGCCCGCTCGGGGTACGACGCGGGGCTGCTGGCGCCCAGGCTTCCGGAGGATGGGGCACAGTACCGTGTGCTCGGGCTGCATCCGCAATTGGCGCTCTCGCAGTCTATCGCCAAGCCGCAGGGGACGCAGCAGGTGCTGGTCCTGGTGCGGGATCAGAACGAGCTCCCCGTAGTCGGCGCCTCGGTGACGCTGAGCGCTCGCTTCCCGGATGGGGTGCGGACCTTCCTGCTCCCCCTGACAGATGCCGACGGGATCACCCGCATCGAGCTCGAGTTCGACAGCCAGGTGCCCGGGAGCAACATCGAGCTGCTGGCCTGGGCGGTATATCAGGGACTGCAAGCCTCGACGCGCGATTCGTTCCGCATCTGGTGGTAGCTCGCCGCGGAGGGCGAGCGCGCCGCGCGGTGGGACCTTCGCCGGCTCCCCGGTCTGCCGAAGCGCCTTAACTGCCTGGATCGAGCGCCGGGAAGGTGCGACGGGTGCGCCAGGATCGTCCTGCCTGGCCGCGCATGCCGCGCGGGTTCCTCACGCCCACCCTGTGGGTCTTCGTGCAGGCCCCGGTTGCTCGCCGCCTGTGCGAACGGCAACTCGTCAGGTCCCCGGCTGGTTCCGCGCCTCAAGGCGGAAAAAGGTGTCGGGCTGGCGAGACCCCAGGCGTCTTGGGAAGTGGCGGAGCTGCTGCCCCGGCGCTTGCCTGCTGTGTCGGAATGAGCCGGCACACGGGGCGCGGCTGCCGGAGCGGAATCCGACAAGCTGCTTACGGGGAAGTCGTTAGAGCGGCCGAAGGACCCGGTCTTCGCGCAGGCGCTTGAACCACAACGAAGCACCGCGCGGCATCGATTCCACGGCGGCTTCCTGCCAGGCACGCACCCCGAGGGCGGGGATGGTCTGGGGTTTGTAGCCGACCGCCCGCCAGGCGCCGACGTGCTGGGCGAGGTAGGGCGGCAGGAAGAGCAGGCTGGCTTCGCTCTGCAGGTCGCTCGAGGCGGTCTCGACCGCTTCCATCAGTGCAGGGATCGCCTGATCGAGCGGCAGGCCGGGTTCGAAGTACAGCTCGTCGATGCGGGTCACCAGGTTCTCGACCTGCCAGCCGGCGACGCCGGTGAGCTTGCCATCGCGCTCGACCATGAAGTACGCCTTCTCGCCGAAGGCGGCCATGACATCGGCGCGTGACATGCGGCGCCGGCCGTGCGTGACGCGGGTGATGAAGCGAGCAATCTCGTCGGCATCTTGCGGCCGCCCGCGGCGGACGGCGATCTGCCCGGGCTTGAGCGCGGGCGGCGAGGGCAGCAGTGGCTCTTCCGGCTTGGGCAGCTTGGCCCAGGCCGTCTGCACCTGATCCCAGGTTTCGTCAAAGGATCCGTTGTTGCGGATGACGACCTTGGCGGCGCGCAGTTTGAGCGCTTGGGGGGGTTGAGCGGTGATGCGCTGGCGCGCCACCGTTTCCGGCATGGTGCGCTTCTGCACCAGCCGTGCCACCTGCACCGCTTCGGGCGCGTCGACCACCCAGATCGTGTCACACCCGGCCACCATGTCAGATTCAAGCAGCTTGATGGCCTCGATCACGACCACGCTGTGCTGCGAGCGCTGGATCAGCAGGTCGACGGCGTGGGCGACGAGCGGATGGACGATGGCTTCCAGCTTCTCCAGCACGCCGGGATCGGAGAAGGCGATCTTGGCCATGCGGCTGCGATCGATCTGGCCCTCTTCATCGAGAATCCACTCGCCGAAGGTCTTCACGATCAGCGGGTAGCCCGGTGCGCCTTTGGCCATGGCCCGGTGGGCCAGCGCGTCGGCATCGATGCCATACGCGCCAAGGTGCTCGAGCATCTTGCGGACGACGCTCTTCCCGGTGGCAATGTTGCCGGTTAGGCCGATGACGTACTTGCCGGGCCAGCGACTCACGCTACGGCCTCCTGAACACACGCATGGGCGGCATTGTAGCCCGCCGCCGAAGGACTGTCAAAGCAATCGTCAGCGCTGGGGCTGCGCGAAGTACACCTGCGACCCGACGGCGATGAACAGGTCGCCGGGTGGGCCGAAGGTGATGGCGGTCGGTTCGCCGTTCAGTTCCGGCTCGGCCACGTAGCGCCCCTGGTAGATCAGGCGCATGCTGTAGTGGGCGACATCCCCGCTCAGGGCGTCCAGGAAGTACAGCGAAGGCTCGGGCGGCGGGGCGTACACCATGCCCAGCGGCTGCGTGTCCGGGATGCGATCGGTGGCTTCGAACTCCGGCCGATCGTCCTGGAACTTCATCCCCTCCTCGCACTGGATCGATCCACTCTTGCCTCGGCAGCGCGTGAGCTGGCCGTCGGCGTGCAGGATGAACAGCTCGTCCTGAGCCATCTCCAGGTCGATGGCGTCCGTCAGGTCCGGTGCAGAGTCGCCCAGGTAGCGGCCCGGGCTGCCGCTGAACAAGCCGTCCGAGGCGTCGTACGCCCAGATGACATTCGCCCCAGGGTCGAGCACGTACAGGCGGTCCTTGAAGACGTCGATCGCCCGGATGCCGCGCCAGCCGACCTCGGGCTGGCCGAGCTGCGTGACGACCGGTGTGATTCCCGGAGCGCAGTACATCACCGTGCCGTCGACGTCGACCAGCACGACGCCCTCCGTGCCCAGCGCACCGGGAGCCGACTGCAGCGCCAGGTCGACCGGCTGCGTGAAATCGGCAACGTTCACCGTGCCATAGCAGTCAAAGTCGCGGTCGATCTCGAAGCCGCGGCCAGTCGACCAGGTGTGCCACACGGTCTCGTTGCCTGTGTCGAGCACGTACAGGTCGGTGGTCGAGGCGGCAAGGGCCGCAGGCCTGGCGGCGGAGCCAAAGCCGCCGCTGACCACCGGGTAGAACTCGGTGCGGTAGACCAGCTTCAGCTTGTCGCGTTCGGTCTGGACCTCGGTCTGCAGGATCTGAAGATCCTGGCTGTCGCCGTAGCGGGCGGCCTGCACCAGCAGATCGGCGGCCTGATCCCAGGCCACCAGTGCCACCTGCGGGTTCGCCTCGAGCTTGGCGGTGATCACCGCCGCCTGCGCCTGAAGCAGGTAATCCTGTAGCTGCTCCTGACGCCCACTCCGGAAGTAGACCAGGGTGACGAGGGCGACGACGAAGAGCGGGACGGCGATTGCCGTTCCAGCCAGCAGCGAGGGGGGGAACATCCCCGGGCGGGTGGGCTCGGCAAGGCCTGGCGCCAGGCGACTGAGCCAGCGGGTCGCCGTCAGGGCGATCGCCTCGCCAGCGGCGCGAGTGCGCTGAGAGGCCTGGGCGAAGGCGATGCCCAACGTGGAAGGTGCGTCCGCCGCAGCGTGAGGCCGGGCGTGGACCTGGCTGCGCCGACCTCGGGCGGTTGCCGGGCGGCGTCCGATGCCATCTTCGAGCGGGTGAGGCTCGGCGACCGCGGCAGGCAGCGGCTCGACCGCGACTTGGCCTGGAGCGGCGATACGGAAGAACACGCCACTGATGTCCAGGCTGGCATTCGCCCCCATTCGCTCCAATGCCTGCTCTGGGGTCAGTTCGCTCAAGCTGGAGAGCAGGTTGTCAGCCCAAACGGATAGGCCGGTGCTGGCGGTCAGGATCACCAGGTCGTCCGGCGCGACTTCGATGTGCTGGAAGCTGAGGAACGGGGCAGCGGTCTGACCAAGTGGCTTGCGCTCGGCATCGGCTGACATCAGGCGGGTGATCTGTGGGCCTCGCACCAGCAGGGCCTGCCCGGCTCCGCACTGGGCGACGTACAGGTCTCGCCCGCGCAGCACGCCCTGCAGCAACGAGCCGTCAATTGCCTCCCCGCTGGAGCGGACCAGGTTGAGCAGGTGGTCGTTGACCTCACCGGCGGCCTCGCGCAGGGCGGCGGTGATTGCCCCTGGGGTGGCGTAGAAGATGCGGGCTGCCAGGTGCGCCAGGTGATCGGCCAAGCCCGAGGTCACCGGCTGGCCGGCGCCGGTCGCCAAGGTCACGAAATACAGGTCTTCCGCCCGTCCGCGTGCAGGCCGGCGCGGGGGAACCTGCGCCAGCGAGCCAGGGGGCGGCGTGAGGCGCAGGCTGCCTGCGGCAATATGGAGTAGGGCGACATCGGCCTCAAAGGCGCGGGGCATGGGACTATTGTACATACTCGGTCCTCGACCTGCAATTGGAGCATGGATCGTGCCACGGACTGGTACAATCCCGCAGCGACACTCCCATGAAGTTCGAGTTCATCGACAACCCCGCGGTCTTCGACGGCCTGGCCTCGGAATGGAACGACTTGCTCGCACGTTCCGTCACCGATGTGCCCTTCCTGCGTCACGAGTACCTCCGCGCCTGGTGGTCCAGCCTCGGCGGCGGCGAGTGGGCATCGGCCGAGCTGAGGATCGTCGCCAGCCGCGACGGCTCCGGCCGTCTGGTGGGACTTGCCCCATTGATGCGCTTGACGGGCGGAGACGGCCCGACGCTGCACCTGCTGGGCAGCTTCGAAATCTCCGACTACCTGGATCTGATCGTCCCGCCGGCGCAGGCAGAGTCGTTCGTGCGCGGCCTGTTGGACTTCCTTGGCGACGAGCCAGACGGCAGTTGGCAGGTGCTGGACCTGTATAACCTGCGCGCCGCCTCACCCACTCGCCGGCTGGTGCTGGAGACTGCCGAAGGGCGGGGCTGGCGGGCGACGGAGGAGCCGCTCCAGCCATGTCCGGCAATCACACTGCCGCGCGGCTGGGAAGAATACCTGCAGTCGCTGGATAAGAAACAGCGCCATGAGCTGCGCCGCAAGCTGCGGCGTGCGGCGGCGCATTCGCCGGCTGTCGAGATGCGCTGGATTGACCGAGGCGAGGATCTTGAGAGCGCCATGCAGGCCTTCCTCGAGTTGATGCGGCTCGATCCCCAGAAATCGCGTTTCCTGACCGAGGCGATGGATTTTCAGTTTCGCCGGCTGGCGGCCGAGGCCAAGCAAGGGGATTGGCTGCGGTTGGCTTTCCTGGAAGTGGGCGGGGATCCTGCCGCCGGCTACCTATTCTTCGACTATCGCAATCGACTGTGGATCTACAACTCCTGCCTCAATCCGGCATTCAGTGAACTGTCGCCGGGCTGGGTGCTCACAGGGCTGCTGATCCAGTGGGCGATTGAGCAGGGCCGTGAGGTGTTCGACTTCCTGCGCGGAGGGGAAGACTACAAGTATCGCCTGGGCGGCGTGGCCGACTCGATCTACCGCGTGCGAGTGGAGCGTCGGCTGTCCGCAGCGACAGGCTGACCGCTCCAGCCTTGCCCTACCACGGCAGCCACCCTAAGAGGGTCAGCGCCGCCAGGGCAAACCCTGTCAGCATCACCAGGAGCGGAATCGAGACGGCCAGCGCCAGCCACCAGCCGAGGCGCGGGCTGCGTCGCGGCGCAGGCGAAGGCGAAGGCTGCGGCACCGCCAGCACAAGCACGGTGATGTTGTCGTGCCCACCCCGGCTGCACGCCAGCTCAATCAGCGCCTGAACCGCCTGGTCGGGGGACTTTGAGCGCAGTGTGTCCTCAATCTCCGACGCCCGAACCAGATCCGTCAGACCGTCTGAACAGAGCACGATCTGCCATCCCGGCTTGAGCCGCAGCCCCTGGCTGGCCAGCGCCTGTTCATCGGTCGCCTCCGACGTGAGCCGCAGCCGGAGATCTGGCTCGACATCGAGCAGGCTGCCGATGTAGCGGCGCAGCACGTGAGCATGTGGATGATCGCGGGCTTCATCGGGCGAGATCACATCATGGTCCAGGGCTTCCTGCACCCAGGTGTGGTCGGTGGTAAGCTGGTGCAAGCCGCGATCGTCGAGCAGATACATGCGGCTGTCCCCCACCGAGGCCCCGTACAGGCGGTCCCCAAGCACCCAGCCCACGCCGATGGTCGAGCCCATGCCTTCCAGCGATGGGTTCTCCTGCGCCATGCGCAGCACCTGTCGGCTGGCCTGGGTGATGGCCGCCCGCAGGTGAGGCAGAGGTTCGCGTCCGGTGAACGCGGCAAGCATGGCCACTACCACGTCGATGGTCAGCTGGGAGGCCACCTCGCCGCCGCGGTGGCCGCCGATTCCATCGGCCACGATCGCCAGCACAGCGGGTTGGTTGTCGCGTTCGAGGCGGAAGCTGCCGAGAAAGTGGCTGTCCTCGTTGTTCTTGCCGGTCTCGCCCGGGTGGGTGCCGGCGGCGGTGCGCAGGTGGGCAGCCTCGGTGCGGATCATCTCTCTGGGGATCCCTGTGCAGGAGTCGGACCCGAGTCGAACTGGGGCAAGACCCGGATCTGGCGTGGTTCCGGCTCAACGCTCTCCAGGAAACGATAGCCGAGTCGGCCGAAGTGCACAAGGTCGCCGTGTTCCAGGGCACGCCCGGCATGCAGCACGGGTTCGTGGTTCACCCAGGTCCCGGCGGCGGAGTCCTGATCGCGCAGCAGGTAGCGGCCGTTGACCTGCCGGATCATGCGGGCGTGTACGGCGCTGACCGAGGGATCGAGCAGGACGTGGGTCACCAGGGAGGCGTCTCGTCCAAACGTCGCATCCGTACCGGTCAGCAGGATTGGATCCAGGTCCGCTTCGAGGGGCTGAAGTTGCGCCTCGGCTTGATCCGGGGCGGCGGGCGCAAGGCTTGCGCGGCGCAATCGTGGCCGGCGGCTAGCCCGGGGTACAGGCATCGGCCGTGTGGCGAGGCGTGTTGCCAGACCGACTGCAGCCGCCGTGGCCATCACCAATGCAGCCAGTATGCCGATCAGCCATGGCCGGGTCTCCCAGAGCCCCGGCACGCGTCGAGTCTCCACGCGCAGCGTCAGAGGCTCCGATAGACCGCGCAACCCCAGACTATCGGTGACGGCCGCCTGCAGCGTGAGCTCGCCGGCCCGGGTGTCAGGAGCCATCGACCAGGTCAGCGTATCGAAGGGCGGCTGGACCTGCGCCACAGCCAGCACGCCGTCCACCAGCAGATCGGCTGCGACGATCGGGCGCGGATGGCCATCGGGAAAGGTGATGAGCAGCGGCAGAGTCAAGGTGGGGGGCTCCGGCCCTGCCGCGCCCTGGCCGGGCCGAATCGGTTCGAGGCTGATGCGGCTGGGCGGAGAGACGAACACCACCTCCGGCTCGAGCACCTCCGCCCGGAAAGTCCGGACTGGCGAGGTTGCGTCAACGAACTCGTTGATCACCCGAACCTGGACGGTGTGTGCACCCTGGCTTGAGGCAGCCGATGTGTATGTCAGGCGGTAGCTGGTGCGCAGGCGGTCGAGCTCCTGCGAAAGCGGGTCCAAGCCGGTCTGCGGGTCGAACAGGGCCAGACTGCCGCCCGTTTGCTCGGCGAGGCTGCGCCAGGTCTCAAGGGCCAGTTCCTCCGCCAGCGTGGGGGGCCCGACGATGATCGGGAAGATGGCGGTCGACTGTTCCTGGGCAGCCGCGATGAGATTGGCCAGCTGCAGATCCTGGCCGATGTTCACATAGGGCGTGACGAACAAGAGCACGCGAGGCGTCCCAGACGGGGGAGCCGGCCCCCCCGCTTGTACGGCGCGGGTCAGCAAGTCCAGCGCCGTGTCGGCCGCGCTCAACTCGGGCTCGAGGTAGTCGAGGGTTGCGGCCAGTTCGGCCGCCGCCGGCACGCTGTCGAGCAACGTGCCGGCGCGGGTGATCAGGGTGTACCGATCCTCCCCCAATGGCGCCGCCTGAGGCTGCGACAACCAGGCGACGAAGGCCTCCGCCAGGCGATCGAAGCGGCTACGACCGCTGGGGTCGCGCACGCCCAGACCGCGAGTTGAATTGACCACCAGACGCAGGTCGATACCGGACTGGACAATCTCAAGGGAGGTCAGGGGTCGTTCGGCCTGATCTTCGAGAATCACAAAGTCCTGCGGGGCGAAGGGGGTGGGCTCGTCACCGGGCGGTGTGCGGGGGGTCACGTGCAGGATGATCTCGGGAAAGCCGGAAGCGTCGGGGGGGGCGAGGTCAATCTGAAAGGGCGCCTGCGCCTGACCGGGATTGGGAGGCAGCAGGTTGAGGCAGAAGGCCGCCAGTACGGCGGCCGCCGGCATCCAGCCCGGGATGCGCATAGCGGGATTGTAGCATGGCGCCCTCGAGGCCCGGATGGCTTGCAGTCGGCTTACAAAGCCGCCACAGCCGCCGTGTCAGGCGCGAAGATGGGCCACGAGGTAGGGATGGCCGAGTTTGATCCCACAGCTGACACGATGTTCTCGCCGGGGAATCTCCCGGAGAACGCCTGGGTTCCTCCTCTCAGCCGCATCGAGAGGATGCTGCGGGCCATCCTCCTGATTTCCTTCGGGGCAGTGCTTGCCCTGGAGGCCTATCTGATCTGGCAGGCCGTGCGTTTGATCGGATAGGGCGTGTCCCTTCCCTTTGTCGGCCATGAGGTTCGGGCCAAAGCCCGAGACACCTCTTGAGCCTCCCTCCGGCTGGCCCTCCCGCACACCCCGCATGCGGGAGGGCCGTTCTTTTCTCCCCGGCGGGAGGGCCCGGAGCTGCCCTCTGCCGCTTCACTCCCATTCGATCGTCGCCGGCGGCTTGCTGGTGACGTCGTACACCACCCGGTTGATCCCCGCCACTTCATTGACGATGCGGTTGCTGATATGGGCAAGCGTCTCATACGGAAGGCGGACCCAGTCGGCCGTCATGAAGTCCTCGGTGGAAACCGCCCGCAGCACGACGGCCTCAGCGTAGGTGCGCTGGTCTCCCATCACGCCGACGCTGCTCACCGGAAGCAGCACGGCGAAGACCTGAGCCAGCTGTCCTTCGGGGATGCCGGCCTGCTCCAGCTCCGAGCGCAGGATCCAGTCGGCCTCGCGCAGGCGGCGCAGGCGCTCAGCGCTGACCTCGCCCAGGCAGCGGACGGCCAGGCCGGGGCCGGGAAAAGGCTGCCGCTCCACGAGCCAGTCGGGCAACCCGAGGGTCCGGCCGACCTGGCGCACTTCATCCTTGAACAGGTAGCGCAGCGGCTCAACCAGCTTGAGCCCAAGATCCGGCGGAAGCCCGCCCACGTTGTGGTGGGTTTTGATGCGCGCTGCCACCCGTCGGTCGGGGCCGCTCGATTCGACCACGTCCGGGTAGATCGTCCCCTGCACCAGGAACTCGACCTCCCCGAGGCTGTGGGCTTCCCGCTCAAACAGCCGGATGAACAGGCGGCCGATGATCGTCCGTTTCTGCTCGGGTTCGGTCACGCCACGCAGCGCATCGAGGAATTCGCGCTGGGCGTGAACCACCCGCAGCTGTCCGCCCAGCACCTTGGCGAGGTCGGCTTGAACCTGTTCGGCCTCGCCCAGGCGCAACAGCCCGTTGTCGACGAAGATCCCGGTCATCCGGTCGCCGAGTGCCCGGTGGACCAATGTGGCGGCAACCGCCGAGTCGACCCCGCCGCTGATGCCGGCCAGTGCGCGGCCACTGCCGACCTGCTGCTGGATTCGGGCGAGGCTGGCCTGCACGATCGCCGCCGGTGTCCAGTCCGGCCGGGCGTGGCAGATGTCGACGACGAAGGCGCGCAGCAGAGCGACGCCGCCCGGTGTGTGGCGCACCTCCGGATGGAACTGGACGCCATACCAGTGCCGCTGCTCATCCGCCATCGCCGCAATCGGGGAATTGTCGGAGCTAGCGATGGCGGCGAACCCAGGCGGCATCGCTTCGATTCGGTCGCCGTGCGACATCCACACGGGCTGTGTGCCGGGCGGTAGGAGGGGGTTGTCCTGCAGGCAAAGCACCTGGGCCGGGCCGTACTCCCGCTGGGTAGATGGAAGAACCGCACCCCCCAGGGCGTGGGTGAGCGCCTGCATCCCGTAGCAGATGCCGAGGATCGGCCTCCCCGAGCGCAGCACGTACTCGGGGATCTGTGGCGCACCTGCCTCATAGACCGAGGCTGGCCCACCGGACAAGATGTAACCGACCGGCTGGAGCGAGGTGACCGCCTCCGGGGGCGCGTCATGCGGGAATAGCTCGCTGTACACCCGGGCTTCGCGCACGCGCCGGACGATCAGCTGGCTGTATTGTGAACCGAAGTCGAGAACGACAATCGAGTCAGGCATCGCTCATGCGGCAAACACGATGCGCCCTTCGCTCATGTCGCTGATCACGGCCAGTGATTCGATCGGTACGCCAAGCGACGCCAGCAGCGTGCGCCCGCCCTCGAAGGACTTCTCAATCAGGGCGCCCACACCGACGACGGTGGCCCCGGCGGCTTGCGCCAGACGGACCAATCCCAGGATCGTCTGGCCGCTGGCGAGAAAATCGTCGATGATCAGCACCCGCTCGTCCTGCCCGAGATACTCCGGAGAGACGATCAGCTCCACGGTCCGCCCCTTGGTGTGCGACGGTGCCAGGGTGAGGTAGATCTGGTCGGGCATGGTGATGGGCTTGGTCTTGCGGGCGTAGACCACCGGCACGCCGAGATGGAAGGCGGTCGTCAGTGCCGGGGCGATGCCGGAGATCTCCGCCGTCAGCACTTTGGTCGCGCCGAGCGGGCCAAAACGGTCGGCCAACGCTCTACCGCAGGCGTCCATCAGCCGGGGATCGACCTGATGGTTGATGAAGCCGTCCACCTTGAGGATGCCATTGCCCAGGTTCTTGCCGTCGGTAAGGATCCGCAATCGCAGTTCGTCCATCCTGACCTTCCTTGACGTCGTACGCCCAATTCTACTGAAGTTGAGCCGTGCGGCAATTCGGCAGGGGTGCCAACCGGGCAGCGCAGCCGACAGGGCGGAAGGCTGGCGGAGCAAAGGCGTCCTGAGGGCGGACTGACATACCGCCTATGCGACCCACAGCGCCGCAACGGTTCTGCCTTCAAGGCCTGCCTCTCGCGCTGCGTGCTGCGGGAGAACGGCGATTTGAGGAGGACGCCGGGTAGCTTGCCGTGCGCGACAGCGGTGAGCAAGCCGTGCAGGCTGCCAGGGGAAGGGAGTCGGTTGCCGGACCTGCAGGGGACCGCCGGCGCCTATTGATCAGGGATCTCGCCTCCAGCCAGCTTCCCCCAGGCGCGGGGCTGCGCCTCGGGCGGGCGGGGACCGGATGGATCATCCCTTCCGATCCAGGCTTGGCCTCGTTATGTGCGGCTTCGGCGCCGGTGAGGTCTGGTTGCCGACAAGAAAGGGAGGTTGATGCAGGGAGAGTGGCCGCAATCCCGCCCGGGCCGGATCAGCTTGTTGGCGGTCAGGGGGTGATTGCCCGCTGCCCTGTTCAGCGAGGGAACGCGCTGGCTTGACATAGAACGAATGTTCCGTTAGAATTCGAACAGGCGTGCGAGTCAGCCGCCGGGGAGGTGGAAGTGAAGGGAAAGCTGTCCGACCGCCAGCGGCGCATTCTGGAGTTCATTCAGCGCTACCACACCGAGGCCGGTTATCCGCCCTCGATTCGGGAGATCGGTGAGGCCGTCGGCATTTCTTCCACCTCGGTGGTGAACTACAACCTCAATCGGCTGGTGGAAGAGGGCTACCTGGACCGGCAGCAGAACGTATCGCGCGGCCTTCGGCTGACGAACAAGCTCGCCCGAGCCGGCCAGCGAGCGGCGGACATCATCCGCGTGCCACTGGTTGGCAGGATCTTCGCCGGCGCGCCGGTGCCGCTCCCCGGCACCGACAGCCCGATGTTCGACACCGATGAGGCGCTGGAGATCACCCGCGACCTGCTCAGCACGACCGAGGGGATCTTCGCCCTGCAGGTCAAAGGCGATTCGATGATCGATGCCATGGTCAACGATGGCGACATTGTGGTGATGAAGCGCGAACCGGACTGGCGCAACGGTGACATGGTGGCCGTGTGGCTGAGCGACAAGGAAGAAACTACCCTTAAGCACATCTACCGTGAGGGGCAGCGAGTGCGCCTGCAGCCCGCCAACCCGACCATGGAGCCGATCTACATCGACCGGCCGGAGACGCTACAGGTCCAGGGTAAGGTGATGCTGGTGGTCCGACAGTTGGCCTGACGGCTGCAATCCGTTTCAGGGGGCAACGGCTACGACGAGCATTCGTTTGGAATGCTCGTCGTAGTTTTGGGCGCGGTACCCACCAAGCAGGCTGCTGCCGGCGAACCCCGCAACTTGCATGGCGCGCTGGACCTCGGCCGGTTCCCACAGCTGGAGTGTCTGGCGGACGACGTGACGTTTGATACGCCCGTCGGGCCAGAGGTCGTCCAGGCGCCACTCGACCTCGGCGGCGCGCTGGTCGCGGTTGAACCGCTGGGCGGCGGAGACCTGCACCGGCCGTCCAGTTTCCGTATCCTGGAAGGCGGCCAGCGGCGAGGAAGGTTCGAGGCCGCCGGTCCGCACATCACGCGGGTGCGCCAGCTCTGCCGCGAACACTCCGCCGGGCAAGAGGTGCTCGCGGCTGAGGCGGAGCGCCTGCTGTGCTTGATCGCGCGAAAGCAGGGAGAGCGTGTTGCAGGGGCACAAGACAAGGCCGAACTTTGTCGCAAGCTGGAGCTCGGCAATGTCTCCCTGCACGTAGGACAGGGCGCCGGCCGTCAGGGGCGGCCGGTGTTGCTCGGCCCAGGCGATCATGTCAGGGTCCGAGTCGATTCCCGTGACGAGGAACCCGCGGTGGGCAAGGGATTCGGCCACCCGCCCCGTGCCACTCCCCAACTCCAGGATGGGCCCGTTGGCGGCGAATGCCATCCGCCGCCAGAAAGGCAGATCGGCGTGGAAGGTCCGGTAGAGGCCGGCATACAATCTCGGAAACTCACGCATCGCGTTGCGCCTGTGACTCGGGCCGGCGAGGTGGTGCGCCGGGACGGTGCCGATTGTCGCGCACTTCGCCGCGCAGCAGCGCGGCTTGACCGCCTTCGAGGCGGCCGGTATACTCGCCTCGCTTCGGGGTGTAGCGCAGCTGGCAGCGCACCGCGTTTGGGACGCGGGGGTCGGCGGTTCAAGTCCGCCCACCCCGACCACGCACGACCACCAACAAGGCACTGCCTTGGATGTGCCGAAGGCAACCCCGACAACTCCGCCAGGCGAGCAGGGTCGGTAGTGCCTGTGCTGCTCACGGCGGAAATCTCCGCCGCACATCTCTCCGCACTCGGTTGGAGAGTCAGGAGGCCGAAGTGCCTGGAGCCAGGATCCCTTCTTCCAACCGACGCATCGACGTGGTTGTCGTGGCAGCTCACTATGGGCCCGAGCGACAGCTGGAGTGGGTCCAGGCCTATGAGCGGCGCGGCAGCGTGTGGGGGGACAAGGTGCTGCTGGATCGGCGCGCGCTGGTTGAGCGCCTGCAACGCAAGCTACGTATCTACGCTGGCGCAGCGCGCGCCCTGCCTGGGGATTTCGATTTGGGGGCAGCGCTGGAGCTGAGGCGGAACGGCGCCACGGCTTCGATCCTCGCCGGTGGGAAGTCCACCGGTTCGGATGACCTGGGCGTGCCGGTCCTCTGACGGGCCAGAGCCAACACCGGGCGTGCCTCAGCGGATGAGGGATCCGCGAGCGGCACCCAGATGCCCACCCGACGGCAGACAGCCTCCGAAGGCACGCCCTTTGAATGTCCTATCGGCGTCCGCGTATTGGAATCCGGGCAACTTGCATGTGGAGAGGGACGCGTTCTCTTCGTCAGGCGTGAACTCGGCCGCAAAGGCGGAGCGAGGTAGAATCCCTCGGACAGTAAGCGAGCTGCCTGTGCGTGATCCCGGGCAGGGAACCGATGGGCTTCATGCGGGCGTGGCCAAGGGGTAAGGCAACAGCCTTCCAAGCTGTTATTCGCGGGTTCGAATCCCGTCGCCCGCTCTGAACTCTCGACCCAACTGAGAGGCCGACTGCACGCACACTGCTGCGTGCAGTTGTGTTCTGCTCAGGACACGGGGGTGCGGCTGGTTTGCGAATCTAACCGATCCAGTGTGCTGGATCGTTCAGAGTATTAAAGCAGAAGGCCCGGCCGATCTTTCCGGCCGGGCCTTCTGCTCAAGCAGGCGACTACTTCGCCTTCTTGACGGTCTTCTTGGCCTTCTTCGGTGCAGCCTTCTTGGTGGTCTTCTTGGCCTTCGAAGCCGTCTTCTTCGTTGTCTTCTTCACAGCCTTCTTCGGTGCAGCTTTCTTGGTCGTCTTCTTCACAGCCTTCTTCGGTGCAGCCTTCTTCGTCGTCTTCTTTGCTTTCTTGACTGCCATCGTGCCACCTCTTGATACAGGATAGCCTGCAATCTACACAATCTTCGCCAGGAATGCAAGGCCTGGAAGGGTCAGATTCCGCGCGCCCCCGCGGCACGCGCACTTGCCGCGAGGCCGCTCCGAGGCACCGACGAGCACGCGGGCTTGTCCGAGCATCGAGACCAACCAGGCGGAAGGGTGTGAGGCGCGAACGAACATCCGCAACGCACGCGCGGCGCGAGGCATGACCGCCGCGTCTTGCTTCGCAGTCGCGCGCGCGTAACCGACACGGTGATCGCGATGCGGGACGCCTTGGCAGGATTGCATCTCTCTGGCTGCCGAAGCAGCCGGGCGCGTCTCGCGTGCGCAGCTGCTCGCCAAACGAGGCGATGGCCACTCATTCGCAGGGGGGTTTGGGCTACAATCGAGATAGGGCCCGTAGCTCAGGGGTTAGAGCGGCCGGCTCATAACCGGTTGGTCGCAGGTTCGAATCCTGCCGGGCCCATGCGCTTGAGCAGTGGGACTGCGGTCGCGTAGTCCAGCATGATCGGTGCGGCGAGCGGTTCCTTGCGCGGCGGGGAAATCAGGGTGAGCGACAGCTCAATGAAGATGCGAGCCCGTGATGCGTCGGCGCGTACGCGCTTTGTGCGCTACGCCTGGGTCACGCTGGGGCTGAACGTTGGCGTGATCTTGTGGGGCGCATGGGTGCGGGCCACAGGCTCCGGAGCGGGCTGCGGCAGTCACTGGCCGTTGTGTAACGGCGCGGTGGTGCCGCGATCAGCCGAAGCGGCGACGGTGATCGAGTTTGTCCACCGTGGGACCAGCGGCCTGGCGCTGATCGCTGTGTTGGCGCTGCTGATCGGAGCCTGGCGCATCTATGCGCGCGGCCACATCGTGCGGCGGACCATGATCGCCGCCGGACTGTTCATGCTTCTCGAAGCAGCCATCGGAGCGGGCCTGGTCGTATTCGGGCTGGTCGCCGGCAACACCTCGGCTGCACGTGCGGTCGTCGGCGCACTGCATCTCGCCAACACCTACCTGCTATTGGCGGCGTTGACCCTGTCGGCGATCTTCGGTGGGCAGTCGGCCTCACCCATCTGGCGCCTCGAACGGCGTGTGGTCGCGCAGGGTTCGATCAGTCTGGGCTTGCTGCTGCTGGTCGGCATGACCGGCGCGGTCACCGCACTGGGAGACACGCTGTTCCGTCCGGAGTCGCTGGCCGCCGGGATTGCTCAGGAGTTGGCGCCCGCCTCACACCCGATGGTGCGCATGCGCCTGATCCATCCCGGGGTAGCCGTGCTGGCAAGTCTGCTGACGGCCTACTATGCATGGGTGCTGAACGAATTCCGCCTTCGTCCGGTTGCGCGGCGGAGGACGCAGATGATCTGGATCCTGCTCGCGGTGCAGTTGATCGCCGGCGCCATCAACGTCCTGCTCCTGGCGCCATTGGGCCTGCAGGTGATTCACCTTCTTCTCTCGGACCTGATCTGGATCCTGGTGGTTGCGCTGAGCGCTCAGGTCTTGACTGAACCGAGCTGAGGCCAGCCCCTGGGAGAAAGCGAACCGCCGGACGTGGGGGGACATCCGGCGGTTCTTGATTGTTCGGGGGCCCTGCCGTCCGTGCAGGGGGACACGTGTACGGCAGGCTTATTCCCCCTCACCCGGTGCCCGATACCAACACGATGTTTTTTGGGCCCGTGCCCAGATAATAGCACAATATCTATCCAAATTGATTAATGCCCGCTAAGTAGGTTTTGTGCGGCGTGGGCTGCGGGAAGCCTGGAATTCCTGCAGTAGCGCCGCGTTTTCCTGTTCGGAGAGCGGCGAGTCGGGCTTGTCTGGAGAGGACGAGGCTGAGATTGAGACGGACGCTTGCAGTTGGCGCAGGAAGGCCGCGCTCGTTATGGCCTTGGCGCCGGCCCGCCGGGCGGCGGTTGCCACCTCGCCGTCCGACGACACGACACTCCAATTGCGCGCCTCGCCCCGCAGCCGCTGCAGGTGCGCGCGGATGGCGCGATCGGCACTGGAGGTCTGTGTCACGAAGTGCACGGTCAGCCGACCCAGGCGAGGGGGGTCGGCGCGCCCGGGCGAACGCCGGTCGAAGTAGACGGTGACCGCCTTACCCGAAGTGGCGCAGAAGCGCTGCAGCCGGGCGATCAGCTCGGCTTCGTCGTCGGGGTCTTCCAGCCTGTGTCCCGGCATGCTGCCGATCAGGTTGTGGCCGTCGATCAGATAGGGCATGTCTGGTAGGCACCAACCGTCGGGGGCGGCGTCAATCGCGATCTTCGGCGCAGGTGGTGTCGCCGCCCGCGCTCCTATGCTATCATGCGCCGCTGTGGGCAGCGTGCGCAAGGCGACCTGGCGACAGTACTGGGCGTTTCTCGGCCTCAATGTGTTGGTCTCAGCCGCGACCACGCTGCTGGTCCTCACGCTGTGGGGGCGGCCGCCCCCATCTCCCCCCGCCACCCTGCTGCCGACTTTGGCGGTGGCCGAACGACTGGCGAGCGTCATCCCCACCGCCAGCGAAACGCTAGCACCGACCCCGACGCCGGTCACGTACGTTGTGCAGTCCGGCGACAGCCTGATGTCTATTGCCCAGTCGCTTGGGGTGTCGAGTGATGTGTTGATGGCGCTGAACAAGCTGAAGAACGCAGATAGCCTGGACGTGGGGCAGATCCTGCTCGTGCCCACGCCCAAGAGCGGCCGAGCGCCGACCGAAACGCCTGAGCCGCGCGCCACTGCCCTGCCGACCGTCACCCCGCTCTCCGACTCGCAGGCACCGCGCGTGGAAATCCGGGGGGTGGACGGCGTGGGAACCCTGGAGACCGAGGCCATCCGCCTGCTCAACACCGGGGGTGTGGCGCGCATGGCTGGCTGGACGCTGGATGACGGACGCGACCACGTCTACGTCTTTCCGGGCTTCACACTTCATAATGGGGCGGTCAGCGTGAACACGCGCCTGGGGACGGACACCGTGATCGACCTGTTTTGGGGAATGACGGAGCCCATGCTCGCCTCCGGGACGATCATCACGCTGCGCGATGATGAAGGCAATGTGCAGTCGACTTTCAGCATCCCCTGAGGACCGGGCGCAGACACTGCCCTACCGGCTCGCCTGAGCAGCCGAGAGGCATTGGGCAGAAATCACCGCTGAACGCAAGCTCGAGGAGGCGCTGCAATCCGGCGCCTGCATTGACCCCCCGGGGTCAGGGCGCCTGCTTCCTGGTGCCGCCTTCCGAAGAGGCGGGATCCCGCGCTGCATCTGTCGCGATGCGTGGTGCACTTCCAGCCCGTCTTCCGTTGCAGGGCAGGTTCTGCTTGCGGTGCATCGCGCTGCATGCTCGACGGCACGCAGCGCGAGGGCGCCGGGTCGCGCGTCGCCAGGACGGTGGCGGAGGCCAGCTGACTGATCGCGACGCACAACGTCAGGGCACCGGCGTAGGCCCGGCACTCGCCGCACTTGTCGCTCGAGCGTGAGCTGGCCCGCCGTCCGTCGTGAACGCTCGTGTGAGGCGGCGCACGCCGGGCGCTCCGCCTCCGCAATGCCACGCACCTTCGCCGCATATCCTGCAATCGGCCGTCGGCGGAGGCGGCCGCGGACTGCCTGCAGGTGCACGGACCCGGCCAAGAATCGTCCGCAACTTGCGCCGCCTCTGAGCGTCTGATACACTCCGCCCGCCTTCGGGGTCTCCATGGAACAAGCCCTCTACCGGCAGTGGCGTCCAAAGAACTGGGAAGAAGTCGTCGGGCAGGAGCACGTGGTGCGCGCGCTGCGCAATGCCGTGCGGGCGGAGCGTGTGGGTCATGCATACCTGTTTGCCGGGCCGCGTGGCACCGGCAAGACCACCCTGGCGCGCGTGCTGGCCAAGGCGGTCAACTGTCAGGCGCCCTCTCCCGCCGATCGGCCGTGCAACGACTGTGAGAATTGCCAGGCGGTGAACGAGGGCCGTTTCCTCGATCTGATCGAGATCGATGCTGCCTCCAACACGAGCGTGGAGGATGTGCGCGACCTGCGCGATCGCATCAACTTCGCCCCGAACCGCGGCCGCTTCAAGGTTTACATCGTCGACGAGGTTCACATGCTGTCGACGGCGGCGTTCAATGCGCTGCTCAAGACGCTGGAGGAGCCGCCGCCGCACGCCATCTTCGTCCTGGCCACCACCGAAGTGCACAAGATCCCGGCCACGGTGCTTTCGCGTTGTCAACGGCATGAGTTCCGCCGTCTGCCGGTGGCGTCGATCGAGGGTTACCTGCAGCAACAGGTGCAGGCACAGGCGATGAGCGTCGAGCCGGCCGTGCTGCATCTGATTGCCCGTCAGGCGACAGGGAGCCTGCGCGACGCCATCTCCCTGCTCGATCAGCTGGTGTCCACCGGTGATGCCGTCACGCTGGACTTTGCCCGGGCGGTGTTGGGGACGGCGTCCAACGAGTGCGTCGTCGGGATCGTGCGGGCCATCGCCGAGAAGGACGTGGCGCGGGGTCTGGAGAGCATCAACCTGGCGCTGGACTCCGGCGCCGACCCGCGGCAGCTGGCGCGCCAGGTTGTCGAATATCTGCGGGGGTTGCTGCTGGTGCAGAGCGGCAACGCGGACCGGGTCGATGTGCCGGAGGACGTGGCCGAGGAAATGCTGCCGCTGGCGGAGCGCCTATCCCTGACCGAGCTCCTGGCAGCCTTGCGGGTGTTCTCGCGCGCGGCGGCCGAGACGCGCGGCACCTGGCAGCCGGGCCTGCCGCTCGAACTGGCGCTGGTCGAAGCTGCTCGCCCGCGGGCGGTGCTCCAGCCGGACAGCAGCGCCCCGGCGGCGCCCGCCGCGCCGCGGGTCGCCCCAACCCAAGCCAAGCTGGCGCCGCCCTCTCGAGGACTGGACAAGGCCGCCGAGGCGGATTCCGCCAGGGCTCAGGCCGACAGATCAGCGCAGACCGGCCCCGTGCCGCATGCCGCGTTGCTCGATCGCTGGCGGGACGTGCTCAAGGCCGCCTACGGGCGGGATCCGCGCGCCCAGGCGCTGCTGAACTCGTGCAAGCCGTTGGGAATCGAGAAGGGCATGGTGGTACTGGCATTCTCGAGCGATCTCTTGCGTGAGAAGATGGAGAAGGGGCACAATCTGGCTTGCGTCCAGGAGGCGCTCCAAGAAGTGATGGGAGAGCCTCTTGGCGTTCGCTGTATTCTGGCGCGGGAGCCCGCCGTGAAGCAGGCGGCGCGGGAGCCTGAGGACGCCCGGCCGGCCGAGCCGGTTGAGGAAGGGGGAATGGTGGCGACTGCCATTCGCGACCTGGGCGCGCAGGTGATGGACGTCAAGCCGCTGCCGCCGGAGGGGAATGCCTGAGACCATTCCAGGCATTCCTGTGTTGGCTGGAGAGGAGCCGCTCGTCATGCCCCCCAATCCCAAAGACCTGATGGCGCAGGTCCAACGCCTGCAGACCGAGCTCGCTAAGGCGCGCGAGGAACTCGCCCAGGAGACGGTCGAGGTCAGCGTTGGCGGCGGTGTCGTTCGCCTGGTGATGTCCGGCACCCAAGAGTGCCGCAAGGTAAGCCTCGATCCCGCTGTGGTGAAGCCCGAGGAAGTCGACCTGTTGCAGGACCTGTTGCTCGGGGCGGTCAATCAAGCCATTCACGAGTCGCAGCAGCTCGCCGCCCGACGCCTGGGCCCGCTAACCGGGGGCCTGGGCGGCCTGTAGCGCCGGAGACCACGCATGGCGGAAACCATCCCGCGCTCCGTTCAGCGTCTGATGGAGGCGCTGGGTCGGCTGCCGGGCATCGGTCCCAAGACCGCCTCCCGCCTGACCTATCATCTGCTGCGCTCGTCGCAAGCCGAGGCCGAGGAGCTTGGTCAGGCGGTGCTTGAGCTCCACCGGGAAACCGGCGAGTGTCCGGTGTGTTTCAACATCATGCAGGCCGGGGTGCCGACGTGTGGACTGTGTTCGGATCCGGCGCGCAACGACCGCGTCCTGTGTGTGGTTGAGGACGCCCTGGATGTGCTGGCGATCGAGCGCACCGGGGCATTCACCGGCCGCTACCACGTCCTGCAGGGGGCGATCTCGCCGGTGGAGGGCGTGGGTCCGGAGGACCTGAGGATTGAGGAATTGGCGATCCGCCTGTCCTCCGGCGGTGTGGAGGAGGTGGTGGTAGCCACCAACCCGACGCTGGAAGGAGAGGCGACGGCCATGTACCTGAAGCGGCGCCTGCAAGGTATTCCTGTGCGCGTGACCCGGCTGGCGCGCGGCCTGCCTTCCGGGGGTGACCTGGAGTACGCCGATGCGCACACCCTGACGCGGGCGCTCGAGGGCCGGGCGGAACTCTGACCGCCGGCCGAGGAGGTCGATCATGCGAAGCAAAGCTCTCTGCCTGGCGGTTCTGGCCCTGGCCGGCCTGACCGGGTGCAACTTCCCGGCCGGCGTCGCCGCGCCGACGGATCTGCCGCCGACCCCATTCGCTGCGCCGGCAACTTACGAGGCCAGCAGTACGCCGGCGCCGACGCTCGTGCCCACCGAGGCGCCGCCAATCCCGACGACGCAGCCAACCGAGACTCCGCAGACCGCGGTGACCGAGCTGCTCGTCAGTCCACTGGTGGGAGATGTGATCTGCCGCTTCGGGCCCGGAGGAGAGTACTCCGTGGAGGCCAAGATCTCGACTGGGGTGCAGGTGACGGCGAGCGGCCGCAATACCGAGGCGAGCTGGCTGCGGGTCGACAATCCGGCCGTGGCAGGCAAGCTGTGCTGGGCGCCGCGGGCCGAGCTGGCGGGCGCAGAAGGGGCAGATGGCCTGCCGACTGCCCTGCCACCCAACAATATTGTCACCAAGGTCAGCGTTGATCTGGACCCGACCAAGGAAGAAATCCCGTGTGCTGATCTACCCTTCAAGTACACGGCGACCTTCAGGATCACCACCACCGGTCCGCTCACGGTGAAGTACACGGCGCAGTCCAGCGAAGGGCAGGTGGTTGACCCGACGAGCTATGCCTTCACGACCTCGGGCACGAGGACCTTCACCCAGAAGTGCAAGGTTGACCCTGCCGGAGACTACTGGTTCCGAGTGGATGTGGTCAGCCCGAACGCGGTCTCGGGGACG
>Ga0209705_10000237_pt1 | contig 28456 bp, 23 predicted proteins | sample PPLLaktember2015_5_FD_187262 | JGI IMG/M metagenome (GOLD analysis project Ga0209705, IMG submission 187262) | Freshwater sediment microbial communities from Prairie Pothole Lake near Jamestown, North Dakota, USA - PPLs Lake P8 Core (1) Depth... | ecosystem: Environmental > Aquatic > Freshwater... | reverse complement strand
AAGGCGCATTCGCACGAGCTGACCGGCGAACGCTAGAATACCCTAGTCGCAGGATGGACATGCCGACTGCCTCTGTCGCGCGTGCGGCAGGCAAAGGCTCTCGCTGGTGTCGCGTGCACACGAGGGGGGCATGCGCAACCCGCACTGATTTATGGACTATCGACATCGTCTGGTCGGGCTGCTCCGGTCGAACCCGCTGTTCCAGGATCTCGACCTGGACGAGATCGCCGGCATCGCACAACAGATGCGGCCGGCGGATTTCGCTGCAGGCGCGACTCTATTCCGGCAGGGTGCACCGGCGGATCACGCATTGTTGCTCGCCGGGGGTTCGGTAGCGATCTCCACGCGCCTGCCAGGCGACGAGCGGGTGCGTCTGGCCGAGGTCGGACCTGGCGAGCTGGTCGGCGAGATCGCCTTGAGCCCGCACGGTACGCACTCAGCGACGGCCACCGCTATGACTCCGGTCTCCGGCTTCGTCCTCGACAACGCGGATTTCGAGTCGCTGCGCACACAGTACCGCCCGGCAGCCTTCAAGGTGCTGCTGCGGCTTTCCCTCCTGCTGTGCGCACGCCTGCGGCGGATCTCCGAGGGTCTCGCAGCCACCCTCGCCGAAGGTGCGGATGCCGCCCGACCCGCTGCTACGCCGCCGCCCAAGGGTTACCCGACCCGATGCTCGGCGGAATGTCGCCGGTTGCTTCCGATCCTGCCGTTTTTCCAGGGCTTCGCCGCCGAGGAGATCGACGAGCTGGTTGCTTGCTCGCTGCAGTGGTCGCTGCCGCGTGGGCATGTGCTGTTCGTGGAAGGCGAGCCAGCCGCCTCATGCTTCATAACCGTGAGGGGTGCGGTCCAGGTAGCCGTACAGCGCGGAGAACAGCGCTCGCGGCTGGCGTTGCTCGGGCCCGGACGGCTGTTCGGCGAATTGCCCCTGCTCGATGGCGGCCCGCGCAGCGCAACGGTGCAGGTGCGCGAAGACGCGTTACTGCTCGAACTCGGCCGCGACGCTTTCGATCGTCTCTCCCGCGGCGGGACACGGACCGCCTTCAAGGTTCTGGAGGCGGTCAATCGCAACCTGGTCGCGGCGCAACAGCGTGCCATCGCCCACCAGGCTTCGCTGGTGGCGGGAACGTTGCGCGGAGGTTGAGATGTGCCGAGCCCTCGCCTATCTCGGTCAGCCGGTGCTCCTCGACGATCTGCTGTACAAGCCCGACAGCTCGCTGATCCGCCAGGCCTACCTGCCGCAGATGCTGAGCACCTTGAGCCTGGGCGGGTTCGGGATGCTCGCCTGGGACCCGGCCTCCTTCGATCCCGGCACGCCATTCACTTACAGGTCGGTCGCGCTGCCGATCTTCGATGCCAACCTCAGGGGCATGGCGCAGAAGATCCGCACCAGCTGCCTGCTCGCGCACGTGCGCGGCGTGCCGCACCACGGGCGAGTGACGTTGAGCGAGCACAACCTGCACCCGTTCCGCTTCGACGGCGTAAAGCTGGCGCTGGCTCACAACGGCGACCTCGCGCACTTCGCGCAGATGCGCTACGCGCTGGTGGAGCACATCCGCCCGGAGCTTGCCGTGCACATTCACGGCAACACGGACACGGAATGGATCTATGCCCTGTTCCTCTCTCAGCTCGACGACCCCGGCCGGATCAGCGACTACGATGCCGTCATTCGGGCCATGGGCCAGACGCTTCGCATCCTGCGCCTGGCTCGCGAGCGCTCGGGCATCCGCATCTCCTCGGCCGTGAATCTGTTCATCGGTGACGGGACGCAGCTGTTCGCGGTGCGCTTCACCTTCGACTTCGGCTGCTATCCCACCGACGATCTGGCACGCGTGCACGAGTCCAACCTCGCGTTCCTCAGCCTGTGGTACACGAGCGGGCGCGAGTACGGCTTCTACGACGACGAGTGGAAGATGATCGGCGGCAGCGCCAGCGCCGACTCGGTGCTGGTCGCCTCCGAGCCGCTCACCCGCGACGTCTCGGCGTGGCGCGAGGTCCCCGAGTACAGCATGCTGTACGTTCGCCGCGAGAACGGTGTGCCGCGCATGGGAGTGGTCGAGCTGGATGCATAACGAAAAAGGAGCAACGACCCGAGAGTCATTCCTCATGATTCGGCGGGCAACGCAGCCGTAGGCGAGCTTGGCACCACCCCGACGAATAGTGATATGCCGAGCGTCGAAGCCCCGGCAAGCGATCCGAAGAGAGCACATCGCCCGGGCCCTTTACCGAGATCTGACTGTAGCCTTGGGGGGTAGGCGATGCGAATACCTCCACCACAGTTTCCGGAATGTTCACCAGCCAGACTTCGGGAACACCGCCTTGCGCATAAAGAGGAACTTTGTGATCGCGGTCGTAGGCAAGGGTAGTGTCGGACACCTCAATCAATAGAAGAACGTCCTGTCCGGTCGGCAGAGCATGCTTATAGAAATCCTTACGCTGCCGCAGCACGCACAGATCTGGCTGCAACTCCGACTCGTCGCCGATGCTCACGGGGTTTTGAACCTGCACTATACCTTCAGCTACCCCGCGGGAAAGCACCCGGTTCAGCTGCGCCACTATGCCCGCATGCATGCTCCCGATCGGCGCCAGATCGATCAGCTCTCCCTTGAACAGCTCGACCCGGGAATCCTCACCCAGCACGCCCGCCTCACCCAGTCTGTGATAGTCGTCCAGACTCAGTTTGTGGCGACGCAGCCCTGTCGCAGACGGTGTAAGCAAGTCACCCACGAAGCACCCGATAACGCTAAGCTTGGCTCCATTCTACTGCACAACCGCGGCGCGGAAGCCGCCGGAGAGGATCCGGCGTTCGAAAGCCTGGCTCGGCGACGCCTCCGAGGCGCTGGACGACACGATGGGGCGTCCGCGGTGTAGCAGCAAACGGACGATCGACTAGGCGCATGTCGCTCCGCACCAGCTACCGATTCATTGCCCCGATCTACGATCAGGTGGTGGCGCACGCTCAATCCGGTCGCGCGGCGGATCGCCACCCGCACCGACGTGGTCTTCGAGGACGTGCTTGCTCGTGTGCCCGCACTGCGCCGGGTCGACGATGAGCCGGCTTTCGCCGGTGGGGTGGTTCCGCTGCATTCGGCTGATCCGGCAGCGGGACTGAGAGCTGCGCCGGCACGTTTCGTCGGTCGCCAGGGTCGGACCGGCTGATCCACCGCGGGTAGTCGCTTAACGGCGCATTTCCGGCGCCAAAAATGGCGTTCCAAAGCCAGCGGATGTCACAGAGCCGCACATCGGCGAACGTTCGTCAGCGGAGGCGGTCTGTGCCAGGAGCGACGCCCCGTCGCCCCCGAGACAACGAACGCGCAGCTCAGGCACACTCGCTAGTCCAAACGGCCTTTCTGATCCATGCGATTTCGCGGTTCATCACACTGGCTCCTGGGCCTGTTCCTGCTGGCGCTCGCCCCGCCGGCGGCGGCAGCGGACAGCGTTCATCACGTGCTCGAGGTCCAGCTCGACCCCACCGCGCACCGTTTGGAAGTGCGCGACGCGATCACGCTGCCGGCCTCGGCGCCGAGCACAACGACGTTGCGGCTGCACGCCGGGCTGCGCCCGGAGGTCGTCGCCGGCGACGCAGTCCTGACCAGGACCGACGGGCCGCAGGACGAGGCCGGTGTGCCGGTCGAGTCCTACAAGGTCGTACTGAGCCCCGGCGAACGGCGCTTCACCCTGCGCTACGCGGGCACCGTCCACCATCCGGTGACCGATCTGGGCGAGGAATATGCGCGCAGCTTCAGCGTCTCCCCAGGTCTCATCAGTGCGCAGGGCGTCTTCCTGGCCGGCTCCAGCTACTGGCATCCCACCTTTGCGGACGCGCCCGCGCTGACCTTCGCGATGACGGTCGATCTGGCGGAAGGCTGGCGCTCGGTGAGTCAGGGGCAGCGTGCAGCACGCCTCGTGGAAGGCAGCCGCGTGCGCGAGACGTGGACCGAGGCGCATCCGCAGGAGGAGATCTTCCTCGTCGCGGCCCCGTTCACCGAGTACCTGCGCAGCGCCGGCAAAGCGGACGCGATGGTGTTCCTGCGCAAGCCCGACGAGGCCTTGGCGGGCCGCTACCTGGAACTCACGGGGCGCTATCTGCGCATGTACGAGCGGCTGATCGGTCCCTACCCGTATGCGAAGTTCGCGCTGGTGGAGAACTTCTGGGAGACGGGCTACGGCATGCCGTCGTTCACCCTGCTCGGGCCGCAGGTCATCCGCCTGCCGTTCATCCCCTACACCTCCTATCCCCACGAGATCCTGCACAACTGGTGGGGCAACGGCGTGTACGTCGACTATGCCTCGGGCAACTGGGCCGAAGGGCTCACCAGCTACCTCGCGGATCATCTGCTCAAGGAGCAGCGGGGCGAGGGCGCCGAGTACCGGCGCACCGCGCTGCAGAAGTACGCCGACTACGTGCAAGAGCAGAAGGACTTTGCGCTGACGGAGTTCCGCGGCCGGCACAGCTCGGTGACCGAGGCGGTCGGCTACGGCAAGACGCTGATGGTCTATCACATGCTGCGCGACCTGGTGGGCGACGAGGCGTTCGTGGCCGGCCTGCGGCGCTTCTACGCCGACAACGCCTTCCGGGCCGCGAGCTGGACGGATCTCGCTCGCGCATTCGACAGCGTCACCGACCGTCCCATCGAGGAGTTTTTCTCGCAGTGGCTGACCCGGCCCGGCGCGCCCGAGTTGCGGTTGCGCGAGGTTGCCGTACGGCCTGCGACGTCGGGCTTTACGTTGACCGGCCTGATCGAGCAGATCCAGAGCGGCCAGCCGTACCTGCTGCGGGTGCCCGTCGCCGTGCAGCTCGAGGGACGCGAGCAGGCGGTGATGCACGAAGTCGCGCTGGAGGGACGCAGCCAGCGCTTCGAGCTGGCCTTGCCTGCACGGCCATGGCGCGTGGCAGTCGACCCGGCCTTCGACCTGTTCCGCCGTCTGCATCGCGAGGAGATTCCGCCGGCGGTCAGCCAGGCCATGGGCGGCGAGCGGGTGCTGATCGTCCTGCCCGCTGCCGCCCCCGAGGAGCTGCGACAGGCCTATGCAGAACTGGGCCGCACCTGGCAGCGCGGCCGCGACGCGACGCTGGAGAGCCGTCGGGACGACGAGCTGGACACGCTGCCCGACGACCGCGTCGTGTGGCTGCTCGGCTGGGAGAATCGCTTCCGGCCGGCACTCGAGGAGGCGCTGAGCGCGTACGGCTTCAAGGCCGCAACCGAGGCGGTGATGCTCGGCGGCCAGACGCTGCAACGGCAGCAGCACAGTGTGGTCGTGCTGGGCCGTCATCCGCGCAACCTGGAGCATGCGCTGGGCTGGATAGGCGCACACGACGTCGCCGCCGTCCCCGGCCTGGCGCGCAAGCTCCCGCACTACGGAAAGTACGGCTATCTCGCCTTCACGGGCACGGCGCCCGACAACGTGCTGAAGGGCGAGTGGCCGGTGACGTCATCGCCGCTGTCGGCGCAGCTCGTCGAAGCCGCGCCTGCGCTGAAGCTCCAGCCGCGTTCGCCGCTCGCCGAACTGCCGCCCGCATTCGACGCGGACCGGATGATGCGCGACGTGCAGCGGTTGGCCGATCCCGGCCTCGCGGGCCGGGGTCTCGGTACGCCGGGCCTCGACGCGGCTGCCGAGTACATCGCCGAGCAGTTCCGCGCGGCCGGGCTCGAGCCCGCCGGTGATCCCGGTCAGGGCTACTTCCAGACGTGGCAGGCGCGCGCCGGCGACCCCGAACGCCCAATGACCCTGCGCAACGTCGTCGGGGTGATCCGCGGCAGCGACCCACAGCGCAAGGACGAAAGCGTCGTGGTCGGCGCGCATTATGATCACCTCGGCCTAGGCTGGCCGGACGTGCGGGCCGGCAACGCGGGAAAGATCCATCACGGCGCCGACGACAATGCGAGCGGTGTGGCCGTGCTGCTGGAACTGGCGCGCGTGCTGGCGAGCGGGCAACCGCCGGCGCGTTCGATCGTCTTCGTCGGGTTCACCGGCGAGGAGGCCAACCGGCTCGGCTCGCGCCACTACGTGCAAGCCGTGCACACCGCCTATCCCGCTGCCAAGGCCATCGGCATGCTCAACCTGGACACCGTCGGGCGCCTCGGCAGCGGTCCGCTGTACGCGATTGGCACGGCGTCGGCGCGGGAATGGCCGCACATCCTGCGCGGCGCCGGCTACGCCAGCGGCGTGCGCGTCGAGGCGGTGGCCGAGTCGCTCGACTCGAGCGACCAGGTGAGCTTTACCGAGGCCGGCATCCCCGCCGTGCAGTTGTTCAGCGGTGCGAACGCCGATTACCACCGGCCGACCGACACGCCCGACAAGGTCAGCGACGAGAGCCTGATGAAGGTGGCGGCCGTGGCGCGCGAGACGATCGATTATCTCGCCGGCGGGGAGGCGAGGTTGACGCGGGCCGGCACGCAGCCCGCAGGCGCCGCTTCGACGGACAAGCAGGCGCGGCGCGCCGCGCTAGGCACGGTGCCCGACTTCGCCTATGCGGGAGAAGGGGTGCGCCTGTCGGGGGTCAATCCGGGCTCGCCCGCCGAAACCGCGGGCCTGCGCCAGGGGGACATCCTCACCGCGATCAATGACCGCGTGGTCGACAGCCTGCAGGAGTATGCGGACGTCCTGCGTGCGCTGGCACCGGGGGACGCGGTGCGCATACGCTTCCTGCGCGACGGCGCACCGCGCACCGTCGACACGCGCGTGGTCGAACGCTGATTTGTGGAGATCGAATGACAGGCATACACAAGAAGCTGCTCGCAGGTGCCACCCCGCTGGCCGTGGTGGTGTTACCGCTCGCAATCGCCGCCGGCGAAGGCGAACCGGGCCTGGTCCACTATCCGGGCGAGCCGCACCTGGCCGAGGTTCGGCAACTCACCTTCGGCGGGCAGAACGCAGAAGCCTATTTCTCGTTCGACGCCAGCGAGCTCATCTTCCAGACCACGCGCGGCGAACGCGGCTGCGACGCCATCTATCGCATGAACGCCGACGGCACCAACCAGCGCCAGGTGTCGTCCGGCGAGGGCGCAACGACGTGCGCGTTCATCGCGCCGGACAACGGGTCGATCATCTACGCCTCCACCCACCTCGGAGGGAAGGCTTGCCCGCCGAAGCCGGACATGTCGCAAGGCTACGTGTGGCCGCTGTACGAGAGCTACGATATCTTCCGCGCCGATCCGGAGGGCGGCAACCTGGTGCGCCTCACCGACACGCCCGGCTACGACGCCGAGGCCGTGTATTCCCCGCTCGGGGACAAGATCGTGTTCACCTCGGTGCGTACGGGCGACCTCGAGCTGTTCCTGATGAACCCCGACGGCAGCGGCGTGGAGCAGCTCACGCACGCTCCGGGCTACGACGGCGGCGCGTTCTTCTCGCGCGACGGCAAGTGGGTCGTATGGCGCGCTTCGCGTCCCGAGGGCGAACGGCTGGCCGAATACCGGAGGCTGCTGGCACAGGGTCTGGTGCGGCCGGGCGCACTCGAGATCTACATCATGAATCTGGAGGAGCGCAAGCCGATCCAGCTCACCGACAACGGCGCCGCCAACTTCGCACCGTACTGGCACCCCGATGGCCGCCACATCATCTTCTCCTCCAACATGGACGACCCGAAGGGCCGCAACTTCGACCTGTACCTGATCGACGTCGCGACGCGCAAGATCGAGCGCGTCACCACGTTCCCGGGCTTCGACGGCTTCCCGATGTTCTCCCACGACGGGAAGCGTCTGGTGTTCGCATCGAACCGCAACAACAAGGTCCGGGGCGAGACCAACATTTTCATCGCGGATTGGCGGTGGTAGCGCGCGAACTGCACGCTGCCTGGCACGGCCGACATGATCGTTCCGACCCCGATGCCGCTGACCACGATGCAGACACCGACGATGACCCAGCCGTAGTAGACCCGCAACGCTCGCTCCTGATGCGAAGGATAGGAAGATGTTCACGGGGTGGCCGTTTGGCGGAGGCCGGATCCGACCCAGTTTCTCCTGCGAGAGGAGGGGTGCCCACGCCACGGGCTGGGATCAGTGACCATTAAAATCCTTCATGCTATGCGGGATTTTCATGGTACTGGCGTCCAACACATGCGCTCGCTCTGGCTGAGAGGCGGCGGCGCGTCAAGAGAACCGGACGCCAGTCATACCGGAGCGGTGCTGCGCCACAGAATTGTCGGTGACAAGTGCGCTAGGACGCCGCGCGCCGTTGCTCTTTGACGCGATACATGTCGGCGTCGGCGCGATTGACCAGCTCCTGCAGCGACTCTCTGGACTCCGGCGTCGCCTGCGCTATTCCGGTGCTCACGGCAAGGCGTAGCCGCGCCCGCCAAAGCGTGCGATTAGGCGCGCGGAAATGCTCCTCGAGGCGCGCCACCGAAATCGCGGCGTCGGCGTCGGTGGCCTCCAGCGCCAGCACGACAAACTCATCGCCTCCCAGTCGCGCAATAATGTCGGTTTCGCGAAACGTCGCGCGCAGGATCTCTGCGACTGCGACCAGCGCACGGTCGCCTTCGGCATGGCCGCTTTCGTCGTTGATGCGCTTGAGGCCGTCGACGTCCGCGAAATACACCACCGCTGTCTGCCCGAGCCGGCGCGCCAGATTCAGCTGGCGCTCACCGAGAACAAAGAACCCGCGCCGATTCTGCAAACCGGTAAGATCGTCAACCAGCGATAGACTGCGGATGGCCTCCTCGGACCGCTTGCGCTCGGTGATGTCCGTGTGCGTGCCGATCATGCGTGTCGGCTTGCCGCTCGCGTCGCGAGCGACGATCATGCCACGATCCAGAATCCACTTGTAGCGACCGTCCTTGCACTGCACGCGGTGCTCGTTCTGGTAGTACCGGGTTTCGCCCTTCAGATGGCGCTGAATATCGGCATAGACCTGCGGCTTGTCCTCAGGATGGACCCGCTTCTCCCACTCCTCGAGCGCACTGCCAATCTCGTGCTCCTCAAAACCCAGCATCTGCTTCCACTGTCGCGAGAAGAACACCGCGTTGGTGACGAGGTTCCAGTCCCATACGCCATCGCGCGCACCCTCCAGCGCGAACTGCCAGCGCTCCTCGCTCTCGCGCAGCGCCTCGAGGACACGCTGGGGCTCGCTGATATCCCGCACCGTGCTGATCACTTGCGGACCGACCTCGGTCTCCTGCGGGCTCAGGCGGATATGGACCGGAAATTCTCTGCCATCCTTGCGCCGGCCACGCAGTTCGAGCGGCGAACCCATGTCGCAGTTCATGGGCTCGCGGGAATAGCGGGTTCGGTGCTGAATATGCGCCTCGCGCGCGCTTTCGGGAACGAGCAGTTCCACGGGCTGACCGATCAGCTCCGCGCGGGTGTAGCCGAACAATCGTTCGGTCTGCGAGTTGACCCAGACGATTCGGCCATCGAGATCGGTGACCAGCATGGCGTCGGGCGCGGATTCGAGCAGGTTGCGCACCCGCTGCTCCGAGAGCGCCAGCCGGCGCACCAACGGAACGAGGCGCGCCCGCAGCACCAAAATGCCCGCCGCGATGAGCAGCGCGATAACCAGCAGCGTAAGCTCGAAACGTGCGCGCAAGGGCCTATAGATCTCGGCGGCATCGACCTTGAGCACCAGGCCGAGACCGAGGTTGCCCACCGGCCCGTAGGCCGCGATCACCCGCTCCCCGCGGTAATCAGTCGCCAACCCAACGCCGGTTTCTCCAGCGAGCACGTGCGCCATCAATACCGGCCCGGTGGGCGTGGCGGACGGAATTTCGGTGCGCTCCGGATGCAGCACCGTGGGCAGGCATTGGATGACCTGCGCGGGACGCACACACAGCACCATGTCGCCGCTCGCGCCGAACCCCAGCGCGACCTCGCGCATGCGCGTGATGCCCGGCAGGGCGAAGCTTGATTCGATACGGCCCAGCCGTCGGCCACGCACCTCGATGTCCTCGGCAACGCGCAGCGCCGCTGCCTCGGCACCCCAGGTGACCGCCGCGTTCCCCGAGCCTCGCAGCGGCAATTCCACGCGCCCGCTGGGCACCGTGCCCACGCTCGCTACCAGCTGTCCGCGGGCGTCGAAGAGTCGCACGCCGGTCAAGTCTGGATCGGCAATGGCAGTCAGCGTGGCCTTGAGGAATTCCAGGGCGGCGGGATCTCCAGGGTTCGTGCGCAGGTGAGCCAGCTCACGCTGCACGCCGGGACGGTTTGCAATGTTGCGAGTTGCATCGATCGAGGACGAGATCTCGGAAACGATCAGGTCGTGGCGGCTATGAAACGAGAGTTCCAATCCGTTTCGCAGCGCGGACAGCATCTGATCCTGAATCATGCTGAAAGAGACAATGCCGCCGACCGTGCCGACGAACACCATCAGCGCGCCACCAATCAGCCCTACACGCAGGTCCTCACGCCGATGAAACAGCACCTCCAGCTGCTGCGTGCGATAGAGAGCCGCTGCGTAGCCGATTCCAAGGAGCACAAACGCCGCGCCGCTGTGCAACGCCATGCGCGTTTCGATGTGCCAGCCGTACAATAGCTCCGGATGCAACTTGTAGCCGATGAGACCGGTGACGCCCAACAGTGTGACGGCGAAGGCGCCGGCAAGCGCCGGCAAGGCGCGCGGGCCGGGGCGCGAATGCGTTACGAGCACTACGGTGGCACCTGCCAGCACATGCGCGAGCGCGGTGTTGGGTGCCATTCGGCCGGGATTGTTGTTGAGCCAGCCATGCAGCGTGGCCATATCGAGCGGCAGCACGAGATCGAAGCGGTACTGAAGCATCACGATCACGCCGGTCAGCAGGACGACGCTGCCGATGGTGGTTTGAGCAAGCTTGCACCAGCGCGGCTCAACGCTCGTGAGAAGGAGGGAAACGCCGAGCAGCAACATGCACACGGCGTTGGTGAACACCATGGCGGTCGCACCCGGGATGATTTGCACCATCCACGGCACGCGGACGACCCAGCCGACGATCACCCATACGGCCAGCGCCGCAACCAGCGCGCCGCCAAGCGGTGGGAAAGCAGACCAGGCCTTTTGGTCGCTGCGCTGGGATATGGTTGATTCGTCGCGAGTCACGCGTCTTCGCCGGCTTCGGCGTGTTCCATATCACGCCGATGTCGTTCGTCCCGAGTGCTGCTAGATTTGGACTGAGCCACGGGCAGGATATTAGCGACTTGCGCCGGCCTCTGCGCAGAGCGCCTCAAGCAGGCCCGCGACGACCAGCTCGTCTACCGCTTTCCCAGCCCCAGCCTGAAGGCAGCACGCAACTGCGGCTTACCCCGTGCAACCGCAATTGAAAATGCGGGGAGATGCTTCTGAAACGACAGATTGCATCCTACGGTGACGAAGACGTCAAAGTCCTGAGCCGCAAGCGCGAGCAGCTCTCGATTCTTGATGATTACCCGCGAGTATGTCACTCCGTACCAGCTACCGACTCATTGCGCCGATCTACGATCAGGTGGTCGACCGGCCGCTGCGCCGGGCGCGGTTGCGCAGCCTTGCTGGCCTGCCCGCAGAGGGGCAGCACTCGATTCTGCTCGACGGCGTCGGTACAGGTCTGGACCTCCCGCACCTGCCGGCGGTGCACCGGTACGTCGGTCTGGACCTGACCCGGGCGATGCTCGACCGCGCCCGCTCGCGCCGGGGAGATCTCCCGGTCCAGTTCGTCGAGGGAGACAGCCAGGCGTTGCCCTTTGCCGATGCGTGCTTCGACCACGCGGTACTGCACTTGATCCTGGCGGTCGTGCCGGATCCGGCGCGCTGCCTGAGCGAGTGCGCACGCGTGCTCAAGCCCGGCGGCACCGCCTTCATCTTGGACAAGTTCCTGCGGCGCGGCGAGCGCGCGTGGTTGCGGCGCGCGCTCAATCCTCTCGCGCGCAGAATCGCCACGCGAACCGATGTGGTCTTCGAGGAGGTGCTTGCTGCCGTCCCCGCGCTGCGGCTGGTCGACGATCAGCCGGCTTTCGCCGGCGGGTGGTTTCGCTGTATGCGGCTGATCCGGCGGTCGGACTGATCCCTACGCCGCCTTCGCCTGCTTCATCGCCTGCCACACGCGCTCGGACGTGGCCGGCATCTCGATGTGCTTCACCCCGAGCGGACGCAGCGCGTCGAGCAGGGCGTTGATCACGGTTGGAGTGCCGCCGACGGTTCCCAGCTCGCCCACGCCTTTGGCACCGAGCGGGTTGATCTTGCAGGGCGTGGTTTCGTCGGTGTGGGTCTCGATGCTGGGCAGGTGATCCGCGCGCGGCACGGCGTAGTCCATCAGCGAGCCGGTGAGCAGCTGACCGCTCTCCGGATCGTAGCGGGTGTTCTCCAGCAGCGCCTGGCCGACGGCCTGGGCGATGCCGCCGTGCACCTGCCCTGCCACGATGAGCGGATTGATCACGCGGCCGACATCGTCCACCGTGGTGTACTTGACGATGGCGACTTCGCCCGTCTCGGGATCGACTTCGACTTCGCAGACGTGGCAGCTGTTCGGCCATGAAGGCCCGTCGACCTTCTGCAGCGTCTTGATGGCGATGCGCTTCTCGGGCTGCTTGCCGGCCAGATCGAACAGGCCGACGCTCAGATCGGTGCCGGCCACCTTGAAGCGGCCGTCCTCGTATTGGATATCGCCTGCCGCGGCCTCGAGCTCGTCGCTGGCCAGCTCGCGGCCTTTCTCGATTGCCTGCTGCGACGCTGTCATCATGGCCGAGCCGCCGATGTACAACGAGCGGCTGCCCATGCTGCCGATGCCCTGGGCGACGTCGCTGTCGCCCTGCACGATCACGATGCGTTCGGGATCGATGCCTAGGGTCTCGGATACGATCTGCACGTAGCTGGTCTCGATGCCCTGCCCCATGGCCTGCATGGCCGTGTAGATCTTCACCGTGCCGTCGGCTTCCACGTGCATGTCGATGGTTTCTTCGTGCACCACGCCGGTCCACTCCAGGAACGTGGAAATGGCCCGGCCGCGCAGCTTGCCGCGCGCCTTGGACTCCTGCTTGCGCCTGTCGTAACCCTTCCAGTCCGCATGCTCGAGGATGCGGTTCAGCATGTGCGGGAAATTGCCGCTGTCGAACTTCTCGCCCATTGGCGTGGTGTAGGGCATCTGGCCCGGCTGGATCAGGTTGCGCCGGCGCAGCTCGGCCGGATCCATCTTCATCTCGGCAGCGGCTTGGTCCATCAGGCGCTCGACGAGGTAGATGGCCTCGGGACGCCCCGCCCCGCGATAGGCGGACACCAGGTTGGTGTGCGTGAGCACTGCCGTGCCGCGCAGGTGCAAAGCCGGAACGTGGTACACGCCCGTGATGACCTTCGGCCCGACCGCTACGACGATGACGGCACCCGGAGTGCACGCATAGGCACCCACGTTGCCGACGATGTTCACCCGGAACCCGAGGATCCTGCCGTCGGCGTCGAACCCCAGCTCGGCCTCGTTGTTCTGGTCGCGGCCATGGGTGCCGGCCAGGAACTCCTCGCTGCGCGTGGCGCGCCAGCACACCCGGCGGCCCAGCTTGCGTGCGGCGTAGGCGCACACGGCATCTTCGGGATAGAGCATCGTCTTCATGCCGAAGCCGCCGCCGACGTCCCCCACCCGCACGCGCACCTTGTCCATCGGGACCTTGAGGATCTCTTCGGCCAACGTCTTCTGCAGCCCCGCCGGATTCTGGCAGCTGGTGAACAGCGTGACGCGGCCGCTCGCCTTGTCGAACTCGGCGGCGCTGCCGCGCGGCTCCATGCTCACCGGCACCAGCCGCTGGTTGTAGAACGAGATCTTCGTGACGTGCTTGGCCTTGGCGAAGGCGGCGTCGGTGGCCTTCTTGTCGCCGAACTCGGTCTGCGCGGCGATGTTGCCGGGCGCTTCCGGCCAGATCTGCGGCGCGTTCTTTGCAGTGGCCGCCTCGATCGTGACCAGCGCGGGCAACTCTGCATACTCCACCATCACCTGCTCGGCGGCGTCCTGCGCCTGCATGCGGGTCTGCGCGACCACCGCCGCCACCGCTTCGCCCACGAAGCGCACCTCGTCCAGCGCCAACGGGTAATAGGGCGGCGCGGTCATGGGCTTGCCGGCGGCGTTCACCAACCCGGGGCCGATGGGGAAGAACCCGATGCCGTCGGCCTTCAGCTCGGCACCCGTGAATACCGCAACCACACCGGGCATTGCTTTCGCGGCCTGGGTGTCGATGGACACGATACGCGCATGGGCATGAGGCGAGCGCACCAGCACGAGGTGCGTTTCGCCGGGAACGGACGTGTCGTCCACGTACTGCCCGGTGCCGGTGAGCAGGCGCTGGTCCTCGCGCCGGGTGATGGCCTGGCCGATGCCGAACTTGGTCATGGGTTCGATCCTTCTGGAAAAATGCCGGATTGCCGGATTCTAAGCCACCGCTGGCACGGTGTCCTCAGCCGATTCAGCCCGGTCGCGACACTGCGGGAGCACGGGGACTGGTCCTGGCTGGTCTGGCCCTCCGCGGCCCCGCCGGGAGGCGCACCGGCACGACTCTGTCGTGCCCCGCAGCCAGCAGCCGGTCGAGCATGGCGTACAGTTCCTCGACCAACCCCGCACCCAAGGCCCGCTCCAAGTTTCGGTACTGCTGCTCGACGAGCGGGGCCATGGCCCTGACCAGCTCGCTGCTCTTGCGCGTGTTCGAGACGAGCAGCCGACGCTGGTCAGCGTCCAGCCTACGCCGTTGCACCAGCCCGATCTCTTCCATGCGCGCGAGCACCCCGGTGAGGCTGGGCTTGAGGATCTGGCAGCGCTCGGAGATCTGCCAGGGCTCAAGTTCCCCTTCCTCCTCCAGCACGCGGATCACGCGCCACTGCTGCTCGGTCAAGCCGAAGTGGTTGAGCAGCGGCCGGAAGTGCGAGATGACCGCTTCGCGAGCCTGCAGCAGCAGCAGGGGCAGGTTGCGGTGCCGGATCGGGACGGGCATGAGCTGAGTCTCCAGTGTGGCGAAATGGGCCGCCGTTGACGGATTAACATGCTAACGATTATCTTGATTTGCCAGCCGGCCCGGCCCCGGGCCGGTGTGTAACTGGGGAGGAGGAATGCGCACGGCCAGGGTGTCGATCCCGGGAGCCGCGGGTGTCGTCGATGCGGACGTGGTCGGCGTCCCTGGCTCGTGGATGCCGCGGACATCCCCAACCCGATGGATCTGACGTTACGAACCTACGTGAACGCAGAACTGACCCAGGAAGGCAGCACCCGGGACATGATCTTCACGGTTGCCTTCCTTGTCAGCTACCTCTTGGGGGTCATGACCCTCGCGCCTGGCGACCCGATCCTGACCGGCACGCCCGAGGGGCTGCGCGACGTCCGGCCGGGCGACGAGGTGGCTACCGAGATCGAAGGCATCGGCCGGCTCGTCGACACGATCGTCGGAGACGCGACGTTCTTCCAAGGAGTGAAGGCATGATCAAGCACCTCATCGACGGGAAGCTGGTAGCCAGCAAAGAGACCTTCCAGACGCTCAACCCGGCCACCAGCGAAGTCATTGATGAGGTCGCCAGCGGCAGCGAAGCAGAGGTCGCCGCCGCGGTGGCGGCAGCCAAGCGCGCCTTCCCCGCGTGGGCTGCCAAGCCCGCAGCCGAGCGCGCCAGACTGATGCGCCGGCTGGGCGACCTGATCGCCCAGAACGTGCCGGAGCTCTCCACGCTGGAAACAACCGACACCGGCCAGGTCATCGCGCAGACCAGGAAAGCGCTGGTTCCGCGTGCGGCCGACAACTTCCACTTCTTTTCCGAGGTCTGCACACGCATGGACGGCGAGTGCTACCAGTCGGACGAGCACCACCTGAGCTACACGCTGTACCATCCGGTCGGGGTGTGCGCGCTGATCTCGCCCTGGAACGTGCCGTTCATGACCGCCACCTGGAAGACCGCCCCCTGCCTCGCGCTGGGCAACACGGCGGTGCTGAAGATGTCCGAGCTCTCGCCGGTCACCGCGGACCGTCTGGGCCAGCTTGCACTGGAGGCCGGCGTCCCGCCGGGCGTGCTGAACATAGTCCACGGTTTCGGCGCAACGGCCGGCGACGCGCTGATACGCCATCCGGACGTGCGGGCGATCTCGTTCACGGGGAGCACCGCCACCGGCAACAAGATCGTCGCGCGCGCAGGCCTGAAGAAGTTCTCGATGGAGCTGGGCGGCAAGTCGCCGTTCATCGTGTTCGACGATGCCGATCAGGACCGCGCTCTGGATGCGGCCGTGTTCATGATCTTCTCCAATAACGGCGAGCGGTGCACGGCCGGGTCGCGTATCCTGGTGCAGGACAACATCTACGATGCGTTCGTGGAGCGGTTCGCCGCGCGCGGCCGCAAGCTCAAGGTGGGCGACCCGATGGACGAGGCGACGATCATCGGTCCGATGATCAGCCGGCCGCACTGGGACAAGGTGACGGGCTATATCGAAAAGGGCCGCAAGGAAGGGGCGAAGCTGGTGGCAGGCGGCGGCACCCCGACGTTCGACGGCAAGCTGCGCAACGGCAACTGGGTGGAAGCAACCGTGTTCGCCGATGTCGACAACCGCATGGGCATCGCACAGGACGAGATCTTCGGTCCGGTCGCCTGCCTGATTCGCTTCAAGACCGAGGACGAGGCGCTGGCGATCGCCAACGACGTGCGCTATGGGCTGTCGTCCTACGTCTTCACGGAGAGCACCGGGCGCGCGCTGCGCATGGCACGCGGCATCGAATCGGGCATGGTATTCGTCAACAGCCAGAACGTTCGCGACCTGCGCCAACCCTTCGGGGGCGTGAAGGCCTCCGGCACCGGCCGCGAGGGCGGGCACTGGAGCTTCGAGGTGTTCACCGAGATCAAGAACGTGTGCATGTCGCTCGGGCGCCATCCTATTCCCCGCTGGGGCGCTTGATCTGCGGAAAGCCCATGAACCACGGAGGACACGGTGGACACGGAGGAAAACACTAACAGAGAAGCCGGAATCGACGCCCTCGGCAAGTGCCGGCGGGGCGACGTGGCACGGGCGTTTTGCCCGGCCTCACGGCGGTGGCTTCGCGGTCTGCCCTGGCCGCGGGACGTTGCCTCACCCGAAATTTTCGTCCCTGGTCTTGTTTTTCCTCCGTGTCCACCGTGTCCTCCGTGGTTCAAATGGTTTGAGAAGGCGTGTAATGGGTAAGCTGGCGCTGGCAGCGAAGATCACCCACGTCCCGTCGATGTACCTGTCCGAGCTGCCGGGCAAGCACTACGGCTGCCGGCAGGCGGCCATCGACGGCCACAAGGAGATCGGCCGCCGCTGCCGTGCGCTGGGGGTGGACACGATCGTGGTCTTCGACGTGCACTGGCTGGTGAACGCCGGCTACCACGTCAACTGCTGCGAGCGCTTCGCCGGTGTCTACACCAGCAACGAGCTGCCGCACTTCATCAAGAACATGGCCTACGATTACCCGGGCAATCCCGCACTCGGGCGGCTGATCGCCGAGACGGCTACTGCTCACGGTGTGTTCACGCGTGCCCACGAGATCCCCAGCCTCGACCTCGAGTATGGGACCCTGGTGCCTATGCGCTACATGAACGAGGACCGGCATTTCAAGGTCGTGTCGGCGGCCGCCTGGTGCAACTGGCACAAGCTGGAAGACAGCCGTCGCTTCGGCGAGGCGGTGCTGGAAGCGATCGGGCGCAGCGATTGCACGGTCGCGGTGTTCGCCAGCGGCTCCCTGTCCCACCGCTTCAACGACAACGGCAGCCCGGAGGAATCGATCCACCAGATCAGCGACGAGTTCTACCGCCAGGTGGATCTGCGCGTGGTGGAGCTGTGGCGGGAAGGCAACTTCAAGGACTTCTGCGCCATGCTGCCGGCGTATGCGCAAGCCTGCCAGGGTGAAGGACACATGCACGACACAGCGATGCTGCTCGGCATGCTCGGCTGGGACCGGTACGCCGGCAAGGTCGAGGTCGTCACCGACTACTTCGCCAGCTCGGGCACGGGACAGATCAATGCGATCTTTCCGCTCCCGGCCTGATCAGGAGATCCGTCATGCCGCATTTCGTCGTGGAGTTCACCGCCAACCTGGAAGCCGAGGGCGACATCCCCGGCCTGCTCGAAAAGGTCAACGACACGCTCATCGCGCAAGGTGGCGTGTTCCCGATCGGCGGCATCCGCTCGCGCGCAATCCGGCTCGACCACTACCGCATGGCCGACGGCAAGGCTGACTACGCGTTCGTGCACGCCCGCCTTCAGATCGGCGCGGGGCGGGACGCGGCGACGAAGCAGCGCGTAGGCGACCAGCTCTTCGAGGTAATCAAGAGTCACTTTGCCGCCCTGTACGAGAAACGTTATCTGGCACTATCCATGGAGCTGACAGAGTTCAGCGAGGCCGGGACGTGGAAGCATAACAACGTGCACGCTCGGTTCAAGCGGGGCTAGGTTTACCCCCCAAAACCTGAACCACGGAGGACACGGCGGACACGGAGGAAAGACGAGGAGGTTGGTTTTCCACTTGCGATCGCGTATGCGGGAACGCCGCTGCCCTGCCCCTTCCCCGGCCCGCATATTCACACATTCACTGCAACAGAGATCGACTCCGGCTCCAGTTCTGCCAAGCAATTGTTTTCCTCCGTGTCCACCGTGTCCTCCGTGGTTCAGGTTTCAATGTTGAGCGACGCTGCGAATGCCGGGATCGTGATGGGCGGGCGGCCGATCCGGCCACTGGACACGGATTTGCGCTGGGTCGCCGCCCTGCTCTATCGCAACGGCGTGATCGAGGAGTCGGGCGTGGCAGCCGCCGTGCTGAACCATCCGGCGCACGGCGTCGCCTGGCTCTGCCGCAAGCTCGGCCCGCACGGCGTGGCGCTCGAGCCGGGGCAGGTGGTTCTGTCCGGATCGTTCACACGCCCCGTCAGCGCCCGCGCCGGCGATACGTTCCAAGTGGACTACGGGTCGCTGGGCGCGATCGCGTTTCGGTTCGTGTAGCGGCTCATTGCAGGAACTCCGGCGACACGAGCTTGGGCAGGAACAAAACCAGATCCGGCCACACGATCACCAGCACCAGCACGGCCAGCATCGGAATCAGCATGATCAGCGTGTCCTTGAGCACATCCAGCATGCGCATCCCCGCCACCGCGCAGGCGATCATCAGACACAGGCCGTAGGGCGGCGTGACCAGGCCGAAGGCGAGCGAGACGATGCCGATCATGGCGAAATGGATCGGGTCGAGGCCGGCCGACTGGGCGAGCGGAGCCAGGATGGTGCCCACGATGATGATGGCGGGAATCGCGTCGAGGAAGCACCCCACCACCAGGAACACCGCGGAGATGAAGAAGGCGGTCGCGGTGGGCCCCATCTGCCAGGCCTGCACGCCGGCGAGCAGCGCCTTGGGGATCTGGTAGTAGGCGAGCAGCCAGCCGAACGCGCTTGCCGTTCCGACGCAGAACAGGGCGACCGCGGCCAGCCGGCCAGTGTCGAGCAGTGCCTGTTGCAGCCCCGCGAGATTCATCTCGCGGTAGACCAGCAGCGACAGCACGCCGGCGTAAAGCACCGCGATGCAGGCCGACTCGGTGGCCGTGAACCAGCCGAAGATCTTCCCGCCGATGATGATGACCGGCGTCATCAGCGCCGGCACCGAGACCGCGAGGGCCTTGACGACCTCGAGCAGCGCCGCGCGCGGGTAGGTCGGATAGCCGCGCGCCTTGGCATAGACGTGCACCGTGCCCATCTGCACGAAGCCGATGAGCAGCCCCGGGATGATGCCGGCGAGAAACAGGCCCCCGATCGACACAGTGAGCAGACCGCCCCACACGATCATCAGGATCGACGGCGGAATGATGACGGCCAGCACTGCCGACACAGCCGTGATGGCCACCGAGAAGCCGTCGTCGTAGCCTTCCTTGCGCTGGGCCTCGATGAAGATCTTGGACTGGCTGGCGGCGTCCGCGGTGGAGGAACCGGAGATGCCAGCAAAAAAGATCGACAGCACCACGTTGATCTGCGCCAGCCCGCCGGGGAAATGTCCCACCAGCGCGCGCGACAGCCGCACCAGCCGGTCGGTGATGCCGCCCACGTTCATCAAGTTAGCGGTGAGAAGGAAGAACGGCACCGCCAGCAGGATGAAGGAGTTGTAGGCGTTGAAGGTCTCCTGCAAGAGATTCTGCGGCGACAGGCGCTCCTCCAACAGGAAGATGGGCAGGCAGGCGAGCCCCAGCGCGAAGGCCACCGGCACGCGCAGGAACAGCAGCCCGAAGAAGCCGCCGAACAGCATGAGAGCCGCAGCCTCGGGCGCGATCAGCGTCTCGCTCAACGTGCCCTCCCGAGAGCCGTGCGCAGGTCGTCGTAGAAGTGCTCACCGAGAAACACGATCCAGGTGGCACCAGCGAGCGGCCAGGCCACGTGGATAAGCCAGAGCGGAAGCTCGGCGAGCTCGGAGATGCGGCCGAGCGCGAAGCGGGTGAACTCGATGCCCCACCACAGGAACGCCAGCGCAGCCACCAGCACGAACATGTTCGCCACGATCCGCAGTGTGGCTTGCGCCCGCGACGCCATTCGCGGCCATACGTCCACCACGAAATGGCTGCTTTCGCGCACACCCAGCATGGCGCCGAGCATGATCATCCAGACGAACAGAAAGCGTGCCATCTCCTCGGTCCAGATGTAGGCGGGGATGAGCTCGGTGTAGCGCGAGAAGATCTGCAGGCTGACCGGGACGACCAGCACGGCCACGCTCGTGGCCAGCAGCCAGGTCAGCAGGCGCGCATAGCCTGCAGTCAGGCGCCGCCAGGCGCTGCGACGGGAAGGTTCGCTCGGCATGCGGAGTCGGGGTCGCTTACGGTCGTGTGTACGAGCGCTTCTCGAGACGGCTGTCCGGTAGCGCAGCCCGGCTGCAGCCGCGCACAGGGCGCCGGAGGGCGATTGCCGGATTGCGATGCGGACTTGTCCATGCAAGGTGCCCAGACAACACCACCCCGGCGCTGCGCGCCACCCCTCCTCGTGAGAGGAGGGGAGGGTCTTTCCCCTCCTGCCCGAGGAGGGGTGGCGCGCGCAAGCGCGACGGGGTGGTGGGAGCCACGGCGAGATCTGGAGGCAAAGACGGACTGCGGCCGGCGCGACGCGGTCGCGCTACTTGATGGCGTTGATCCGCACCAGGATCGACCCGACGCCGATGTCCTTGGCGTAGGCAGCCATGACCGGATCGACCAGCTGTTTCATGCGATCGCGGCCGGAGAAGGGGATGCGCTTGAGCTTGCCCGCTTTCTCCAGCGCTTCGAGCTTTTTGGCATCCTCCTTCGACTCGATCTCGCGGCCATAGGCGCCGGCCTCCTTGCCGGCCCTGAGGATCGCCGCCTGCAGATCCGCCGGCAGGCGCTTGAAGGTCTTGCCCGAGAAGCAAAGCGGTCGAATCGTGATCGCATGCTGAGTGAGCGCCAGGTTGGGCGCGACCTCGTAGAAGCGCATCTGCTCCACGCCCGCGGCTTCGTTCTCGCCGGCCTGGATCACACCGTTCTGGATGCCGTTGTAGATCTCGTTGTAGGCGATCACGGTGGGCGCCATGCCGGCCGCAGCGAAGGTGCGGCTCCAGATGGGAGCGCCCTGCACCCGCACCTTCAGGGCCCGCAACGAGGCGAGATCCGGCAGCGGCTTGCTGGCGAAAATGTTGCGCACACCGCCGCCGGCATAGCCGACCAGCATCACGTCGGACCTCTGAGCGACCTCGTCGGCCACCGGTTTGAACAGGTCCTGGTCGAGCACCTTGTGCCAGTGGTCTAGATCGCGAAATAGGAAGGGAGCGTCGATGAACGGCGCCGCGCGCGAGAAGGTGGACATGTGCGCGGGCGAGACGATCGCATAGTCCACCGCCTTGCCCTGGGCCATGTACTCGAAGTACTGCTTCTCCAGACCCAGCTCACTGTTCTTGTGCAGCGCGAAGTTCACCGGCTTGCCGTAGTACTTCTTCACCAGCTCCTCGAACCGCACCAGCGTTCTAGTGAACACGTGCTCGTCATTGAACTGGGAGGCGCCGTGCAGCGTCACGGTCTGGGCGCCGGCCGGCGAAACCAGGGCAGCCAGAGCGGCGCCCGCGGCGATGCGGCGCAGGAATGTGCGTCGGGTCATGCAGTCTCCTCCGGGATGGCCGCTCGGACTCTGATGGACCGCTGCGGAGCAGCGGGCATTGTCGGCGATCCGTGCGGCCGGCTCAAGTACGCCGATCCCGACATCAAAGGTAATGGTGACCCTGTTCAGGTGCGAGCGGCCATCGGTTGGTCCAGCTGGCCGGCTGGGATGTGCCGTCAACCCCTATATACTTCAACTACCTCGCGCTCCGCCGCACAGATGGCGCAGCGCTGGTGTCCGTATCGCGGACAAGGCCGTGCAAGGGCCGGACCGCGGCCATACCAGAGAACGTTGGGAGGAAGGAGCGATGCAGGAAGCGCAGCCCGTTGCGAGCCGCAGCGGGCCGCCTGGGATCGGCCCGGTCGGCCTGGCGCTCAGAGCCGCCTGCAAGCTCGTGGCGGTCTTGGGCGGACTTGTGTTCGTCGGCCTGGTGATCATGTCCATCGTGTCCATCGTCGGGCGCAAGCTCGCCTCCGCACCGGTGCCCGGCGACGTGGAGGTTCTGCAGATGTGCTCGGCGTTCGCGGCGTCGGCCTTCTTCGCGTATTGCCATCTGAACAGCGGGGACGTGAAGGTCGACTTCTTCACGCATAACCTGCCCTCGCGCATCGTAACCAGGCTCGACGCCCTCGGCTCGCTCCTCGTGGGGCTGTTCGGCGCGCTGATCGGTTGGCGCACCGCTGTGGGTGCGCTTTCGCTCAAAGAGGCGGGCGAGACAACGGCGATCCTCGGCTGGCCGCTGTGGATCGGGCAGATGCTGATGGTGCCGGGCTTTGTGCTGCTGGCGCTGGCCGGGTTCTACATGATGTGGCTCAACTTGCGAGGCGGCCGTGTCCGTGCGGAAGGCAACCTGTGACCGGGGTCGGCATCGGCTTCGTGATGTTCAGCGTCTTGATGGCGCTGCTGGTCGTGCGGGTGCCGATTGGCATCGCGATGTTCTGCGTGGGCGCCGGCGGCTACCTCTACCTCACTTCGGGAGAGACGCTCCCGCTGCTCAATTCTCTGAAAAACCTGGCCTACGCGCGGCTCTCGAACTACGACCTGGTGGTTATCCCGCTGTTCCTGCTGATGGGTCAGTTCGCCACCCACGGCGGCTTGAGCCGCAGCTTGTTCCGCTTCGTCAGCGCGTTCCTGGGTCACCGTCGCGGCGGGGTAGCGATGGCTGCCATCGGGGCCTGCGCCGGCTTCGGCGCGATCTGCGGTTCGTCGCTCGCCACGGCGGCGACCATGGGGCAGGTCGCGCTCCCGGAGTTGCGCCGCCATGGCTATGCGGGCAGTCTGGCGACCGGAGCGCTGGCGGCGGGCGGCACCCTGGGCATCATGATCCCGCCCTCGGTGCCGCTGGTCATCTACGCCATCCTCACCCAGGAGTCGATCGGCAAGCTGTTCGTGGCTGCCGTCGTGCCGGGCCTCATTGCCATGCTGGGCTACATGCTCGTGGTGCAGATAATGGTGCGCTGGAAGCCGAGCATGGGACCTGCCGGGCCGCGCGCAGATTGGCCCACGCGGCTCAAGTCTTTGGCCGAGGTGTCGCCCGTTCTGGGCGTGTTCCTGGTCGTCATTGTGGGCATCTACGGCGGCTGGGCAACCCCGACCGAGGCGGCGGCGATCGGCGCGGCGGCGTGCGGGATCCTGGCAGTGGCGCTGGGGGGGATGCGTTTTTCCGGGCTGGTCGAATGCGCGCTGGGCACCGCCCAGGCCACCGCGATGATCTTCCTGGTCCTCCTGGGCGCAGACATGCTCAACACCGCGCTCGCCCTGTCGCAGATGCCGGCGGAGCTCGCGACCTGGGTCAGGGACAGCCAGTGGCCGCCGCTGCTGGTCATGACCATGATCCTGCTGATCTACATCTTCCTCGGCTGCGTCATGGACGCGCTGGCCATGATCCTGCTGACCATCCCGATCTTCTATCCTATGGTGATGGGGCTGGACTTCTGGGGTCTGGGGCAGACGGAAAAATCCATCTGGTTCGGCATCCTCGCTTTGATGGTCGTGGAGATCGGGCTTGTGCACCCACCAGTAGGGATGAACGTTTACATCATCAATCGGCTGGCAAAGGACGTCCCGCTCATTGAAACCTTCAAGGGCGTGGTGCCGTTCCTGCTGTCCGATCTGGTGCGCACGACGCTGCTGCTGTTCTTTCCGGCCATCTCGCTGGTGCTGGTTCGCTACTTCGAGGGGTGACCGGGCTATTGTCCGAGGAGAGGAAATGAGGATGCTTCGAGTCTTGACGTCGGCCGCAGGGGCGCTGCTCCTGACCGGCACAATGCTGCCGGCCCATGCGCAGCAGATCGTGCTCAAGGTGCACCACATGCTGCCGGCAACGTCCAACCCGCACCTGAATGTCTTGCAGCCCTGGTGCGACAAGATCAACAAGGAGTCCAAGGACCGGCTCAAGTGCCAGATCTACCCGGCCATGCAGCTCGGCGGCACACCGCCGCAACTGTTCGATCAGGTGCGCGACGGCGTGGTCGACATCACCTGGACCGTGCCCACCTACTCCGCCGGGCGCTTTTCGAAGTCGGAGGTGTTCGAGCTGCCCTTCATGGCACACAGCGCCAAGGCAGGCAGCCAGGCGCTCTGGCAATACGTCCAGAGGAACGCCCTTGACGAGTTCAAGGGCACCAAGCCCCTCTTCATGCACGTGCACGACGGATCGATGTTCCATTTCACCAAGCAGCCGGTGAAGACCATAGACGACCTGAAAGGATTGAGGGTCCGCGCAGCGACCCGCATCAATGCCCGCATGCTCCAGGCACTCGGCGCCACCGCCGTGCAGATGCCCCTGACCCAGGTGCCGGAGGCCCTGTCCAAGGGCGTGATCGACGGCGCGATGGTGCCCTGGGAAGGCGTGCCGGCGATCAAGCTGCAGGAGATCGCGAAGTACCACCTGGAGACGCCGCCGGGCGCACCCAAGTTCTCCAACACGATCTTTGTCATGGCCATGAACCCGGCCAAGTACGACAGCTTGCCGCCGGATCTCAAGAAGGTGATCGACGCCAACAGCGGGCTCGCCACGTCGGCCTGGGCGGGAGAGAAGGGCTGGGATGCGACCGTGGAAGCACATCGCAAGCTCGCGAAGGATCGCGGCAACACTTTCATCACGCTGAGCGAAGCCGAGCTCAAGCGCTGGATGAAAGCCACTGAGAACGTCGACGACGAGTGGGTCAAGGATGTGTCTGCGAAAGGCGCGGACGGCAAGCGTCTGCTCGAGGAAGCACGCGCCCTCATCAAGCAGTACGACAAGTGAGGCCGCTGGCAGGAAAATCCTGTCAATCCTGAGAAATCCTGTTAATTCTGTCCATTCGATTGAGAACAGTCAGTAGGAGAATGTCGATGTCCCCCCAGTCCCCGCTGCGCCCCACGCCCGCCGGCACGCAGCCCCCGTATCTGTACCCGGATTACAAGAGCACGCCGGCGCGTGCGCCGCGGCAGCCGCTGGTCGCTCTCGAGCAGGGCGCGGCGGAGCTGAGCGTTGCGCAATTCCCGCGCTCGACCCTGAAGCCCAACGACGCGGACCTCACACGCCAGTCGACCGGCGAGCCGCTCGGCGAGCGCATCGTGGTCAGCGGCCGCCTGATCGACGAGGACGGCAAGCCCGTGCGCAACTCCCTGATCGAGGTGTGGCAGTGCAACTCCGCTGGCCGGTACTTCCACGCCAAGGATCAGCACGATGCACCGCTCGACCCGCACTTCCAGGGCTTCGGCAAGATGCTCACCGACGATGACGGCAACTACCGGTTCGTGACCATCAAGCCGGCGCCCTATCCGTGGAAGAACCACTTCAACGCCTGGCGCCCGGCGCACATCCACTTCTCGCTGTTCGGCAACGCCTACGCGCAGCGGCTGATTACGCAGATGTACTTCCCGGGCGACCCGCTGCTGCCGCTCGACCCGATCTACAACAGCATTCCCGCGCAGGCGCGTAATCGGCTGCTGTCGCAGTTCGATCTGGATCTCACTGTCGAAGGCATCGCGCTGGGGTACCGGTTCGATGTCGTCCTGCGCGGGCGCAGTGCTACGCCTTTCGGGATTTGAAGCGATGAAAGCAACCACGGAGACACAGAGGCACAGAGACTGCCTTGCAGTGGATGGCACAGAAGTCCCCTGCCCGCTACCCTGCCGCTCACTGGCGCAGGTATCAAGCCAGACGACCTCTGGGTTCCTCTGTGCCTCTGTGGTAAAGGAGATACGCAAAACATGGCAGCACTGACCCCCTCGCAAACCATCGGTCCGTTCTTCGCGGAAGCTTTCAAATGGGCGGTCGAGAAGAGCGCACCTCCGCAGGGCGGCGTGCGCGTGAGCGGGCGCGTGCTCGACCGGGACGGCGTCGGCGTGTCCGACGCGGTGCTGGAGATCTGGCAACCCGACTGGACCGCGCAGCAGCCTCTGGCAGGACTGCAGCGCGTGGCCACCGACGACGAAGGGCGCTTCACCTTCGCCATGCCGAAGCCGGAGAAGGGGCAGGTGCATGCAAGCGTCACCGTGTTCGCGCGCGGCCTGCTGAACGGGCTGTTCACGCGCGTCTACCTCCATCCCGCGGACGACACCACAGCGGTCGACCTTCCCCCCGGCGTCCCCCAGGCACGGCGCGCGACGCTCGTCGGCAAGCGCATCGGCGCCGATGCATATGCCTGGGATGTGCGGCTGCAGGGCGAAGGCGAGACAGTGTTCTTCGAAATCTAAGACAAGTCTTGAACCGCGGAGGACACGGTGGACACGGAGGAAGGCCAGGAACTCAAGGCGTGGCGACGGTGTAGTGCTGCGCTCGTCCTTACGCAGGCGCAGTGCATCGGCTGACAGACTCGCACCGATTCCCGATGATCCGCTCTTGCTGTTCCTCCGTGTCCACCGTGTCCACCGTGGTTCAGGTTTTCTCCTTGTCGCCGACGGACCGTTCTACATGACCGGATCGCTCTACAAATGGGTCGTAACGGGCGCGCAAGACGCCCACCCGTTCTCCGACGTCGCGCTGCTCGAGGCGATGCTCCGTTTCGAGGTCGGGCTGGCGCAGGCGCAGGGAAGGCTCGGTCTGATCCCGGAGCGCTGCGCCTCGGTGATCGCGCTTCACGCCGGCACTGCCGCGCTCGATCCTGCCGTGCTGGCGCGCGCCGGTGCCCAGGCGGGCTCGCTCGCCATCCCCTTCGTACAGGCCGTGATCGCTCACATCGCCAGCCAGGACCTCGTTGCTGGCCGCTATGTCCACTTCGGCGCCACCAGCCAGGATCTCCTCGATACGGCCCTTGTCCTGTGCACCAGGACAGCGGTCACGCAGTTGGAGCAGGACCTGCAGCGCGCCGGCCGTGCCGCAACCAGCCTCGCGCGGCGCCACGCGAGGACGCCGACGCTGGCGCGCACCCTGCTGCAGCCGGCGGCCGTTACCACCATCGGCTTTCGATGCGCGCAGTGGGCCCAGGCGCTGGCACGGTGCCGCCGCCGCCTGCTCCACAACGCCGATGACGCGCTGGCCGTGTCGCTGGGCGGCGCGGCCGGCAACCTCGCCTCCTGGGGCGAGGCCGGCCCGCGCCTGCGCGCCGAGCTGGCCCGGTCGCTGGGCCTGCGGGATCCGGGCGCGACCTGGCATACCCAGTGCGATGCCCTCGTGGGGCTCTCGGCCGACACTGCTCTGGCCGCGGGCACGATGGCCAAGATCGCACGGGACATCGCGCTGATGACGCAGGCCGAGGTCGGCGAAGCAACCGAGCCCTCGGCGCCCGGCCGCGGCGGCTCCACGGCCATGCCGCACAAGCGCAACCCTGTGCTGTCGATGCGCGTGCTGGCCGCAACCCAGCCTGTGCCCGGTCTGATGGCGGGGCTGCTCGCGGCCCTGCCGCAGGAGCAGGAGCGCGCGCTCGGCAACTGGCAGGCCGAGATGGCCCAGCTACCCGACGTGTTCATCCATGCCCTGTCGGCGGCGAACGCGCTGGCCGAGCTGCTGGACGGCGTGCAGTTCGACGAAGCACGCTGCCGTGCCAACATCGACGCCCTGCAGGGAACGATCTTCTCCGAGGGCCTCGCCGCGCTGTTCGCACCCGCGCTAGGCAAGCCGGAGGCGCAAGCACGGGTCGCCACCCTCTGTACGCGCGCGATCAGCACCCAGACGCATCTGCGTGACCTGGCGCGGCAGCACATCTCTTCCGAGGCGGGCCTTGCGGCGGTGTCGAGAGCCGAGGTGGACGCCGTGTTCGACTTGGACCGTGCCGCGCGCGCTTCGGCCCAGCAGGTCCAACCGATGCTGGATGCACTTTCCGGCAGCTAGCCCACAGCTAGCCCGGATATTTCACCAGGCCACCCCGTATTGCTTGCAGATGCACACCAGCAAACGCTTTCCAAATGATTGCTGCGCGGCACACTTTGGCTTCGGGGTTACGCGGTTTCTGGCTTGTTCTGGACGGCCATCTCGGGCATGCCCGTCTTGCCAATAGAATGATCTATTGGCTGCGACGGTCGAGCCCGACCTGGCTCGCCCAGAACGACCCAGAAATC
>Ga0209705_10000236_pt1 | contig 28463 bp, 25 predicted proteins | sample PPLLaktember2015_5_FD_187262 | JGI IMG/M metagenome (GOLD analysis project Ga0209705, IMG submission 187262) | Freshwater sediment microbial communities from Prairie Pothole Lake near Jamestown, North Dakota, USA - PPLs Lake P8 Core (1) Depth... | ecosystem: Environmental > Aquatic > Freshwater... | reverse complement strand
GCGCTTGTGGCCCCGGTACCACGCCAGGAGCCGGCCCGCGAAGCTACTTTTTTTCGGGCTTGCTATCGTCGGCCTCCGGTGCCGCGGCCTTCCAGTCCTTAGTCTCCTTGGGCCAATCCTGGAGGAACGCGGGATCGACCCGGAAGAGGTACGGGAGCCCCGGGGTCCTGAGCAGGACCTCATTTTTCTTCGTGTCCTCGCGCCCCACGAAGATCACGATCTCCGTGTCCTTGTCTTGGGGGTCTTTCGTGCGGATCCGGATCTCGGCTCCCGGATCGAGCCCGTAGGCCGCGAGCGGCCCGGGATCGTCGACGAAGCCGGACGCTTCGAGCGCCTCGATCTGGCGCAGGAAGTCGTCGACCTTGGTCCGGTCGGCCTCTTCCTTGGCCGGGTCCTCGAAGACCCATTTCTCGGCGACGCCGCTCGTGTCCTTGACCACCGCGATCTCGAACCCGGCGCGCTTCAGGGCGACCCGGCCGGCGTTCCAGGAATAGAAGTCGGCGACCTTCTTTTCCCTCATCTCCTCGACCTTGCGGTCGAGGTCGGCGAGCAGCGTCCCTTCGAAGGTGATGACCTTGGTCGATTGCGAGGTCGTGGCGTAAGAGGCTTCGCCCTTCTTGTGAAGCGAGAAGACGATCTCCTGGTTGGCCGCGGGCAGCGACAGGGCGACTTCGTAGTCGGGCTTGTCGAGCCCGAACTCCGCCAGCGCGGCCGGGGTCTTGTCCTCGGCCACGAAGGCCAATGCCCGGAGACCCGCCAAGGAGTCGAGGAGGGAGTCGATCCGGCCTTTGGCCGCCAGGGCGGCCACGGGGGCTTTGAGCATCCAGCCGCTCTCCTCGCGGGCGGCCTGCCAGGCCACGCCCTTGGCCTTGACCCGGACCGCCTGGACGTCGGCGGCCGTGAACTTGAAGACGTCCTTCTCCCGGAAATCGAAGATCTTCTTGTCGAGGGTCGACTTGAGCGTCGAAGAGAGGAGGACGATCCGGGGGTCGTCCTCGCGCTTGGCGAAGAGAGACTTGTCGAGGGGGTTCTCCATCCCGACGAGGAGCTTGACAGGCGTTTCGCTGCCCTTGACCCAGAGCGAGACCTCGGCCTTCGGGATCTCGTAGGCGGAGAGGTCTTTGGCCTCTGCCTCGACGACGCGCTCGATGCGCAGCGACGCCAGGGCGCCGACGAGGCTGTCGACCTCGGACTGGTCGGCGGCGGCCCGGAGGGGCGACGTCATCCGCCAGGCCTCCGCTTCGTCCCGCTCGAAGGCCAGGGTCTCGCCGTCGCGGACGAGGCTGGCCTTGATGACGTCGCCGGCCGCGAGGTCGATGAGCGTGTTCGTCTTCTCCTCGGCCGCCTTCTTCTTCTCGCCCTTGGAGTCGAAGAAGAGGACGGCCCCGAGAAGGACCGCGAACACGACGAGAAGGATGAGCGTCGTTTTGAGCTTCACAGCGACTTCCTCCGGATCCAGACGGAGACGCCCAGCAGGAGGACGGCCAGCGGGAGAATGACGACGCTGACGAGGAAGATCAAGCGCCCCTGCGAGGGCGTCAGCTGGATCGTCCGCGGCGTCTGGGTCTTGGGCTGGATGGCGATGAGGTCGGACTCCTCGGCCAGCCAATTGGCCACGTTGAGGAAGAAATTGCCGTTGCCCGAAAGCCCGAAATAGCGGTTCTTGACGAAATCTGAATCGCCGATGGCGGCGACGCGGGCCTCCGCTTCGGCCGGTTCGGGTTGGGGGACGGGTTCGACCGGCTTGGGTTCGCCCGGCTCGGTTTCGGCCGGGGCGGGGGAGGGGGCCGGGGGCCTGGTCTTGAAGCTCGCGACCGCGGCCAGCCCGACCGGGCCCTGCTTGTCCTTGGCCTCGTTGAACTTGACCTCTTTCTGGTCGAGCTCCCGCTCGGACCAGGAGTTGGGGCTCGTCTTGGCCAGGGCGGTCACGGTTGCGCCTTCCGGCGTCGTCCCGCCCACTTCGATCGACCGGGCGTAGGGGAAGAAGGTCGCGTAGGCGAACTTCTCGGTAATGGCGTGGGGCTCGTATTCGCTGACGACCGGCATGAAGTAATCGCCGCCGAGCAGCCGCGACACGGTGTCGACGACGATGTCATTCTCGAGCTGGAAGCCGTAGTCGGCGAGGAGGAGGGGCAGGAGCGTGGGCGTCTCGGGGTCGACCATGAACAGGGCCCGACCGCCTTTCTGGATATAGGCCCGGATCGTCTCGTATTCGTTCGGCAGGAGGTCCTTCTGGGGCCCGGGCACGACGAGCAGGGCGCAGTCCTCGGGGAAGCGGTCGGCCAGGGCCAGGCTCTGCTTCTTGACCTCGTAGCCGAGCTTCTCCAGCTCGGTTTTGACGGTCGAATAGCCGTTGTCGCCGGACTCCTCGACCGAGCTTTCGCCGTGGCCCTCGAGGAAATAGATGATCTTCTTCTGGGCCCGGGTGGCCTTGATCAGGGCGTTGGTCAGGTCCTCCTCGGAGGTCGTCGTGACGCGGCCCTCCTGGTCCCCGGCCTCGATGATGGTCGTCCCGTCCTGGGTGACGTCATAGCGCTTGACCAGGCCGGGGTTCTTGTCCGGGTCGATGAACTCGTACGAGACGCGCGGGGAATGGTAGGCGTAGAGCTTGAGCAGGTTCTCCATGGCCGAGCGGCCGTAGTTGCCTTCGCGGAAGAAACCCTTGAAGGCGATGTCCGACTTGAGGGCCTCGAGCACGGTGATCGACTGGTCGGATAGGCTGTGGAGCTTGGCCGCCGTGAAATCCATCCGGTAGCTGTGCCGGGAGAAGAAATAATTGGCCAGGCCGAGGATGGCCAGCACGAGCACGACGATGAGGGCCAGGTTCCCGGAATAGAGCAGGGACCTGCGCTGGAATCTCCGCGACAGAGCGGCCCAATTGAAGGCGATGTAGCCGGCCAGGGCGGCCAGGCCGAGGCCGACGAGGACGAGGGCGAAGGTCTTCCTCTGCGGCCAGACGATCCAGCCGGCCAGGCCTGCGGCGATGAGGACGAGGGCGGCGGTGTTGAGGTTCTTCTTCAGGGCGTCCATGTCTTACCTCCACCGTCTCGATTGGATGACCGAGTGGGCCAGGAACAGGCCGAAGCCCGCGAAGGTCAGATAATACACGAGGTCCTTGGTGTCCAGGATGCCCCGGGTCATGTCCCCGAAGTGTTCGGAGAAGGAGAGATAGGAAAGGACCGACCTCCAGCCGCCGGCCCCCGAGGACGTGACCCAGTTGAGGACCAGGAGCAGGAGCAGGGTGACGACGGTCAGGAACGCGGCCACGATCTGGTTCTCGGTGAGCGACGAGAAGAACAGGCCGATGGCCAGGAACAGCGCCCCCGTGAGAAACAGGCCCAGGTAGCCCGTCAGCCAGGGGGCGAGCTCGGGGTTGCCGTGGGCGAAGACGAAGATCGACAGGATGGCGGTCAGGGCCAGCATGATCGTCCACATGATCAGAGCGGCCGCGTACTTGCCGAGGACGATCTGGCCGACCGAAAGCGGCGAGGTGAAGAGCAGCTCGTCGGTCCCGGTCTTCTTCTCCTCGGCCAGCAGGCGCATCGTCAGCAGCGGGGCGACGAGGACGAGGATGATGGTCATGTTGTGGAACAGGGGCGAGAAGACCATCTCGTTGACGTTGACCTGCTGGGCGTAATAGGGGTTCTGGGCCATCTGCATGGAGGCGGCGTTGAACCAGGTGATCAGGCTGTAGAAGAAGTAGCCGACGAGAAGAAGGAAGCCGGAGATCACGACGTAGGCGATGGGCGAGCTGAAATAGGCCCGCAGCTCCTTTTTGATCAGGGACCAGATGTTTCTCATTGTTCGCCCCCTCCCGCGACGATCTTCATGTAGAGGTCCTCGATGCCGGCCACCGAGCGCATCTCCTTGAGGCCGAGGCCCTTGTCGAGGACCAGGCGGGCGACGTCGTCCCGCAGGTCGCGTCCGCGCCGCCATTCGACCCGGATCTCTTCGCCTTCGACCTCCACCTTCTCGACGCCGGGAAGGCCGCGGAACAGGGCCGCTTCCTCGGCCCCGGCGCGGCGGAGCCGGACCAGGACGCCGTCCGACTTCTCGAAGGACGCGGCCAGCTCATCCAGGGAGCCCGAGGCCATGAGCCGGCCCTCGTTGATGATGACGACGCCGTCGCAGACCTGGGTGACCTCGGGGAGGATGTGGGTCGAGAGGAGGATCGTGTGCTCGCCGCGGAGGCCGCGGATGAGCTCGCGGATCTCGCGGATCTGGGCCGGGTCGAGCCCGATCGTCGGCTCGTCGAGGACCAGGACCTGGGGATCGTGGATCATGGCCTGGGCGATGCCGACCCGCTGCTTGTAGCCTCGGGAGATGTTCTTGATGAGCCTCCGGCGGACGTCCTTGAGCCCGGCCGATTCGACGACCCTGGACACGGCGGCCTTGCGCTTGGCCTTGGGGACCTGCTTGATCTCGGCGACGAAGCCGAGGTACGCCTCGACGGTCATGTCCAGGTAGAGGGGGACGATCTCGGGCAGATAGCCGATCGACCGCTTGACGTCGTCGGTCTTGTCGAAGACGTCGTACCCGGCCACCGTGGCCCGGCCGGACGTGGCCGGCAGGTAGCCGGTTAAAATGCGCATCGTCGTCGTCTTGCCGGCCGCGTTCGGGCCGAGCAGGCCCCAGATGCGCCCGGCCTCGACCTCGAACGTCAGGTCGCTGACGGCGACGAGCTCCCCGAATCGTTTGGTGAGCTCCCGAACTTCGATCATGTTGACCTCCGCTATAAGGTTCCCTAACGGCCCGCGGGCCCGGCGCGTTGCGTCACATGCGCTCGGGCGGCGGGATGCCCATGAGTCCCAGGGCGGCGTGCAGCTGCGCCTTGACGGTCCGCAGCAGGACCAGGCGGAATGCCCGGACCTCCGCGTTCTCCTCGGCGAGCACGGGGTATTTGTGGTAATAGCCGTTGAATTTCTGGCAGAGCAGGAAGGCGAATTTGGCCAGGTGCGAGAACTCCAGGGCGGCGACCGACCGGTGGACCTCCTCCTCGAGCCCGGCGGCCGTCAGGATGAGGTCCCAGAAATCGGCCGTCTCCTGGTCCGGGAGCCCGGCCGGGATGAGCGGCGCGCCTCCCGCCGGGGGGACGATGTCCGCTTCCGAGAGCCCGAACCGCTCCTTGAGCTTGCGGAAGATGCTGGCCAGGCGCACGGCGGTGTACTGCAGATAGGGCCCGGTCTCGCCCTCGAAGCTCAGGGCCTCTTCGAAGTCGAAGACGATGACCGAGTTCCGGGCGTACTTGAGCATGAAATAGCGCAAGGCCCCGGTGGCGATGTCGCGGGCGGTCTTCCGCCGCTCGTCCTCGGGCCGGTCCGGGCTCCGCTTCTCGATCTCGGCCCGGGCCTTGGCCTCCAGCCGGTCGAGCAGATCGTCCGCCTTGACCCCGAGGCCCTTGCGGCCGGAGACCTCGAGAAAGGCCCGGTCCTTCTCCTCGTCCGAGGCGGCGTAGCCGAGCTCGCTCAGGCTCTTGGGGGAAAGGGCGACCATCTCATAGGAGAAGTGGACGGACTTGGCCGCCTGGGCCTCGTATTTCAGGGACCGCAGGCCCTGGACGACGACCTTCTGGAGATAGGACTGGCGCGTGTCGATGACGTTGTAGACCTTGGTCGCCCCGCCGAAGCCGGGGCTCGCGGCCGACGGCTCGGCGGTCGAGATCCAGAGGGTTCGGCCGTCCTCCACGGAGAACGGCTCGTAATGGAAATCGCGGCCGAGCAGGCCGAACTTCCAGAGCTGGTAGGCGATGTCCTTGCCGACGTAGGTCACGGTGCCGTCGGACCGGACGATGACCTTCTCCCTCTCCTCGTCCTCCTCGAGCCGCATGACCCAACAGCCCTTGTTCTCGCCCTCGTCGGTGTAATAGATGGCCTGCCGCTCCTTGAGGAGATCGAAGGCCTTGTCCCAGAACTTCAGGTGCAGGATGGTGCTCTCGCAGGGGAGAACGTCATAGGCGATGTCCAGCCGCGCCATCGTGGCCAGGTGGGCCCGGACGATGCGCCGCGAGACGTAGCGGGACATCCCGTATTCCGGGTCGAGGCCGCGCTCGATCCGCTTCATGATCTCCGATTTGCGGCCTTGGGCCTCGGGGTGCCCCGCGAGATAGGCGGAGACCCGGGCGTAGAGGTCCCAGCAGTAGTAATCGAACTTGCCGGGGAGAGCGTCCAGGTCCTCGATCGACTTCTTCTCGAGCTCCATGAGGCCGAAGACGACGTCGACCACCTGGACCCCGGTGTCGTCGATGTAGTTCTGGACCTCGACCTTCTCGCCCTTGTAGCGGAGGCATCGGGCCAGGGTATCGCCGAGGCAGGCGTTGCGCAGGTGGCCGATGTGGGCGGCCTTGTTCGGGTTGATGTTGGTGTGCTCGATGATGATCTTGCCCTCTTCCGGCCCGAGCGAGGTGCCGCCGGCCGTGCGCACGGCCTCGGCCAGGACGGCGGCCTTGTCGAGCCAGAGGTTGAGGAAGCCGCCGCCCGCGACCTCGGCTTTGACCACGCCCTCCAACGAGGCGAGCAGGGGAGCGGCCTCCTGGGCGATGAGCCGCGGCGCTTTCTTGAGCGTCTTGGCCAGCTGGAAGGGGAAGGTCAGGGCCAGGTCGCCCATCTTCGGGTCGGGCGTCGGGGCCATGTCCAGGTCCACGGGAGCGAGCGGATAGAGGCTCCGCAGCCGTTCGGCGATAGACTCTTTCAATCGGGCTTTGAAGGCGATCATTTTCGGCCCTTTATTATATCAAAAAATGGGGACGTTTCTATTTTCAAGAATTATGCCTTAATAAAAATAGAAACGTCCCCATTACCTTCCGGTGGCCGGTCCCTCGCGTCTCTTGAACGAGTCGGGGAGTTGTGATAATTTTGGGTGTCATTCTCAGAAAGGACAGGATCATGAAGAAGACGCGCTTCAACGAGCTGCACAGACAGCTCGGCGGCAAGATGGTCGAATTCGCGGGCTGGGACATGCCCGTCGAATACGCCGGCATCATCCCCGAGCATATGGCCGTCAGGACCAAGGCCGGGCTCTTCGACGTCAGTCACATGGGCGAGGTCCTGGTCACGGGCAAGGACGCCCTGGCCTTCGTCCAATGGCTGACCCCGAACGACGCGTCCAAGCTCGCCCCGGGGCAGGTCCAGTACACGGCCCTGATGACTCCCGAGTCGACCTTCGTCGACGACATGCTCGTCTACTGCATGGGCCCGGAGGAATATTTTCTCGTCGTCAACGCGGCCAACGATGACAAGGACTTCGCCTGGATCGCCGGCCATACCCAGGGCTTTGCGGTCAAGGTCGAGCACCAAAGCGACGCCTACTCCCAGCTAGCCCTTCAAGGCCCCCTGGCCGAGGCCATTCTCCAGCCCCTGACCGACATCGATCTCGCGGCCATGAAGTCCTTCCACTGGGCCAAGGGCAAGGTCGCGGGCAAGGACTGCCTGGTCTCCCGGACGGGCTACACGGGCGAGGACGGCTTCGAGATCTACACCGTGGACCCCGAGCCCCAGATCATCTGGGCGACCCTCATCGAGACCGGCCAGCCCCTGGGTCTCCAGCCCATCGGCCTGGGCGCCCGCGATACCCTGCGGCTCGAATCCAAGCTCATGCTCTACGGCAACGACATCTCGGACAAGACGACCGTCCTCGAGGCCGACCTGAAGTGGATCGTCAAGCTCCAAAAGGGCGATTTTCTGGGCAAGCCCGTCATCGAGAAGCAGCTGGCCGAAGGCCTGACCCGCAAGCTCGTCGGCTTCGAGATGGCCGAACCGGGCATCGCCCGGCCCCACTATCCCGTCTACTACAAAGGCCAGAAGGTGGCCGAGGTCGCATCCGGGACCTTCTCGCCGCTGTTGAAGAAGGCCATCGGCCTCGTTTACCTGCCCATCGACGGCACGGCCCCGGGCACGGAATTCGAGATCGAGATCCGGGGCAGGAGGACCAGGGCCCGCGTCATCCCCACGCCCTTCTACAAAAGGGCCAAGAAATAGCGATTCCGGACACCAAGGAGGCATCCATGTACCCGAACGACTTCCGCTACACCAAGGAACACGAGTGGATCAAGGTCGAAGGCGATGAAGGCGTCGTCGGCATCACCGATTTCGCCCAGCACCAGCTCGGCGACATCATTTTCGTCGAGCTGCCGGCCGTCGGCAAGGAGCTGGCCGCGCGCCAGTCGATCGGCGTCGTCGAATCCGTCAAGTCCGTCTCGGACGTGTACGCCCCGGTCCCCGGCGTCGTGACGGCCGTCAACGAGGCCCTCGGCCAAACGGCCGAACTCCTCAACAAGGACCCCCACGGCCAGGGCTGGATCGTCCGCATCAAGATCAAGGACCGGAAGGACCTCGAAGGCCTGCTCTCGGCCGGCGATTACGAGAAACACCTGGAGGGGCTCGAGCACTGAGGCCCCGGCCCGCGAAAGGGAATTTGCCATGGGCTATCTGTCACTCAGCGACAAAGACAAGAAGGAGATGCTGGCCCGGACGGGCGCCGGCTCGATCGCCGACCTGTTCTGCTGCATCCCCGAGGCCGTCCGGCTGGATCGTCCGCTCGACCTGCCGGCGGCCCAGTCGGAGCTCGAGCTCGTCCGAACGATCGACGGGATCGGCCGCAAGAACGCCTACGCCGGTCAGCTCTCTTTCCTCGGCGGCGGGGCCTACGACCACTTCATCCCGACGGTCGTCGATTACCTGAGCTCGCGGGGCGAGTTCGTCAGCCCCTACACGCCCTACCAGCCCGAAATCAGCCAGGGCACGCTTCAGGTCATCTTCGAGTATCAGACGCTCATCTGCCAGCTGACCGGCCTGGATATCGCCAACGCTTCGCTCTATGACGGCTCGACCGGCGCGGCCGAGGCCGTTCTGATGGCCCAGCGCATCACGAACCGGGACAAGGTCGTCGTGGCCGCCTCACTCCATCCTCAGTACCGCCAGGTCGTCCGGACCTACATCAAGAACCTCGGCATCGAGGCGGTCGAGATCGGGTATGGTCCCGATGGCCGGATCGATACGGCCGAGATCGGCCGCCTGGTCGACGACCGGACCGCCGCCCTGGTCTTCCAGTCCCCGAACTTCTTCGGCGTCGTCGAGGACGTCCAGGCCCTTTCCGGCGCGGCCCATGCCGTCAAGGCCCTGTCCGTCGCCGTCGTCGCCGAGGCCGTGTCGCTCGGCCTCCTCGAAGCCCCGGGCAAGCTCGGGGCCGACATCGTTACCGGGGAAGGCCAATCGCTCGGCCTCCCGCCGAGCTTCGGCGGGCCCTACCTCGGCTTCATGGCCTGCAAGAAGGAGTTCCTGCGCCAGTTGCCCGGCCGGATCGCCGGTCAGACCGTCGACAAGGAAGGGCGCCGGGGCTTCGTCCTGACCCTCTCCACGCGCGAACAGCACATCCGCCGCGAGAGGGCCACCTCGAACATCTGCACCAACCAGGCCCTCTGCGCCCTCCGGGCGACCATCTTCATGGAAACCCTGGGCAAGCAGGGGCTCCGGGAGATGGCCTGGCATAACGCCCAGAAAGCGGCCTATGCGGCCGGCCGGCTGAGCGCCGTCCCGGGGGTCAAAATGAAATTCACCGGGCCGGTCTTCAACGAATTCGTCCTCGAGCTCCCCAAGCCCTGGGCCGCGGTCGACGCCGGGCTCCGGGCCAAGGGGATCGTCGGAGGCTACGGCCTGGAGGCCGACTACCCCGGGATCGGGAACGCGGCCCTCGTCTGCGTCACCGAGCTTCGGACCAAGGACGAGATCGACCGTCTGGTCCGGGCGCTCCAGGAGGTGGTGTCATGATCAAGGAGATCCGCGAACCCCTCATTTTCGAGATCAGCGAGACGGGCAAGCGGGCCGCCGAGCTCCCGGTCCTGGACGTCCCCGAGAAGAAGGACCTGCTCGCCGGCGTGCCCCTGCGCCGCGAGCTCGAAGACTTCCCCGAGGTCTCCGAGACCGAGATCACCCGGCACTTCACCCGCCTGTCGCAGAAGAACTATTGCGTCGACATGGGCATCTATCCGCTCGGCTCGTGCACGATGAAATACAATCCCAAGGTCAACGAGCGCCTGGCGGCTCACCCGGCCTTCGCCGCCTCGCACCCGCTCGCTGCGGACGACCTCGTTCAAGGCAACCTCGAGGTCCTGAAGAAGCTCGAGGGCTTCCTCTGCGAGATCGCCGGCATGGACGCCTTCACGCTCCAGCCGGCCGCCGGGGCGCACGGCGAGCTGACGGGCATGATGCTCATCCGGGCCGCCCTCGAAGCCCGAGGCGACGCCCGGAAACACGTCCTCATCCCGGATTCGGCCCACGGCACGAACCCGTCGTCGGCCCACATCTGCGGCTACAAGGTGCGGGAGATCAAATCCAACGAGAAGGGCACGATCGACCTCGCCTCTCTCGAAGAGGCCATGACCGACGAGGTTGCCGCGCTCATGGTGACCAATCCCAACACCCTCGGCGTCTTCGAGTCCGACATCTGCCGCATCGCCGAGATCGTCCACACCAAGGGCGGGCTCGTCTACATGGACGGGGCCAACATGAACGCCCTGACCGGGATCGTCCGCCCCGGCGACATGGGCGTCGACGTCATGCACATCAATCTCCACAAGACCTTTTCGACCCCCCACGGCGGCGGCGGACCCGGCTCCGGCCCGGTGGGCGTCAAGAAAGAGCTGGAGCCGTTCCTCCCGGTCCCGGTCATCGCGGAGAAGGGCGGGCGCTACGCCCTCGACTTCGACCGGCCCGGCTCGATCGGCCGGGTCCGGGCCTTTTTCGGCAATTTCGGCGTCATCGTCCGGGCCCTGTGCTACATCCTGAGCCTCGGGCACCGGGGCGTCCGCGAGATCGCCGAGTTCGCCGTCCTCAACGCCAACTACATCCGCAAGAGCCTCGAAGGGGATTTCGACCTGAAATACACCACGGCCTCGATGCATGAATGCGTCTTCTCCGACAAGATCCAAAAGGCCTTCGGAGTGACCAATCTCGACATCTCCAAGAGGCTCATCGATTACGGCCTGCACCCGCCGACGATGTCCTTTCCGCTCATCGTCCCCGGCGCCCTCATGATCGAGCCGACCGAGACCGAAAGCCGGCGCGACCTGGACCTGTTCATCGACGCGATGAAGGCCATCGCCAAGGAGGCCAAAGAGAACCCGGACATCCTCCACTCGGCCCCTCACGTCACCTATGTCGGCCGCCTCGACGAGGTCGCCGCGGCCAAGTTCCCGGTCCTGCGCTGGGAGAAGAAGACCTAGATGTCCGTCCAGGACCTGATCCTCGGGCTGCACCGGTTCTGGGCCGGGCAAGGCTGCTATCTGGCCCAGACCTATGACCTCGAGGTCGGCGCCGGGACGATGACGCCGGACACGTTTTTCCGCGTCCTCGACCGGAGGGACTGGCGGGTCGGCTACGTCCAGCCGTCGCGGCGCCCCGACGACGGCCGCTACGGCGAGAACCCCAACCGCGTCCAGAAGCACTTCCAGTATCAGGTCATCCTGAAGCCGTCGCCGGCCGGGATCCAGGACATCTACGTCGAGAGCCTGCGGTCGCTCGGCATCGCCCTCGAAGACCACGATCTCCGTTTCGACGAGGACAATTGGGAATCGCCGACGATCGGCGCCTGGGGGGTCGGCTGGCAGGTCCTGCTCGACGGCCTCGAGATCACCCAGTTCACCTACTTCCAGCAGTGCGGCGGCATCGATCTCGCACCCGTCCCGGTCGAGATCACCTACGGGCTCGAGCGGCTGGAGATGTTCCTCGAACAGAAGGACGACATCTACGACCTCGACTGGTCGGCCGACGTCAGCTACCGCGACCTGCGCCTCCGCGAGGAGAAGGAATTCTCGGAATACAACTTCACGGCCGCCTCGGTGACCATGCTGCGCCAGGCCTTCAACGCCTGCCAGAGGGAGGCCGGCCGCCTGGCCGGCAAGAACCTGCTCCTGCCGGCCTACGACATGTGCCTGAAGTGCTCCCATAACTTCAACCTGCTCGATTCCCGCGGCGCCATCAGCGTCACCGAGCGGGTCAAGATGATCTCCCAGATCCGCGCCCTCGTGAACGACATCGCCCGGCGCTATACCGGCGGGAAGGACGGCGCCTGATGGAATTCCTGCTCGAGCTTCGGACGGAGGAGCTTCCGGCCTCGCACATCCGCGCCGCCGTCGAACAGCTCGAGGCCGGGTTCCGCAAGGAGCTCCTCGGCGCCCGCATCGAGGTCCGCGCGCTCGGGACCCTGGCGACGCCGCGCCGCCTCGTCGTCGCGGGCGATTTCGCCGAAGGCCAGCAGGACCGGGAGGAGGTCGTCACAGGGCCGCCGCTCTCCATCGCCAAGGGGCCCGACGGCGCCCTGAGCCCGGCCGGCAAGGGCTTTGCCAGGTCCCAGGGCGTCGACGAGAGCCTCCTCGAGACCGTCCGGACGCCCAAGGGCGAATATCTCGGCTTCAAGCGCAAGGCCAAGGGCACGCCGACGGCCGACATCCTCGCCGCGGCCGTGCCGCGGGTCCTGGGCTCGCTCACGTTCCCCAAGATGATGCGCTGGGCCTCGAGCCCGTTCCGTTTCTCCCGTCCCATCCACGGACTGCTCTGCGTCTTCGGCGGCCGGGCCGTCGCGACGTCGTTCGAAGGCTTCCAGGCCGGCGACGAGACGGTCGGCCACCGGATCGCCGCTCCCGGCCCGGTCAAAGCCGCGGACCTCGCGTCCTACCGGTCCGGGCTCGAACGGGCCTTCGTCATCATCGACCCGGCGGACCGGAAGAAGATGATCCTCGACCAGATGGAGGCCGCCCTGGCCCCGTTCCAAGCCAAGGCCTATCCGGATCCGGAGTTGCTCGACGACCTGACCCTCAACGTCGAACATCCGCTCGTCGTCCTCGGAGCGTTCCCTGAGACCTACCTCAGCCTGCCGCTCGAGGTCCTGTCGACCGCCATGCGCGAAGGCCAGCATCTCTTCTCGGTCGTGCGCGACAAGAAGCAGCTGCCGTATTTCCTGGGCGTCGCCGACGCCGTCGGGGACGGCAAGGGGCTCATCCGGCGCGGCAACGAACGGGTCCTGAAGGCCCGCCTTGCGGACGCCCGCTTCTTCTGGGACCGGGACCGCAAGGTCCCTCTAGGCGAGCGGGCGGACGGCCTGAAGAACGTCCTCTTCCAGGAGAAGCTCGGCACTTACGAGGACAAGACGCTGAGGCTGAAAAAGACAGTGGGCTACCTTTGCGACAAGCTCGGCGTCCCGGAGGCCAAGGCCTCCGCCGTGGAGGCCGCCTCCCTCTGCAAGGCCGATCTCCTGACCGAAATGGTCAAGGAGTTCTCCGGCCTCCAAGGCCGCATGGGCGGCCTCTACGCCAGGGAAGAAGGATACCCGGCCGACGTCTGCCAGGCCGTCTACGAGCATTATCAGCCGGGCAGCTTGGAGGACGCCTCGCCGGCCTCGGTCCCCGGGGCCATCCTCTCGATCGCCGACAAGATGGATTCGATCGTCGGCGCGATCGGGGTCGGCCTCCAGGTCAGCGGGTCGAGCGACCCCTTCGGCCTGAGGCGCAACGCCCACGGCGTCTGCAAGGTCGCCTTGGACAGGAAGCTCCGGTTCTCCTTCCCCCTCCTCCTCGACCGGGTCCTGGCCGTCTACAGGGACTGCCTGACCGTCGGGCGCGCGGAGGTCAAGACCGCCTGCCTCGACTTCTTCGCCGGCCGCCTTCGGTTCATGCTCGAGAAGCGGGGCTTCCGCTATGATCTGGTCAGTGCGGCCCTCGGCCCGGGGGTCGATCAGATCGTCGACGTCCTGGCCCGGGTGGAGGCCCTGGACGCTCTCAAGTCCAGCCCCCAGTTTGAGCCCTTCATCCTCATGGCCAAGCGGATCAACAACATCCTGAAGGGCCTCCCGGCGGCTAAGATCAATGCCGATCTCTTCGTCGAGAAGGAGGAGCGCGAGCTCTATTCCGCGCTCCAGATCATCGGCAGCAACGCCCAGCCGATGATCGCCCGGGGCGATTTCGCCCGGGCCCAGGGCATCATCTTCAAGCTCCAGCCGATGCTGAACACGTTCTTCGACAAGGTCCTGGTGATGGCCGAGGACAAGAAGGTCCGGCAGAACAGGCTGGGCCTGCTCCAGTCCATCGCCAAGATGCTCCTGGGCATCGCGGACTACTCGCAGATCGTCGTCGAAGGGGAGAAGGCGGCCAAGCCGAAGGGATCGCGTTAGCCTGCGGGCGTTTCCGGCTCCACGAACTTCACTTCCAGGGCCACGAGCTTCGTCAGGCTCTGGGGAACGTTCTGCCCTTTTTCGAGGCCGTAGGGATTGAACTGCACGCCCGCCTGGTATTTATAGCTCTTGCCGGCGTTGACCGTCGACCATCGTACCCGGCCTCTGAGATCGAGCGGTACCCGCTCGCCGGGGATCGACAGCTGGAGCCAGATCTTGGATTTGAATTTCAGCGGTTTCCGGGTCAGGAAGCGGAGGCCGCCGCGGCTGAGCTCGAGGACCGGGCAGAACTCCTCGTCGACCCCGGACTTGGCCGAAAAGAGCCTCTCCCTCCGGTAAGAAACGGTCGCCCCGGGGATCTTGAACCGTCGACAGAGACGTCTTTCCACTTCCTTTTCGGCCATTCAGGTCCTCCGTACTTACTGCGCTTCCCCGGCCCGGGGCAGGGGACGGTCCCTACGGATGCCTCCACTTATCCGAAGGTATACCAAACACCGGACGCGGAAGTCAAATCGGGGTTCTATTCCTTGAGGATGACAGCCCTTGCCGGGGGAAGCGACAGGGAGGCCCGGGCGGAAACGTAATTGCCGCCCGAGGTGGTCCGGGCGTAGGCGAAGGATAGGACGCTGACCTTCTGATAAGAAGGCGGAGAGGGTTTCGGCGGCTTCTTGGACACGAGGTCCTTGATCGCCTTGTAGGCCAGGGCCAGGGCGTCGACGATGTTGACTCCGCTGGCCATGGGGTCGTTCTTCGGCGGCGGCATGTACGGCTTCTGGCCCTGCATGAGCGGCCCCCCGAGGGGGAAGGTGAACGCGGCCGGGCTGGGGGCGATCTTGCGGCTCCTCAGGACCAGCTTGCCGTCGATATAGAGGGAGATCTCGCCCTCCCGGACCGGGCTCGCCGGCGTAGCGGGGCGCGGCGAGAACATGTCCTGGGGCGACGGGCCGGACGGCTGGGCCATGTCGGCGATGTCGACGCGGATCCGGATCGGCTTGCGGCAAACGATGTCGCCGGCTTTGAGATCGAGGGTGAATTCGTAGGTGTCCGAGCGATCGAAGAGCCCGCGCAGCGGTATGGTCAGGATGTGAAAGCCCTTCGGCCAGTGGCCGCCCTCCAGGATGTAGGGGCCGAGCGAGATCCGGTAGAACGCCTCGTTCAGGAGCTCGAGACCGACGTCGACCGAGGCTGGAAGGCCGGTCGCCGGCGTTCTGGCGTAGGAAAGGAGGTTGAGATCGTAGACCAGGGGATAGATCCGCTTCCAGGAGGCCCAGAAGTTGAGGAGGCCGCGGAGGGTGTATTCGTCGAGGAAGCCGAAGTCGGGGTCGTTGTCGAGATAGGTCTCGAAATAGTCCGCGGTCAGGGTCCTTTCGGCCTCCCCGTCGCCCAGCTTGGAGGCGAGGAAGGGCAGGATGAAGGCCGCGGTCCGTTTGTCCTCCGCCTCGAGCTTCTTGGACTCCTCGCTGAGGTAATCCCAGGCGGCCCGGTAATCGGGATCGCGGCCGAGGCGCGAGTTCAACTCCGCCCTCCAGTCCGCCCGCAGAGAGGCGGAGAAGGCGAGGACGATGACCAGGGCTGCCGCGATCCTTCTAATCATTGTAGACGAACTCGAAGGTGATCTCGAGGAGGTCGCCGGGGAAATCGGCGGGCAGGGCGGGGAAGGGGAGCGAGGCCCGGAGGGCTTCGAGCGCGGACCGGTCGAGGATCTCGAGGCTGGTCCCTTCGAGGATCTCGATCGAGTCGAGCTCGCCGGTCTTCTTGATGACGACGATCATGCTGATCTTGGCCGCATCGGGCACTCCAGGCACGGACGGCAGGGTCCAGTGGACCTGCAGCCGGTCGATGACGGCTGTCGCCCACGGCAGGAGGTCGTAGTCCTTGAGCGGGATGGACATCCCGACCCGTTGCCGTCCGGCGCCGCCGGACCCCCGGCCGCCGCTGCCGGACCCGTATCCGCCCACGCCGCCGGCATGGGCGCCGCGGCTGTATTTCGTAAAATCGGGCAGAGGCGCCCCGCCCCCGATCCCGGGAGGTCCGGGCGGCGTTCCCGGCGGGGCGAGGGCGATGGTCAGGTCGGACCTGCCGTGGGTGGTGATCGACCGCTGGAACTTCGAGGACAGGGAGGGGATGGCGGAACCGGAACCCGGAGGCGGGACGAGCCAACCGGCGCCCGGGACGGCTTCTCCCGGGGAGACCGGCCGCTCGGCCGCGGCTTCCATGCGCGGCTCGGGCTCGGCGGAACGCTTGGCCTCCGGCCCGGGTCCGGCGGGCCCGGGCGGTCCCGGGACGTCGGCAAGGCCCCGGCCTCCGACGATCCGGGGGATGCTCACACTGAGTGGCGGAACGATCACGACCGTCCGGACTTCCTCCCGCCCGATGGGCAGGATCTTGACCGTGAACCGACCGAAAAATATGAGCATACCCAGGAGGGCGTGGAAGAGCAGGGTGACGATGAGACCGATGGCCCGGTCGCGGCGCGGCGAGGCGCTCTTTTCCGGCTGGGAGAGCGGATTCTCTTGCATGGGCTATCGGACCTGAATCCCCATTATATTACAATCTCCGGCCGGCCCGAAGGGTTGCGGCCCTCATCAACCCTAAGGCGGCAAGGTCATCGGGACAGGAACCGCCCTCCTACGGCCTCCTCCAGGAACACCCCTGCGCGGGGCGGTTCCTGCGCCGACATCCTGGAGACGGCTAGCCTGGATTATGCACGAGCCGAGGCGGCTGCAGATGCGAGGCGTCAAAGGGTGAAGCTGTACTCCGGGTACTGCGAGCCCTTTGCAACGAAGCAGATGCGGCCGGATCGGCTTGCCCGAAGGGTAAAAACGCCGGTCTTGAGTCTTGATGCCTTTCTGAGAAAAGCGGCGTTTTTATGAATAGTCCAGGCTATCGGGATGATGAGGCTAGGAGAAAGACAAAGGTGACGGCATTGAGGAGGGTCAGGCGGAGGAGAAGCGCGGGGATGCCGAACAGCGGGATGATCAGGCCCGAGGCGAGGATGACGCCGGCGAACGAAGCCAGCAGATCGACGCCGTAGCCGAGGCCGGGGTGCGGCGTTTCGGGGAGGAGGCGCCTGCTGGTCGTGACGAAGAGGGCCCCCGAAAGGACGCCGAAGCCGAAGAGGAGGGCGTAGGGAAAGAACTCCCCGGTCCCGGCCGGAAGGACGAGCGAGGTCAGAAGCAGGAGGCCCACGAATAAGCCCTGAACGACGATCAGGTCGGATCCATGCGGGCGCCTTCTCGACCGGGCCGCGAACGCCCCGATGACGAGGCCGGCCATGAACAGGGCCAGGAGAAGGGGGATCTTTCCGTAGACGAAGCCGAAGCGGGACTGGATGACGATAAAGACGGCCAGCTCGACGGCCATCGAGGTGAAACCCATGACCGCCACCGGGACGAGGAACCTGGCCGGTCCTCGTCTTTTGAAAAGCGCGAGAAAACAGAGCCCGAGCGCGAAGAGCCCGAGCGGAACGTCGAGGAGCCAGGCCGGGCCGATGCGGCCCGCGGCCCGGAGGAGCCTGGCTTCGAAGCCGCGGAACTGGGCCGCCCAGAGGACGGCGTGAAAGTAGTAGCTCACGGGGACGAGGTCGCGGTTGATCCTGGCCCCGGGAGCGGACAGCTTGGCGTCGAGATATTCGAGCCGGGCCGGATCGAGACGGGCCGGGAGCATGCCGGGACTGACGAAGCGCAGGCCCAAGCCGAGGCTTTCGACGGCGGCCGCGAGCCGCGCGGGATCGACGGTGAGGGGGCCGTCGGAGGCCAGGAAGACGCAGTTCGCGCCGGGCACGGCCCGGACCTCGGGGAAGACGCCCCGAAGGGTGGCCGCGAGCGAGCTCAGGAACTGGGCGAGAGGATCGCTGATATAGTTCTCGGCGGAGGGGACGACGAAGCTGAAGACCCCCCCGGGCGAAAGCTTGTCCCGCACCTCCAGGAAGAACTCCCGGGTGTAATACCGGTTGACCTGGGCCGTCGCCGGCGGGGGCAGGCTGAGAAGGACCGCGTCGTAGCGTTCGGCCGTCCGGGCCAGGAAGGCCCGTCCGTCGCGATAGAAGACGCCGACACGCGGGTCGTCGAGGGCGGCGCGGTCCGGCCCGGCCAGATGCTCCTTCGCCAGTCGGATGACGGCCGGGTCGATCTCGACGCAATCCACCCGGACGCCGGAATGTTTCAGGGCTTCGGCCGCCCCGCCGCTCGCTCCGCCGCCGATCAGTAGGACGCGGCGCGGCCCCTCGCGCTGGAGCAGCGCGAAGTGGACCGATTCCTCGGCCGCTCCCACGTCCGGGTGGGAAAAGACGGCCATGCCGTTGTTGAAGAAGGTGACCTGCTCCTCGTTCCGGATGACCTGGAGCCGGCCGTACGGCGTATCTTCCGTGTCGACGAGGCCCAGCGGCCGCCAGGCGGCTTTTTGGGCCGGGACGTCCCACACGGCGATCCCGGCGGCCAAGACCAGGGCCGCTGCGAGGACGGGTTTCCACCGCCCGGGCCTCATCGCGATCAGGACGGCGATCGCGGCCGCCGCACCGGCCGCGGCGGCGCCCTGCCAGTTCGACAGGTGCGGGATGAGCGCGAAGTGAACGACGAGGCCGGCCGCGGCCGCGCCGGCCGATTCGAGCAGGTACACCGTCGCGACGTCACCGCCGAGGAGCCCGGCGTTGAGAGCGAAGGCGTGTCCCAGGGGGAAGCTCAGGAGCAGGCTCAAGGCCAAGGCGAACCCGAGGGCGGGGATAAGGCCGGTCAGCTCGGCCGGGAGAATGCCCATGATCCGGTGGGAGAATCTCAAGGCGGCGAGCCCGAGCGCGAAGAAGGCGATCGCGAGGCCGTAGAGGCCGGCGAGCTTCGCCGTCCCGCCCGGCTTCCTGCCGGGTTTGATCAGGCTGCCGGCCCCGCCCCAGAAGAGCCAGGAGCCGAGAACGAGGCCGAAGGTGAGCTCGTTGCCCGTGAATTCGGCGCCGAATTCCCTGAGAAGGAAGGCCTGGAAGGCCATGGCGAGGAAGCCCAGGATGAAAGGCGGCAGCCGGGGGCTCAGGCCCAGATCCCCGGGATCGGAGTCCCGCATGTCGCGCACTTGCCCTTCTTGAGCCTGCCGGCATCGACGCTGTATCCGACCCTGGCGATGACCTCCTTGCCGCAGCCCGGGCAGAACGTGTTCTCGCCCTCGTGGCCGGGGATGTTGCCGACGTAGACGAAGCGCAGGCCCTCCTCGAGCGCGACGCGGCGGGCCGCCTCGAGCGTAGAGACAGGCGTGGGGGGCAGGTTCTTGACGAGGTACATCGGGTGGAAACGCGAGAAATGAAGCGGGACGCGGTCGCCGGCCTCGTCCCTGATCCAGCGGCACATGTCGCGGATGACATCCATCCGGTCGTTCAGCGTGGGGATTATCAGATAGACGATCTCGAGCCAGACCTTGGATCTGGCCACGGTCCGGATGGTCTCCAGGACGGGCTTGAGGCTGCCCCGCACGTACTCGGCGTAGAACGGCTCCGTGAATCCCTTGAGGTCGACCTTGACGGCGTCGACGACCTCCAAGAGGTCGGTGAGCGGCTCGGGGTTGATATGGCCTCCGGTCACAACGACGCTGCGAACGCCTTTGCGCCTGGCCTGGACGGCCGTATCGTACATGTATTCGAAGAAGACGGTCGGCTCCGAGTAGGTGTACGCGATCGAGGGGCAGCGCGAAACGACGGCCCGGGCGGCCGCGGCTTCGGGGGCGAGGTCGAAGGCGTCGATCTGCTCGGGCCGGGCCTGGGAGATCTCCCAGTTCTGGCAGAACTTGCAGTTCACGTTGCATCCGGCCGTGGCCAGCGACAGGGCCTGCGTGCCCGGCAGGACGTGATAGAAGGGCTTCTTTTCGATGGGATCGATGTTGAGGCAGCAGGCCTTGCCGTAGACGAGCGTGTAGTAGGTGCCGCCGATGTTCTCCCGGACGCCGCAGTACCCTCGCTCCTTATCGCCGAGCCGGCAGAGCTTGGGGCAGAGCCGGCATTCGATCTCCCGGTCGGGGAGCTTGATGTAGTATCGGGCCTCGACACGTGAGAGATTCGGCCCAGCCGCAGCGGCCGCCAGCCGGCGCCCGGCCGCGGGCAGGCCGCCGCCCAGGGCCAGGCCGGCGCCCGCGGCACCGCGGAGGAAGCTGCGCCGGTTCATTCGACCGTCTCCTCGACCGTCTCGATCGACTCCGGGTCGGCGGCGCCGAGGCCCATCTTTACGGCCGTCCGGAGATAGCCCGGGGCCCGGCCCTCGTCCCGGAGGGTCGGCAGTCCCGCGGCTTCGCGGAGCCTCTCGATAATGGACCACCCGACGGCGTCGGCGGCCACGGGATCGAGGCTGAAGACGAGGCCGCCGAACTTGCCGGCCCAACGGGCATGATAGGACGGACCTTTGTGGAACTGGACGACGAGGGCATCGAGAATGGTCAGACGGTGCTTGGTCTTGACCGGCGGCGCGTCGAAGACCTGGGCGACGAAGGGATCGCAGCGGCCGTCGTGATACTTGTTCGGGTTATGGATGGCTCCGAAGTAGTTCTTCAAGCCTCCCGTCACGCCGGCCAGGCCGTGGTCCTTGAGGATGGCCAGGCTGATCGAGGCCGTCACGAGCTCGGTCTGGATCTTCGAGAAGAGGCTGCCCACGCCGAGGTGAGCGACGAGGTCCGGCCCGTAGCCGACGCCGTCCGTGTCCGTGCCGAAGACCTTGATCCCGTTCCTGGCGGCGGTGACAGCGTAACCGGCGTCCCGGAGCTCCCGCGTCGTCCGGTCCCAGACGAAGAGATTCTTTTGGGAAAGGCCGTTCTTGCCGAGCCACCCGGCAAGGGACAGGGCGACCTCGGGCCGGGTGCTGATGGCCCGGCCGCCGATGGTGTTGACCTTGATGCCGACGCGGTCGTCCGGCCGAAAGAGCCCCGTTCCGCCGCCGAGGAGGGCGAATCCCCGGGCGAACATGCGGTCGATGACCGCCGGATCCGGATCGCCGCCCGGCGTCCACGCGCGTTCCGACCGGACGACGACGACGCGCGATCTCGCCATGGTCATTCCATGATGGGCCTTTTGGCGGGACCTGTCAACCGGACCTGACGGTCGGGCCGGCTTGCCAAGACCGGTCCCCTCCGATATATTATCAAGGTATTTACCGGCGCGGAGGTTGACGATGAAAAGCGCGCTTTTCCGGAGGGTCCCGGCCGTCGCGGCGGCCCTGGCGATCCTTGTTTTTCTGGCGTCGGCGGTCGTCCCCCAGACGCGCCCGGCCAGCCCTGAGCTGGCCGCCCTGGCCCCCAAGCTCGAGGCCTGGACGGCATCGACCCCCCCCAGGAGCTACTTCCCCGACGACCTGTTCGAGTACATCAACGGCGCGGCCGAGAGCTACCTGAGCTACGACTTCCGCGAGCTCCTCGTCATCGATCTCGAAAAGAAGGGCACCGAGGCGACCCTGACGCTGGAGATCTATGATCTGGGGCTTCCCGTCAACGCCTTCGGCATCTTCGCCGCCGAGCGCTACCCCGAGAACAAGGTCGTGCCCGTCGGCGAGCTGGGCTACGTCGAGGGCGAAGCCCTGAACTTCCTCGCCGGCCGGTTCTACGTGAAGATGCTGGCCTTCGGTCTCGGCGGCGCCACCGAGGCGTCCCTCGTCGAGGCCGCGGCTAAGGTGGCCGGCGGCATCAAGCCCGGCGGCGGGCTCCCGGCGCTCGTCCTGGCTTTTCCCAGGGACGGCCTCGTCGCCCGGAGCGAGCGGTACATCAAGCGGAACTTCATGGGCTACGAGTTCCTCCATGACGGCTACGTCGCAACATACAGATCGGACGGCCGGGAGCTCGAGGGCTTCTTCATCGACGGGGGCTCGGAGGCCGAAGCCCAGGGGATGCTGACGAAGCTCCTGGAGGCCCTGGCTGCGGACGGCCAGGCGGTCGAGAAGTTCCCGTCCGGCCACCACGCCAGGAACCGCTATGGCCAGCACCTCTACATCGCCCGGGTCGGGGCCGTCCTCTGCGGCGCCATGCGCGTCCCCGACGGCCTCGAAGCGGCCGGGCGGGCGCTCGTCGAGTCGACGACCGCCGTCCTGAAGGGGGGCCGGGTCTCGAAATAGGGAGCCGGCCGGGAGTCGGAGACGACGTGAAAGAGGACAGGTTCTTCAAGGCCGCGCTCGCGATCGTTCTTCTCTTCGTCGCCGGCTTCGTCCTGAAGCTGGCTCGGCCGGTCCTGCTCCCGTTCACCCTGGCCGTCTTCCTCTCCTACATCGTCGATCCCGCGCTGACCTTCCTCACCCGGTGCCGCTGTCCGCGGCCGGGGGCGGTGGCCGTGGTCCTGGCGATGATGTTCGTCTTCCTCTATCTCGCCGGCGTCCTCGTCTATTCGAGCGGCAAGGCCTTCGTGACCGAGCTGCCGAAGTACCAGGAGCGGTTCGCGGACTTGGCCCGGCTCATCGAATCCGGCCTGGGCCCGTTCCGGATCGATGTGCCCGCGGCCCTGAAGGGGCTCGACGTCAACCGTGTCGGCACGGCCGTGCTCAAGGCCATCGGCCCGTTCTTCAGCCTTCTCGGCAAGCTCCTGCTCGTCTTCCTCTTCCTCGTGTTCATCGTCGCCGGGCGGGGCCGGGCCGAGAAGAAGTTCCCCAAGGCCGTCGGCGACGGCAACGCCGGCCGCGTCCGCGGCCTCCTCGAGCGCATCAACGCCCAGGTCCGCAAGTACCTTGTCATCAAGACCGGGATCAGCCTGGCCAACGGGCTGATGGTCTACGCCGTCTTGAGCATCTTCGGCGTCGATTTCGCCGCCCTCTTCGGCCTGATCGCCTTCCTGCTGAACTTCATCCCCAGCATCGGCTCGCTCATGGCCGCGATCCTGCGCGTCGGGTTCGCCTTCTTCCAGTTCGGCACCTTCTGGACGCCGTTCTGGATCTTCGCCATCACCGTCGGCCTCGACACGATCCTTGGCGATTTCATCGAGCCGCGGGTCATGGGCAAGGGGCTGGGGCTAAGCCCGCTGCTCGTCTTCTTCTCCCTGATCTTCTGGGGCTGGCTCTGGGGCATCCCCGGCATGATCCTTTCGGTGCCCCTGACGGCGGTCATCAAGATCGTCTGCCAGAACGTCCCGCCGCTCAAACCGGTGGCCGTGTTGATGGGCCCGTGACGGCGGCGAGGGACGCCTTCAGGGCAGGACCAGGTCCTCGGCCTCGATGACGAAGGCCTCGGGAGAGATCCTCTTGATCTTCCGCCCGAAAAACGCCTTGAGGGCCTTTTCCGCCGCCGCTTGTTCGGCCGCCTTCTTGGAAGGTCCTTTCGACTTGGCCAGGACCTTCTCCCCGAGGCGGACCTCGATCGCGAAGATCCGGTCGTGGGGCGGCCCCTTTTCCGAGAGCAGTCGGTAGGCGGGGGCGGGGAGTCCGGCCTTCTGGCAGATCTCCTGGAGGGCCGACTTGGAGTTATTGATCGTTTGCGATTCCGATCTGATGGGCTTCCGGCAGGACTCGAGGAGGACGCAGAGGAACGCCTTCGCCGCATCGAAACCGCCGTCGAGATAGATCGCGCCGGCCAGGGCCTCGAAGGCGCCGGCCAGGATCGAGATCTTCTTCCGGCCGCCGCTCTTCTCCTCGCCGCGGCCGAGGCGGATGGCCTTGTCGAGCTTGAGGGTCCGGGCGAGCTGGGCCAGGGCCAGCGTGCTGGTCGCCGAGGCCTTGAGCTTCGACAGCTCGCCCTCGCTCCGTCCCGGGAAGGCGTGGTGGTAGAACTCGGCGGTGACGAGCCCGACGACGGAGTCGCCCAGGAATTCGAGCAGCTCGTTGTCCCCGGGAGACCCGGGGGTCGTTTCGTACGCGAAGGAGCTATGGGTCAGGGCCTTCGCGAGCAGGTCCCGGTCCTTGAAGGCGTAGCCGATCGCTTTCTCCAGCCGGTCGAGCGTCCTGCGGTCCGGGGTCATGGGCGCACCGGCGGGGCCGTTCCGTCGAAGGGGCAGACGATCCGGCCGCCGGCGATGGTCATCACCGGTCCGCCCCGGAGCGTCCAGCCATCGAAGGGCGTGTTCCGTCCCTTGGATTCGAACTTGTTCCGGTCGACCGTGACCGGGAGGTCGAGGTCGAGGACGGTCAGGTCGGCGTCGGCACCTGCCTCGATGCGGCCCTTTCGCGGCAGACCGAGCAGGCGGGCCGGCCCGGTCGCGAAGAGCTCGACGAACCGGGCCAGGGAGATCGTGCCCGGCCTGACCAGCCGGTCGAGAACGAGGGAGACCGCGGTTTCCAGTCCGACGATCCCGAAGGGGGCCGCGGCCAGCCCGCGGCCCTTTTCCTCGGCCGTATGCGGGGCGTGGTCGGTGGCAATGATGTCCACCGCCCCCGTCCGGAGGGCTTCGACCAGGGCGGCCCTGTCCGCGGCCGATCGGAGAGGCGGATTCATCTTGAAGTCCGCATCGCCGGCGCCGAGGGCGTCCTCGGTGAGGAGCAAGTGGTGTGGGGTCGCTTCCGCCGAAACGCGGACGCCCCGGGACTTGGCTTCTCCGACCATGCGGACGCCGCCGGCCGTGGAGAGGTGGGCGATGTGGACCGGGGTCCCCGCGGCTTCGGCCAGGACGATATCGCGGGCGACCATGATGTCTTCCGCGGCCGCGGGAATGCCGGGAACTCCGAGCCGGGACGAGACGGGTCCCTCGTTGACGACTCCGCCTTCGGTGAGCGACCTGTCTTCGCAGTGGTCGATGACGAGCGCTCCCGCCTCCGTCGCCGCCTCCAGGGCCCGGCGCATGACCCGGCTGTCCGTGACGGGGCGCCCGTCGTCCGAGAAGGCGACCGCTCCGGCCGCGACGAGATCGGCCATGTCGACGAGCTCCCGGCCGGCCGAGCCGACGGTGACGGCGGCGACGGGCAGCACGTGGGCCAGGCCGGCCCGCCGCGCTTCCGCCAGGATCCTCTCGGTCGTCTCCCGGCCGTCGTTGACCGGGCGTGTATTGGGCATGGCGCAGACCGAGGCGAAGCCGCCGCGGACGGCGGCCCGGACCCCGGTGAGGATGGTCTCCTTGGCCTCGTCCCCGGGCTCCCTCAAGTGGACGTGCATGTCGATGAGGCCCGGCACGACGACGAGGCCGGAGACATCGACCGCCTGCGCATCGGCGGCCTCGATGCGGGGCCCGACGGCGGCGATCCGACCGCGCTCGACGAGGATGTCGAAGAGGCCGTCGAGCCCGGCCGAGGGATCGACGACGCGGCCGCCCCGGAGAAGAATCACCGTTTCCTCGCCCCGCCGATCTTGACCGGCTCGGCGATGATGACCTCTTCGCTCCCGTCAATCTCCTTGAGCCGGACCCTCACGCGCTCGCGGTGGGATGTCGGCAGGACCTTGCCGACATAGTCCGGGCTGATGGGCAGCTCCCGGTGGCCGCGGTCGATGAGCACGACGAGCTGCACCGACTGAGGCCGGCCCCGGTCGACCAGGGCGTCCATGGCGGCCCGGATGGTCCGGCCGGTCATGAGCACGTCGTCGACGAGCAGCACATCCTTCTTGACGACGGGGAAGCCGAGCTTGCTTTCGTCGAGCGCGGTCCCTTCCGAGCGGGACGGCGCGTCGTCCCTGTAGCGCGTGATGTCGAGAAGGCCGGCCGGGACATCGACGCCCTCGAGCTCCTTGACCGAGCGGGCGATCCGGCGGCCGATGGCCAGGCCCCGGGGCTTGACCGCGACGATGACCAGGTTCTTGAGGGTCCTGTTCCTCTCGATGATCTCGGTGGCGACACGGGCGAGGACGCGGCGGATCCGGGTCGCGTCCATGATGCGGGCTTTCGTCTTTTCAACCATGCGTGGACTCCTGACGCGGGCAACTCCCGCCCCTTGAACATGCATGAACCCCGCCGAAAAGTCAATCCTGCCGGGCGAACCAGGCCCGGGCCTCCTCGATGTCCCGGGCGATCTGGGCGGCGAGGCTCTTGGCGTCAGGGAACGACCGGGTCGGGCGGACCTTGCGCAGGAAGCGGACGGTGATCGCGGCCCGGTAGAGCGGGCCATGGAAATCGAGGAGGAGTGTCTCGACGGTCAGGGGGCCGGGACCGAAGGTCGGGTTGGGGCCGACGCTCGTCACCGATCGGTGGACTGTCCCGCCGCGGACCGTCTCGGTGATGTACACGCCCTCGGGCAGGATCTCGTTCCCCGTCTCCAGATTGGCTGTCGGGAAACCCAGCCGCCGGCCGCGCCTGCGGCCCCGGATGACCCGGCCGGTGATCTCGTAGGGCCGGCCCAGCAACCGGGCGGCCTCTTCGACCCGGCCGCGGCCGAGGAGGCGGCGCACCGCGGTCGAGCTGACCGTCCGTCCCCCCCGGACGGCCGGGGCCACGACATTCACGCCGAGCCCGGCCTGCCGGCCCAGCCGGGCGAGGAGGGCGGCGTTGCCGCGGCGGCCGCGGCCGAAACGGAAACCCCGGCCGACGACGACCTCCCGGCCTCCGAGCCGGTCCCGCAGGACGTCGTCGACGAAGGACTGACAGCCGAGGCGGGCGAACGCACGGTCGAAAGGGATGACGACGGCGGCGTCGATACAAGTGTCGCGGAGCCGGTCGAGCCGCTGGCCCGGCGTGTCGATCATGAGGACCGACCTCCGGCCGAGGGCGCGCTCGGGATGGGGCTCGAAGGTCAATACGAGAGAGCGGAGGCCGCGCCGGGCGGCCAGCCGGCAGAGGCGGTCGAGGATCCTCCGGTGACCGAGGTGGAGGCCGTCGAAATTGCCCACGGCCACCGCGGCCGGGAGGGGCCGGAGCCGCGGATCGTCGAGACCGCGATAAACGACCATCCGCCTACATCTTGACGACGTCGGCGGTCTTGAGATAGGCCAGCTTGAGCTGGTCGAGGACGCCGTCGAGGAACTTCTGCTCCTCGGGTTCGAGGTTGCCCTTTGTCCGGTCCTTGAGCAGGTCCAGGAGGTCGATGTTCCTCTTGGCCAGGCCCAGGTTCTCCTGTTTCTCGCCCGTCACCGGGTCTTCCACGAGGCCGAGCTGGACGAGCGCGGGGAAATAAAGAAGGATGATGATGGAGCTGAACTCGAGGGGCGGGAGGAACTCTTTCCCCTCGGGCGCCTCGGGCCCGTCCTGATCTTTCGTGTTCTCATCCGTCATCGGGACATCCTTATCGCCGGAATCGGCCCATCTTACCGCGTCGGAAGCCAAAGTTCAAGGCAAGCCCCCCGCTTGACAGCGGGACTCGGCCGGGGCTAGTCTGGGGGCGAGAGGGGTAGGGAATGAACGTTTGGCGCCGGTTCCCGCTGGTCCTTATTGCCTTCCTCGCCGTCCGTCCAGGCTTCGCCCAGTTCACGGCCAAAGAGCTGGCCCAGCGCCCGCAATGGGAGGCTTTCCTTCGCCAGGCGGAGATCATCGCGGAGGAGCAGCTCCCCTTCGAGGAGGGCGTGACCGAGCCCTGGAGGCTGACGCTCCGGAAGGACGGCGTCGTCCGAAAGGCGCTTTGGAAGGACGCCACCGGGGTCCGGGGCGGCTATCTCGAAGGCTGGCGGTACGAGATCGCCGCCTACCGCATGGACAAGCTCCTGGGGGTCGGCATGGTCCCGCCGACCGTCGAGAGGGGCCGGACCGGCCGCACCGGTTCGTGCCAGCTGTGGATCGACGGGACGAGTCTCTACAGGGACCTGGCCAAGAGGCCCTCGGCGGCGGACACCTTCGCTTCGGACATCTGGAAGAACATCGGGTACATCGCCCAGTTCTTCGACAATCTCATCGGCAACGAGGACCGGCACACGGGGAACGTTCTCGTGACCCGGGACCTGCGGGGGATCCTGATCGACCATTCGAGGACGTTCCGGGCCGGTCCGGCGTTCGTCCAGGCGATCCCGTTCTCGGCGAAGAATGTGCCGCCCGAGGACCTCATGCGCAGGCTGCCGCGGGCCCTCGTGGACAGGGCCTCCGCCCTGACCGAAGAGGAGCTGCGGGGGGCCGTGGGGGACCTGCTGACGGAGGCGGAGATCAAGGCGGTCCTGGCGCGCCGGAAGCTTCTCCTCGACGAAGTCCGGAGGATCTGCGGCCGGTTCGGCGAGAGCGACGTTCTCTACTGAAGACCGGCCCGGGCCGTCTTCTTGCGGAGGACGAGCGCGGCCTTGATGAACTCGTCGAGATCGCCGTCGAGGACGCGGTCGGTGTCTCCCGTCTCCACGCGCGTCCGCAGGTCCTTGATCATGCGGTAGGGATGGAGGACGTAGGACCGGATCTGATTGCCCCAGGCGATGTCGGATTTGGCGTCCTCGAGCTTATCCAGCTTCGCGTTCTGCTTCACCTTCTCGAGCTCGTAGAGGCGGGCCTTGAGGACCTTCATGGCCGCGGCCTTGTTCTTGTGCTGGGAACGCTCGTT
>Ga0209705_10000234_pt1 | contig 28887 bp, 22 predicted proteins | sample PPLLaktember2015_5_FD_187262 | JGI IMG/M metagenome (GOLD analysis project Ga0209705, IMG submission 187262) | Freshwater sediment microbial communities from Prairie Pothole Lake near Jamestown, North Dakota, USA - PPLs Lake P8 Core (1) Depth... | ecosystem: Environmental > Aquatic > Freshwater... | reverse complement strand
TCACGGTCTGAAAATAGATCTTTCCCGCGCTGGTCCGGGCGAACTCACCCGCGGCAGGCGCGAAACGGCCGCGGGCCCATGCCGGCAGGACCTCGGCGGACGGCAACGACCAACCCGGCCGCGTCATCACGACAAAATGCGCCAGCTCCGGCAATCGTTGCCACTGGTGCCAGGTCTCGAGACCCTCAAAGGCATCCAGGCCCAGCAGCAGACACAGCGGGCGGGCGCCGAATTCCTCGCGCAGGGATTCCAGCGTCAGCACGGTGTACGAAGGCCCGCCACGTTTGATTTCACGGTCATCCACACGAAACCCGGGAAATTCGGCCACTGCCAGTTCGGCCATGCGCAAACGCTGCGCCACCGTGGCCTGCGGCGGTCGGCGATGCGGCGGATTGGCGGCCGGAATGATCCGCACTTCCGCCAGATCGAGAGCGCGCAAAACCTCCTGCGCGGGACGCAGATGGCCGTAATGAATGGGATCGAAAGTGCCGCCAAGAATGCCGAGGGGTCGCACTTCAATTTCTGATTCCTGATTCCTGATTTCTAATTTCAAATTCCGCGCCAAACAATCAGAAATCAGGAATCAGAAATCTGGAATTCGGAATCCGGAATTCCGCCGTTACTTGCGGACATGACCATCCCCGAGCACGACGAATTTCACCGACGTCAGCCCCTCGAGGCCGACAGGGCCGCGCGCGTGCAGCTTGTCGGTGGAAATGCCGATCTCGGCGCCGAGGCCGTACTCAAAGCCGTCAGCGAAGCGCGTCGAGGCATTGACCATGACCGAGCTCGAATCGACCTCGCGCAGGAAGCGGCGCGCGCGGGTGATGTCCTCGGTCACGATGGAATCGGTATGGGCCGAGCCGTATTTGGCGATATGGTCCATGGCCGCATCCACGTTTTCCACCACGCGGATGGACAGGATCGGCGCCAGATATTCCGTATGCCAGTCCTCCTCCGTCGCGGGCTTGATGCCGGCAAGAATCTTGCGCGTGGCCTCGCAGCCGCGCAGCTCGACACCCTTATCCTGGTACATCTTGCCCAGCACCGGCAGGACCTTCGCCGCCACGTCACGCGCGACCAGCAGCGTTTCCATGGTATTGCAGGTGCCATAGCGCTGGGTCTTGGCGTTGAACGCGACTTTCACGGCCTTGTCGAGATCGGCCTTGTCATCGATATAAACGTGACACACGCCGTGCAGATGCTTGATGATGGGGATGGTGGCCTCGGCGCTGATGCGCTCGATGAGCGACTTGCCGCCGCGCGGCACGATCACGTCCACGTATTCCTTCATGCGGATCAGCTCGCCCACGGCGGCGCGATCGGTGGTCTCGATCACCTGCACGGCATCTTCCGGCAGGCCGGCCTGCTTGAGCCCGGTCTGGATGCAGGCGGCAATGGCACGGTTCGAATGAATCGCCTCGCTGCCGCCGCGCAGAATCGAGGCATTGCCGGATTTCAGACACAGCCCGGCGGCGTCGGCGGTGACGTTCGGGCGCGATTCATAAATGATGCCGATGACACCAAGCGGGACGCGCATGCGCCCGACCTGGATGCCGGAAGGGCGGTAGTTCAAATCGGTGATCTCGCCCACCGGATCGGCGAGCGCCGCGATCTGCCGCAGCCCCTCGGCCATGGACTTGATGCGCGCGGCGTTCAACTCAAGCCGGTCGAGCAGCGCCTCATCCAGGCCCTGAATTTTCCCGGCATCGAGATCTTTCCTGTTGGCCGCGATCAGCGCGTCGCTCTGGCGCTCGATCTCGGCGGCCATCGCCATCAGGGCGGTGTCCTTGGCCGCGGTCTCGGCGCGGGCCATTACGCGTGCCGCGGCGCGGGCGCGTTGCCCGACTTCCTGCATGTAACGCTGGATGTCGGCGTCGGCGGTTGGTTTCGAGGCTGTTTTCATGAATCTCTGCTATTTGTCGTACTCACCATCTATATAAGACATGTCGCGGGCTTGAGGCCGCTCATGCTGAGCGCGAGACACTGCAATTCCTGCCACACATCGCCGGTGCCCCGGCCTTTCAGAATGCGGTCGGTCCGGGCGGCGCGCCGCAACAGGTCCTGCGCGGCCTCCGGCGATAACCGTTTGAGCGCGGCGCTGACCAGCGGCTTGCGCTTGGCCCACACCCTCCGTGCCTCGAGGACCCGCATCACCGGCTGGCCGGAAGCGACCAGGCTTGCCATCTGCGCCAGTTCGCGCGCCTCGCGCGCCAGTGCCCACAGAACCAGGATGGGCTCGACGCCTTCGCCGCGCAGGCTGGCGAGAATTCGTTCGACCGTCGCCGGTTCGCCGCGCAGGCTGGCGTCCGCCAGGGCAAAAACATTGTAACGGGCATTGTCGCCGAGATTATCCTCGATGTCATCCAGACCCACTTCGCCGCCGCCAAAACGCAGGGAAAATTTGTCGATTTCCTGCGCGCAGGCAAGCAGGTTGCCCTCCATGAGATGCGCCAGCAGGTCCACCACCCCCGGACCCGGCTTCAACCCCTTCGCCTCCATGCGACGCCGTATCCACGCGGGCCATTGCGCCGCTTCCATTGGCCAGGCCACAACCACCACACCCGCGCCTTCCAGCGCCTTGGCCCATTTGGTCTCGCGTGTTGCCTTATCGAGCTTGCCGCAGCTCACCAACAACACGGTATCCGCCGGGGGTTTTGCCGCGATTTCGACGAGAATTTTCGCGCCGGTCTCGCCGGGTTTTCCGGTGGGCAAGCGCAATTCGATCAAGCGCCGCTCGGAAAAAAGTGAAAGTGACTGCGTGGACGCGAACAGTCCGTTCCAGTCGAACCCGCTCTCCACCGTCAACGATTGGCGATCGAGATAACCATTGGCCTGCGCCGCTTCGCGAATGGCCTGGCAGCTCTCCTCGACCAGCAGCACTTCCTCGCCGTACACGAAATAGACCGGTGCCAACCCGCGCTTGAGGTGATTGGCCAGTTGATCAGCGTTTATTTGCATCGGAATCAATGAGAGCGATGCGCGACAACCGTCGCAGGATTTGTTGTGCCGCATCGCGTTGCATTTCACGCCGCAGTTCCTGCTCTTCCCTTTCCTTGGCCAGCACGTTCAGCCGGTCGAACTGATGGTCGCGTTGCACCTTGACGGTCTGCGGCTTCGACAACTGTTTGTTGTCCGCGTCCACCAGACGGAAACTCACTTCGTATTTCAGCAGGTACTCGTCGACCTTGCCGGTGGAGGTCACTGACAATACCCGGCTGTCCGATTGCTCGCCGTAAAGCACCAGCCGCGGCGCGTCACCCGATTCCTGGATTTGAACATCCGTCTGGGTCCGCAGGGCGTTCTTCATCGCCACCAGCAACGGGTTGTTTTCCAGCAGATTACCTTCCACCCGCACCTGCAGCACGGAAAGTGCGGCAGGCATTTCCGCCCTGCCCGTTCCGCGCAGATGGAAACCGCATGAAACCAGTGAAAAGTACAGAGTACAAAGCACAGCGTACAGAGCGAAAGCGGATAGCGCGCGGCGACCCGTCCCTTTGTACCCTGTACTTTGAACTCTGTACTTCATAGAACGATATTCACCAGCTTGCCCGGTACCACGATGACTTTCTTGACCGGTTTGCCGCCGACATGGCGTTTAACGCATTCGTCAGCCAACACGAGTTCTCGCACCTGTGCTTCAGCAGCCGTCGCCGGAATCACAACCTCACAACGTTTCTTGCCGTTCACCTGTACCACCAACATGATCTCATCCTGCACCAGGGCTGTTTCGTCTGGCTCTGGCCAAGGCGCACGCAAAATATCCTCTCCAAATCCCGATTCACGCCAAAGATTGTGGCAAATATGGGGCGTAATCGGCGAGAGAAGCCTCAGGAGGATTGACGTTCCTTCATACACAACAGATTCGTAGGCAGTTCCATATGCGGGATAACCTTTTTCGCTATCTGGTGTTCCCGGCCCTGGAATGCGTTCAAGAGAATTGAGCATCTTCATTGCCGCGGAAACAACTGTATTAAACTGGAATTTTCTGAAATCATGATTTGCTTGCCGCAGATTAACGTGAATCTCACGTCGAACAGTTGCAAGCGATTTTGGCAAGCCACTGACACTGATTAAGCGTTCCGTAACGTCTTTATTTTGTATAGCAAGAGAGATGGTTCCCTTCTTATCGGAAGAGAAATTCCAAAGACGTTTCAGGAACCGATAGGCTCCTTCTACTCCTGAATCCGACCATTCGAGAGTGTCCTCGGGTGGAGAAGCAAACATCATGAACAGCCGCGCGGTATCGGCGCCGTATTGCTCGATCAGCGATTGCGGATCGACGCCGTTGTTCTTGGACTTCGACATGGTGCCGATGCCGCCCGATTCGACCGGCTGGCCGTCGCTCTTCAGTACCGCGCCAGTACGGCCGCCCTTGTCGTCGGTTTGAACCTCGACCTCGGCCGGATTGAAATACTGGATGCGTCCGCTCGCCGGCTTGCGGAAGAAAATCTCGTTCAGCACCATGCCCTGGGTCAGCAGGCGCATGAACGGTTCGTCACCCCGTGCCAGGCCGGTATCGCGCATCACCTTCCACCAGAAGCGCGAGTACAGCAGGTGCAGGATGGCGTGCTCGATGCCGCCGATGTATTGATCCACCGGCATCCAGTAACCGGTTTCGTCGTCGACCATCGCCGTGTCGCGGCGCCGGCTGGCGTAGCGCGCGTAATACCAGGACGAGTCCACGAAGGTGTCCATGGTGTCGGTCTCGCGCCGTGCCGGTTTGCCGCACTTCGGACACTGGCAGTTCACAAAGTCGGCGCGCTTGTTGAGCGGGTTGCCGCTGCCGTCCGGCACGCAGTCCTCCGGCAGCACCACCGGCAAATCCTTGTCCGGGACCGGCACGTCGCCGCAGTGGTTGCAGTGAATAATAGGTATCGGGCAGCCCCAGTAGCGCTGGCGCGAGATACCCCAGTCGCGCAGGCGCCACATGACCTGCTTGTCACCGAGACCTTTGGTTTTCAGATCGGCCGCGATGGCGTCGACGGCACCGTTATAGTCGAGGCCGTCGTACTTGCCGGAATTCACACAGCGGCCGTGTTCCTTGTCCGCGTACCATTCCAGCCAGGAATCAAGTGAAAACTTTTCGCTCCCGACCGCGATCACCTGCTTTATCGGAAGTCCATACTGTTTGGCAAAATGGAAGTCGCGCTCGTCGTGCGCCGGCACCGCCATCACCGCACCCTCGCCGTAACCCATGAGCACGTAGTTACCGACCCACACCGGAATCTGCTCGCCGGTCAGCGGGTGCGTCACTGTGATCCCGGTCGGCATGCCCTTCTTTTCAATGGTGGCGAGGTCGGCCTCCATGACCGAACCGCGCTTGCATTCCTCGATGAACGCGGCCAGTTTCGGATTGTTCTTCGCGGCATGGGTCGCCAGCGGATGCTCGGCTGCCACCGCGCAGAAAGTGACGCCCATTATGGTGTCGGCACGCGTGGTGAACACCCAGAGCAAACCATCCTGAAGACTCTCACCAACTCCCCCTCTCCCCTCGCGGGAGAGGGCAAGGGGAGAGGGGGAATCACCCCTCATCCCCACCCCTTCTCCCGCAAGGGGAGAAGGCTCCCTCTCCCCGACCCCTCTCCCGCAAGCGGGAGAGGGGAATTCTGTAAGATCGGAGCCGAGCGCGCTGCGCGCGATCCCATTCACTCTGAAGGCGAAACGCACGCCTACGCTCTTGCCGATCCAGTTGGCCTGCATGGTGCGCACGCGCTCCGGCCACTCGGGGAGCTTCTCCAGATCGGCCAGCAGCTCCTCGGCGTATCGCGTGATCGCCAGGTAATACATGGGAATCTCGCGCTTCTCGATCACGGCACCGGTGCGCCAGCCGCGGCCGTCGATGACCTGTTCGTTGGCGAGCACGGTCTGGTCCACCGGGTCCCAGTTCACCACGCCGGTTTTCTTGTAGGCGATGCCCTTTTCCAGCATGCGCAGGAACAGCCACTGGTTCCACCGGTAATACTCGGGCTTGCAGGTGGCGAGTTCGCGCTCCCAGTCGATCGCGAAACCGAGCGACTTGAGCTGCTTCTTCATGTAGGCGATGTTGTCGTAGGTCCACTTCGCCGGTGGCACGCCGTTGGCCATCGCCGCGTTCTCCGCCGGCAGGCCGAAGGCGTCCCAGCCCATGGGCTGCAACACGTTGCGGCCCTGCATGCGCTGGTAACGCGTGATCACGTCGCCAATGGTGTAATTGCGCACATGACCCATGTGCAGCTTGCCGGAGGGGTAGGGAAACATCGACAGACAGTAGAATTTCTCCCGTTTCGGGTCTGGCGCTGCCTTGAAACTCTGTTGCCGCTCCCAGTAGTCCTGGGCGTCTTTTTCTACTTTTTCGGGAAGGTATTGCTCATCCATCGTATTGAGATCCGGCTCAATGCCTGAGGGCCGGAAGGATACCGTAATTCGGGGGTTTCGTCTTTTGGGATGACTGTCATTCCGGCGGAAGCCGGAATCCAGATAGTAATCAGTCGAGCGGGCTTCGCCCGCGTTATTTGTAATTGCGGTTCTCGCACCGCGGACGAGGTACTTTTCTTTGCTCGTGCAAAGAAAAGTACCCAAAAGAAACACGCCCCGGCGCCGCCGACACCTCCTTGCGCTTCTCGCCGGCCCCCGGCGCGCGCCCCAGCTCGCCGGGCGCACACTACGCGCCTCGGGCTCGAACACGAGGCGCGCGACACCCCCGGGGGCCGGCTGCGATGCTCGGCGGCGGCGACGGGGTTGTGAGCCACCGACCTCAATCCATGGCACGGGTGTTCTTTTTGATCCCGTAGCGCACGCCGAGTACCGCAGCCCCACCGGGAGTTTTTAAGCGAGCCCCTGTTTGAGTCGAGCCGCGTATTGTGCGGCCGACGAGTTGGCGAGCGCCCGGTGGGGCGAGGAACGGAGGGAACCGCTCTTGTTTTTTAAGAGCGGCGTGCGCTCCGGGCGCGCTTTCTTTTGGTGACTTTTCTTTGCGCGTGCAAAGAAAAGTCACCCAGGGTGCAGGGGCGGAGCCACCCGCAATTAGCTTTTCATCATCGCCGAAGGCGATACAAAAAAGACTGGATTCCCGCTTCCGCGGGAACAACAAAGAAAAAACTACTTCCCCTTCGCGTCGTACTTCTCCATCACCTTCGGCGTCAGATCCATGCTCTGCTCGGCGTACAACAGGCCGGATTCGGACGCCTCCAGCACCAGGCTCAGCTTCATTTCCTTGGCCAGGTCCGCCACGATAGCCCGTATCTCGGTCAGGGCCTTGGCGGTGTATTCATTGTCTTTCTTGCTCACCTCCTGCTTGGCGTCCCGCATCATCTTCTGGTAAGCCTCGGCCTTTTCCTGGAAGGCTTTTTGTTTGGCCTTTTTCTGCTCGTCCGTCATCATCAGCTGGTCCTTCTGAAAGGACTCCTGCATGGCCTTGAGTTTTTCCTCTTCCTTGTTCAGAGCGCTTTCCTTTTCCTTGATTATTTTCTCGAATTCAGCCTTGTTTTTCTTGCCGAGCTTGCTTTCCAGCAGCACCTTGCGCACATCGACGTAACCGATGGCCGGTTGGTCGGCAGCCATGGCGACATGGTTAAACAACATGATCAACGGCAGAAGCAGAATAAATGTCGCCCTGCCCCGTTCGTCTGGCCATAATAATCTTTTCATTTCTCTATCCTTGGAAAATTACAAAAGCCGCCACAGGCGGGACGGGCGTATTATACCAGCAAGACGAGCGAGCGCAGAGAGCAGGGCTTCATTTGCATCAACAAGACGAGTGAGCGTAGCGAGCGGGGCGGCAGTTACAGCATTTCACGATGGTGATCGCGGGTACAGCCGAAGTCAACCGGATGCAGCAAGGGGATTTATCGGACAGAAAATAAACGGCGCGGAATCGCCGATATGCGTAATCAGGCGACGTCGAGACGGGTTCCGTTTTTCAGCAAAACCGCAAATTGCTCGGGCGGGAGAGGCTTGCTGAGGTAGTATCCCTGCATCGCATCGCAGCGGTGCTTGCGCATGAAATTCAGCTGCTCGAGGGTTTCGACGCCCTCCGCCACGACCTTCAGCCCCAGGCTGTGGGCCATGGTGATGATGGTGCTGGCGATGGCGGCATCGTCTTGGTCCGTCGGGATATCGCGCACGAACGACTGGTCGATCTTCAGAACGTCGATCGGAAAACGCTTGAGATAGCTGAGACTGGAATAGCCGGTGCCGAAGTCGTCAATGGAAATCCGGATGCCCATGGCCTTGAGTTCACGCAGGGTGTTCACGGAGGCCTCAGCCTGCTGCATGATCAGACCCTCGGTGATCTCCAGCCCAAGGCAGGTGGGATCGAGTCCGGTTTCCTGCAGAATACAATGAATTGACGCCGTCAGATCCTGCTGGTGAAACTGCCGCGAGGAAAGATTCACCGCCACATAAAGCGACGCAAAGCCCGCTTTCTGCCAGCGCCGGCATTGCTCGCAGGCCGTGCGCAGGACCCATTCGCCGATGGGAATGATGTAACCGGTCTCCTCGGCGAGTGGAATGAACAGCGCCGGCGGGATCATGCCGCGCTCGGGATGTTTCCAGCGCAGCAACGCCTCCATGCCAGTGATCTCCCCCGAGCGACAATCGGCAATGGGCTGGTAATTCAGCGAAAATTCGCCGCGTTCGAGCGCGGAACGCAAGTCGTTTTCGAGCGTCAGCCGCTCGGACACGATGGTGGTCATTTCCGCCACGTAGAACTGGTAGTTGTTCTTGCCGGATTCCTTGGCGCGGTACATGGCCACGTCGGCATTGCGCAACAGGTCGTCGGCGCCACGGTCATCGAAGGGATAAAGCGTGATGCCCATGCTGGCGGTGACGGACAAATCGTGCCCGGCGACGCGGAAAGGCTGGCGGAAAACATCCAGGATCTTCTGGGCCACGTGAATGGCGTCATCCACGTGACCCATGTCCGCCAGCACCAGGGCGAATTCATCTCCGCTCAGGCGCGCGACTGTGTCGCCCCGGCGCACCACGCCGCTCAGGCGCATGGCGACTTCCCGCAGCAGGATGTCTCCCTTCCCGTGACCGAGGCTGTCATTGATGTACTTGAACCGGTCGAGATCGAGAAAGACCACGCCCAGCAGCCGCTCATGGCGGTCCGCCTCGGCCATGGCCTGTTCCAGCCGCTCGATGAACTGCACGCGGTTGGGCAGATCGGTCAGGCTGTCGAAATGCGCGAGCTGCCTGAGACGCCGCTCGGTCTGCTTGCGCTGGGTGATGTCGCGCGTGATGCTGAGCACCAGCGGCTGACCGCCCTGCTCGCCGGCCAACGGGACGGCATGCGTTTCCATCCAGCGATGGGTGCCTTTGAGCCCGGTGATCTCGAATTCCATCATGCCCTTGTTGCCGCGCAGGATATTTCCGATGAACGCCCGATACGCCTCGCGATATTCCGGCGCCATTAATTGCATGATCGGCTTGCCGATTACCTGCTCCGGCCGGCTGGCCTCGATCATGGCCAGCCCCGCGGCATTCATCTGTACCAGGGTGCCGTCCGCCCTGACGACCTTGACGCACTCGGGTTCGGCATCGATGATCGCACGCAACTGGTTCTCGCTGCGGCGCAGCGCCTGCTCCGCGCGCTTGCGCTGGATCATCGAACCCAGCTGGGTGGCGGCGCTGGACACGATGCCGATGAGATGCTCGTCTTCCTTGCGCGGTTCGCTCACGAAGAATTCGAGCACCGCGATCAACTCGTCTCCCGCCATCACCGGTATGCCGAGACCCGCCTTGAGGCCGGCTTCCGTGGCGACACCGGCGCGCGGAAAATTGCGCTCCAGGCTCACGTCCTTGATCCACACCGCATGCTTCGATTGCCACACACGGCCGGGCAGGCCGGTGCCCGGCGAGAATGTCATGTCCAGGCTCGTCTTGCGAAACCGTTCCAAGCCTTTCGATTCTCCATGCCACGCCGGGACGCACTCGACACGGCCGGTCTCGTTCGGCATCCACGCCTGTCCCAGCATCCAACCGGTGGACTCGCAGACCTTGCGCAGCACCACCTCGAGCGCGCTATGCAGATCCTCGGCTTCGCTGGCCGCGAGCGTCAGGGTCTGCAACAGGCGCACCTCCTGCTCCGCGCGCTTACGCTCGGCAATCTGCGTTTCCAGCGCCACCTTCTCGGATGTCAGTTCGCCGACCCGCATGGAACGGTGGCGCAAGTAGCCGAGCATCAGCGCCATCGCCGGTATGGTCACGGCCCACATCACGACGCGCACAAAGTTGTCGCCGGCATATTGAAAGGGCTGGCCGGGAATCGAGAAGTGATAAGCGGTATACATCCATGCCAGCACGGCAGTGACCAGGCCGGAGGCGGTTCCACCATAGAAAGCGGAGAAGGCGACGATGAGAAGCAGGATGGCCGGAGGATTGGGAATCTTGAACCCGGTGTGCGCCAGAAGATAGATGCAGGCAATGGCAATGACGACCAGCAACGGGCCGCTGATATTGCGCCAGAGATCCGGTCTTATTGTATGCAGGTCCTGCTCTGTGGTTGCCATGCGCTCGGCCAAAGCCCTTTTTTGGTGCCGGTTATTAACCTTAAGAATAGGTCAACCAGGAAGGTCAGCAAGAACCATGCCCGCAGGCGGGCAGAGGTCGAACCGGCCCGAGAATCAGCGCCTGTTGGTCGTGCGTTTATGAAGTCGCGGTGCCAGTACCGCCAAGGCCATCACGAGAAACAGCGCCAACACCACCGGCCGATTCCCCCACCGCACATAGGGAGTCTCCCCCTGCATGGGCTGCACCGTGGCGGTCAGGGAATAGGTCCGGAACTGTGGCGAACGCACCAGGACCCTGCCACGGTGATCGATCGCGACCGACGGCCCGGTATTGGCCGCGCGCAGCATCGGCCGTCCGGTTTCGAGCGCGCGCATGCGCGCCATCTGGAGCCGCTGGTGCGGCGCCAGCGAATCGCCGAACCACGCATCCTCGCTGACATTCACCAGCAATGACGCCTGCGGCAACGCACGAATCACTTCCTCGCCGAAGGCATCCTCGTAACACACCGACACGCCGATTTTCTGTCCGGCCGCGCTGAGCGGCGGCTGATCCGGCGCTCCGGCACTGAAGTCCGACATGGGTATTTGCAGGCTGCGCATCATCCAGCGGAACAACGGGTCGAGCGGCGGATACTCGCCGAAGGGCACCAGATGTTGCTTGCGGTATATCCCCGGACTCGGACCGATGCCGAGGACGCTGTTGTAGTAATGCCCGTCCCTGTCGCGCTCCACCACGCCGATCAGAAAATCCACGCTGGCGTTGCGGCTCATGCGCCGAAGGCCGGCGATGAGGTCCGGATCGATTTCATCCAGCGTCGCCGGAATCGCGGATTCCGGCCAGACGATCAGGTCCGACCACGGCGCCTCCGCGGTCAGCCGGGAATAGCGCTCCACGATCGCACGGCGGCTGCCGGGCTGCCATTTGCTGTCGAGCGGGACATTGCCCTGGATCAGCGTCACCTGCAGCGGACTGTTCACCGGCCGTACCCACTCGAACCTGCCCGCGAACCAGCCGGCAACCCAGACCATGACCAGCAGCGGCAGGAACTGACGGAAAAATTTTCCCGGCGCATGCAGGCCGGCAGCCAGCAGGCCGGCGCTGAGCGCGCAGAAGAAACTCACACCATATACACCCAGCCACGCGCTGTAACCCGCAAGCGGACTCGCCACCTGGCTGTACCCCAGGTGCAGCCAGGGAAACCCGGTCAGGAACCAGCCGCGCGTCCACTCGAACAGCACCCATAACGCGGGCAACACAATGACCGCATGCCACGCGCCGCGATGTGGAAAAAACCGTGCCTGCAGCCAGCCGAGCAGCGCGGGATAAAGCGACAGTCCGGCCACGAACAGGAATACGGCGAATCCGGCCAGCGGCACCGGCATGTTGCCGTAATGGTGCAGGCTGACGTACACCCAGGACACGCCAACACCGAACATGCCGAGACCGAAAAGAAAACCGCGCCACGCCGCGCGGCCCGGCGCCACCTCCCGCCACAACAAAAACAACACAGCTGGAGCGAGAACCGCGAGCGGAAACAGGTCAAAGGGAGAAAACGCCAGCGGCAGCAGCGAGCCGGCGATGCACGCGGCCGCATCGGCCCACGCCGGCGGCAGCGAAAAAATATTACTTCTTGTTTTTTTGCCGGCCTGGTTGTTCAACCGGGGTCACTTTCAGGAGATACACACGGCGGCTGTCGGCGCGCAGGATTTCGAAGCGCAGGTTATCGATATCGACCTTCTCTCCGCGGCGCGGGACATGGCCGAGGCGGTTCATGACCAGCCCGCCGATGGTCTCGATTTCCTCGTGGGAGAGATGCGTGTTCAGGCGCGAATTGAAATCGGCCAGTGTGACCAGCGCCTTGACCACATACTCGCCACCGTCACGCGGCATGATCATGACGTCGTCGTCGATGTCGTATTCGTCCGAGATTTCGCCCACGATCTGCTCGAGCACGTCCTCGATGGTCACCAGGCCGGCCACGCCGCCGTATTCGTCCACGACGATGGCCATGTGGTTGCGGCTGGTGCGGAACTCGCGCAGCAGCACGTTCAGGCGCTTGCTCTCCGGCACGAACACCGCCGGACGCAGCATGTCGTGGACGTTGAACTGGGCGCGTTTCTTCTTGTCGAGAAACAGGTAGCGCAGCAGGTCCTTGGCCAGCAGGATGCCGATTACCTTGTCCTTGTCGGCATCCACCATCGGGAAGCGCGAGTGACCGGACTCGATCACCATCGGCAGGTACTCTTGCGGCGAACTGTTCCTGTCCACCACGTCCATCTGCGAGCGCGGCACCATGATGTCGCGCACCTTCATTTCGGAGACCTGCAGCACGCCCTCGATCATGTCGAGCGAATCGCGGTCGATCAGGTCGCGCCCGGCCGCGTCGCGCAGCAATTGCACCAGATCCTCGCGCGAGGCCGGCGCGCCCAGCAGCGCCAGGCTCAGGCGGTCCAGCAGCGAGCGCGGCGCGGCCGCGGCTTCGTCCTGGGTATCGGGCTTGTCTTCGGTTTTCTTGTTCATGAAAGATAGGGGTTGGCGAAACCCAGTTCCTTGAGAATACGGATTTCCTTTTTTTCCATCACGGTGGCGTCCCGCCGGTTCAGATGATCGTAGCCGCGCAGGTGCAGTATACCGTGTACCACCATGTGTGCCCAATGCGCGCGCACCGGTTTGCGCTGCGCGCGCGCCTCGCGTTGCACCACCGGCGCGCAAATGACCAGATCGCCCAGCACTTCGCTGCGGGTCCCGGACGGCGCCTCGAAGGGAAACGACAGCACGTTGGTCGGGCCGTGCTTGCGGCGAAACCGGCGGTTCAGGTCGGCGGATTCCGCGGCGCCCACGATACGCACGCCCAGGGCAACGCGGCGACGGCCGAGACCGTGCAACGCGGCGCGGGTCCAACGCCGGAGCGACGACTTGGCAGGCAAGCCGGCGCGGCTGGCGCCGTATTGCACGCTTAGTTGCAGGTTCATTTCGCGGGGGGCTGGCCTTCCGCGCCCTTGTCGTGACTTTCGTAGGCCTCGACGATTTTCTGCACCAGCGCATGACGCACGACATCCTGCGGCGTGAAATGGGTGAAGGTGATGCCTTCCACGCCGCGCAGGATCTCGATCGCCTGCTTGAGACCGGACAACTGGGTGCGGCGCAGGTCGATCTGGGTGATGTCGCCGGTGATCACCGCGGTGGTGCCGAAGCCGATGCGCGTGAGGAACATCTTCATCTGTTCCGCCGTGGTGTTTTGCGCCTCGTCCAGGATGATGAAGGATTCATTCAGCGTCCGGCCGCGCATGTAGGCCAGCGGCGCCAGTTCAATGACACTTTTCTCAAGGAGCCGGGCAACTTTTTCAAAACCCAGCATTTCATTCAGCGCGTCGTACAGCGGGCGCAGATAGGGATCGATTTTCTGCTCGATGGCGCCGGGCAGGAAACCGAGGCGCTCGCCCGCCTCCACCACCGGACGCACCAGCAGGATGCGTTCAACCCGGTTGCTTTCCAGCGCCTCCACGGCGCAGGCGACGGCGAGGTAGGTCTTGCCGGTGCCGGCCGGGCCGATGCCGAAATTGATGTCATGGGTCAGGATGTTGCGAATGTACTGGCGCTGGCGCGGTCCGCGCCCGCGCACGATGCGCTTGGGCGTGCGCAGCGTGCTCTCGCGATCGCTCTCCGTGTCGGGCGCGCGCAAGGCCAGCTGTTGCAGGGCCGCGTGCACGCCGGAAAGCGTCAGCTCGCCCTTGCCCTCGGTGACATCGTAGAGATCCTTCAGCAATTGCGAAGCCGCGTGACTTTCCTCCGGGCCGCCGGTGACGCGGAAGAGATTGCCGCGATTGGCGATCTCCACGCCCAGGTATTCCTCGATCTGCTTGAGATGCTCGTCGTGGCTGCCGCACAGGCTGGCCAGGCGGCGGTTGTCGGCGGGGGTGAGGCTGAGCTCAACGTACTTGGGCTTGGGTTTCAAACGTGCAATGCAGTTCCAGAAGGGTCTTAATTGATAGTTAAGAGCAAAAGCGGGTAATAAATCAAGCGCGGCGCGCCTGGGGCTCGGCAAGCAGCCGTCCGCGCAGGGAATTCGTCAGCGCCTCGGTGATTTCCACGTCGGCGAAACGGCCGATCATGGCTTTGTCCGCGCAGTCAAAGTTGACGACACGGTTGTTCTCGGTGCGCCCGCACATCTGCCGCGGTGACTTGCGCGCCGGGCCCTCGACCAGCACGCGCTGCGTCGTTCCCACCATGCGCCGGCTGATGGCCGCCGCCGTTTCGATATTGCGATTCTGCAAGCGCGTCAGGCGCGCCTCCTTGACCGCGCGCGGCGTGTCATCGGCCAGTTCCGCCGCCGGCGTGCCGGGGCGGGCGCTGTAGAGAAAACTGAAAGAGGTGTCGAAATTCATCTCTTCCATGAGATTCAGGGTGGCGGCAAAGTCGGTCTCGGTCTCGCCCGGGAAACCGACGATAATGTCCGTGGTGACGCTGATGTCCGGACGCACCTCGCGCAGCCGGCGTATCCTGGATTTGTATTCCAGCACGGTATGGCCGCGCTTCATGAGCGCCAGAATGCGGTCTGACCCGCTCTGTACCGGCAGGTGCAGATGGCCGGCCAGCTGCGGCACCTCGGCATAAGCTGCAATCAGCCGTTCACCGAACACCTGCGGATGCGAGGTAGTGAAACGGATGCGGCCAATATTATCGATCTCGGCGATATAACGTATGAGCAGCGCCAGGTCGGCAAGCTCGCCGGCATGCATGGCCCCGCGGTAGGCGTTGACGTTCTGCCCGAGCAGGATCACCTCGCGCACCCCCTGTTCTGCCAGGCGCGCCACCTCCGCGATCACGTCGTCGAACGGCCGGCTGAATTCCTCGCCGCGGGTATAGGGCACGACGCAGAAGGTGCAGTACTTGCTGCATCCCTCCATGATCGAGACAAACGCGCGCACGCCGTCCACGCGCGGCTCCGGCAAGCGGTCAAACTTCTCGATCTCGGGGAAAGAAATATCCACGGCCGGCCGCTGCGTGGCCAGCACGCTGTCCAGCATCTGCGGCAAGCGGTGCAGGGTCTGCGGGCCGAACACCAGGTTCACGTACGGCGCGCGCCGTATGATCGCCGCGCCCTCCTGGCTCGCTACGCAACCGCCGACACCAATAATAAGGTCAGGCCGGATCGTCTTCAGTTCACGCCACAGACCGAGTTGGGAGAACACCTTCTCCTGCGCTTTCTCGCGGATCGAGCAGGTATTGAGCAACAACACGTCGGCCTCAGCCGGATTGTCGGTGGCTTCGAAGCCATGGCTGGCCGCGAGCGCGTCCGCCATGCGCGCGGAGTCGTACTCGTTCATCTGGCAACCGAAGGTCTTGATGTGCAGCTTGCGGGACATAGGGAAGGGATTATTGAGGCGGCATTGAACCAAGTCAATTAAAACCACCTATCTGTAACTCATGTCAGCCATTGGATAAATCATCTTGCCGCCTCAATAATCCGATAATCATAATGATTTTTTTTATTGATCCGGCACCTGCAAAAAATATTCGAGCTGGATCAATAAACAGCAAGGCGGGCAGTAAAATCCAGCGCCGGGAGGTAACAATCGTCATCTCGAATAAAAAATGCGGGCGGCTCGCGCCGCCCGCATTTCGGAGGACCGTCAATAACCGTCAGGACCCGGATTTCTCGCTGATCTGCGACAGAATCGCCACCATCAACGCCGCCGCCGACAGGGCAAAGATATAAAAGATGTTCTCCAGGAGTTGGGAATAGGTCGACGCCAAGTAAGTGATTATCGACGGGGTACCAATCCAAAAACTCAGTTTCAGCATAATGCGCTCCTCCTCGGGAAAATTAGTCTGCGGGAGGGGCACCAGCCCGTCATTCCCTTCTGCCCGCAGAGCGTCCCTTGGATAGAGTCTTGGCCGGGGCAGCCCGAAGCACAAGCCGGCACCGATGCATGGCCGTGCACCAGCGATGGCCGGCCAATACCTGATCAGTGCTCATGCCGGTGCTTGGCAGACGTTCCGCGCCGCCCGACAAGTGGTCGTTTTGCAGAAAACGCAACGGGCAAGATACTTCGTAAATTGCCGGAGAGAGATGGTAGCTAGGGGCGGAATCGAACCGCCGACCTCAGCATTATGAGTGCCGCGCTCTAACCGTCTGAGCTACCTAGCCATAAAAAGGTTGAGAAAGATACAAGATACGAGACGCCAGATACAAGTGGCCGCCCGGGATTTTAGCGGATTTTTCCGTATCTTGCCCCTGGATAACGTGTCTGACGCTAAACATTAAAGCGGAAGTGCATGACGTCGCCGTCCTGCACCACGTAATCCTTGCCTTCCAGCCGCAGCTTGCCGGCCTCGCGCGCGCCGTGCTCGCCCTTGAACCGCACAAAATCCTCATAGGCAACCGTTTCGGCGCGGATGAAGCCGCGTTCGAAATCGGTATGGATCACGCCCGCGGCCTGGGGCGCGTGCGCGCCCTTGCGCACGGTCCAGGCGCGCACTTCCTTGGGGCCGACGGTAAAAAATGTCTGCAAACCGAGCAACTGGTAGCCGGCACGAATGACGCGGTTCAGGCCCGGTTCCTCCAGCCCCATGTCGGCGAGGAACACCTGCTTTTCTTCCGCGTCCATGTCGGCCAGTTCGGCCTCGATGCGGGCGCAGATCGGTACCGCCACGGAATTTTCCGAGTGCGCGAGCTGGTCCACCTGATCGAGCCAGGGATTGTTGCTGAACCCCTTCTCGTTCACGTTGGCGATATACATGAGCGGTTTGTCGGTCAGCAGGCACAGCGGTTTCAGCAGTCTGTGCTCTTCCTCGCTCAAGCCCATGCTGCGCACCGGCTTGCCGCCGTCCAGATGCTTGTGCACGCGGACCAGCAGCTCACGCAGCTTGACATCATCCTTGCTGCCGCTTTTGGCGTTCTTGTCGGCGCGCTGCACGCCCTTGTCGGCCGCCTCGAGATCGGCGAGCGCCAATTCGGTGTTGATGGTTTCGATGTCCGCCAGCGGGTCAATGCCGCCCGCAACATGCACGATGTTCTCGTCCTCGAAACAGCGCACGACATGCGCGATGGCGTCCACCTCGCGGATGTGAGCCAGGAACTTGTTGCCCAGCCCCTCGCCCTTGGAGGCGCCGGCCACCAGGCCCGCGATGTCCACGAATTCAATGGTGGTCGGCAGGATTTTTTCCGGCTTGGCGATGCCGGCCAATTGCTGCAGACGCGGGTCCGGCACTTCGACGATGCCGATGTTCGGATCGATCGTACAGAAGGGATAATTTTCCGCGGCAATGCCCGCCTTGGTGAGCGCGTTGAACAGCGTGGATTTGCCTACGTTCGGCAGGCCGACAATACCGCATTTGAAGCCCATGTTTGTGTACCGGGTTTAGTGTTTCAAAGTACAGGGTTCACAACCCGGAACTCTGTACTTTGAACTCTGAACTATTTATGAGTGTGCAGACTGTTCATGACCTTCTGGAACTCGCCGTGCACGATCTCGGTCAGGTGCGTCTTGCCATGCATAATGGCCGCATCGATCAATGTCTGCTCCGCCGCGGGGGCCTTTTTCAGGACATACGACACCACTTGCGCGGCGTTGCCGGGATGGCCGATGCCGATGCGCAGACGCGCGTAATCGGAACTGCCCAGCTTCTCGGTGACGTCGGAAAGGCCGTTGTGACCGCCATCGCCGCCGCCGACCTTCAGCCGGATGGTTCCCGGCGGCAAATCCAGCTCGTCATGCGCCACCAGAATTTCCGAAACCGGGATTTTGAAATAATGGGCGAACTTCGATACCGCGTCACCGCTGTGGTTCATGAAGGTCTGCGGTTCCAGCAACCAGACCTCTCTGCCGCTGACGGTAATCTTGCCGGCATTCGAGTTGAAGCGGGGCTCGGCGCGCAGCTTTCCGCCGGTGGCGTCCAGCAGGACGTCCAGAAAACGGAACCCGGCATTGTGCCGGGTCTCCGCATACTCCGCGCCCGGGTTTCCCAGGCCGACGATAAGAGATATGCCTTGGGACATGTCGACGTCTTCCCCATCCCCAATCGAAATAAAGACGTTCACCTACTTCCCCTCTCCCTCCGGGAGAGGGCAAAGGGTGAGGGGGATCACCCTCACCCCCATCCCCTCTCCCAAAGGGAGAGGGGCGCGAGCCGTCGCGCGCAGAACGCGCTTTCGTAAGGCCGGGATTACTTGCCTTCCTTCTTGGCTTCCGGCTTCTTCGCCTCGGCCTTGGGGGCCTCGCCCTTCTTGGCCTCGCCAGCCTTGGCTTCGCCCGCTTTCGCCTCGCCTTCCGCCGGCGCTGCCGCCGCGGCTTCGCCTTCCGCCGGCGCTGCCACTACCGGGGCCTCTTCCACGACCTTGATCATCGAGATGGCCGCCACCGCGAGGTTGTCACCGCCATGCGTCAGGCTCGTGATCGCCACGCCTTCCGGCAGCTTGATGTCCTTGAGATGCACTGACTCATTCAGGCCCAGGGCCGACATGTCCACCGTGAGGAATTCGGGCAGGTCCTTGGGCAGGCAGGTGATGTCGATTTCGTTCATCAGATGCGTCACGATTCCGCCGTCGATCTTGACGCCCGGGGCGACGTCGCCGCCCACGAAGTGGATCGGCACCTTCATGTGAATCTTCTCGGTGGCGCTGATGCGCTGCAGGTCCACGTGCATCACGATGGGCTTGTAGGGATGCATGTGAAAATCGCGCAGAATCGCCTGGTCGGTCTCGCCGCCGACCTGTACGGTCAGGATCGAGGTATGAAACTTCTCGTTCGCCAGGTGGCGCGCCATCAGGTTGTGGTCCAGCGCGACCATCGTCGGTTGCTTGCCCGCACCATAAAGCACGGCGGGTACTTTGCCACTGCGGCGAAGGCGGCGGCTCGCACCCGTACCTTTCGCTGAGCGTGGCTCGGCAGTCAGTTCAAATTTAGCGCTCATTGTCAGTCTCCAGATTGATTTAAAGATCCCGCCTTCCCGCGACCAGGAAAGACGGTTCAAGGTACAACGTTACTGGTTCAAAGTTCAGGAGCAGACCCGGAACCTTGAACCATGTACTCTGAACCCGTAACTGTTCTTTATTCCATGAACAGCTCGCTGACCGAATCCTCTTCCGCGATGCGCCGCATGGACTCGGCCAGCAGCTCGGCCACGCTCAGCTGGCGGATGCGCCGGCAGGCCTTGGCCTCCGGCTTGAGCGGGATCGTGTCGGTCACCACCAGCTCATCGAGCTGGGACTTGCCGATCCGCTCCACCGCGCTTCCGGACAGCACCGGGTGCGTGCAATACGCCAGCACCCTCTTGGCGCCGTGATCCTTGAGCGCCGCGGCCGCCTCGCACAGCGTACCGGCGGTATCCACGAGGTCGTCCATCAGCACGCAGGTACGGCCCTCGACCTCGCCGATGATGTGCATCACCTTGGCCTCGTTCGGCTTCGGGCGGCGCTTGTCGATGATCGCCAGGTCCGCCTCCAGATGCTTCGCCATCGCCCGCGCCCGCACCACGCCGCCCACGTCGGGCGACACCACGAGCAGGTCCTTGAACTCCTGCCGCCAGATGTCGCCGAGCAACACCAGCGACGCGTATACGTTGTCCGTCGGAATGTTGAAAAACCCCTGGATCTGGTCGGCATGCAGATCCATGGTCAACACCCGGTGCGCGCCCGAAACCGTGATCATGTCCGCCACCAGCTTCGCCGTGATCGCGACCCGCGCCGTGCGCGGCCGGCGGTCCTGGCGCGCGTATCCATAATAAGGTATCACCGCCGTGATGCGCCGCGCCGAGGAGCGCTTCACCGCGTCGATCATGATCAGCAACTCCATCAGGTTGTCGTTGCTGGGTGCGCAGGTCGGCTGGATGATGAACACATCCTTGCCACGCACATGCTCCATGATCTCGGTCTGGATCTCGCCATCCGAGAAACGGCCGATCACCGCCTTGCCGAGCGGCAGTCCCAGATGCCGTACAACCAGTTCCGCCAGTGCCGGGTTGGCGTTCCCGGTAAACACCACCATGTTGTCCAAGGACACGTGATCTCCCCTGTGAGTCGGATGGTCCACGACAAAATCTGGTTGGGGCGCCGATACCGCTCCGCCAATGCCGAACCATTTTACTGGTTGGGGCGCCAGGATTCGAACCTGGGAATGCCGGAATCAAAATCCGGTGCCTTACCGCTTGGCTACGCCCCAAGGTGAACTGTCGCCGCGTTTATCCAATAATGGATGCCGGTTGAGCCCTCGGGCCACGAAGCCGGTAAACGGTTTGGGAATTCTCTCCAGAATCTGGCGGCCCCGGTCCGCGTCCGTCACCTTCAGGAACACGCAACCACCGGAACCTGACATGCGCGGCTCGCCAAACCCGGCCAGCAGCCGCATGGCGCGGTCGACTTCCGGATAGCGGCTTCGCACCACCGGTTCGAGGTCGTTTCGCAGGCCGCGCCCCTCGTGAAAGTCGCGTATTGTGAGGGGCGGGCTATAGCGTGTCAATTCGGGAGCGGCAAAAACCTGCGCCGTGGACACCTGCACCGGCGGCACCACCACCAGATACCACGCCGCTTCCGGCTCCACCGGGGTCAGAATCTCGCCGATTCCCTCGGCCCAGGCGGCGTGTCCGTGAATGAATACCGGCACATCGGCCCCCAGCTTCAATCCCAGCGCCGCCAGCTCCGGAATGGACAGGTGCGTACCCCACAGCTGGTTCAGGGCCAGCAGGGTCGTGGCGGCATCGGAGCTGCCGCCGCCGAGCCCCCCGCCAACCGGCAGGCGCTTGGTCAGATGAATGTGCGCGCCCTGCGTGACGCCGCGCGATTCCTGCAGCAGGCGCGCCGCCCGCAGCGTCAGGTCCTGCTCCTCGGACACGCCGGCCACCGGGGCGGCACGTGCGATCCGGCCGTCGTCCGTCACCAGGAATGTGAGTTCGTCGGCATAATCGAGAAACTGGAAAACCGTTTGCAGCGTGTGGTAGCCGTCCGCGCGGCGGCCGGTGACATGCAGGAACAGGTTGAGCTTGGCGGGCGCCGGCCAGGTTTTCATGCGTGAATCGTAAGCCGTGAGTCGTGAGCCGTAAACCGTAAATCGTGAACCGAGAAAACGGCCATCGTGCAACTTGCGGTTAACGACTCACGATTCACGAATCACGGTTCACGGCAATGTCCAGTTCTCGATGCTGAGCCGCACCTCGAGTGTCTCGCCGGCGGCAGGCCCTGTCTCCGCGTGACTGTCTTGCCTGGCGATATACATCTTGCTCGGCAGGTCGAAGGCGCCATGACGGGTGTATTCCAGAAACTGGATGTCCCAGCCCGACTGCGTCAGCCGCTTCAGGCGCCCTTGCTCATCCAGTTGCCGGTCCGGCACGGGGCCCGGGGCGGGCAGGCCGAGCACCCAGTAATTCATGCCATCGAGCGGCACGATCCAGCCGGTGGCGCGATACAGGAGACGTCCGGCATCCGCCGCGCGCCAGACGCGCTTGTCGGCGTCACGCAACTCGGCGCCTTGGCTGTCCCGGGTCAGACGCAGATGGCCGCGGCCCAGCGGGCCCGTAAAATCCATGCGATGGCGCTCGCCATCGCGTTTCCAGTTCAGCGTGGCATGCCCGCCCTGATCGGCGGCACGCACGGCCAGTCTTCCGCGGATATGCCAGGCGGTGACAGACATCAGGGTGGCTTGCCGCGCCTCCCAGACGGGATCGATATCCGCGGCCGGCGGCAATGGCGCGGTGGCGCAACCGGAAATAAGCGAGACGAAAATTATGACGAGGCCGGGGACCGGCCTCATGGTTTGAATTTCTTGATGACGCCGTTCAGCGCTTCGTTGTCCGGGGTCTCACGCAGCGCGCGGTCCCACACCGATTCGGCCTCGTGTCGGTCACCCACCACCCACAGCACCTCGCCGAGATGCGCCGCGATCTCGGCGTCGTTGCGGATCTCGAGCGCGCGCCGCAGGTACTTCAGCGCCTCGGCCGTGTTGCCGCGCCGGTATTGCAGCCATCCCATGCTGTCCATGATGAAGGCATCATCCGGCTTGAGTTCCATCGCCTGTTGCAGCAGTTCATGCGCCTCGTCATAACGGGTGGTGCGATCCGTAAGGGTGTAACCCAGCGCGTTCAGGGCGTTGACGTTCTTCGGGTCTTGCTTGAGGATCGCGCGCAAGTCGCGCTCGGCGACGTCCAGCTGGTCGAGTTTTTCCGCGATCAGGGCGCGTGCGTACAGCAGGTCTTTGTCGCCCGGCACGGTCCGGATCGCCGCGTTCAGCATCTCGATCGCTTCGCTGAACTGCCGGGCATCGCGCAGAATCTGTTCGTGCGCCAGCGCCACCTGCACCCGCTGGGAATCGTTCTGGGCCTGGATGCCATCCAGGTGACGGCGCGCGCCGGCGAGATCGCCCTGCCGGGCCATGACCACGCCCAAGCGGGCCTGCGCCTCAAAATAATATTCACCCTCTTTTACCTGGAGGTACCAGTCAATCGCCGTGCCATACTGTTTGCGCTGTTCCGCGACCTGTCCGAGATAGAGGCGCGCCTGATCGTTCTGGGGCCGGAGTTCGAGCGCGCGCCTGAGGTATTTATCAGCCTCGTCGAGGCGGTTGTTCTGCAGGGACAGCAGGCCCACGGCATAAATGGTGTCGGCGTCATCCGGGACATTGTCGGCCACGCGCTTGAATTCCTCGAGCGCTTTCTGCCATTCTTTCTGGTCAACCAGGAAACGCGCGTAGTTCAGGCGCACATGATTGGCGCCGCGATTGTCGTTCAGGAACATCTCGTAAAAGGCGCGCGCCTTCTGCGGTTCCTTCTGCGACAGCAGGATGCGCGCCTTGAACAAGGCCGCCTCCTCCCAGTCCGGACGCTGTTTCAGGGCCTCGTCGGCGGAAACCAGCGCCTTATCCAGGTCGCCGCCACGGACCATCAGGTGCGCCATGGCAAAATGCGCCGAGGCCAGGCGCGGATTCAGCGCCACCAGCGACTGCATCACGTCGATGGCCGCGGCGCGATTGCTCGTGCGTCCCAGCACGGCGGCCGCGCGCAGATAGGCCTGGTCGAGGTTGCGGCGCGTATCCTCCGCGGCGAACAGCGTCTGGAAATGTTCCTTCGCCTCCGCGGCGCGATCGAGTTCGAGCAGGGTGGTGATCAGGGCCTCCCGGGCCTCGGTGTCATTCGGGCGCAGCTCGGTCCACAGCCGCGCCGACCGCAGCGCCTCGTCGTAGCGCTTGGCATAGAGCGCCGCCAGCGTGGCGCGCTCGGCGACACGCGGATCGCGCGTCTGCTGCGCGACCTCACCGAGGGTCGCCGCGGCCACGCCGATCTGTCCGCGTTGCCCGGCAATCTCGCCCAGCAGCAGGTTATAGAGAATCTCCGGCTCCAGCACGACCCCGGGCAGCGTGGCGTCGGCCTTGGCGGGGCCGGGTGGCGCAGCCTCGGCCACTGGCTCGGGTTTTACCGTGCCGGCGCAGGCCGTCAGCAGGGACAGAAACAGGATTGGGAATAAACGACGCAAGCGGGAAGTAATCATATATATATAGATATAGTTAAGTCTGAATCTGTAATGACGATCCGAATACCCCTATGACCGTCGCGGCGGGTGGATATTCGCCTAGCGTGTAAAATACTTATCAGAGTCTTTAACATCGAGAAAACAATGCAATTGGCCAACGGGACGAGACCGGAATGATCATGGACATGGCATCCAGCAGCGGGAACGAGTCGTGAATTCGCTGTTTTTGCTGCTGGCCGCGGCCGTGGCCTTTGTCTTCGGGTATCGATTCTATTCCAGGCTTCTGGCGCTCGGCGTTTTCCGCCTTGAAAATGATTATAGTATACCCTCCCCGGACCGTCCCCCTGAAGACGAAGTCCGCCGTTCCAAGCGTCACCTGATATTCGGTCATCACCTGGCCTCCCTCGCGGCCGGCGCCGCCGTTATGGGCAGCCTGGTCGCCCTGATCTGGGGATGGATTCCGGCGTTTCTGTGGGTCGTGGTGGGCACGGTCACCGCCGCCGGTACCTACGGGCTCGGCTCCCTGTGGCTGTCGCTGCGCTACCCGGGCCTGAACCCGGCGGAAATAGCGGCACGCCTGCTGGGCGCGCCTGCGCATGGCCTGTTCGCCCTGTTCGCCTTCCTCGTGCTGCTCATCATGAATGCCGCCAGCGCCACGCTCGCGGCGCAGCTGCTGTCCGGATTCCCGCAGGCGGTTCTGCCTTTCTGGACGGCTGCCGTGCTGGCCTGGTTCCTGGGAGGATTCCTGCGTGGCCGGGAGGATTTCGAAATCCTGCCGGCGTCGCTGATTGCGCTGACCTTGGGCCTGATGGCCGTGTGGCTGCTGGGAGAATTCCCGCTGGCATTCACCGGCATGCTCAACCTCGAAGCGGGGAATTCCTTTGTGGCGTTTGATGCCACCGTGGTCTGGGTCCTGATCCTGTTCGCCTACAGTTACCACGCCACGCGCCTGCCGATGTGGAAACTGATCCGTCCGCACGGTTATCTCACCGCCCTGTTGCTGGGTGTCATGCTCTTCATTTGCTACACCGCCGTGGTGATCGATCACCCGGTGCTGGTCGCGCCGGAGTTCCACGGCGGGCCCGGCATCCCGGCAACACTGCCGTGGTTGTTCGTCACGCTGACCTCCGGTGCCGTGGCAGGATTTCATCTGCTTATTGCCAATGGCATCACGGCGCGCCAGATCAAGCGCGAAACCGATGCGCGCTATGTCGGTTACGGCGGGGCGCTTGCGTTGGGACTGCTGGCACTGAGTGCCGTCATCATTGGCAGCACCGGCTTCGCCGACACATCGGAATGGAACCAGCATTACGCCTCCTGGGAGGGATTCCGGGATCTGCACAAGGTCTTTGAGCTCTACATCAATGGCTTCGCGCGCCTGGCCGGCGGCATCGGGCTGGATCCGGCGTTCGCCCGCACCTTGGGCGCCGTGGTTGTCACGGGCCTGCTGGTCGCCACGCTGGAAGCGGGGCTGCGCGTGCAAAAACAGTTGCTCACGGGGCTGACGGAACGCATGCCGTCGGTGCTACCGGTCAATGAAAAATCGCAGATCGCCTTCGTCGTGGTGCTGTCGGCAGTGCTGACCCTGCACCAGGCGCGCGGTCTCGGCGGTCTGGCCTGGTGGCCGCTGTTCGGCGTGGCCGACCAGCTACTGGCGGTGCTCGGCTTTTCCCTGCTGGCCCTGGCGCTGCGTCGCCACGGGCGGCCCGTGGTCTGGGTGGTCGCCCCGCTGCTGTTCATGGCGGTGGTTGCCCACTGGGCGTTTGCCGCGCTGGCGGCACAGTGGTGGTCAGCGGAAAACTGGCTGCTGCTCGGTCTCGGCGTGTTGTTGCTCGCGATTGAGCTCGCGCTGGCCGGGCTTTCGCTGAACACGTTGAAATCATCCGCGCCGCCCCCAACTTGACACCGGACCCCGATGGGTCAAAATCCCGGGCATTAAAGGTCATTACCGGTCTCCGCATGCATCTGCTTGCCTTTGGCATCAATCACCACACCGCGCCGGTCGATATCCGCGAGAAGGCGGCGTTTGCCTCCGACAAGCTGATCGGTGCACTGCACGAGGTCACCGCCGGCGGTGGCGCCAACGAGGCCGCCATCGTGTCCACCTGCAACCGTACCGAGCTTTATTGCGGACTGGATTCGACGCAAGAGGATCATGTCATCGACTGGTTCTGCCACTATCACCACCTCAACCGTTCCGAGATTCATCCCTACCTGTACCGCCATCCCGACCAGGCGGCGGTCAAGCACGCCTTCCGCGTGGCCGCCGGGCTCGATTCGATGATCCTGGGTGAACCGCAGATCCTGGGGCAGATGAAGGAAGCCTTCGCCACCGCGCACAAGGCAGGCGCCACCGGCAAGATACTGAACCGGCTGTTCCAGCAGACCTTCACCGTGGCCAAGCAGGTGCGCACCGACACCGCCATCGGCGCCAGCGCCGTCTCGGTGGCCTCGGCCGCGGTGCAGCTGGCGCGGCAGATTTTCAGCGAGCTGTCGGAACAGACGGTGCTGCTGATCGGCGCCGGCGACATGATCGAGTTGTGCGCGCGGCATCTCAAGGAACATGGCATCGGTCACATGATCGTCGCCAACCGTACCGTCGAGCGCGCCCAGCAGGTGGCCGCCATCTTCGGCGCCGAGGCGATTGCACTCGCGGAAATGCCGACGCGCCTGGCCGATGCGGACATCGTGATCTCCTCCACCGCCAGCCAGCTGCCGATCCTGGGCAAGGGCGCCGTGGAAAGCGCCCTCAAGGCGCGCAGGCACCGGCCCATGTTCATGCTGGACATCGCCGTGCCGCGCGACATCGAGGCCGAGGTCGGCGAGCTCGCCGACGTGTATCTCTACACCATCGACGACCTCAAGGAAGTGGTGCAGGAAAACTTGGGCTCGCGCCAGGAAGCAGCGCGCGAGGCGGAAAAGATCATCGACACCCAAGTCGTGGATTTCATGCAATGGGTCAAATCGCTGAACGCGGTGCCGACCATCCGCGCCCTGCGCGAATCCGCCAACGCCCTGCGCGAGGCCGAGGTCGAATACGCGCGCAAGCGCCTGGCCCACGGCGACGACCCGGCGAAAGTGATCGAACATCTCGCGCGCGCCCTGACCAATAAATTCACGCACACACCCACCGACGTATTGCGCAAGGCCGATCACGAAGGCAACAAGGCCCTGCTCGAAGCCGCCCGCCGGCTGTTCGACCTCGGTGATGATTGAGAAATCATAATTATTTTTTGAAACCGCAGATAAACGCAGATCAACGCCGATGAAAAACGAAAAACGCAATGAATTGAGTTGGTTTTATCTGCGTTAATCTGCGTTCATCAGCGGTTCCAAATTAATTAATTTCCACAAATTCATGAACCCGTCCATCGAAACAAGGCTCACCGGCCTGGCGCAGCGCTTTGAGGAAATCGAACGCCTGCTTTCCGACCCGAAGGTCATCGGCAAACAGGACCAGTTCCGCAAGCTGTCGCAGGAATACGCCGAGATCAATCCGGTGGTGAAGCTGTACGGCGACTATCGCGCCGCCAGCGACCAGCTGGTATCCGCGCGCGCCATGCTGAAGGACCAGGACGAATCGATCCGCGAAATGGCCCAGGAAGAGGTCGCGGAGGCGCAACAACTCATCGAAAAGCTGGAATCCGAGATCCAGACCCTGCTGCTGCCGAAGGACCCGAACGACAACCGTAATATCTTTCTCGAAATCCGCGCCGCCGCCGGCGGCGATGAGTCAGCCATTTTCGCCGGCGACCTGTTCCGCATGTACAACTATTACGCCGGCAACCACGGCTGGGAAGTGGAAGTGATGAACCAGAGCCCCGGCGAGCACGGCGGCTACAAGGAAATCATCGCCCGCATCGCCGGCAAAGACGTGTACTCGCGGCTCAAGTTCGAGTCCGGCGCGCATCGCGTGCAGCGCGTGCCCGCGACCGAGGCCCAGGGCCGCATTCACACCTCCACCTGCACCGTGGCGGTATTGCCGGAGGCGGAGGAAATCGACGCCATTGCCATCAACCCGGCGGAGCTGAAGGTGGATACCTTCCGCGCCTCCGGCGCCGGCGGCCAGCACGTGAACAAGACCGATTCCGCCATCCGCATCACGCACCTGCCCACCGGCATCGTGGTCGAATGCCAGGACGAGCGCTCGCAGCACAAGAACCGTTCGCGCGCCATGTCGATCCTGTCGGCGCGCCTGCTCGAGGCCGAGCAGCGCAAACAGCGCGAGCAGGAAGCGGCGCAGCGCAAGAGCCTGGTCGGCACCGGCGACCGCTCCGAGCGCATCCGTACCTATAATTTCCCGCAGGGCCGGGTGACCGATCACCGCATCAATCTCACGCTCTACAAGCTCGATCAGGTCATGGAAGGCAAGCTCGATGAACTCATCGACGCGCTGCGCACCGCCGACCAGGCCGACCTGCTGGCGACGCTGAACGCGTAAGGCGTTTAAAGTTCAGAGTTTAGAGTTCAAAGTTCAAGGTCAAGGATTGCATGGCACGCAGATTTTCAACTTTGTACTCTGAACCCTGTACTCTGAACATGCATACCCTCGGCACCACTCTAAAAAATGCCATCGCTGCTCTCGCTGCCTGCAGCCCCACGCCCCGGCTAGACGCGGAAGTGCTGGTGATGCATGCCTGCGGGATTGGCCGCAGCGAACTGATCACGCGCCACGACGCGGCCTTGACCGATGAACAACAAAACAGGCTGGAAGGTCTGCTTGTACGGCGTAAACGCGGGGAACCCGTCGCCTATATTACCGGCACGCGTGAATTCTGGTCCATGGAATTGGACGTTACGCCGGGGACGCTGATCCCGCGTCCGGAAACCGAATTACTGGTGGAAAAGGCGCTGGAGCATATTCCACGCGACGCAGAATGGACCATCGCCGATCTCGGCACCGGCAGTGGCGCAGTTGCACTGGCCATCGCCAA
>Ga0209705_10000233_pt1 | contig 28986 bp, 19 predicted proteins | sample PPLLaktember2015_5_FD_187262 | JGI IMG/M metagenome (GOLD analysis project Ga0209705, IMG submission 187262) | Freshwater sediment microbial communities from Prairie Pothole Lake near Jamestown, North Dakota, USA - PPLs Lake P8 Core (1) Depth... | ecosystem: Environmental > Aquatic > Freshwater... | reverse complement strand
GAGTCAGGTCGTACTCGGTATTGTCATTATTGCTGTATTGCGTAACTCGAACATAATAGGTCTCATGGTCCAGCCATCGGCTGATCGACAAGTCGTTATGCCAAAGGTCGGTATTAGTCGAACCCAGAATCTCTCCGCTATCCACAATTCCATTGCCGTTTTTATCTTCTATCAATTGCAGAGTAGCACCATCGGTGAGGCCGGTCAGGGTAACCGTGAAATCGCTCACCGTATTAGTCAGATCGAAGATGTAGTAATCCTGAGTATCGGAAGTGCCTATGAAGTCATGGACCGTTTGTACACCGTTGAGAATGCCAAGATTATGAGCATCACCCATCGTATCGGCGGCATTAACAGCACAAGGCATTAAAATCAGCAAAATGCCGATCAACATTATAAAGGTAATCCTGTTTCTCATGACTATTTCCTCAATTGTGACGCCTGCGTCAGCTTTACTTAGCAGATTCTGACGGCTGTTCCTTACGGAAGTGCCCAGAATTTTAAAATGGCACCGCAGCCGGTTTCAACGGAAACGCTAAAAGTTCAGTGAACTTCAGATATTCGATTGTCACAAGCTGATATTATGGCTTGCATCAGCATATTCAAATCAAGGCCATTTCTTCCCTAAATGCGGTACAGGCAAAGTCTTCTGCACAGAAACGACCCATGAAGTGTGCATTGTATCAAAAAATCGTTTGTATAGCAAAGGAGAAACTGGCAGACCTGAGAGAATAAATGGCGGGCGTGGCCGGGGTGGTGGAAGATGGCGGGCGTGGCCGGGGGTGGTGGAAGACGGCCCCCCGCGAACGCTGGGGTGACAATTGTTAGCGAGGAGGAGATTGTGGCGTTGGCGGGGGTGTTGTGACAGTGAATTGTTATTGACACGGTCAGATACCCTACTATAATTGGGCTGAAGTGATATTTGTGCTGTATTTCGCCGATGCAGTAAGGACCGATGTGAATCGGGTTAGGACAAGCAGTTGAATAGAAGTTGTAACTGTTGTTTTAACAAGCAGTAATGGCCCAGAACGGCTGTTAGGCCGGTGTGGATTTAAGTTTTGGTTTGTCCGTTGTCGTGATCGAGCCGTTTGGTAGTGCCAAATGTGGAAAATCGGCTTAATATCGGAGTTATTTCGATAATAACGAACAAAAAACGGCGAAAAACCGATAAATTATACATAGCCAACAGGTATAGTAGTTGGTATAATGACGATCTGCTGTTTAAGCAGATAACGGATTTTGCTTTGGCGTTGTGAGGAATAAAGGTTGACTTTTTGGCCCCTTACGAGTTTTGAAGGAACGTTAGCTATGGATTGGGACAAGAACCGTGTCAGCGTTTAGTCCTGAGAGTTTGGGACACGAAAGCGAATGTCGCGCTGTGAATTGGCGTGGCACCCCACGGGGCAGCCGTGGAGGGTCGCTTGGAAACGGGCCTTAGTAAGGCCCTTGTCGAACCTGCCATGAGGTTTTTGGTTCGGCTCCGGGCGATGGAGGCTCAGGCTGTCTGAGAAAGTTGCTCGGAGCAACGTGAAAGTGGGTTACCTTTGAGAGGTCCCGCTTTTTTTGTTTTTGAATGTTGAGGTTGTGCCAGATGTGCGTGATGGTTTCTGGCAGGGCCGATTATAAAATCTTACAGTACAGGCAATTACATAGCAAGAAAGCAGCGATGAATCCAGAATTACTAAGAACTTTGGACAGTATAGCGCGAGACAAGAACATTGATCGCGAGAGTATATTCAACGATTTGGAAGCGGCGATGGAGTCGGCTGCTCGTAAGCAGTTTGGCCAGTCTGAGGAGGTTGAAGTTAAGCTTGACCGTGAGACTGGTGAGATTTACGCTTTTCTTAACGGTAAGCAGATCGACATCAAGCAATTAGGTCGCATACCGGCGCAGACGGCCAAGCAGGTTATGATTCAGAAATTGCGTGAAGATGAGCGTGGCAGTATTTTTGCTGAGTATCAGGAGCGGGTAGGCGAGTTGGTTGCCGGCACGGTCGGGCAATTCGAAGGTGGCGCGACGATAGTTAATTTGGGTCGAATCGAAGCTATTCTGCCTCGTACTGAACAGATTCCCGGCGAATCTCATCATCCCGGCGAACGTGTTCGGGCCATGATTTACGAAGTAAAAGAGGCGCCTCATGAGGTCAAGATCATTCTTTCCCGCACTCACCCGGACTTTATCCGTCGTCTTTTCGAGCAGGAGGTTCCGGAAGTTTCGGACGGCATTATCCAGGTCAAGGCGCTCGCTCGTGAAGCTGGTTATCGTACGAAAGTGGCGGTAATCAGTCTTGACAGTAAGGTTGACGCGGTCGGAGCGTGCGTTGGAGTTCGTGGCAGTCGTATTAAGAACATTGTCGATGAGCTGGGTGGAGAGAAGATAGATATTGTACGATGGAATGAATCGTCTCAGATATTTATCGGCAATGCTCTTCGTCCGTCGGAGATACAGGAGACAGCTCTTTGTTTTGAGCTTAATCGTGCGACCGTTGTGGTTGGTGAAGATCAATTATCGCTGGCCATCGGCAAACGGGGTCAGAATGTCCGATTGGCCGCTCGGTTGACCAATTGGGATATCGATATTCTTACGCCGACGGAATATACGCAGGGTATCGAAACGCTGATTAAGGTTCTGCGGACCATAGAGGTGATAGACGATACTATCATCGATAAAATTATGGCACTGGGTATTATTTCGGTATTGGATCTTGAGGAGATTGGTCCGGCGCCCCTTACGCATTCGTTGGGTTTGGATGAGGAGTTGGCTGTTAATATTGTCAAAACGGCTTGCGAAGAGGCTCATCGTTCGGCGGGGAGTAAGGCGATCAGTGCCGCCTCAAAAACAATGCTGTCTAAGGAAATCGATCAGGAAGGTGATCAGGAAGTCGTGTCCGAATCGTCCAAAATATCCCTGCCACGGAATAATTCTGTTTTGTCGTCTCTGGTCTCATTCATTCCGGTAACCGCAAATGACCAGACAGAGCAACCCGTTGAACCAGACACGGATACAGATACGGACACGGTCGAGCCGGAAGGTAGTCCGGAAGAGACACCAGATGAAGGTTTTTCGGCTCCTGATGAGTTACAATAGTGGCGTCAATATCAATAGTATTTTGTATTAGTTAGCGATACCAGATTATCCTGGAGGTTGTTGCGTGGCCAGACGAGTTTTTGAGCTTGCCAAAGAGCTTGGAGTTAAAAGCACTGCGATCGTGTCCAAGTGCCAGGCTGAAGGTATAGACATCAAGAACCACATGAGCACGTTGTCAGCCGGTCTGGAGGCAACTATACATGAATGGTTTACCTGCGATGATGGTACTGTCGCTACGACGGTAGAGACGACAGCGCCGGTAGATCTGGAGAAGGTAAAGACCAAAAAGCTGCGTCAGCAGAAGAAAAAGGCAACCGTTTCCAGCGAATCGGCGGCGGTTGTGACAATGGCAGAGTCCATTGCGGAAACGGAAGATCAAGGTCAGCTTGCCGATGTTATTGAGCCCAAGTTGATTGCCCCTTCGATACCGCCGAAACAAGCGGCGAAGCCTGCGGCGTCCAAGCGGCCCAAACGTAAAAGCCCCAAGGAACTCGAGGCTGAAGATAAATCCGTCGAGTCATTGGAGCCGGTCGAAACACCGGAAAAGGCAGCGGTGCTTCCAAAGGAAGAAGTGTCGGAAAAAGTTCCGAGGGAAAAAAAGGCTGCTCCTGAAGAGTTGCCGCCGAAGCCACCGGAACCTTTTGTGCCTGCTCCTGCGGTTCTCCAGGGTCCGAGGGTGATCCGTACCGATCCGGTCGAAATCGTATCGGTGCCGCCAAGCCGTGCTCCTCGAAAAAAGGCTTCTCCAAGACCTGCGGCGGAAGTGTTTCTTCCCGATCCGATTTACGAGAAGGAAGCCCCAATCGGTACGCGTCGCAGACGTAAGGGCAAAGGCACCAAGATAGAACAGGAAGAAAGCGATCTGAAACCCGGCAAGCAGCGTGCTCTGCATCGCAGCAGTGGTCGAAGGTATGAATCGGTTTCCGATTTGCCAGGTCCGCACGAGTGGGGTGACCGCGACTTGCAGGAACGAGAGCAACGTTTGGCCCAGGCATCAGGCACCCAACTTCATAGACGTGAGCGTCGGCTGTCTCATGTGGAGAAAGGTTCATCCGGCGTGACGATGCTGATTGAGCCTCATCGTATTGAAAAGGCAACTGTAGAGGAGCCGGTTACGGTTAAGATACTCAGCAGCGTCATCGGTATTCGTGCTAATGAAATCATAGCAAAGTTGATGGAAACGGGAGTAATGGCGTCAATCAATCATGTTCTTGACGCCGAGTCGGCGATGATGGTGGCGTTGGAATTTGGCGTAGATTTGACGGTTGAAAGACGAACACTTCTGTGGGACAGACTTTTGGGAAATTTTGACAATGAAGTTTTATCCGAGCAGCAGGGACCTCGTCCTCCGGTAGTAGCGTTTCTCGGGCATGTCGATCACGGTAAGACGTCTTTATTGGATCGGATTCGTAAAGAAAGCGTAGTAGCGGGTGAAGCCGGCGGTATTACCCAACACATTGGTTCTTATCTTTACGATGATGGTCGGCATCGTGTGGCGTTATTGGATACCCCGGGTCACAAAGCTTTTACGGAGATGCGTGCACGTGGCGCGAATATGACGGACGTATTGGTATTGGTGGTTGCCGCCGATGACGGTGTAATGCCCCAAACCATAGAGGCGATCAATCATGCTAAAGCGGCTGAGGTACCCATCGTCGTGGCTTTGAATAAAATGGATCTTCCCGGGGTTGACGAGAATCGCGTTTTGGGGCAGTTGTCAGAAAGGGGCCTGGTTCCTGCCGAATGGGGCGGTGACACGGAAGTGGTTCGCACCAGTGCCGTTACCGGTCAGGGGATTGAAGATTTAATGGAGCATCTTGAATATGTAGCGGAGTTGCGTCACCTGACGGCTTCCAACCAGGGGTCCGCTACGGGATGGGTGGTCGAAGCGGAGATGACCATCAAACAGGGAGCGGAGGCAAGATTACTCGTCAGGAGCGGCAAACTCAAGCCGGGAAACATTTTGGTTAGCGGTTGTTCGTACGGGCGTATCCGAACGATGATGGACGCCACAGGCCGAAATATCAAGGAAGCGGGTCCGTCAACGCCGGTGGCAATAACAGGCCTGAACAAAATCCCTATTGCCGGTGATCGTTTTTGCGTAGTGGAGAGTATTTCCCAGGCGGCCGAGATCGCCTCCGAGCAAGAGGATTATCGCCGGGAAAAGGCTTTGGCCCAACGTCGTCAGGTTACCCTGGACAATCTTTTTAGCGAGATTGCCGCCGGCGAACTTAAAGAGTTCAACGTTATCGTCAAAGCCGACGTACAGGGTTCTGTTGACGTTTTGCGTGATACGATTATGGAGATGAACACCTCCGAAGTAGCGGTGCGAATTTTGCACTCGGCGGTTGGCGGCATTACGGAAAGTGATGTACTTTTAGCGCAGGCTTCCAATGCCATTATAATCGGCTTTCAGGTTATCGCCGATGAACATGCCCGCAACATAGCGGAAAAGGAAGGCGTGGAAATTCGTCTGTACCGGATCATTTATCAGATTAGCGATGACATCAAGAAGGCTCTGGAAGGACTGCTTAAACCGCGGATCGAAGAGAAGCCTCTCGGTCGTGCCGAGGTGCGTCAGATATTCCGCGTTTCACGCATGGGCGTTATTGCCGGCTGTTTGGTGACCAATGGTTCTATTAGCCGTTCCGCCCGGTTGCGTGTGATTCGTGACAATGTAGTAATCCGCGACAACAGTTCTGTCGAATCGCTGCGTCGCATCAAGGATGACGCCAGCGAAGTTCGCAGCGGCCTGGAATGTGGCATCAAACTGGCAGGCTTTGACGATCTGAAAATCGGTGATTTGATTGAAGCCTATGAATTGGTGGAAATCAGCCGAACCTTAGACCCAGTTGAATAATTCCCCCGCAAAGCCAATGTGCGATTCCGCACTTTTTCTTGTGTATTGTTTATGCGTAAAGTTAGCCCAAGTTACGCAGTTAGAAGGTCGAAACGGCCTTCGTGATAGCGTCAAGGGCGATTGTTCCCAAAAGTCTTCACTACATTTGTGTCACCTCATCAATTCAACGCAGCCGTTGGGGTAGTATCAGGCCCAGTCGGTTCAGTAGCACTTTTGGGGCTTCATCGGGAATGGTTACACAGCGGAGCCGTACAGTTTTGTTTGTTTTGCCATCCTTGCTACGGGTAGGCAAAACCACATCTCCGCTCTTGATCTTGGCAAACTCCTCCACCAAAGTACGGAGAGGAAAAGAAAATTTGAAGGTTGGGGAGTTGAGTTTTGGGCGGTCCGGAGCAGGGAAAGAAAAGAGGAGGTAAAAGGTTGGGATTTTGTTGACATTGTGGGCGGGCCGTGGTAGAAGGCGTAGTGCGTATGTCGTATGTCGTATTGCGTATTGCGGGGGAGGGAAGGATGAAGAAGTGGTCAGTGGTGAGAAGAATAGAACACGGATGGGACGGATGAGACGGATTTGCACGGATAAGAAACAATAAGAATCCCGCGAAGGGCTTAAAAAGGCAAAGATAAGAAATAAGAATTCCGCAAAGGCGCGAAGGCGCAGAGAAGAAAAAGAGAAGAATTTTAATCCATCAGAATAAATTGCGGGCATGGCCGGGCTACTTTTTGTCCGGGCTATGCTTGCTGGAAGAATGGTAGAAAATATGAAATTAACACAAATAAAAATTGAAAATTTCCGATCATTTGATAACGAAACTATTTCGCTTGATGACTACACGTGTCTAGTTGGCCCAAATGGATCTGGAAAATCAGCCGTTCTAATGGCACTTAATGTGTTTTTTAGAAATGAAAGCTTCTATAGATTAGCTGAAGAAGATTTTCATCATAAAAATACAAAAATACCTATAAAAATAACTTTAACATTTGAAGACTTATCCGAGGAAGCAAAAAAGGATCTAAAGGCATATTATCGACAAGGAAAAGTAATTGCTGTTGCAGTTGCTGAATGGGATGAAAATAGCAAAGTCGCAGAAGTTAAACAGCATGGTATAAGGTTAGGAATAAAAGATTTCGCACCTTTTTTTGAGGCGTGGAAAAGAAAAGCTAACGCAGGAGAATTAGCAGAAATATATGAGAAAATACGAAAAAAACACACAGACCTTCCTGCAGCATCAACAAAACAAAAGAATTGTGATAATTTACGGGACTACGAAGATAAACATACTGAATTGAAAAGTGAAATACCTGGTGATGAGGAGATGTACGGATTCGCCGGAACATATAAATTAGAAAAGTTTATTCAATGGATATATATTCCTGCAGTGAAAGATGCTTCGACTGAACAAGTGGAAGGAGCAAAAACCGCTTTAGGCCAGATACTAAATAGAACTATTAGGAAAAAAGTAAAGTTTAAAGAACGGATTGAAGGACTTAAAGGAGAATTGGCCGAGAAATATGCGAAAATATTGGAAAGTGAAAAGAATGCACTTTTAAGACTAAAAGATTCAATTGAGCTCAGATTGAAAAACTGGGGTAATCCTAATGCCAAATTTCTCCTAAGAAACTAAAAAAACCGTTTCTATGCAATGTTGCCTATAAGTGCTTTGACAGAAACATGTTACCTTGAATATTGCTAGAATTTAGTTTCTTTTGCATACCTCCTGAGAATCAGGTGAGGTGCTCGCAATGACGGGGAAGACGGTGGGCTAAGAGGATACCTTACGCGCTGGAGATTTTCCCCTCCCTGACGGTCGGGGCTTGGTTGTTTGTTGGTCTGCGAGGAGATACGTTATTCATTTCAATATCCGAAAGCGACTGCGTGGATTTATCGCATTGGTGTCAATCCCGGAGTACATACGCCGGTGGCTAAATATAGGAGAGATTGCCGCGCTGCGCTCCTAAGAAACTAAAAAAACCGTTTCGATATAATGTTGCCTATAAGTGCTTTGATAGAAACATGTTACCTTGAATATTACTAGAATTTAGTTTCTTTTGCATACCTTCTGAGAATCAGATGAGGTGCTCGCAATGACAGTGGTGGGTGGGGGGTGACAGGTTTGTTCGCGGGGGTGACAGTTGTGGGCAGGGGGGTGGCAATTGTGGGGGGGGAGATTCTCGATTCGTTCCAAAAACCACGTCAGGATTAAGGTTGAGACAAGACTGGAAATATTTTTATTTGGAGGTATAATGTACTCCAAGTTTCGCGTAACAGGCCCTGTTGGATGGAAATTGGGTTAAAAAAGCTGCGAAAGTTAACTGGTAGTATCTTCGGATGAAACATCGATCCTAATTGACAAAAGCTATGGAAAGGTTTGGTTATGTGTAAAGTAGTGTTTACAAGTATGGCTGAAACAATAACCCGCAGGCGTTTTCTGAGTAGTGCAGTTGGTTGTGGTGCTGCGATGAGTCTGGTGCCGGGGTGTGTCGGTGTGGGTGAGCAAAAGCATGAGGCAAAGAAGTGGAAGATGAAACTGGCTACTTCGTCGGTGATGTTTGACAGGCTGCCGATTGAGCAGGTCTGCGAAAGGGTAGAACGGCTCGGACTGGGCGGACTGGACATCTGGGCGCCGTTTACTTATGGCGGAGCCCAGTGCAAACACCTGGAGGAGATCAAGAATCGCCTGGGAGGCAAAGGTCTTCGCGAGCTGATGGGCAAACATAAACTGGAACTGGCAGCTTTTACTATCTACGGTAACCAGTTTTCGCAGTACTGGGAGATGATTCGTGACTATGGCGGCGGCGTCGTGGTCCGTAGCGACAATGCCGAAGCAAGCAGTCCAGAAGATATGACAAGAAACATGCGTGTTTTCTTTGAGAATTTGAAGCCAGAGATCGAGTTGGCAGAGAAATCGAATTCAGTTCTGGCAATTGAAAACCATGGCGGCGGTCTTTTCAACACTATCGATTCGTTCAGGGCATTCGTCGAGTTGAACCCGAACGCAAAACGTGTCGGAATCGCTTTTGCCCCGTGGCATCTTCAGGCATTCGAAACGCCTATTGAGGACGTTATCAAAATCGCAGGGCCACAGATCAGATTTTTCTATGCATGGCAAAGGGCAGACGGCAGTGGGCAGTTGCCGGGCTTCGGTCCAGCGGATTTCACGCCGTGGCTGCAGGCACTGGCCGATGCGAGATATTCGCATTATGTGTCTATCTTCCTGCACGGACATGGGCCGGCCGATGAAATGGAATCCAATGTTTGCAAGTCGCGGAATTACCTCCTGGATCGTTACGGTTACCTGGTTGAGCGTGAATTGGACAAACGCATTTAAAAGGCGAAGTCTATTTGAAGTCGAGCTGGAAGCTGTATATACCCTCATTGAGTTGACTTTTGACTTCACAATCGCTTTTGTTGAATACTCTTTGCATAGGTTTGTTTTCTCTGAGGACTTCGGCAGTAAAACCTCTTATTCCATTTTGCTTTGCAATTGTTGCCAGGAATTTCATTATAAAAGTGCCGATGCCGCGGTTTTGCCACTGGTCTCTCACGACAAAAGCCACCTCGGCACGGTTGGTTTTTTTGTCCAGATAATATCTGCCGATAGCGATAATATCCTCACCATGAGCTTCCGGCAGTGTTCCTACAATAGCGACTTCATTTCGGTGGTCCACATATACAAAATCGTGTATTTGTTTATGAGGGATTCTCTTCATTTCTTTCATGAAGCGGTAATAAACTGTTTGCTGGGAAAGGGCATAAAACAGATCTTTCATTCCCGGCTCATCAGTTGGGAGAATAGATCGGAATTTTATTTGTGTTCCGTCATCAAGGAGCATGTGTGTAACCAATGGTGGCGACCCTACATGAATTCTTCCTTCAATGCCGGTTAGTTCTTGTGAAACATATTTGGCTTCGATCGCTTGTTTCAAGAGTTCTTCTCTGAATTTGGGATGTGCTATACTAATAAGTGCCATTGCCCTTTCTTGTACACTTTTGCCGTGCAGATAAGCAATACCGTATTCTGTAACGATATAATGGACATCACCCCTGGTTGTAACCACACCGGCACCTGGGCTTAGCATTGTTTTAATACGCGAGATTTCGCTGTTGGAAGCCGTTGACGACATGGCTATAATTGCTTTTCCATTTTGTGCGGCGGCAGCTCCGCGATTAAAATCCACCTGCCCGCCAATACCGGAGAAAAACATGGTTCCTAACGAGTCGGCACAAACCTGGCCAGTCAAATCGACCTGTAAAGCCACATTTATGGCTACCATTTTGTGTTGTCTGCTTATGACGAAAGGGTTGTTAACATACTCAGTCGGCCGAAAGGAAAATAACGGATTGTTGTCTATATAATCGTAGAGTTTTCGTGTTCCCAGGCAAAAGCTGGCGACAATTTTACCTTTATCGGTGGACTTATGCGCCCCAGTAATCGCCCCTGATTCTATCACGTCGATTATGGAGTCAGTGAACATTTCTGTGTGAATACCCAGATCATGCTTATCTTTAAGAAACTCCAGCACGGCCTGCGGCACACGTCCGATGCCAAGTTCCACTGTCGAACCATTTTCGACAAGCGAGGCCACATGTTCTCCTATTTTTCTCGTTACTTCCGTGGGTTTAAGGGGTTCTATTTCGTATAGAGGCTCATCGACCGGCACAAGGATGTCAAGGTCATTTATATTTATGAAGCTGTCACCGAGAGTTCTGGGCATCTGGCTGTTGACCTCGGCAATTACCAGTGCCGCGTTTTCGGTAGCGGTTTTGACGATATCAACCGAAATACCGAAGCTACACATTCCACGTTCATCGGGAAGGCTGACCTGGATCAGTGCCACATCAATCGGCAGTTGTCCTGAATCGAATAATCGTGGAATGTCCGAAAGGAATATCGGTGTGTAATCTCCATAGCCCTCTTGTATGACGTCTCGAACATTTTCCGCTATAAAAAAGCTGTTAACCCGGAAATTATCCGACAATTGTTTTTGTGCATAAGGTGCTCCCCCGTACGTCAAAAGATGCACTACTTCAGTATCGGCCAGGTCTGACGATCGGTCAACCATTGCCTGCACAAGTTTTGTTGGTTGTGCACAACCTGTGCCAATAAAAACCCTGTTACCCGGGTGTATTTTTTTAACCGCCTGTTGTGCAGTGTCAACCATATCACTATATTTTTCCTGCCAGTTAGCATCATAATTGAATTTGTAATTTTTATCTGTCATTTATTTTTATCCGGTATAATGTACAAAATTATCGATTTTAAGGATGCTGTTTTTTGCTGAGCGTAATTCTCGCGTCGGCTGCTACCGTCTCAGTTCCAACAGGACCGACAATTAATGGATTTATGTCCATTTCGGTAATTTGTGGAAAATCAGTTACCAGTTGGCTCATTCGCTGTAAGCTGTTTCCTATCGCCTCTAAATCTACTCCAGCCTGTCCTCGTACACCTTTCAGGAGTGCAAATGAACGTGTACCTTCCAGCATTTGCATAGCCTCCCTGGCAGTGATCGGCGCCAGGTGAAACGTTACATCTTTCATTACCTCGACAAAAATGCCTCCTAATCCAAACATTAGCATTGGTCCAAATTGTGGATCACGAGTCATTCCTATAATAACCTCTCGTCCACGAGAGCTCATTTTTTCCAGATAAACCCCTTCCAGCGTTGCCCGAGGCATTCGTTGTCTGATCCTCATCATCATAAGATCAAATGCGTCTCTCACCGCCTCGGCACTATCCAAATTAAGTTTTACACCCCCCATGTCCGATTTATGCAGAATATCCTGCGAAGCGATTTTCATCGCTAACGGATAACCGATTTCCTCAGCTATCTCTATGGCCTCTTCCACTGTGGGGGCCAATCTTCCCGGGAGCACATTGAAATTATATGCCCTGAGAATTTCTTTTGCTTTTCCTTCTCCGATCTGAAAGATCCCGTCCCGAATATGCCGACTGATAATTCTTTCAGCTTTTCGACGGTTGACAGGGAATCTCGTTACCGTTCGTGAAGGTCTATGCAACCATGCGGCATAATCACACATTGCTTTGAGTGCTCCAACCGCTCTTTCCGGTGACGGATAGTCCGGGAGATTCGCCGCTACCAGTTCATCACGTCCGGGCATTACATCTTTTCCACCCATAAAACATGCCAATATCGGTTTGTCTCCACGGAGACATCCGGTAATTGCCCGTGCCGTTTCTGCCGGTTTTGTCATTGCCTGTGGTGTTAAGATCACAATGATTGCATCAACTTCCTGATCATCATTGGCCGCGTTGATAGCCATCACATAACGATCAGGCTCTGCATCACCGAGCACATCAATTGGATTACCGACGCTTGCGGCTATGGGCAATTTGCTTTTGAGTGCCGTGGCGATGCTGTCTGACAATACAGCCACCTTCATGCCTGAATTTTCAACAGCGTCAACCGCCATGATACCCGGCCCGCCGGCGTTGGTAATAATTGCAACGCGATCACCTTTTGGCAATGGTTGCATAGCAAACGCCATGGCGTAATCGAACAATTCCTCAAAAGTCTCCGCCCGTATCACTCCCGATCGTTTAAATGCGGCCCCGTAGGCAATATCTGCACCAGCCAGGCTGCCAGTATGCGAAGATGCCGCTTTTGTTCCCGCTGTGGTCGTACCTGCCTTAAGAATCACTACCGGCTTTATTGCCGAAGTAGATACAGCTACCTTGATAAACTCATCACCCGAGGCAATACTCTCAAGATACCCCGCTATCACCCTGGTTTTTTCATCCTCCGCAAAAGCTGCCAGAAAATCTGTTTCGTCCAGATCGGCTTTGTTCCCGATGCTAACGAGTTTACCCAGTCCGAGATGCCGTGATGCCGACCAGTCCAGTATTGCTGTTGCCAGAGCACCCGATTGCGAAATCACCGATATATTGCCTGGCTCAGGCATTTTCGAGGCAAAAGAGGCATTCATTTTGTGATAGGTATTGATCAAGCCAAGACAATTTGGTCCTAACAACCGCACCTTTTTCGATCTGCAGTACTTGGCCAACGTCTCTTCCATTTCCGCCCCCTCAGCACCTATTTCGCGAAAACCCGCAGTGATAACTACTATTGATTCAGAACCGGCGGCAATAGAACTCTCTGCCGCGGTTTTGACCCATTTTGTTGGCACTGCGATAATACTGAGATCGATCTTATTGCCATACGCCTTCAAATCGGGATAGCATTTCAAACCTAATATTTCGTCAGTGGATGGGTTGACGGGAACAATTTGGCCCTCAAACCCACTTTTGATCAGGTTGGCCACGATCTCATGGCCAACTTTTCCCGGCGTGCGAGAGGCGCCTACAACCGCTATGACATTCGGAAATAATAATGATTCTAACATTACAATATGTACCCGTTCCTTAAAATTTCAATTGTTCCAAGTGCAACTTCGCACTAATACAGCAGCGATTATTTTTGACAAAAGCCGTTTTCACGGCAATGCTAATCTGGTTATGGGATTACCTGATTGAGCGAGTAGGTGAATATTCCGGAGGCGCCGATTTTTTTAAGTTTTGGTACGAGGTTTCGGGCGGTTTTTTCCTCCAGGATGACCTCCAGTGCGACGAAATTTTTGTCTGCTAAGTGACTGACGGTAGGTGATTTTTCGGCGGGGAGCAGTTTTACGACTTTGTCGAGTTCGGTGGCGGGCAGGTTCATCTTTAAGCCGATCTTTTCGCGACCCTCTATGGCGCTGCGCAGCAGCAGAGCGACTGCTTCGATTTTTTCGCGTTTGAAATCGTCCTGCCAGGCAGTCTTATTTGCGATCAGTCGTGTGGTGCTGGTCATCACGGTGTCGATGATACGCAGATTGTTGGCGACGAGGCTGGAGCCGGTTTCGGTGATCTCGACGATGCCGTCCAACAGACGAGCCTTTACCTCGGTGGCACCCCATGAAAATTCGATCTTTACGTCTATTCCCTTTTTGGCGAAATATTCCCTGGTGACGTTAACCAGCTCGGTGGCGATTATGCCGCCGGCAAGGTCGTCGGCTTTTTGGATAGGGCCTTCGGCAGGGACGGCCAGTACCCAGCGAGCAGGCAGTGAGGTGGCTTTGGAGTATGTCAGTTCGCATATTTCCACTACGTCCGATTGGTTTTCACATATCCAGTCTTTGCCGGTGAGTCCGGCGTCGATTACGCCGGCTTCGACGTAACGGCTCATTTCCTGTGCGCGGAACATGATGACGCCCAGCTCTGGATCGTCTATAGACGGAAAATAGCTGCGTGCGGACAACTGTATCTGGAATCCGGCTCTTTGGAACAGGTCAAAGGTGGAATCCTGCAGGCTTCCTTTAGGCAGGCCGATTTTCAGTTTCTGGTTCAATTGTTTTCTCCGTCTCCGTAGTATCAGGTTCAGTCAAGATCTCTTCTTCACATTTTGGTATTTTTTTTGTTTTTGGCGTTTTTTGGGTAGCACATTTGAACTGGGCACTGTCGGCGTAACGGCGCAATACGGCATAAGTCTTTCGCACGTCACTGGCGGTAAACTGCCGTTCGAGAAAGCCCTGCACCTGGGAGGCAGTTGCCTCCGGGTCGATCACTTCCTCTCTACGCAGCATAGTTAACATTTGCGGGTGAACCGGAAAGGCGTGAGCGCCAATACTGTGAAGCATCACGTATGCCACAATATAGGGAGTGGAACTATCAAGCTCGGTTAAAAAGGTTTTGGCGTCGCGCTTATTGCCTTCCTGGAGGCTGGTCAGGTCCAAGGTGTTGCATTTGTCGTAAACCTCCTGGAGCAAAACAATGATGTTATGTGCAATTTCTTTTGCCTGCGGTAATCCTTTTCCCAGCAGATCGGTTATTTCCTCAACGCGACTGACCCGCAATTCATTCAAGTCAACAAAATGGTTGCGTATTTTGTTCATGGCGGCGCGGGCTTTGCTTTGGGTGGTAACCATCGAGAGGCATGCCAATACCAAGGCGGTAGTGGGATCGACCATGTCTTCTTTCGGGGCAATGTCGATTTCCCGCTTTATCTGGCTATGGAATTTTTTCAAGCGTAGGGCGTATTCTGTGGCATCCTTCATTCTATTGTCTCCGAATCGTCTGGGGCGTGAGTTTGATTGCTATGTGTTTCGGTCTGGTCGTTTTCTGCCGATATCTGATTGATCAATTGTAAAATTTCGAAGCTTTTTTTCAACGAATTGTCCAGGAGAAAAGTCAAAGTCGGACAGCTTCTGGTGGTCAGGACACCGGCTAAACGGGATTGAATGAATCCGGCCGCATGACGAACCGCCTCGGTGGTCGATTCCTGCTGCTTTTGAGAGACTCCCATGATGCTCAGGTACACCTTTGCGTAGCTGATGTCTGCGGAAGTTTCCACGCGGGTTACGCTTATCATGCCCTTTATTCGTGGGTCAGATAATTGCTCCTGTATTACCCTGCTGACGGTTTCCCTGACGGTCCGATTGATTTTTTCCAGTCGTCGTGACATTCTATTATATGGTTTCTATGCTGTAATCAACCAAAGTTAACTGCGGTATGGTCCGTACGAAATCGACTATTTTGCTCAGGGCCGAGGTTATAAATCGAGCCTCTCCGGCTATCATTGCTACACCCAAAACCGAAGTGCGAATATTATCGCAGTGGCCCACCTCGGCAATTGAGACGTTGTACTTGTTGCTTATGCGGTCCTTGAGACTCTTGATGACCGCTCTTTTGTCCTTGAGCGACATAGCGTCAAAAACGCTTACCTGTAAACTTAGTATGCCAACTATCATGTCGAAACTTGTTGTTTTACAATGGTTTATGAAAACCTGGCCGGCAAAACGCAGCCAAAACGAACATTATATGATTATAGGGCGCCCATGTCAACAGTGGTTTTTTCCGCCTCTGTCAGGTTCAGGTGGGGTCGGGGTGCTGGTCGGGGTGGTTTATTTGGAGTTTTTCGGTGATGAACAGGTCAGCGGCATCGAGGGCGTCGTCGATTTTGTCGGGATTTTTGCCGCCGGCCTGAGCAAACTGTGGCCGGCCTCCGCCTCCGCCACCCACTATCGGAGCGATGTGCTTAACGATATCACCGGCCTTGAGGCCGCGGTCGATCAGGTCGTCGGTAACAGCGGCAAAGAGCAAGACCTTGTTGTCATCGGTGGTAGCAGCCAGGACGATAGTGGCGGATGGGGCCTTTTTGCGCAGCAAGTCGATCTGCGAGCGAATGGCTTCGACCGAGGCGGCGGGGATTTTGCCGATGATTATCCTGGCGGAACCGATGGTTTTGGCGGTATCAAGCAGTTCCTGAGCGGCTGCTTTCAGGTCGGTGGCGGCGCCTTTTTTGAGTTGCCTGGTGAGTTTTTTGTTGTCTTCGATCATGGCCTCAACGCGGTGAAAAAGCTGATCGGGAGTTGATTTCAACAGAACTGAAAGCCGGTCGATCTGATCGCAGCGCCGGTATAACATTTCGTTCATCGCCCTGCCGGTCATGGCGGTGACGCGTCTGACGCCGGTGGCGATGCTTTCTTCTCGAATAATCTTGAACGAGCCGATGCTGCTGGTGTTGTTGACGTGGGTTCCGCCGCAAAATTCACGACTGAAAGCGTTTTCCAGTTCGTCCGGATGGTCGGCGCCGATGGCCAGTACGCGAACGAAATCGCCGTACTTTTCCGAGAACAGGGCCATGGCGCCGAGTCGGCGGGCGTCGGCGATGGGCATAACGTTGAAGGTTACCGGGTGGGCGGCGGCGATCTGGTCTCGAACGAGGTTTTCCACACGGCTGATCTGTTCAGCAGTCAGGGCTTTTGGATGGGTAAAGTCGAAACGCAGATAATCGGCGCAGACCAGCGAACCCTCCTGATGAGCATGTTCGCCCAGGACTTCCTGCAAAGCCCATTGGAGCAGATGTGTGGCGGTGTGGTTACGCTGTGTATCTTCGCGGGCAGGATCGATGGTAATGGTCATTTCCATACCGACGTTTATGCCGGGCGAGTCGGTGGTGGCGAAATGTACAACGGCTGAGCCGATGCGCCGGACATTGTCAAAAGTGAAAGTGCCCGCGGGTGAAGTTATGGTTCCTTTGTCGGCGACCTGGCCGCCGGCTTCGGCGTAAGCGCAGGTGCGATCGAACACCAGGCCGACTTCGGCGGCGGGGACGGCGCCTTCGGTTATGTATTGGTCTTCTAAGATATAGCCGAGCAGCCGGGCTGTGAGCGAGGTAACGTTGTATTTTTGGGAATCGTGCGTTTCGGGCAGTATCTGACTAAGCGTGTCGGCCTCGTAAATGACGTTTTTCTGAGCGGCGCGTGCCCGCTGGCGCTGCTGGTGCATTAGTTTTTCAAAGCCGGCGAGGTCAACGGTAAGGTTGCGTTCCCGTGCCATCAGTTGCGTCAGGTCGAGAGGGAAGCCGTAGGTGTCATAGAGTCGAAAGGCTTTTTCGCCGGACAATTGAGAGAGTTTGGCTTTTTCCATCTCGGCAATGTCGGCTTCGAAGATGTCTATTCCGCGTTCGAGCGTTTTTCCGAAGCTTTCTTCCTCCGCCTGGATGACGTTTGCAACGTGTTTGAGCCGATTGTTCAGTTCGGGGAATGCCTGGGCCATGTTTTCGACAAGGGTGGGGACCAGTGAGTAGATAAACGGTTTGTGCATATCGAGCAGTAGTCCGAAACGGCATGCTCGGCGCAGTATCCGGCGCAGGACATATCCGCGACCATCGTTGCCTGGCAAAGCCCCGTCGGCAATGGCGAACGTAAGTGCGCGCAGATGATCGCAGATGACACGAAAGGCGTTGTCGGTTTTGTTGCCGAGCCTGGCGGTGTAGGTTTTGCCTGATATTTCGGCGAGGCGGTTGATGATGGGGGTAAACAGGTCGGTGTCGTAATTGCTGGTTTTGTTCTGGAGGACAGCGACGATGCGTTCGAGTCCGGCGCCGGTATCGACGTGTTTATCGGGCAGTTCGTGTAGTTGTCCTGCTTCGTCGCGGTTGTATTGTATGAACACCAGGTTCCACAGTTCGATAAACCGGCTGCAACCGGCATTGACCCGGCAGACGTGGTCGGGCAGATGTTTCATATCGCAGCGGTCGGGGCCGAGGTCGATGTGGATTTCGCTGCATGGGCCGCATGGGCCGGTCTCACCCATTTCCCAGAAGTTGTCCTTTCTGGAACATCGGAGCACTCGCTCTTTGGGGATATCGGTGTTTTGGATCCAATACTGTTCGGCTTCGGTGTCGGCCGGCAGATTGTCGGCGGCATCGCCGGCGAAAACGGTGGCCCAAAGTTTGTTTTTGTCGAGGCGCCATACTTCGGTGAGCAACTGCCATGCCCACGGGATGGCCTCGGCCTTGAAATAATCGCCGAAAGACCAATTGCCGAGCATCTCGAAGAAAGTGTGATGGTAAGTATCTTTGCCAACCTCTTCCAGGTCGTTGTGTTTACCGCTGACGCGGATACACTTCTGGGAGTTGACGGCCCGTGGATGATCAGGTTGCATGGTGGCAAGAAAGATGTCTTTGAACTGGTTCATTCCGGCGTTAGTAAACAGCAGGGTGGGATCGTCAAGAGGGACGACGGACGAGCTTGGGACGAACCGGTGATCATGCTGGAGAAAAAAATCGATAAATTCCTGGCGTATTTGTTGAGAAGTTTTCACCGTAAATTTTTCCTTTTCGAGAAAGGGCATGGGACAAAGCCGCACCCTACAAAACCAGACTATAAATCTTCTATGGAATCGAGAGTCGGCCTGGGCTGTAAAAATTTTATGTTCGGCATATCGTCTTGATATTTTTGAGCCAATTTTATGAAATCATCGAGATCGTCAACCGTATTGCCATTGATTTCGGTGATTATCGCACCTGCTTCGATGTTGAAGTCGTCGGCGGGCGAATCCGGTGCAAGGGCGTAAACCAGAACGCCATTTTGGCCGGGATCGAGGCTCATAATGTTTTTGCGCCAATTGGTCAGTGGTTTTATCTTCATTCCCCAGACGATGATCGAGATGGCGGCAGCTTCCTGTTGAAATCCGTGTATGTCTTTGATATCTCGCCCGGTAAGTTTGACGGAAAGGGTAAGTTTTCGGGATCGGCCGTCCGAGCCGCGCAGCAGTTCCAACTGAACGAGTTCGTGGAGCTTGCAATGATTTATATAAGCGATGAGGTCTTCTCGACTATAGACTCTCTGACCATTGGCGGCGCGAATGAGGTCTCCGGGCCGAATGCCGGCATCGTAGGCGGGGAAACCCAATATGGCAGATTCCACCAGTGCGCCTGATATCTCCGTAAGTCCGAGTCGCTCCTGGGTTTCCTGGTCAACGCTGGGGGCCAGTTCCAGTCCCAGAAAAGCATGGTTAAGCACTTGTCCGTTCCTGAGCTGGTCGATTCTATCGAGTATTTCCTGGTTGAGGGTGATAGCGAAACCAAACTGCTGATCGGAAGAGGGGGCTTTGGTCATGGCGGTGATGATGCCGATGGCATAGCCCAACTCGTTGACCAAAGGTCCGCCGCTGCTGCCGGGCAGAGTAATGGCACTGGTTTGAATGAGGTTGTCGTAATAGCGGTCATTTGCCGGGTCGATCTCGGTGCTGAGGGTCTGGCCGAGCCGATTGATATGTCCAAAGGTGGCGACAGGTTTGCCGTCGGAGCCGGTGCCGAGTGGATTGCCCATGGCGATAACCACCTGGCCGGTCGCGATGGGACGCCCTGGCGGGTTGATGAGCAGGACATCAAGGTTTTCCGCATCGATCTTCAGAACGGCGATATCGGTACGCCGGTCGGCGGCGACAACCTCGGCAATGTATTGGCGTTTGTCGGCCAGGGTTATGCGTATGCGATGTGTGTTGTGGATGACGTGTTCATTGGTGATGATGTAACCGTCAGAATCAAAGATAAAGCCACTGCCGGAATTGGAATCTCGACGAATGTAGTTTTTCCCAACACTGGTATGTTGCAGGGCTTCAATGGCGACCACTGACCTGCTGACTCGTTCAACGACATTACCGTATAAGTCGTACCATATAGTGATGTCGTCGCCCTTGGAGGAGGACCAAAACTGCTGTATATAGTTGACGGAAGCGACTATACTGCAAATGGCCAATATAACTATGAGAATGTTTGTCTTTTTAGAGCTCATATTTCAGCTATCGGCATAAGAGCCGGCCACGCCGTAAAGGGTTAGGCTACCTTTGGCCATTCACAACAGACTCCGCCAAATCGTATCTTGTACGTGCCAAACGGTTCGTACCACGAATTTTTCAAACATCTCCGAAGTACCATTACTTTTTTGCGGTCTTTTCGGCATCGGTTTTGCCGGTCTGTGATTTTGTTTTTTCCGCGGTCCGGTCGGTTTCTTTGGATTCGATTCCGTGAGCGGCTAATATTTTCTGTCGTAACTCCCGACAGAGATCGGGGTTTTCCTGCAGGAACTCTCGTGCTTTTTCCACGCCCCTGCCGACAGTGATGTCGCCATATCGCAGAAAAGTGCCGCTTTTTTCTATTATTTCCTTATCAACAGCCATGTCAATCAGGTCGCCTTCAACGCTTATGCCGCGATCGAACATGATATCAAACTCCGACTGCCGAAAAGGAGGCGCCATTTTGTTCTTGACGACACGAGCACGGACGCGATTGCCGATAGCGCCTTTGGCGTCTTTGATAGTGCTGACCCTTCTGACGTCGATGCGGACGGAACTGTAGAATTTCAGGGCGTTACCTCCGGGTGTGGTTTCCGGGTTGCCGAACATAACGCCGATCTTCATTCGAATCTGGTTGATGAAGATCAAACTGGTTCGGCTTTTGCTGACAGCGGCGGTGAGTTTTCGCATAGCCTGGCTCATCAGGCGGGCCTGAAGACCGACGTGAGTATCGCCTATTTCTCCCTGCAGCTCAGCCTGCGGAATCAGTGCGGCGACCGAATCGACGACTATTATGTCCACGGCATTGCTTCTGACGAGCATTTCGACGATATTGAGAGCTTCTTCACCGGAGCTGGGCTGGGAAAACAGCAGAGATTCCAGGTTGACGCCGATACGCCTGGCCCAGGTGGGATCAATGGCGTGCTCAGCGTCGATAAAAGCAGCGATGCCGCCGGCCTTTTGCGCCTGAGCGACGGTGTGCAGGGCCAGAGTGGTCTTGCCGCTGGATTCGGGTCCGAAAAGCTCGATGACCCGTCCACGCGGAATTCCGCCGCCGCCCAAAGCGATATCCAGTGAAAGTGCTCCCGTGCTGATACCGTCGATCTTTGCCACGCAGGATTCACCCAGGTTCATAATGGACCCTTTGCCAAATTGTTTTTCGATCTGGGCCAGGGCCTGATCGAGGGCCGTGGGAGTTTTGTCGATTTTAGTGGTCTTTGCGGCTTTTGCCATATTGTTCTCCTATGTTAAAACTTTTTTAATCTCGTCATTTTACCATTCCAGCGAGCGACCAACGGGAGCGCCCTTTGCCAACTTTGTACAACATAAAAAGTGGCCATGCCACCTCCTATGTTAAAACTTTTTTAATCTCGTCATTTTACCATTCCAGTGAGCGACCAACGGGAGCGCCCTTTACCAACTTTATACAACATAAAAAGTGGCCATGCCACCTCTTTTTTGTTTATTAGTCCAATTTTGCATGGTGCAGGGCGGTATAAACAGGGCCGGTTCGAGTCAATTCGCTTTGGAAAACGGTTAAGGCCCAAACATCCTGCCGAGCCAGAACAAAAGGTTCTATGTCCTTAACAGCGTCCTGAACGGTTTGGCCGATCTTTGCGTTTTTGATACGAGCCAGTGTCAGGTGCGGGGTAAACTTTCGCCCTTCGGGCGGGAAACCCAACATCCCTAAGTGATTTTCCAATGCCGTCTGTAGGCTTTGCAGTTCTTTACTGCCGTCGGTAATGCCCGTCCATAAAACGCGGGCCGAGCCGCTGGGCGGGAAACAACCGCAATTAGCAAACTCGAAATCAAAGGGAACAGTTCCCACAACGGCCATCGAAACGGCTGAACAGATATCCGCGATAACATTGTCCTGAACATCACCCAGAAACTTGAGTGTCAGATGGATGTTTTCCGGCCGGACCCAATTGACGGATGTATCGAGAACGTCAAACCGACGTCGCAGGCGGTCTTGCAACCTACCCAGTTCCTTTCTGACAGCCTCGTCCAACTCAATAGCTATGAAACAACGTATCAACATAACAATACACCTTTTATAGAACACAATACACCTTTTATAGAACACGAATGACACGGATTTTACGGATTTTCACTGATTAAGACAAACTAAATTATTTCGCTGTAAATCCGTGTTCTATATGGCTAAAACCGCATCATGTTCCGCAGTTGCTGCAATCTTTGTTCGATCTGGCTTTTGCCGACCTGCTGCCAGCGGTTTAGCGAAAAATCCTCGATAACCAGCGATGCGGTGCAGGTGCCGTAGGCGACGGCCTTTTTCAGGGTGTTCAGATTGGTACTGTCTTGCCCGGCCAGATAGCCCATCATGCCGCCGGCAAAGCTGTCGCCGGCGCCGGTAGGATCCTTTACCTGGGCGGTCGGATAAGCCGGCATTGTGAAACATTCGTTCTGATCGGTCAGCAGCAATGTGCCGTGCTCACCCTTTTTGATTACGACAAACCGTGGTCCTAGCTTGATGATCTCCTGTGCGGCCCCGATCAGGTTGTCCCTGCCGGTGAGCATTCGGGCTTCGCCTTCATTGAGGACCAGGGCATCGATGCGGTCCAGTAATTTGTTCAGGTCATTGCGAGCGGTCTCGATCCAAAGGTTCATGGTATCGGCCACGGCTAACCTGGGACCATCCAACTCCTCCAGCAGTCGCAATTGCAGAGCTGGGGCGGTGTTGGCCAGGAAGACGTATTGGCTGTCTTTGTACGCCCCCGGCATGGCTGGCGGCGATTCAGCCAGTACGTTAAGCTCTACGCCATCGGTGGTGGCATCGTTCATCGAACCTTCGTAGCTGCCCTGCCAGCGAAAGGTTTTACTGCCCGGCCGGACTTCCAGTCCCTGCAGGTCAACGTCGCGGCCAGCGAAAACTTCCCGCAAATCGAACGGACAATCATCGCCTATCACCCCGACAAAGCGCACCGGCGAAAAAAAACTGGCCGCCATGCTGAAATAGACTATCGAGCCGCCCAGGCAGTTTTCACTGACGCCGAACGGCGTCTTAACCGTGTCGATCCCAATTGAACCGGTTACCAGTAATGACATTTTTGAATCCTTTACACTTACGCTCAACTTTCGCAGTTTTTTTAACCCAATTTCCATTCAACAGGGCCTGTTACACGAAAATGGATTTTTATGCAGTTTCGACAAATGTTTCACTAATGTATAAAATTATCTCCTCTTGGCTCTAAAAGGCCCTGTTCTAACTTTGCGTATAAGCAACACACAATAAAAAGTGCGAATTCGCACACTACGGGAATCCCTAAAATTTCGCTCGTTTCCACCACAAAAGCGATTTCAGAAGGTACTGTATCACGCCGTACCACCGCCGTCAACGCTGAGGATAGCGCCGGTAACCCAACTTGATAAATCGCTCGCCAGGAAGAGAACACAATTAGCTATTTCCTCCACAGTACCAAGGCGATTGAGCGGGCGATTCGCGGCTTCCTGTTGGAACTCGTTCCATGCTTGGCCTAACTGTTCGGCTTCGCTGCGCAGCATGGCCGTATCGACGTCGCCGGGGCAAATGCAATTGACGCGTATGTTATGCCTGCCGTGATCGATTGCCATAGCGCGGGTCATGTTAACGGTGGCGCCTTTGGCGGCGCAATATGCCACCGCGCTAGCGCCTCCGCTGATGCCCCAGCCCGAACCGGTATTGATAACACTACCGCCGCCATTTTCAATCATCTCAGGTATGACATAATGGCAGATCAAATAGATGCCTTTGACGTTAACGTTCAGAACCAGATTCCATTCCTCTTCAGTGAGATCGACGACGTTTTTACGCCGGGTTACGCCGGCATTGTTGAACAGAATATCGATTTTACCGAATTGGCTGATAGTTTGTTCTATGGCCCCCCGGCATTCGGCGTCGCAAGTCACATCACAGCAAATAAAATGTGCCTTACCGTCTAGTTGACCGATTTCTGCCGCGACTTGCTGACCCAGGGTTACGTTGGTATCCAATATTACTATAGTGGCGCCGGCTTCAGCCAGGCGAAAGGCGGTGGCCCGGCCTATGCCGGACGCTCCACCGGTTATGATCGCTACTTTTCCTTCCAAAGAAATCAGTTTCAGTATTTTGGGGTTCAGGTTCATATACAACTCCCTACATTATTGTTTTATCGAGATTATATAAAAAACCATTTAACGTGCCCATTGACAAAATGAGGACCGAATTAGCAATAATGCATACTGGGAGTTTGTAAAAATCGTTTAATGGGCCGACCTGATCGACAAAAATAGGCATCCGCGCTTCTTGACGCATAAACATGCTCGATTCAATCGATCAGTTAAGTCGATTAGCAGCACAACCTGGATGATTTACTCGCGAATAGCTCACGTGGGCCATTTATGAGAATTTTATCGAACAAAAGGGGTTGACAAATTACATTGGAAATCTCTACAATGCGGCAGCTTGGAATTTTCCGGGCCCATAGCTCAGTCGGTTAGAGCAGTGGACTCATAATCCATGTGTCCTAGGTTCGAGTCCTAGTGGGCCCAGTTTGGTAAGTCCACAGCTTCCAAACAATTACGTTGGGTAACCTTTTTCTCTTTTCGATATTATCGCTACGGCTATAATAGGTAGCTAAAAGCGACAAACTCCAGCCCGCTGGGGCGGGCCATTAAAAATAGTCAAGCGTTACGCTTCAAATTAAAATCCGGGATACTTATAGAGGTAAAACTTATGAAAACACGTTGTAATCATACCCAATTACACTTATTCCTGAATGTTATAACTATCACAGTTTTAGTCCTGTTGCTCACCCAGAGTTGCGCTCAGGCGGTACTTGATTCGAACGAGGCCAAACAGCTTAGTCAGTTTGCCAAATGGCGGTATTCAGGCACCATGTATATCATAACCACGCCGGATGGCGCGGACCTTCACGCCTCGGCCTCGGAAACAAACTTTCCACTGCTGGTACGGCTGAATAAGGATTTCTTCAACTTCAGTCAGGCTAAGCCCCACGGCCAGGACATTCGTTTTGCCTCGAACGACGGTATTCCCTTACCCTATCAGATAGAGGAATGGGACCCCGCCGGCGGGACCGCAAGCATCTGGGTGAAAATCCCGGAAATACGTGGAAATGCCAGGCAGCCGATCAAAATGTACTGGGGCAACGCCGACGCCATCGAAACATCCAGCGGATCGGCGGTATTTAACGAGTCCAACGGATACCTCAGCGTCTGGCACATGAACGACCCGGTGAACGATGAAGTCGCTACGCTTGTATCGAAGGATACGGGTACCTCTTCTTCTTCCGGGATAATCGGTAAAAGCCGGCGGTTTGACGCAGGCAAGGGGATCAACTGTGGCGAAAAAATCTCAACCTATCCTTCCGGTTCCAGTCCACATTCTTCTGAAGTGTGGTTCAGGGCGGAAAAACCTAATGCGACCATCCTTGCCTGGGGAAACGAGCAGGCTCAGGGAAAAGTGGTGATGCAGTATCGCAGCCCGCCACACATAACAATGGATTGCTACTTCTCAGGCGCAGACGTAGCGGGGGGCAGTACGCTGCCCATGTCCGAATGGATTCATGTGATCCACACATTCAAAAATGGCGACTCGCGGATCTATGTAAATGGCGTCCTCGATGGCGTCTCAACGTCCACAGGCGCCCCGCTGGCGATCAAGAGCCCCGCGCGAATGTATATCGGCGGCTGGTATGACAACTACCAATTTGTCGGCGACATCGACGAGGTTCGCATTTCAAATGTAACACGTTCCGCCGACTGGATCAGGATGCAATACGAAAACCAAAAACCACTGCAAACACTGGTCGGGCCGATTGTACAACCCGGAAAAACCATCTCGATCTCTCCAGCAAAGCTGTCAGTTTTGGAAGGTGAGTGCGCCACTGTTAGCGCCAAGGCCGGCGGCGCACAAAAAATTTATTGGATTTTCAAACGAGACAACAAGGATACGGTCGTCAGCGTGGACCGGAGCTTGTACACGTTTGACGCCGGCCGGGTGAGAGCCACCACATCGTATGTGCTGCAGTTCAAGGCTGTGTACGCCGACGAGGTCAAGACCAGGGATATACCTGTGACAATCAGGGAAGAAATTCCAGAGCCGGTCTTTGCCCTGAAGGCACCCTCGGAATGGAACGGCCGGGACACCGTCGAGCTGGTGCCCGAAATCAGTAATCTAAATGCCATGAAAGATAAAGGTGCCGACAATCTCAATTACACATGGAACGTCTCCGGAGGCGCTGTGATCAAGGATGTCGCTCCCGGCAAACTGATTCTCAAGCGATCACAATACAGCGGCAAAATCACCGTTACTCTGGCGATCAACAATGGCGGCGGCGATGTGACCGCCGCCGCGTCGATCATGACAACCGAGCCAAAAAGTGACACATGGGTCCGCAGGACTCCCGGAAAGGAAGAAAAACCGCAGGACAATCAGTTCTATGCACGAGACGACAAAAACGAGGGAACGCTCTACTGCAACGGAACACTCGAGCAAAACGTGGACTCTCTATTTCTAAAGCTCTACGCGGACGACAAACTGATCGAAACCATAGAGCACAAGCCCACAGCGGACAAGAGCTACGCCTTTACCGCCAAACTCAAGCCGGGATTGATCAAGTACAGCGTGGAGTTCGGACACAAAACCGGCGGCACCGAAACAATTCTGCACAAGGCCGGCAATATCGTCTGCGGAGACGCCTATATCATCGATGGCCAATCGAACGCGTTAGCCACGGATACTGGCGAGGACTCTCCTCGCCAGACAAATGACTGGATCCGCAGCTATGCCGAACCAAGATACTACCGCAAAGGCGAAACACAAAACCTATGGTGTAACCCGGTCTGGAAATCGCAGGGAGATCACAAGGCCGAGCTTGGCTGGTGGGGTATGGTGCTCGCCGAGCGACTGGTGGAAAGCCAGAAGATGCCGGTCTTCATCATCAACGGCGCCGTCGGCGGAACACGGATCGATCAACACCAGCGAAATCCGCAAGACCATGAGGACCTCAATACGATTTACGGACGCCTCCTATGGCGTGTTAGACAAGCCAAAATGACGCATGGAATCCGATGGGTTTTATGGCACCAGGGTGAAAGTGACCAGGGATCGGATGGCCCAACCGGCGGCTACGGGTGGGAATCTTACCAGCAGTATTTCATCGATATGTCAGCCGCATGGAAAGAGGATTTCCCGAATATTCAACACTACTATTTATTTCAAATCTGGCCAAACTCCTGCAGCATGGGAAATGGCAACGGCGATATGCTGCGCGAGGTACAGCGGACTTTGCCTTGCCTTTACTCCAACATGGACATCATGGCGACGTTGGGTATCAGGCCGCCTGGCCCATGTCATTTCCCACTGATCGGCTGGTCGGAATTTGCCAGCTTGATTCAACCACTGATCGAGCGGGATTTCTACGACCGACCGGTTACATCTTCCATCACATCGCCAAACCTCAAAAAGGCATACTATACGAGTAGTGCCAAAGACGCCATTGCGCTGGAATTTGACCAGCCCGTAGTCTGGAACGATTCGCTGATCGGCGAGTTCTACCTGGATGGAGCCAGTGGGAAAGTCGCCTCGGCCGCCGTCTCCGAAAATGTGCTGACGCTCAGGTTAAACGAACCGTCAGAGGCAAACAAAATTACCTATCTCAAAGAAATGTCCTGGAACCAGGATAGGCTTCTTTATGGAGAAAACGGCATCGCCGCACTCACATTTTGCAATGTCCCGATTTCAAGATAACGGTGAACCGGACATCTGCCGGACAAATCGTCATTTGGCTGTTCCATGGCCTGCCCGATCGCGAACATCCAACGGTCGGAACCAAACAGCCACTGATCAAAATGTTGACGACGGAGTGAAACCGTAACCAAATCTGCCCCAGGTAGCTCTTACCATCTTATACAGATCCGGGCTGCCAGGCACGTATGTATTATACCACCAATCCTGCTCTTCACCCGCCTTAGCTATATCCAGAGTGCGTTCATCCTCCCACTCCCATCGCTCCGAATGCCCATCGCAGAATCCAAATGTGTTGCCTCTGCCATGACGGGCGCTGGGGAAATCCCACCAACTTTCCGAGTAAATATCAATCGTATAGCCGGCAAAAGTTAATCTGCCTTCATCAACAAGAACAATACGCTGGCTCGCGTTCTTTATTTGCACATATTTCATAAGCAGTAAATCCTTGTCTTCTTCTTTCAGGTAATCCTCTCCTCTTTTTTTATCGCCTAGAAATTCAGGTATGGAATAAGTACGAGGTTCGCCTTTTTTGCTCGTTGGGCAACGGTAAATCTCCGTCGTATTCAAATAGGGATATAAGCGACCACGCCTTATTGCTTCCTGTTGCCGTTCCCAATCGGCCGGATCATCATAATTAGGATAACCAGCCCAATCGACCCATGGATTCGGTATCTCACCCCAGTATCCGGTATTTGGTGAAACTAAACAGTCTTCATTGTCAAAACAGTACATCGTCCAGCCCAAACTCAGTTGCCTCAGATTTAGCAGACAAACAGCCGTTTTCGCCTGTAGCCGTGCCTTACCTAACGCCGGCATCAAAATCGACATTAACAACGCGATTATCGAAATCACCACCAGCAATTCTATTAGTGTAAAACCCTTTTTCGCCTTCATGACATTCTCCTTAAGCAGCCGTCTAGGCCCTTTGGCCATGATCTCCCGCTCTCCCTGGCTGGCACAACCACAAAAAAACAGCCATCCTTATCTATTATACCTGTTTCCCTGCTGCGTTCAAGCATATTTTTGGAGCCTCAGGCCCCGCCTACAATTGTCATCCCCGCGAACAACTGTCACCCCTGCGAACAGGCTGTGTCGCAATTACATAAAAACTTGCTTTATTCTGTCGCTCGATATGTTACAATGCAACAGGTAAAAGGCAACAACCAGACAGGAGGTCTTAGAATGGCATATCGATATGGAGATCGGGCGC
>Ga0209705_10000232_pt1 | contig 29054 bp, 25 predicted proteins | sample PPLLaktember2015_5_FD_187262 | JGI IMG/M metagenome (GOLD analysis project Ga0209705, IMG submission 187262) | Freshwater sediment microbial communities from Prairie Pothole Lake near Jamestown, North Dakota, USA - PPLs Lake P8 Core (1) Depth... | ecosystem: Environmental > Aquatic > Freshwater... | reverse complement strand
CGTCCGCCACCGTGGTAGGAGCGACAACCTTGAGGCCGGGTATGTGCGCAAAGGCGGAGTGCATCGTCTTGCTGTGTTGATACCCCTGACCCCAGCCGCGGCCGACCACTGCGCGAATCACCATCGGCACCTGCATGCGACCGGCGCTTCCATAGGAGAAGCTGGAGACCATGTTTGCCAGCTGATTCATTGCCAGCAGGAGGAAATCCACCCTGATGTGGATGTGGATCGGCCGCAGCCCGTTGATGGCGGCGCCCAATCCGAATCCGGTCATGCAATCCTCGGAGATCGGCGTGTCGACGCAGCGCGTCGGGCCGAAGCGTTCAAGTATGTGCTCCGTGCTGCCGAAGATTTTCTTGTGGTCCGGCACGCCGATCCCGTAAACGAACACACGATCGTCTCGCGCCATCTCCTGGACGGTGGCTTCGTTGAGTGCCTCGCAAAATGTGGTCGTTCTCACCCGAACAGCCCTTCGAAAAGCTCGCTCTTTTGCGAGTAGGGAGCCGCCTTGGCGGATTGGATGCTCCGCTCCACCTGCTGATCCACGCCCCGCTCGAACTCCGCCAGCTTGCCGGCTTCGATCCAAGCTTCTCGAAGCAGTTTCTCGCGCTGCAATGCGATCGGATCGACCTTGAGCCACTGCAGGTACTCGTCCTTCGAGCGATATCCGGCATCGAAATCCTCGTTGATCCCGACATGCTCAAGGTACCGGTACCACTTGAGCCGCAGAAACGCCGGGCGGCCGCTATTTCTCATCTCGTTGGCCGCCTGCGTCGCGACGCGATGAATTTCCTCGACGTCGGTGGAGTCGGATTCGAACACTGCGCAGTCGAACTGTGAAGCCACGCTTGCAGCTGATGCGTAACCTTGGCGCTGCCTGCGCGGCGTATGGACGGCGAGGTCATTGTCCTCGCAAACAAACGCCACGGGGAGACGCATGACGCATGCGCTGTTCAGGCTCTCCCAGAAAACCCCTGCGTCCATCGCGCCGTCGCCGAAGAACACGGCGGTGAGGCGCCCGGTACTGCGGGCCTTGTTCGCGAAGGCCGTGCCAACTGCCAGCGGAATGGTGCTCGCCACGACGGCGGCGCAGCACATCAGTCCCTGCACCGGAGAACTCATGTGCATCGAACCCGCCTTGCCACGCGCAGGCCCTGTGATCTTCCCGTACATCTCCGCGAAGAAGCCATCCGTATCCCCCGTCTTCGTCAGGTAGAGCGCGTGGCTTCTGTAACTGCCGTAGACCTGGCTGTCGCTGCCAAGGGCCTTGCACACGCCCGCAACAATGGCTTCCTCCCCCATTGACATGTGCATCGGGGTCTTCATGCCATCCTCGTGGTAATACTTGCGGATGCCCGCTTCGGCACTGCGAATGAGATACAGCGTGCGATAGAGGTCGACGTTGAGGTCGGCGCGCGTCGAGGGCGGGTTTGCTTTCACGGCAGGTGTCTGTGCTTTCGTTGTGGGTTCTGCAACCTTAGGGCCGCTGCAGCGTTCTCAGCGCGAGGAATCGAGCCGCGATGGCGAGCGGTACCGAGACGTAGATGCCTCCGTCAGCCAGCAAGTTGGCCAGGTGGCGAAGGTCTACTTCAAGAACTTCGTCAATCTCGTCGTCATGGTGCTGCCGCTCGAGGTACTCGCGGCGCGTGATATCGACGCGAAATACGTAGATCAAACGCGGCATCCGCGTGGACGAAGCACAGATCGGAGCCATGGGGCGGAAGCGACTTTCGTCGGCTACGTGGATCCCCGTCTCCTCGAGGAGCTCTCGCGCCGCTATCGCGGCTGGATCTTCATTCGACTTGCCGGTGCCGCCCGGGAACTCGAGCGGGCTGTCGCAAAGAACCGGTCTCTTCACGCGCACCATGACCAGCGAATCGCTGTCAATGACCGGCAGGACCGTCACCTGCGGATCCCGGTACTCGACCGTGAAATAACCGGCCCGATCGCGCACCGTGAACCATGGATTCTCGTGCAGGGTCTCCACCGGCAGAAGATCCGTGCACGCGGGTTCGCGCAAACGGGCATCCCACGGACCGGCAGGGGGAAAGGTCGGGGCGCCAAGCTCCTTCATGCTAGCGAGTAAGCGGAACGTGGCCGGCGTCAATGCGGTTGCGCCAGTACTCGAGGAGGTCCCGCATCGTCTGCTCGAAGGTGATTTGCGGTTGCCAGCCGGTATGTGCGTTGAACTTGCGCGTGTCCGGAACTTGCAGGTCGGCGTCGATCGGGCGCAGGCGTTCGTCCTCGACTTCCACGCTAATTTGCTTGCCGCTGGCCATCGACAGCAGATGATTCAACATGTCCCCCACCGTGCAGGAGAACGTTCCGCCGATGTTGTATGCCTCACCTGGCTTCGGGTTCACTGTCACGAGCATGTAATAGGCACGAACCGCATCGCGCACGTCCGACCAGGTACGCAGCGACTTCAGGTTACCGACCTTGACGACAGGCGGAATGAGGTCCCGTTCGATCATCGCAATCTGCTTGGAAAAGGAGGATTCGGCGAACACGTCCCCGCGCCGCGGTCCGGTGTGCGTGAACATCCGCGTCACCATGACCTTCTGTCCGTATGCCTCCGCATGGAACCTGCCGATGAGATCCGTCCCGACCTTCGAGATCGCATAGGGTGACGCCGGATGAAAGCCGCAATCCTCGGCAATCGGCAATTTGTCTCGGGGCACGCGCCCGAATATCTCCGAGGACGAACAAACATGCACGAACGGGTCGATGCCCTTGCAGCGCCTCAGCGCCTCCAGGAGGCGCTCCGTGCCCGTGATGTTCGTATCGAGCGTATCCAGTGGCGACGAAAAGCTCGTGCCGGGAAAACTCTGTGCGGCCAGGTGAAAGACATAGTCGGGCCGGCACTCTTCCACCGCCGACTGAAGCGAGACATAGTCGCGCAAGTCGCCGTACAGGAATCGGACCCGCTCCTTGCGATTGGCGAGCGGAACCAGGTGCTGCACGTTGTCGAGCGGGCTGCGCCATCGGCAGAGCCCGTATACGTCCCAGTTCGTACTAGCCAGCAGATGGTCGGCGAGATGAGATCCGACCATCCCGGTAATACCAGTGATAAGTGCCCTTGGCGTCACGCGGTGAACACTGCGCGCCGCTGTCCGCCGGACTGCCGCATCTCGTCGTAGATCCACCGATACGTCTTCTCCATCCCGTCGCGCAGCCGGATGGAGGGCTGCCAGCCCAGGTACTTATGGATCAGTGTGTTGTCGCTGTTCCGGCCACGCACGCCCTTGGGCGCATCGAGCTTGTACTTGCGTTTCATCTTCACGCCCGCGATGTCCTCGACGATGTCCACAAGTTGATTGATGGTCACCAGCTCGTTGCTGCCCAGGTTGATCGGTTCCAGGATGTCGCTCGCCAAGATGGCGTTCGAGCCGATCAGGCAGTCGTCGATGTACATGAAGCTGCGCGTCTGCTCGCCGTCGCCCCAGATCTCGATTTCCAGGTTCTTCGCCGCGACCGCGGCGATCACCTTGCGGCAGATCGCCGCCGGCGCCTTCTCGCGCCCGCCGTCGTAGGTGCCCAATGGCCCGTAGACGTTGTGGTAGCGCGCCACGCGCGTGGCGAGTTTGAAATCCTCGGTGAAGTGCCGGCACATGCGCTCGCTGAAGAGCTTCTCCCAGCCATAGCCGTCTTCCGGCATGGCGGGATAGGAATCGGCTTCCTTCAAAGCAACGACCGCGGCCGAAGTCTGCTTCTCGGCCGCGTAGACGCAGGCCGACGAGGAATAGAAAAAGCGCTTCACGCCGACTTCCTTCGCGGCCATCAGCATGTGCGTGTTGATCAGCACCGACAGCATGCACTCGGCCTTGTGCGTCTCGATAAAGCCCATGCCGCCCATGTCCGCGGCCAGGTTGTAGATGTAGGCGGCATCCTTCGCCGCGCGGCGCGCCGGGCCGATCTCGCGCAGGTCGAGCTTCAGGTTCTCGACGTCGGGGAACTCCTGGTACCACTCGCTGAAGGGCTTCAGGTCCACAGAGCGGATCTTGCGGTAGCCCTTGGCCCGCAGATCGGCCACCAGGTGGCCGCCGATGAAGCCGCCGCCGCCGGTCACGACGATCAGGTCGTCTTTACCGATCAAGCCTTGAATGTCTTTCACAGTTCGTTCCCTCTGAATCAGAACAGTGCGTAAATGAACAGGGCAGCTTTCGATCCCCCGAGTACGACGAGCACGCCGAGGATGGTGATGACCGCGAAGACCGGCAGCAGCCACCACATCTTGTACTGTCGCAGAAAGTACAAGTACTCGCTCCAGATGCCCGGCCGGGCGGCCCGCTTGGGCTCCGTGGATTCGTTCATCAGCTCTGTCTCCTAAAGCTCTCTTCGCTTGGTTGGGTCGCGTCCACCAGCATGCTCGGCTTGCGCTTGCAGGCCTTGAAGTCGCGGTTGAGCCGGTTGACGCCGAACGCGCGCAGTACCAAACCGACCCCACCAATACTCGCCATGTACATGACAAACACAATAACGGGGCTCACGATTCTGCCGATAGCCAAGGCGATGAGCGCGAAGATCAGGTAGACGTCGTGCCCGATCCGACCGTATGCGATCCAGCCGGCAAACGCAAAGCAGGCCAGAGCTCCGAGAATTCCCGGGAACACCCTTGCGTCAAAGATCCAGGCGATTGCCACAGCGATGGCGGTGAATCCGACGGCGACGAACAACAACTGCGTTCGCTCTTCTGCAGGGCTGCGGCGCAGCGATGGACTAAGCATGTGCCGTGGCCCCTTCGAGATCCGCTTTCGTGAGAGGTTGCGCGTCCAAATCGATCCCGGGTTTGGCGACGACGCAGGCACCAAGTACGAGGATATCGATGTCACTCATCATGAAGCAGTGGTACGCGTCGCGATGGTCACATACGATCGGCTCCCCTCTTAGGTTAAAGCTGGTATTCACGATCATCGGGCAGCCGGTCAATGCATCGAAAGCGTGGACCACATCATAGAAGAACCCGTTGCGTTCCGCCGTTACTGTCTGCAGGCGCACCGAATAGTCCACATGCGTGACAGCAGGCACCCCGGACCTGACCACGCGCAACTTATCCAGCCCGGAGACCGAACTGTTCGCCGCCTGATTCAGTTGCTTTCCATCGACCACCGGCATGACCATCAGCATGTAGGGGCTGGGAATATCTATGTCGAAGAACTCCTTGACCTTACTTTCCAGGATTGCAGGCGCAAAGGGGCGAAAGGATTCGCGGTACTTGATCTTCAGGTTGATGCGGCTCTGGTTGCGCACATTGCGTGCGTCGCCGAGGATGCTGCGGGCACCCAACGCCCTGGGGCCGAATTCCATCCGGCCACGGCACAGGCCAACGATGTGTCCTGCCGCAAGCCAGCGGGCGATGTCGCCGGGCAGCTTCTCCAGCGGCCATCGCCGGTACTCCGCGCCTAGCCCGCCCAGGTAGGAGATAACCTGTGCCTCCTCGATATCCGGGCCGAGGTAGGCGCCTTGCATTGCGTCCTGCAGCGGGCGCCGACGAGGGTTGTCCAGTACTTGGTGCCAGACCTGCAATGCCGCGCCGATCGCCCCCCCCGCATCGCCCGATGCCGGCTGCACATAGATGTTCTCGAACTTGCCCTCGCGGTAGATCGCGCCGTTGGCGACGCAATTGAGCGCGACCCCACCCGCCAGGCAAAGATTGCGTGATCCGGTGAGCTGCTTGGCGGTACGCGACAGGCGCAGCATGGCCTCTGTCGTGACCGCCTGCACGGAGGCGGCGAAGTCCATGTGAAACTGCGACATCCTTCCTTCCGGGCTGCGCGCGGGCTCGCCGAACAGTTCGGCAAGCCTGCCGTTAATCATGGACAGGCCATGGACAAAGCCGAAGTACTCGAGGTTGAGGGCGAGAGAACCATCTTCCTTGAGGTCAAGCACGTTGTCGAGCAGCTTGGACACGTGCCGCGGTTCGCCGTACGGCGCCAGGCCCATCACCTTGTACTCGTCCATGTTGACCTTGAAACCCAGGTACTGCGTCATTGCGCTGTAAAAAAGGCCGAGCGAATGTGGAAAGTGCGCTTCCTTGAGGATCCTCACGCGATTGCCGTCGCCAGCGCCGATGGATGTACAAGCCCATTCGCCGACGCCATCCGCTATCAGGATCGCAGTCTCTTCGAACGGGCTGCAGAAGAACGCGGAGGCCGCGTGGGATTCGTGGTGCCGGCAGAAAAAGAGCTCGCCGTTCAAGCCTTTCAGGTGCGCATCGATGACATCGGGGATCTTCAGCTTCTCGTTGATCCACAGCGGCATGCTCGTGCTGAATGAGCGGTAGCTGCGCAGGGGAAACTCAAGGTAGGACTGCAGCAGCCGGCTGAACGTGGTGACGGGCTTGTCGTAGAAGGCAACCGCATCGAGATCTGCTGCGGATATGCCCGCTGTCTGCAGGCAGAACTCGATCGACTTCTGCGGGAAATGGGCGTCGCCCTTCATTCGCGTGAAGCGCTCTTCCTCGGCCGCAGCGACGATCTCGCCATCCCTCAGGATGCAGGCCGCGCTGTCGTGGTAAAAGGCGGAGATGCCGAGTATGTGACTTGGCATTATTGCGACCGGTATTTTGCGATCAGTTCCCGCAATCGCGGGCTCGGCGCGCCGCTGACGAGCCCCTGGCTGCGCAGCGCGTCGTACATGACCTCCGCGAGCAGCTCGTAGCCTTCGGAGGTGAAGTGTGCAAAGTCCCACTGCAGCGCCGCGCGGTCCAGATTGGAAAAAACGGCCTCCGCATCGATCAACGCAAGCTGGCGCTTTCTCGCATATGCGCGGATTACTTCATTGAATCGCTGGTGGGATTCGGCTGCCTCGCGCGGCGAGAGAACATGATTCTTCATCCATTGCGTGGCGCCTTGCCGCGACGCATACTCCGCCGGCGTTCCCGCGGGCCAGCGCGCAACCAAAGTGCTGACAGCGAGCTTTGACTCAGGATTGGCCTGGCGAAATGCGCGCACCAAGCGGTCCATGCTTCGCAGGAAGTACTGATAGGTATCCTCAGGAGAAGCCGCGTACGGCTTGCCCGGCCCAGCGGGGATTTCGTAGGCCTGCCTCTTCGCCTCCAGCCTGCGCGCTCGCAAGCGCTCGGCGATCGCAGACGCGATCCATACCAGCTTCAGCGGAGAGCTTTCTATCAGGTACGCTGTGCCGCCATAGGATACGTAGAAAGCGGACCTGGCGTACGTCGGGGAATAGGGGTCGTAGGCTTGGAAGTCGTTCCAGCCGACATACAGGACGATAACATCGGGCTGAAACGCTGCCACCTTCCTTTCCGCCCAGAGGGCCACTTGATCGCTGTACCAGCCTGAGACGCCACCGTTGATCATCTCGATACCGGCTGGCGAGCTGCCGCCGGCTTCGAGGAGGCGCCTCAGATACAAGGGGTAGTTCGCATTCTGGATGTCGTGGCCCTGTGTGGTGGATTCCCCCATTGCTGCTACCCGGAGCTTCCCACGCGCTCTCTGCGCAGGTATTACCTCTTCCTGCGCAAAACCCTGCTTGCTTATCGTCATGGCGCGGCCGCCGTCGAAGCCCGGCTTCAGCACATAGCCAATCACCGGGTCCGGCTCCTTCATGAAATTGATGGCATCGTTCTGCAAGACCAGTTTGCCACCCTGCATAGTCTTGCGAAGCGAGCGCTCCTCCAGCCGCCACCAGACGACCCTCGCAAGTCCTTCGACAATCAGGAGAAGGACCAGCAGCGTCACGGCCGCGAACGACGCCTTGCGGCCTGGCGTCATTTCCGGCGGCCTATCATCACGAAAAGCCCGCCCTCCGTGTCGGTGAAGGTCTGTCGAAGCTGACTGAGCAACCGGTCCAGCGTCGAGCCGCGGGGTTCGGGCTCGAACAGGGATTGCCGAGACCCAGAGGGCGTCTGGACTTCAAACAACGTGCTGGGAACCGCCCGCAGGAACTCGATGCCGTTGTGGTCGAACCAGCCGAGTACCTCGTCCATCGTGTGCATCGATTCATGAGGGTTCTTGTACTGGTCCATGTACCAGGCGCGCCTCTTGTCTTCCGCCAACCGAGTACCCGCGAGATAGGGGTCGAGCTTCTCCACTCCCCGGCCGAACACCTTGGCGAGCAGGCGGCGGATGCGCGTCTGCAGTCTCCCGTACCGGTTGTAGAGACCGATGATCAGGATGCCCCCGGGCTTCACCAGCCCCGTGAGCCCCTGGAAGCCAAGGTAGGGATCGGAAGTGTGGTGCAGTACACCCGTGCAGATCACCACGTCGAACGCGGCCAGTTGCAATGGCAGGCGGAACAGGTTCATCTGCGCAAAATGGACGTTGCGCAATCCACTGTGCTCCTTGAACTGCTGCGCCAACTGGAGCGAGTTCCAGGTCATGTCCACCGACAAGACCATCCGGCTGGCGATGGATAGGAAACTGCCCAGCTGCCCGGTCCCGCAACCCACTTCCAGCACGCGCGCATGTGGCGGAATCGCTCGATTGAGGAGCTCAGGAAAGCCGCGTGCCAGACTTTTCTCGACGAGGGAACCTATGCTCTCCATCTCGTCGTAGTTCGGAAACGGATGCGCGCTGTAGAAATCCTGCATCGTCACGGTGACGTCACTACTTCCGGCGTCGTGACTGAGGAACGCTCGCATGATCCCCTGCTCAACTGGAAAGCGAACGCGCGAATCACCGTTGCTGAGGAAACTGTCGCCGGCAAACGCGAAGTCAGCCCCGGTTGCCGGGCACTTCAACACCCGGGAGATGTCTTCGCCGCATGCCTTCACGGGCGAGCGACTCCGGCGCCGGACAGGTTCTGGGAGCAGTTCAAGCCCCGAGCTCCTTCCTGCCGAGATAGTGGATATCTGCGACCGCCGCGAACTTCTCGCGCGGCAGGAGGCGCCAGCAGTCGAGCACCTGCAGCCGTGCGCCGGAGCGCGCGAACGCGGCAGGGGGAATGTCCCTGAACTGGGGCCAGGGCGTCGTGATGACGAGCACGTCCACCGCCCTGATGCACTCCTCGGCCGAGACCATGGGGACCACCTTGTCCTGCAGGACCGCCATCGCCCCGGGCAGCGCCATCGGGTCGTGCACGAAGACTTCCTTGCCTTCCTCCGACAGGCGGGCGGCAAGGGCCACGCCCTGGCTTTCCTCGATCACACTGGTAGCGGTCTTGTAGGAAAGTCCCAATACGCCCACGCGGCTGCGGCTGTCCAGCAGCCGCAGGGCGGTCAGCGCCAGGCGGTCGATCTGGTGGCGGTTCAGCCGATCGGTCGCTTCGGCGATGTCCGCGCGCGCCCCCAGGCTGCGCGCGAGATGGCCGAAGGCCACGTTGTCGCGCGGAAAGCACGGGCCGCCGTAGCCCAGGCCGCCTTTCAGGTACTTGCCGCCGATGCGCGTGTCCATGCCAAGCGCCGTCGTCACCACGTCCACGTCGGCGCCGTCCAGCCGTTCGCACATGTCCGCGAGCATGTTCGCGTAGGAGATTTTGGTCGTGACGTAGGTGTTGACCGAAATCTTCGTCAGCTCCGCGTTCACCAGGTTCATGCGCATCACCGGGGGATTCTTCTCGCACGTCGACTTGTAGATGCCCTCCAGCACGTCGCCGGCACGCTTGTCCGACTCTCCGATCAGCAGCATGTCCGGGAACAGCATGTCGCGCACCACGCTGCCCAACGCGATGAACTCCGGGTTGTAGCAAAGCCCCACGTCCTTGCCGACGGTGCGGCCGGAGGCCTCCTCCAGCGCGCGGCGGATCTCGCCGCCGGTCGAGCCCGGCATGACCGTGCTCGTGACGTTCACCACGTGGTAGCCGGACTTCTTGCGCAGCGCCTTGCCGATCGCCGTCACCGCGGAGAGCACGTAATTGTTGGAGAACCCGCCCTGGGTGTCGCTGGGCGTGGGCACGATGATGAAGCTCAACTCGCTGGCGAGGACCGCTGCCTCGTAGTCGGTCGTGGCGGAGAGCCGGTCCTTCGAAGCGTCGATGAGCGCCTGCAGCCCAGGCTCCTCGACGGGCGCCTTGCCCGCGGCGAGCGCGCGCACGAAATCCGGGTTGACGTCGACGCCGACCACCTGGTGGCCCTTGCTGGCCAGCACGGCCGCGAGCGGCGCGCCGAGCTTGCCGAGTCCGATGACGGATACCTGCATGATTTCCCGCAACAAATTCGAGGCTGGATTGTACTGGTGAATCAGCCCTGCTTGGCGACGTGGGCGGTATACTCGGCGAGCACGGGCTCGACATCGCCGAGCGCGCGGATCTCGCCCTTCTCCAACCAAAGCACTTTATTGCACAGACGCCGGATCAGGTCCTGGCTGTGGGACGCAAACACCAGAATGCCCGCCTTCGAAATGAGATTGTTGAGCCGCCGCTCGGCCTTCTCGAGGAATTCGGCGTCGCCTACGCTGAAGAACTCGTCGAGCAGCAGGATCTCCGGCGTAACGCTGGTGGAAATAGTGAACGCGAGCCGCAGCACCATGCCGCTCGAGTAAGTGCGCACCGGTACCGCGAGGTAATTGCCGAGACCCGTGAACTCCGCGATGTGTTCCGTGAGCGCCTTGAGCTCGTGCCGCTTCAGCCCCAGCACCGCCCCGCGCAACAGGACGTTCTCGTAGCCCGTCGATTCCATGTCGATGCCCAAATTGATGTCGAGGAGGGGAATCACGCTCCCCTCGACGTTGATCCAGCCGGCGGTAGGCTCGTACACACCCGCCAGCACGCGCAGCAGCGAAGTCTTGCCGGCGCCGTTCGGCCCAATCAGCCCGAGCCGGTCGCCGTCCTTCAGCACCAGCGAAAGGCCATTGATGACATGGACTGTCGCCACACCGTGATCCCGGACGATGCGCCCGCCGGTGCCCGCGCTCAGGATGCGCTTCTTCAGTGAGCGCGCGCTGGTGTCGTAGATCGGGATATCGACGTGCATGTCGCGCAGCTGGATCGAGGCCATGATCAGACCCAGTAGGCGATGCGCCGGCGGTAGCGCCAGAACACGATCACGGTCACCAGCCAGCCGCCCACGGTGATGCCGAGCACCGCCGCCCAGGTGACCGCGGTGGGAACTGTATCGAGCATCGGCGCGCGCAATAGCTCGATGTAGTGGTAGAACGGATTGAAGTTGATGATGCGCTGCCGCCCGGCGAGCAGCGACGGATGCCAGATGATCGGCGTTATGAAGAAGACGAGCTGGATCAGGCTCGCGACCATCGGCGGCATGTCCCGGTACCGCGTGCAGATCAGTCCCAGCAGCAGGCACAGCCACACGCCATTCAGCGCAAACAGCGCCAGCCCGATGACAAGGCACAGCAGCGGGATCAGGCCGGGCAGCTTGGCGAAGATCAGGACCACGACCACGACGATGACGATGTTGTGAAGGAACACGAGCATGTTCCGCCACACAACCCGGAACGCGTGCACGGTGAAAGGCAGGCGGATCTGCTTGATCATCGGCTCGACGCCGATGAAAGTCTGGCAGCCCTCGATGACGAGGCTGGAAATCAACGACCAGGTGACGATGCCTGCAGCGAGGAACGGAAAATACTGCTTGAGATCCATCTTGAACAGCGTTGCGTACACGAACCCGAGCGCGACCAGCATGATGGCCGTGCTGATCGTCAGCCAAAACGGACCAAGCAGCGAGCGGCGGAACTTCTGCCGGATGTCGTGCCAGCCCAGCAGCAGCCACAGGTCGTGGCGCGCGAAACCCTGCCGGACGTCAACCAGCGCCAGCTTGAGCTGCGCTTCGGTATGGAAGCTCATGGAAGGCGCGGATTCTACTCGATGGGCGCCGCGCGCCGCAGGCCGACGAGCGCGAGCCGCCGGGCGAACTTGGCGAGCGACCAGGCGTTGAGCGCGAATGTCGTGCCAAGCCCGATGCAGCCCTCGCGCCGCAGGATCCAGTAGTTGGCGAGCTCGGACCTTTCCATGATCCAGAGCTGCCCGCTCAGGCCGCTCTCGCCGAACGGCCGCTTGTACGTGTATGCGAGCTTGGGGGAAAGCCGCACCAGGGTATGCCCGGCGCACACGATTTGCAGCCAGAGCAGGTGGTCGTCGACGTGCCGCCGGCCGGGGAGGAAGCGCTGCGGCAGCTCGCGCTTGAGCATCATCATCGAGGGGGCGAAGAAATTGTTGGAGAGGAGCAGCGAGCCCTTCGAAATGCGCTCCGAGGCGACCTCGCCCACCGGCCGGTCGGGTACTTCGGAAGCAGCGAGAATGTCATGGCGATGCGCGCAGAGCGCCACCTCCGGATGTTCCTTCAGGTAGCCGTACTGCAGCTCGATCTTGCGCGCATGCCAGGCGTCGTCCGCGTCGAGGAACGCGAGGTAGGGCTGGGTTGCGGCAGCCCAGCCCGCGTTGCGCGCGTCGGCCGCGCCGCCGTTCACGGGCAGCGCGATGATCCTGATCCAATTGCCGTACTGAGCAGCCAGAGCGTGCAGCGTATCCGGCGTCCCATCGCCGCTGCCGTCGTCCACCAGGATCAACTCGGCCGGACGCAGCGTCTGCGCGGCGACCGAAGCCACCGCCCGCCCGATGGTGGCGGCGCAGCGGTAGCAGGGAATCACCGCGCTGACCGGTGCGGCGTCCATCGCGCTAGCGGTACCAGCGCGTCAGGTAGCGCGCCGCGCTCGCCGCATGGATGCCCATGAGGCGAAGGTCGCGCCGGCTTGCGCGGCGCGCGTCGTGGATGACCGACGCTTCCGGCTGGAACACGCAGCGGTAGCCGCGCGTCAGCAGGCGCCGGCAGATGTCCACGTCCTCGTAATAAAGGAAGAAACGCTCGTCGAATCCCCCCACCTCGCGGTACGCGTCGCTGCGGAACAGCATGAACATGCCCGCGACCCAGTCCACCTCGAGCGGGCCCCGGTCCACGGGGTAGTCCGGCCCCGCGGCGCCGGAAAAGAGCTTCCCCATCAGGCGGGCCGCAGTGGGAAAGCGCCGCGCGCTGTCGTCCGTGCGCCCGTCGGGATCGCAGACCCGCGGGCCGGCCACCGCGCCGCGCACGGACTGTAGCGCCTGCACGAGGGCGGGGAACGGATCCATGTTCAGCCGGATGTCCGGATTCACCACGCAGAAGTACGGCGCATCGCAGCGCCGAAAGGCGGCGTTATGGTTCGCGCCGAAGCCCCGCGGCCGCTCGTTGACGATGACCTCGGCGCCGTGCCGCGCCGCCAGCCGGTCCGGATCCGGAACGTTCTGCGTGACGACGATCGACAGGCCCGCCGGGTGGAATTGCGCGAGGTCGACCAGCAGCTGGTTGACGAGCCAGTTCTGCGCGTGGCTGACCACCGACAGCGCGATGGCGTCCGCGCTCATGGACTCACTTGCGGTCGTAGCGGTCCTCGAACCGCTCGATGTCATCCTCGCCCAGATAGTCCCCCGACTGCACCTCGATCAACTGCAGCGGCTGCTCGCCCGGGTTCTCCAGCCGGTGCTTCGCCCCGAGCGGGATGTAGACCGACTGGTTCGCCGAGAGCGCGAGCACTTCGTCGTCGCGCGTCACGCGCGCGCTGCCCGACACCACCACCCAGTGCTCGGCGCGGCGGCGGTGGCGCTGCAGCGAGAGCGCCTGGCCCGGATTCACCACGATGCGCTTCACCTGGTAGCCCGCGCCCGCATCTACGCTCTCGTAGTACCCCCACGGGCGATAGACCCGGTCGTGGCTGAGGTGCTCGGTGCGTTTCGCCGCGGCGAGGCGCGCGACGATCTGCTTGACGTGCTGCGCGTGCTCCTTCGAGGCGACGAGCACGGCGTCGCTGGTCTCGACGATCACGGCGCCAGAAATCCCCAGCGCCACCACCATGCGGCTCTCGGCGCGCACGTAGCAGCTGTCGGCGTCGAGCAGCTGCACGTCGCCCGTCGCCACATTGCCGCGGGCGTCCTTCGCGCCGACCTCCCAGAGCGTGTCCCAGGAGCCGAGGTCGCTCCAGTCGAACTGCGCCGGCACCACCGCCGCGCGGGCGGTGCGCTCCATCACCGCGTAGTCGATCGAATCCTGCGGGCAGGCGAGGAAGGCTTCGCGCGCGGGGCGCAGGAAGTCGCGGTCGCTCTCCCGGCCGCGCCAGGCATCGCGCGCCGCCGCCGCGATGTCGGGACGGAAGGACTCGAGCTCCGCGAGGTAGTCGGCGGCGCCGAACACGAACATGCCGCTGTTCCAGTACGCGTCGCCGCCCGCGATCAGCTGCGCGGCGCGCGCCGCGTCGGGCTTCTCGACGAAGCGCGCGGCGCGAAAGCCGGCGCCGGCCGGCGCGCCGCGCACGATGTAGCCGTACCCCGTGGCGGGTCCGAGGGGCGGGATGCCGAAGGCGACGAGCTGGCCCTCGCGCGCGAGGTCGATCGCCGCCGCCATGGAGCGCGCGAATGCCGCGAGGTCCGTCACGCGATGGTCCGCCGGGTAGACGGCGATGATCGCGCGCGGGTCGCGCTCGAGGGCGTCAAGGGCGGCGAGGGCGGCGGCGGGCGCGGTGCCGCGCCCCGCCGGCTCGAGCAGCAGCGCGCGCTCGCCGGGGCCCAGGGCCCGCAGCTGCTCGGCTGCGAGGAACCGGTGCTCCTCGTTGACGATCACCAGCGCGGGCTGCGCGCCGGCGACGTCCCGCGCGCGCAGCACGGCGTCCTGCAACATGCTGCGCTCGGACACCATCGGCAGGAACTGCTTGGGCAGCAGCTGGCGCGACATCGGCCAAAGCCGCGTGCCGTAGCCGCCCGCGAGGATCACGGGATGGACGGAGAGGGTCATGTGCTATGCGGATCCGGCTGCGGCGAAGGGGCATCGATTATAGCGGGGGGCCGCGGAGGCGATTAGTATCAGCGCCCATGCGCGTCCACGTCACCGGCGAGCGCGGCTTCATCGGCAGCCACCTGTGCCCCGCGCTCGCGGCCGCGGGCCATGACGTGCGGCCCGCGCTCGAGGGTTGCGACGCCGTGGTGCACTTGGCGAACATCGCGCACACGTCCGCGCCGCCCGCCGAGCTGCATCGCGTGAATGTCGAAGGCACGATCAAGCAGGCGCAGGCCGCGCTCGCCGCGGGCGCGCGGCGCTTCGTCTATCTCAGCTCCATCAAGGCCGCGCAGCCGGACGACGCCTACGGCCGTGCGAAATCCATCGCCGAGCAGGCCCTGCTGCAGCTGGCGGGCCTGGAGCCGGCGATCCTGCGCCCGCCGCTGGTCTACGGCCCGCGCGTGAAGGCTAACTTCCTCGCGCTGATGCGCGCCGTCGAGCGCGGCTGGCCGCTGCCGGTGGCGAGCATCCGCAATCGCCGCAGCCTGGTCTATGTCGGCAACCTGGTCGATGCGATCCTGCGCTGCCTCGAAGCGAGCAGGGTCGGCAGGATCTACGCCGTGAGCGACGGCGCGCCGGTGTCGACGCCCGAGCTGTGCCGCGCGCTCGGCCGCGCGCTGGGCAGGCCCGCGCGCCTGTTCCCGTTTCCGCCCGTGTTGCTGCGCCTCGCGCCCGGCTTCGCCCGCCTGACCGAATCGCTGGAAGTCGACGACCGCGCGATCCGCGACGAGCTTGGCTGGCGTGCGCCGTTCAGCTTCGAGCAGGGGCTGCAGGCCACCGCGCAGTGGTACCGCGCGCAGGGCGGCTAGAATGCGCGCCATGCCCGGGCTGGCGCCGCTCGTCGCGTTTTTCGTCGCGCTCGTCGCCGCGCGGCTGCTGCTCACGCCCGTGGGCCGGCGCATCGCGCTCGATACGCCGAACGAGCGCTCGCTGCACGAGCGGCCGGTGCCGCGCACGGGCGGCATCGCCATCGCGCTGGGCGTCGCCGCGGCCTGCTTGCTCTCCTGGCCGGGCCTGCCGACGATCCTGATCGCCGCCGCCGCGCTCGCCGCGGTGTCCTGCGTCGACGACATCGTGGGATTGCCCACGCTGACGCGCCTCGCGCTGCATCTCGCCGCCGCCGCGGCGGTGCTGGCCCTCGACCTGGAAGTCGATGCGCCGCTCGCCTTCGTCGTGCTTGCGCTTGCCCTCGCCTGGACGGCGAACCTGTACAACTTCATGGACGGCGCCGATGGCCTGGCGGGCGGCATGGCGGTGTTCGGCTTTGGCGCCTATGCGATCGCCGCCCACCTTGTCGGCGCAGCGACGCTTGCAACGCTGTGCGCGTCCATTGCCGCGGCGTGCGCGGCGTTCCTCTTCTTCAACTGGCATCCGGCGCGCCTGTTCATGGGCGACGTGGGATCGGTGCCGCTCGGTTTTCTCGCCGGTGCGCTTGGGCTGCAGGGCTGGCGCATCGATGCCTGGCCGCTGTGGTTTCCGCTCCTCGTGTTCGCGCCCTTCATGTGCGATGCGACGCTGACGTTGCTCAAGCGTCTCGCGCGCCGCGAGCGCGTCTGGCAGGCGCATCGCGATCACTACTACCAGCGGCTGGTGCGCATGGGTTTGGGCCACCGCGGCATGGCGACCATCGAGTACGCGGCGATGGCCGGCTGCGCCCTGCTGGGCCTGCTGGCATATCGGCAGCCCGCTGCGATTCAGGGAATCACACTTGCCATTGCTGTCGTGGCGCTTGCGGGTGTCGCGGTGTGGGTCGACATCCGTTGGGCACGTCGAGCATGAAGGCGGACAGCAAGTTCATCGTGCGGGCCTCGCTCGCCTTCGCGCACGATCTCGTCGCCGTGGCGCTGGCCTGGCTCGCCGCGTTCTGGCTGCGCTTCAACCTGGAGATGCCGCCCCAGTTCTACGCACAGGCCGCGCTCGATGCGCTGCCGGCGGTGCTCGCGGTGCATGCGGTCGTGTTCTGGCTGATGGGCCTGTACCGCGGGCTGTGGCGCTATGCGAGCCTGCCGGACCTGCAGCGCATTCTGGTGGCGGTGGGAGTGGCTGCGCTCGCCACGCCGGCGTGGTTCACGCTCATTGCGTTCACTGCCGTCGTTCCGCGCTCGGTCTACATGATCAGCCCGGTGCTCCTCGTGGGCGCCATGTGCGGCAGCCGCTTGCTGTATCGCGCGTGGAAAGAACGCACGCTCCTCGGCATGGTGCGCCACCCGCAGGCCGTGCCGGTGCTGGTGCTGGGCGCCGGAAGCGCCGCCTCGAGCCTGCTGCGCGATCTCGCCAACAGCAACCAGTGGCGCGCGGTGGGGTTGCTCGACGACGATACCGGCAAGCACGGTAGCGCGATCCAGGGGGTGAAGATCCTCGGCGCCCCCTGGGCGGTGGGCGCCGTGGCGCAGGGGCTCGGGGTCACGCAAGCCATCATCGCCATGCCGGGCGCTACGCACGGCGAGCGCAAGCGCGCGGTCGACCTGTGCTCGGCCGCCGGTCTTGCCGTGATGACCGTGCCGTCGTACGCCGACCTCGTCTCGGGCAAGGTGAGCGTCTCGGCGCTGCGCAACGTCGAGCTCGACGACCTGCTCGGGCGCGATCCGGTGCAGCTGGACGACGCGGGCTTGCGCGGGTTGATCGAGGGTCGGTGCGTGCTCGTCACGGGCGCGGGCGGCTCGATCGGCGCGGAGCTCTGCCGCCAGCTTGCGCGCTACGCGCCCTCCAGCCTGGTGCTCTACGAGATCTCCGAATACGCGTTGTACGCGATCGAGCAGGAGTTCCGCGACCGCTTTCCCGCAGTGGCCGTTGCCGCGGTGATCGGCGACGCGAAATCCGGGCCGCGGGTACGCGAGGTGTTCGAGCGCTACCGGCCGCAGCTCGTGTTCCATGCCGCTGCCTACAAGCATGTGCCCCTGATGGAGACCGTCAACGCCTTCCAGGCGGTCGAGAACAACGTGCTCTCGACGGTGGTGACGGCGCGCGCGGCGCAGGCCGCGGGCGTGTCGAAGTTCGTGCTGATCTCGACCGACAAGGCGGTGAATCCCACCAACGTGATGGGCGCGTCCAAGCGCCTCGCCGAGCTCGCCTGCCAATCGCTCGCGAGCACCGGCGGTACGCAGTTCGTGACGGTGCGCTTCGGCAACGTGCTCGGCTCCACGGGCAGCGTGATCCCGCGGTTTCGCGAGCAGATCGCGCTCGGCGGGCCGGTGACGGTGACGCACCCCGAGATCCAGCGCTATTTCATGTCGATCCCCGAGGCAGCGCAGCTGGTGCTGCAGGCGGCATCGATGGGCAAGGGCGGCGAGATTCTGGTGCTCGACATGGGCGAGCCGGTGAAGATCGCCGACCTGGCGCGGCAGCTGATCCGCCTGTCCGGCTTCGCCGAGGCCGACATCCGCATCGAGTACACGGGCCTGCGGCCCGGGGAAAAGCTCTACGAGGAGCTGCTCGCGGATGCGGAAACGACGCTGCCGACGCCGCATCCGAAACTGCGCGTCGCACGGGCGCACGCCGGCACGGGCGCCGCGCCGCTCGAGGAAGTGCTGCAGTGGATCGCCGAGGCGCGCGACCCCGGGCCGGAGGCGGTGCGCGAGCGCCTGCGCGCCTGGGTGCCCGAGTACTCGCCTACGCCCGAGCGAATTGCGTAGGGTGGGCCCATGGCCCACCCTACCTCCGGTAAGACTTGAACCACTCGGCGAAGCGCGCGAGCCCCGCTTCGAGCGGCGTGTGCGGCGCGAAGCCCGTGAGCACTTGCAGCGCGCGTGTGTCGGCGTAGGTCGCCGGCACGTCGCCGGGTTGCATCGGCTTCATCTCCTTCACCGCCTTGCGCCCCAGCGCCTTCTCGAGCAGCGCGATGTAATCCAGCAGCGCCACCGGCTGGTGGTTGCCGATGTTGAGCACCCGGTAGGGCGGCGTTTCCTCGGGCGGGCGGTCGAGCACGCGCAGCGTGGCTTCCACGGCATCGTCGATGTACGTGAAATCGCGCTGCATGTCGCCGTGGTTGAATACCTGGATCGGCTTGCCGTCCAGGATCGCGCTCGCGAACAACATCGGCGACATGTCCGGCCGGCCCCAGGGCCCGTATACGGTGAAGTACCGCAGGCCGGTCGTGCGCAGGCCGAACAGGTGACTGTAGACGTGGGCCGTGAGTTCGTTGGACTTCTTCGTCGCCGCGTACAGGCTGATGGGGTGGTCGACATTGTCGCCCTCCGACCAGGGCAGCTTCGGGTTAACGCCGTATACGCTGGAACTCGACGCGTAGACGAGGTGCCCGGGCGGACGCCGGCGGCAGGCTTCCAGGACGTTGGCGAAAGCAACGAGATTCGACTGGATGTAGGAGCCGGGGTTCTCCAGCGAATAGCGCACGCCCGGCTGCGCCGCGAGGTGCAGCACGGCCTCGGGCCGCACGGCATCGAACAGGCGCGCGCACGCGCTCGCGTCGGCGAGATCGGCGCGCTCGAGCCGGAAACCGCGCTGGCCCTCGAGCTGTCGCAGCCGGTCCTCTTTCAGCGCGACCGAATAGTAGGGCGTGACATTGTCGGCGCCCACGACCTCGTCGCCGCGCGCGAGCAGGCGCGCCGCGCAGTGCATGCCGATGAAGCCGGCGCAGCCGGTGAGCAGAACACGCATGGTCTTATCATAGGGCACCTTGCGCGCGCTCTACACCCTGTTGCTGTACGCGGCCCTGCCCTGGATGCTGGCGCGGCTGTGGTGGCGCGGCCGGCGCGAGCCGGGCTATCGCGAGGACGTCGCGGAGCGCTTCGGCCACAGCGCGCTCGAACCCAGGCCGAAGCTCCTCTGGGTGCACGCGGTGTCGGTGGGCGAGGCGCGCGCGGCAGCGCCGCTGGTGCGCGCGCTGCAGCGCGAGTATCCCGACCACGACGTGCTCGTCACCTGCCTTACCGCGACCGGACGCGAGACCGTGAGGCAAGTGTTCGGCGAATCGGTGCTGATCGCGTACCTGCCGTTCGACTTCCCGCGCTCGGTGCAGCGCTTCCTGGAGCACTTCCGGCCGCGCCTCGGCGTGCTGGTGGAAACCGAGATCTGGCCTAACCTGATGCTGGCCTGCCGGCGGAACGGCGTACCCGTGCTGCTCGCCAACGCGCGCATGTCGCAGCGCTCGGCGCGCGGCTACCAGCGCTTCGGATTGCTCACGCGGCCGGCATTCGCGTCGCTCGCGGCGACCTGCGCGCAGGGCCCGGCCGACGCGCGGCGCCTCGCGCGGCTCGGCGCGCAGGATGCCGCCGTGGTGGGCAATCTCAAGTTCGACATCGAGCCCGACCCGGCGAAGGTGGAGCAGGGCCGCGCCTTCCGCGCGGCGCTGCGCCAGCGCAAGGTCCTGCTGCTCGCGAGCACGCGCGAGGGCGAGGAGGAACGCCTGCTCGAGCAGTGCACCGGCACGGACGAGGGCACGCTGATCGTGCTGGTGCCCCGGCACCAGCAACGCTTCGATGCGGTGGCCGCGCTCGCCGCGCGCATGGGCTTCAGCGTGGCGCGCAGGAGCCTGGGCGAGGCGCCGCACGAGGGCCGCAGCCTGTACCTGGGCGACACCATGGGGGAGATGGCGTTCTACTATGCCGTGTGCGACGTCGCCGTGATTGGCGGCAGCTTCGCGCCGCTGGGCGGGCAGAACCTGATCGAAGGCTGCGCGGCGGGCGTGCCGGTGATCACGGGCCCGCACATGTTCAATTTCGCCGACGCTACGCGCCTTGCGGTGCGAGCGCAGGCGGCGTTGCAGGTGCCCGACGCGGCCGCAGCGCTCGACGCGGCCCGCGCCCTGCTCGCGGATGCGGAACGCTGCGCGCGCATGGGCGTCGCGGGCAAGCGCCTGTGCGCCCGCCACCGCGGCGCGGCGGAGCGCCACCTCGCGGTGTGCCGCAGGCTCCTTACGGCGCGAGCGCCTGGCTGACGTACTCCAGGTCCTCCTCCCGCAGCGCGCCCGCGGCGGCCTTCAGGCGAAACAGGTTGGTGATGGTGTTGTAGCGGGCCAAGGCCAGGTCGCGGCGCGTGGAAAACACCTGCTGCTGCGCGTTGAGTACGTCGATGTTGATGCGCACGCCCACTTCGTAGCCCAGGCGGTTGGACTGCAGCGCGCTCTCCGAGGACACCAGCGCCTGCTCGAGCGCGCTGATCTGCGCGATGCCGTTGATCACCGCCAGGTAGGCCTGGCGCGTAGCGAGCGCCGCGCTGCGCCGCGCGTTCTCCAGATCCTGGCGCGAGCGCGCCAGGTTGTAAGCGGCTTCGCGCTCGCGCGAAGAGATGGCGCCCCCCTGGTACAGCGGCAACGCGAACTGCAGGCTGACGGAGTTGGTGGTGACGTTGCTGCCCGCGCTCGAGAGTTGCGATGCCGACTGCGACGTATAGTTGTGGCTCGCCACCAGGTCGAGCGTTGGGTGGTGGCCGGCGCTCGCGCGCTGCGCCTCGAGCCGCGCGATCTCGGTGCCCGCTTCCTGCACCAGCACCGCGTAGCTCTGCTTTTCCGCCAGATCGACCCAGCTTTGCATGTCGTTCGGCTCGGGCGGCGCGAGCTTGACCTCCGCGCGCAGGGCCTTCAGGTCGGCGTACTCCTTGCCGGTCAGAAGTTGCAGCGCGCGGCCGCGCGCCTCGACGTCGTTCTGCGCCGAGATCTCCTGCGACACGGACAAGTCGTAGCGTGCCTGCGCCTCGTGCGTATCGGTGATGGTGGCGGTGCCCACCTCGAAATTGCGCTTCGCCTGCGCCAGCTGCTCGGCGATGGCGGTCTTTTGCGCGCGCACCAGCGCGAGCGTGTCCTGCGCCGCGAGCACGTCGAAGTAGGCCTGCGCGGCGCGCAGGATCAGATCCTGCCCCGCCAGGCCGAACTGCAGTTCGGCCTGGCGCACCTGCAGCTCGGCCTGGTCGACCTGCAGCCAGTTCTGCCGGCGGTAGATCGGTTGCGTGAAGGTGAGGGCATAGCTTTGCGAATCGATGTCCCGCTCGAAACTGGGCTGGATCGCGGGATTGTCCGAATCCGAATCCGTTCTGGCACGGGTTGCGTTCGCGGTCAGGTTCAGGCTCGGCAGCAGCAGCGCGCGCCCCTGCGGCAGGCGCTCCAGGCCCGCGTTCAATGCTTCGCGCGCCCCGGCGTACTGCGCGTCGTAGCCGTGCGCATCCTGGTACACCTGCGTCAGGTTCTGCGCGCCGGCGGCGAAGGGCGCGAGGGCGAGGAGCGCGAGGGCGATGCGTCGGGTCATGGGGGTCCTAGAACTGGAAGTGCGCCGGGCGCTCCGCGTTGACCAGCGGCGCGAGCACGGTATCGAAAAGTTCCTCGCTGCCGAACGTACCCGGGACGGTGCAGGTAATCAGCCGAGCCACCATCACCGGCGGCTCGCCCACCACGGCGAACAGGCGCCCGCCGGGCGCGAGCTGCTCGCGCAGCGCGGCCGGCAGCACGGGTGTCGAGCCGGTGAGCACGATGGCGTCGTAGGGCGCGCGCTTCGGGTCGCCACGCGCGCCGTCGGCCACCTCCAGCGTCACGTTGTCGGCGCCATGGCGCTCCAGGTTGGCGCGGCCGAAGGCGGCAAGGCCCGGGCGGATCTCGAGCGAATAGACGTGCGCTGCGCAGTGCGCGAGGAGCGCCGTGAGGTAGCCGCTGCCCGTGCCGACCTCGAGCACGCGGTCGGTCTTGCGCAGCGAGAGCGCCTGAACGATGCGCGCCTCGATCTTTGGCGCCATCATGGACTCGCCTTCGCCGATGGGGATCTCCATGTCCGCGAAGGCGAGATTGCGGTACGCGGCCGGCACGAATTCCTCGCGCGGCACGGTATACAGCAGATCCAGCACGGCCGGATCGAGCACCTCCCAGGTGCGGATCTGCTGCTCCACCATGTTGAAGCGGGCCTGTTCGAGGTTCATCGGGCAGTTTCCGGCGGGGGAGCGGCATTATACGGGCTGGGCGTGCCGCGCCGCGAGCGGTGCTCCGGCATCAGCGCCCAGTACAACAGCGGCATGGCGAACAGCGTCAGCACCGTGGAAAAGCCGATGCCCCAGACAATCGACGCTGCCACCGGCCCCCAGATGAGCGAGGCCCCGCCCAGGCCGAAGGCGAGCGAGAACAGCCCCGCGATGGTGGTGGTGCTGGTGATGATGATCGGCACCACGCGCCGCCGTGCCGCGTACACCGAAGCGTGCAGCACGCTCATCCTGAGGCGCCGCCGCGCGTTCGCCGCGTCGATCAGCACGATGGCCGAATTCACCGCGATCCCGGTGAGCGCGATCACGCCGTAGAGCGTATAGAGCGAGAGCGGGTGGTTCGACACGAGCAGCCCGAACACCACGCCGGTAAAGGCAAGCGGCACCGTGGCGAGGATCATCGCCGGCTGCCAGTAGCTGCGGAACTGGGCCGCGAGGATCAGGTAGATCAGGCCGACGCCGAGGAGGAACAGCACCTTCATGGCGTCGAGGCTCTCCTCGATGTCGTCCAGCTCCCCGGAGAAATCGAGCGAGGTGGAGGCAAAGCGGCTCTTCACCTTGTCCCAGCCGTCGCGGATCGCCGTGTTCGCCGTCACGGTGTCGGTGGCTTCGCGCTCGAGGTCGGCCTCCACCGTGATCGAGCGGCGCAGGTTGTAGTGCTTGATCACGCCCCGGCCGCTGCCGGTCTCGGCGCGCACCAGCGCGCCGAGCGTCGTGGCGCCTGCGCCGCCGGGCAGCGCCACGGGGTCATCGAGCAGCCGCGCCACGTCGCCGGAAGCGCGCGGCGCGGCGCGCACGCGCACTTCGACCTTCTCGCCCTGGTCGCGCATCTGCGTGACGATCTCGCCGTCCACGTGCAGGCGCAGGATGCGCGCCGCAAGTCCCGGGCTGAGGCCGCTCGCGCGGATCGCTTCGGGATCCAGGCGCAGGCGCAGCTCGGGCCGGCCGGGCACGTCGTCGTCGACGACATCCTGGGTGCCGGGAATGGCGCGCACGATCCCGAGCACTTCGTCCGCCGCCGCGCGCAGCTCGACCGGATCGTCGTTCCTCACGCGCACGCGCACCGGCTTGGCGACCGGCGGCCCGCCCGCAAGCACGGTAAAGCTCACCTTGCCCGCACCCGGCAACGACACGATCTGCGCGCGCAGCGACTCCACGATGTCCGTCACCTCGCGCCCGTCGTCGCCGCGGGGCTGCAGCGACACCACCAGCTGGCCGTAGGCGTCGCCGTACAGCGGCTCGGTGTCGGTGAACTTCACGCCGGCGAGCGAGGTGAGCGCGCGCGGCTCGCCGTCGCGCAAGCGTTCGCGCACCGCGCGCTCCAGTTGCTCGACGCGCGCCAGCGTCGATTCGATGGGCGCGCTCGCCGGCATATCCACGTTCACGTAGATCAGGCGGATCGGGTCGAAGGCGAAGAATTCCATGCGCACGAGGCCCCCGGCGACCGCGGCGCCCGCCGCGGCGACCGTCAGGACCATGAGCGCCGCGAAGCGCTTGGGCCGCCGCATGACGTACAGCAGGCCGCGCGAATAACGCAGGCGCAGCAGGTGGGTGAAGCGGTGGCGCATGCGCTGCGTGCGTGAGGGCCGGGTGAGGTCGAGCTTCAGCGCCGTGAGGTGCGTGGGCAGCATCCAGTAGGCCTCGATGAGACTGATGGCGAGCGTCAGGGTGACGACGAACGGGATCACGAACATGAACTTGCCGACGATGCCGGGCAGGAGCATGAGCGGCAGGAAGGCGGCAATCGTCGTCAGCACCGCGGAGGTGACCGGCGCCACGGTCTCGCGCAGCGCATCGAGCGACGCGGCGAGCACCTCCTGCCCGCGCTGCACGCGGTAGTAGATCGCCTCCACCACCACCACGGCGTCGTCCACCAGCATGCCGAGCACGATCACCACCGCCAGCAGCACGGAGATGTTGAGGGTGAAGCCCGCCGCATGCAGCACGGCAAAGCCGCCGGCGAGCGCGAACGGGATGCCGAGCGCCACCAGGATCGACACGCGCGTGCCGAGGAACATCCAGCACGCGGCGAGCACCAGGACGAGGCCGAGCGCGGCGTTCGATTCCATGACGGAAATCGCCTCGCGCGTCGGGATCGTCTGGTCGTCGGTGAGCGAGAGCTTCAGGCCGAGCGGCGCGAGCACCGCGTTCTTCTCGGCCGCGTAGGTGCGGATCGCCTCCACCAGGTCGAGCGTGTTGGTATGGGCCTTCTTCGTCACCGAGAGCAGCACCGCCGGCCGGCCCTCGCTGGAGGCAAGGTGGCGCGGCGTGGCGCGCGAGCGCTGCACGCTCGCCACTTCATCGAGCGGCACGCGCGTGCCGGCGCGCGGCACGGCGAGCGTGAGGCCGGCGAGATAGGCGGGATCCGCGTCCTGGCCGATCACGCGTACCAGCCAGGCCTCGTTCCCGGCGCGCGCCACGCCGGCGAAGGTGTCGCGAAACCAGCCGCCCACCGCGTCGGCCACGTCGGCCGCCGTGAGGCCGCGCGCGGCGAGGCGCGCCGGCTCGAACTCCACGCGCAGTTCCGCGTCGTGCAGGCCGAGGGCGAACACCTGGTCCACCCCCGCGAGGCGCTCCAGGTCGATGCGGATCTCGCGCGAAATGCGCCGCAGCGTCTCGTCGTCGGCGAGTCCGGCGACCAGCACCTGCGCGGTGGGAAAGCCGTTGGAGGTGGTGATCTCGAGGATGCGCGGGTCGTGGGGCACTTCCGCCGGCAGTTCGGCCTGCGCCTTGTTCTGGATCTCGCGCCGCAAGTCGTTGACGCGCTTGTCGAACACGCGCTCGGACACGTCGCGGAACCGCACCAGGATGGACGACACGTTCTCGCGGCTGGAGGAGGTCACGAAGCGGATGTCGGCGACGTTCTTGATGGCGTCTTCCAGCGGCTGCGTCACGCGCTTCTCCACGTCCTCGGCGGAGGCGCCGGGCAGCGTGGTGACGATGTTGACCCAGTTGAAGTTGATTTCCGGGTCCTGCTCGCGCGGCATGAGCGCGTAGGACACCACGCCCATCACCAGCACCACCGCGAACAGGATGTTCGCGAGCGGGTGGTTGCGCAGCAGCCACTCGACGAACTTCATCTGAGGCGCTGGCCGTCCTTCAGGGCGAGCTGTCCCTGCACCACGATGCGCGCTTCGGGCGGCAGGCCGGCGCGTGCCGGCCTGCCCTCCTGTGCGTCGGGCAGCGCACGAAAGCGCGCCGTGCCCGCCTCGTCCACGAACACGCCCAGGCCGCCGTCGCGCCGCACCACCAGTTCGGGCGGCACATGCGGTTCGCCGTCGCGCCACACGATGCGCCCGGAGGTGCCGGGCGCCGCGCCGGGGCCGGTGAAGCCCAGCCGCGCGTCCACCGCGCGCGTTTGCGGGTCGATGGCCGGCGAGATGCGCACCAGCGCCAGCGCGTGCTCGCCCGCCGGTCCGACAAAGCGCACCGTCTGCGCCTGCTCGAGCGAACGCGCGTCCTTCGCCTGCACCTGTGCCGCGACTTCGATGCTCCCGGCGTCCACCAGCACGGCGAGCGGCGTGCCCGGCGCGGCGAGTTCGCCGACTTGCCCGAGCCGCTCGCGCACAATGGCGGCGAAGGGCGAGCGCACCACGCACTTGCCGACCGAGCGTGCGGCGCTGCCGAGCTGTGCCTCGGCCTGTGCGGCGTCGGCACGCAGCACTTCCACTTCGGTGACGCGCCCGGCGAGCGCCTCCGCGGCGAAAAACCCTTGCGCTTGCAGCTCGCGCGCGCGCGCCAGTTGCCGGTCGGCGAGCGACAGGCGCGAGCGCGCGGCGGTGAGCGCGGCGGCCGCGCGCTGGCGCGCCAGCTCGTGGTCGCGACAGTCGATGCGCGCCACCACGGCGCCGCGCTCGATGCTCTGGCCGACTTCCACCGGCACCGCCTCGATGCGGCCCGCGATCTCGGCGGCGATGCGCGACTCGTTGAGCGAGACGGCTTGCGCGGAGGCCTCGCGCTCCGGGTAAGTCGCCACTTCGGCGAGCGACTTGACGACGACGTCAGCGCTTTGCTGGGCCTGCGCCGGCAGGGCCAGCGTCAGCAGGGCGAGAAGAATCGGGAATGGGAGCACGGCGGCCCGAAATGGTAGCAGGCACGCCAGGGGCTTTCCTTGTTTCTTGCGGCACTTTGCAGTAGCGTAAGCGTCTTACGCGGGGGTCCTGCCGCATCGTTTGAAACATGCGCGGGTGAGAGAAACCCTTTGAACCTGATGCGGGTAATCCCGCCGAAGGAAGCGATGATGAACGCCAATCCCAAGTTCCTGGCCGCCACCGCCCACGTCGATGACGCGGCGGTGAAGCCCTTGCCCCATTCGAGGAAGGTCTACGTCGAGGGCTCGCGCCCCGATATCCGTGTGCCGATGCGGGCGGTATCGCAGGCTGATACCCCGACCCTGTTCGGGGGCGAGGCGAATCCCCCGGTCTACGTCTACGACTGCTCGGGGCCCTATACCGACCCGGCGGCGAACATCGACATCCGCTCGGGCCTTGCGCCGCTGCGGCAGAAGTGGATCGAGGAGCGCAACGACACGGTCGTACTGGCGGGCCCGTCGTCGCAGTACGGCATCGAGCGCCTGCGCGATCCGAAGCTCGCCGAGTTGCGCTTCAACCTCAAGCGCGCGCCGCGTCGCGCCAGGCCCGGCATGAACGTGTCGCAGATGCACTACGCGCGCCGCGGCGTCGTCACGCCGGAGATGGAGTTCATCGCGATCCGGGAGAACCTGCAGCGCGAGGCTTACATCGAGAGCCTCAAGGCGACGGGCAAGACGGGGGAAAAGATGCTGGAGCTGCTGATGCGGCAGCACCGCGGCGAGTCCTTCGGCGCCTCCATCCCGGATCGGATCACGCCCGAATTCGTGCGCGACGAAGTGGCGCGCGGCCGCGCCATCATCCCGTCGAACGTGAACCACCCGGAATCCGAGCCGATGATCATCGGCCGCAATTTCCTGGTGAAGATCAACGCCAACATCGGCAACTCCGCGGTGTCCTCCGGCATCGGCGAGGAAGTCGAGAAGATGACCTGGTCGATCCGCTGGGGCGCGGACACGGTGATGGACCTGTCTACCGGCAAGCATATCCACGAGACGCGCGAGTGGATCATCCGCAATGCGCCGGTGCCGATCGGCACCGTGCCGATCTACCAGGCGCTGGAAAAGGTCGACGGCAAGGCGGAAGATCTGACCTGGGAGATCTACCGCGACACGCTGATCGAGCAGGCCGAGCAGGGCGTGGACTATTTCACCATCCACGCAGGGGTACTTTTGCGCTACGTGCCGCTCACCGCGAAGCGAATGACCGGCATCGTCTCGCGCGGCGGCTCGATCATGGCGAAGTGGTGCCTTTCGCACCACCAGGAGAGCTTCCTCTACACGCACTTCGAGGAGATCTGCGAAATCATGAAGGCGTACGACGTGAGCTTCAGCCTGGGCGATGGCCTCAGGCCCGGCTCGGGCTACGACGCCAACGACGAGGCGCAGTTGAGCGAGCTGCGCACGCTCGGGGAGCTGACGAGAATCGCCTGGAAGCACGACGTGCAGGTGATGATCGAGGGGCCGGGGCACGTGCCCATGCAGCTCATCAAGGAGAACATGGATATCCAGTTGAAGGAGTGCCACGAGGCGCCCTTCTACACGCTCGGGCCGCTCACCACCGACATTGCGCCGGGCTACGACCACATCACCTCGGCGATTGGCGCCGCGCAGATCGGCTGGTACGGCACGGCGATGCTGTGCTACGTCACGCCCAAGGAGCACCTGGGACTGCCGAACAAGAAGGACGTGAAGGACGGCATCATGGCCTACAAGATCGCGGCGCACGCGGCCGATCTCGCCAAGGGCCATCCCGGCGCGCAGATTCGCGACAACGCGGTGTCGAAGGCGCGCTTCGAATTCCGCTGGGAGGACCAGTTCAACCTCGGCCTGGATCCGGACACCGCCAAGGACTTCCACGACGAGACGCTGCCCAAGGACTCGATGAAGGTGGCGCACTTCTGCTCCATGTGCGGGCCGCACTTCTGCTCGATGAAGATCACGCAGGACGTGCGCGACTACGTCGAGAAGGGCTTGCAGGAAAAATCGGTGGAGTTCGTGAAGAAGGGCGGCGAGCTATACCACAAGAGCTGATCGGCTCGGTCCTCAAGGTCGGTTTCGCCATCGCGGTCGGTCTACCGCTCCTCGTCTATCTCGCGCAGGACGCGCTCATCTTCCTGCGCCAGCCGGTTTCCGAAGCGCGGCACGCCGCGATCGCCCGCAGCCAGCCGCAGGTCGAAAGCGTATGGCTCACCGCCGCGGACGGCAAACGGATCCACGCCTGGCACCGGAAGTCGGGTTCCACGCTGGTGCTCTACTTCGGCGGCAACGCCGAAGAGGTGTCCTGGATGCTCGACGTGGCGCGCGTGGAGACGCCAGCCGTGTCCTGGC
>Ga0209705_10000231_pt1 | contig 29275 bp, 33 predicted proteins | sample PPLLaktember2015_5_FD_187262 | JGI IMG/M metagenome (GOLD analysis project Ga0209705, IMG submission 187262) | Freshwater sediment microbial communities from Prairie Pothole Lake near Jamestown, North Dakota, USA - PPLs Lake P8 Core (1) Depth... | ecosystem: Environmental > Aquatic > Freshwater... | reverse complement strand
GGGGTGGCGATGGGCGCGAGCCCGCGCTCGACGCCGACGCGACTTGCACCCGCTCGACGTCGGCGCGAGCCGCGCCCGCGGGCTGCCTCGTCAGGGCTTCGGAATCTTCAGCTCAGCGGGCGACATCTTCGTGCGCCCGGCGGCGTGGAACGACCAGGCGTCGGCCTGGATCTCGGGCCAGATCTTGTCGCGCGCCGCCTGCCCGGAGCTCGGCGTGAACTGCGCGCCCTTCTCCAGCGCATAGGCCTTGAGGCGGGCGTTGTTCGCGATCTTGGTGGTCCAGATGCGGTTCAGTGTTTCGATCACCTCCGGCGGCGTGCCCTGCTTGGGCACGAAGATGCCGAAGGTGGTGGCCAGCACCGGCAGCTTGCCCTGCACGAAGTCGGTCACCGGCGGGATGCGGCCGTAACCCTCGATCTCCAGCGCCTGGTCCGACAGCACGGCCAGCGGGCGCAGCCGCTTGCCGCGCACCATCTCGGCCTGCTCGGAAGCCAGCTGCGTCGTCGCCTGCGCCTCGCCGGCCACCGTGGCCACCACCGCCGGATTGCCGCCGTCGTAGGTGATGTGGCGATAGTTGCCGCCGACCAAGCCTTTCAGCGCCTCGGCCGCGGCGTGCCCGGACGAGCCCGCGCCGGCGGTCGCGATGGTCACGTTGCCCGCCTTCATCGCAGCCACGAAATCGGCCATCGTCTTGTACGGCGAGTTCGGATGGACCGACACCAGCGGTACGTTGGTCACCGTGTTGTACAGGTGCCAGTCGTCGATCCAGGTGTCCCACTGGCCCAGCAGCTTGTAGGTGCCGAGCTGCTTGGGTGCACCGGCCGCCAGGGTATAGCCGTCGCGCGGCGCCTCCCAGGCGTTCTTCTTGCCGATCGCCCCCGAAGCGCCGGGCTGGTTGACCACGACCACGCGCTGCTTCAGCTCGTCCTCGAGGATGGCCGCCGTCAGCCGCGATACCTGGTCGGTGGCGCCGCCGGCACCCCAGGGCACGATCAGCGTGATGGGCTTGTTCGGCTTCCACGGGTAGTCCTGCGCGACCGCGGCGCCGCAGGCCAGCACCAGCAGCGCTGCGGCGGCCAGCACTGCCTTCGGGGATAGGGATTGCATCGTCTCGTCTCCTGAGCTTTGGTGCGAGCGTGGAACAGCGCGCCCGCGGCCCGGTGTTATCCGTATGGTTAATTTCGGGGGCCGGTCCAGTATCCGGCCGGCTCCTCGGCGCTGTCAAGGCGCGCTTCCAGCACAGATGAATACGACCGCTGCTCCACTGCCGGAGATCTCGTAATACATCTCGACGCCACCCACATTCTTGAACGGCATTCCAGCCTCCGGGGATCACGTGCACGGTTTGGAATGGGTCCAAGGGCAATCTACGCGGTTTCTCGGGAAAGTTGGTATTGCGATGGCGCGGACGACGCGACGCGACCGGATGTCCGCTCTGGGTCGCTTCCTGCCGCGCCACAATCCGGCCAGGAGCGGCCATTCGCGAAGCGGTAGATCGAGTCCTGGCTCAACGTCCCGGTTTTGGCGAGCTGTGCGAGGCGCAGCGCGCCGACCGATGGCAGGGATTGACCGGCGCCCCTACCGGCATAAGACTTGCGACTTACTCGTTGCTGGCGTCTTGTCACTTGGCACATTTGGGAGGGGGAGAGCGGTGCTGCTTTCGCGCCACGTTGTTTGTCTGGGAGCATTGCCCTAGCAAGTGACCCTCATCGGCCGCAAGCCAAATCGGCGCGAAGCTTAGGCAGCACATCAAAGGGTGGCTCAAATGAACACATTCGACTACATCATTGTCGGTGCTGGATCCGCCGGGTGCGTGCTGGCAAATCGCCTGACTGAGGAAGCCGACTGTCGGGTCCTTCTGCTTGAAGCAGGCGGTGAGGACGATTCCCCGCTCATCAAGACCCCTGCCACTTACATGATGCTTCAGGATTCCAAAGTGGATTGGGCGTACAGGACCGTGCCTCAGGTTCACCTCGGCGGTCGCCGGATCTTCAGTCCGCGGGGCCGCGTGCTCGGGGGTTCCAGCTCGATCAACTTCGGAATCTACATGCGGGGCAATGCGCGCGACTTCGATCGCTGGCGCGACGCGGGCAACCCCGGATGGGGGTACGCGGATGTCTTGCCGTATTTCAAGCGCGCCGAGGACAACCGCAACATCCATGATGAGTGGCACGGGCGAGGCGGCCCCCTCACGGTGACCAGTTCGCCGACTGTTCATCCCCTCGTTCAACCTTATCTCGACGCAGCGCAGGAAGCGGGATTGCCGCTCAACCCCGATTTCAACGGCGCCAGACAGTTCGGATGCGGGCTCCTTCAGCGAACGATAAGGGACGGCTCTCGGTGCAGCGCCGCGGAGGCTTACCTGCGCCCGGCTTTGTCGCGCCCCAATTTGACCGTGTTGACCCACGCCTACGTGACGTCGTTAAGGCTCAAAAGCAAGAATGCGATCGGTGCAGTCGAGTTCATCCGCGACGGCCAGGTTCATCAAGCGCATGCCGGCATTGAGGTCGTGTTGTCGGGTGGTGCCTTCAACTCGCCGCAGCTGCTCATGCTCTCTGGAATCGGTCCCGCGAAAGCGGTTCAACACGTCGGTGTAAAGGTGGTGCACGACCTGCCCGGTGTCGGCAAGAACCTCCAAGATCATGTTGGTTGTCGGATAGGCTACGAGATCAACCAGCCGTTGAGCTTTTCGGCCCTGCCGGCGCCTGTCAAGCAGGCCGCAATGGACGAATACGCTCGGTCCCGGACTGGGCCCATGGCCGGCAACCATCTCGAAGCGGGTGCATTCGCGATCAGTACCGCGGGCGAGGAATTGTGGCCCGCGCTGCAGTTGTTCTTTTTCGGATTCTTGCCCGCCCCCTACCCGGAAGCCGGGCCGAGCGCAGTACACGGCATGGGGGCCATGGCCTACGTCAACCGACCGCGCAGTGCCGGTCAAGTGACGCTAGCTTCCTCCGATCCGCTTGACCGTCCGGTCATCGATCCCAACTACCTCGGCGATCCGGAAGACATGCGAGTACTGATGGCGGGCGTGCGTTGGAACTTGAAGATACTGGGAGGACGTCCGTTCGAGCAGTTCCGGAAGCGGGCCGCATTTCCTAATTCGTTGGAGCACGATGACGATGCACTCCAAACATTCATAAGACACAACGCTTCTACTATCTGGCACGTGAGCGGCACCTGCAAGATGGGGACGGACAGCGCTGCAGTCGTCGACTCTTCACTGCGCCTGCGTGGCCTCGAAGGACTGCGGGTGGTCGACGCGTCCGTGATGCCGCATGTTGTTGGTGCGAACACCAATGCTGCAGTCATCATGATTGCAGAGAAAGCGGCAGACATGATCCGCGAGCGTTCGCCTTTGCGCCAGACAGCAGATGCCACCTAGCAGCCGAAGCGCAAACGACACTTGTTCGGCGTCGCTACGCGCGTCTATTTCCAAGATTGTCATCCCTGACCCGGTCGTGTAGCAGTTAACGCTGACGCTTAAACCGCAGGAGCGGAATAGGGGACTGAAATGAAGAGACTGGAAGGACGCACGGCGCTTGTCACGGGCGCCGCACGCGGCATCGGCGCCGCGACGGCCAGGCGGCTGGCCTCCGAGGGTGCGCGCATCGTGGTCGGGGACTTGCTCGACGAGCTCGGCGCGAAGACCGCCGCCGAAATCAAGGACGCCGGCGCGCAGGCGGAATACTTGTGCATGGACGTGACGCGCGAAGCGGACTGGTCAGCCGCCTGCCAGATGGCACAGTCGCGCTTTGGCGGCCTCGACATCCTCGTCAACAACGCGGGCGTGGTGTTCCCCGCCTCGATAGACGAGACGTCGCTCGACGACTGGCGCCGGACGCACGCCGTCAACGTCGAGGGCGTGTTCCTCGGTATCCGCACCTGCACGCCACTGCTGAAGGAAGGTGGCCGGCGCTGGCCGGGGGGCGCGGCGATCGTCAACCTGTCTTCCGTCGCGGGCCTCGTCGGCTCGCCTCGCATGCCGGCCTACAGCGCCTCGAAAGGCGCCGTGCGCCTGCTGTCGAAATCCGTCGCGCTCGAGTTCGGGCAGAAAAAGTATCCGATACGCATCAACTCGGTACACCCGGGAGTGGTCGACACGGACATGGGCCAGATCGTGGTGGATCTGGTAAAGAAGCGCTCGGTCACCGATGAGGCCGCGGCCAGGGCGCTGCTCGTTGCGCTCCACCCGATCGGTCGCCTGGGCAAGCCCGAGGACATCGCCAACGCGATCGTGTTCCTCTGTTCGGACGACGCGGCGTTCATCACCGGCAGCGAGCTGGTGGTGGACGGCGGCTATACGGCGCAGTAGCGAGCCACCCGGCAGCAGATGCCGTCAGAGATGGCGTAACGCAATGGACGCTCCGGCGCGAATCGAGCCCAGATCCACTGCTCTTGTCCTAAACGACCTGCAGTTGGCGATCATTTCCAACTCACCGCTCGCGCCATCCGAGGCAGAGGCAGTCACTCGCTTCAACAGCGCAGTACTCCAATGCGCCAAGGCACTGACAGCTGCTCGGTGCGTCGGCATGCACGTGGCACATGTACGCGTGGCCTTCTCGGCGGGCTATGCGCAAGCAAATCTGCACTCGCCCATGATGCGATTCATTCGTGAAAAGGGATTGCTCCTGGACGGGGCTCCAGACACAGCGTTCGATCCGAGAGTCGCGCCGGACGCAGCGGAAATCGTGATCACCAAGCATGGCGTTAGCGCGTTCTCGGGCACTCCGCTTGACGAGGCCTTGCGGGCCCAAGGTGTCAGTGCCGTCGTCCTTGGAGGACTCGTGGCCCATTACGCAGTTGAAGGAACGGCGCGCGAGGCGCATGACCGAGGGTATAGGGTCCTTGTACTCAAGGACGCATGCGCCAGTGCGACAGTCAGCCGATACGATGCGGCTCTTGCCAACCTCGCTTTTCTTGGCGAAGTCCTTACGACTGAAGCATTCCTCGGACGACTCGGAGGTACATCGTGAAACTGAGGTCTCGCGCCGCCGAGATCAAGGAACCGATCAACGCCGCGCAGAAGGTGATCTTGGGGAACGTGATCGTCGAGATTGAAGGAGTAAAACAGTCGGTCCTGGGCGGCACCTTGTTGCCCATCATCTCGACGTCCTCCGTCGTTGTTATTGCTCCTCTGACATCAGAACCAGTTCGTCGGTTCAGTGGAGTTTTTCAACGGAATAGGCCGGAAGCGGTCATTCGATCACCGGGTGGCGCGCCACATTGCGGGAAGTCAACTCAAATAGATAATTAAACCTCTATGACTTGTCGGCCGATGCGCGCAGGCTGGTTGTCTCGGCAAGGCATCAGCAGGTAGCGTTTTCGACGGATCGAGGGAACTTCTGACCGTCTGCATCATGTCCGGCTATCTGAGATGGCCCCCTAGCCGTCACAACCAAGGAGAACACTATGTATGCACGCCGCATTTCCATGAAACTGAAGCCCAACAGCGCCATGGAGTTTACCAAGCAGCTGGAAAAGCAGGTCATTCCCATGCTGCAAAAGCAAAAAGGGTTCAAGGACGAAATCTCGTTTGTTACGCAGAGCGGAGACGACGCCTTTGCCGTGAGCTTGTGGGACAAGAAAGAAAGCGCCGATCTCTACAACCGCGAGCACTACGCAGAAGTGAGCAAGATGATGGAGAAGCTGGTTGTCGGAACTCCTCGGGTTGATACCTACGAGGTTTCCAACTCCACGTTCCACAAGATCAGCACTGCTGCGACGGCTTAGAACGAGCAGGTGTTCAAGCTCGGCACGAGGGCGGGTAGATCCGCCCTTTTTTCTTTCTGTCTTGATCCAGAACCGGCATTTGCCCGAAAGTGACCCCTTGGGGTCGTTAAGCGACTATTGGCTAAGGCGCCTAACGGCCAGAAGCAGTCCTTGGCTGCCGCTTGATGTGTGGTGCCCGCCATCAGCGCGTTGCAAAAAAGCACCCTTCAAGCCTTCACTCGCGCGCACGCGATCACGGCAGCCAACCGCGGGCGCGGTAATAGCGCGCTGCTCCTGCATGCAAAGGCACACCCCCGGTATCCGGGACCATGTCACGGGGCACGAGCGTCGCAAAATCGGGATGCAGGCGACGAAACTCGTCGATATTGTCGAACAGCGCTTTGGTGATCTCGTAAGCCACGGTCTCCGGCAAACGCGTGGTGGTGATGATTGCCGAACGTACCCCCAGCGTCGTAACAGCCTCGGGATTGCTCGGATAGGTGTTGCCGGAGATCACGGCGCGCGAGTATTCCGGGTGCCTCGACAGCAGGCCGTCAATCTGGGGGCCGCTGACGTCCACCAGAATACCGCGACACGAGCGGATTACGTCGTCGACCAGGCCGTTCGGATGGGACACCATATAGACGATAGCGTCGAGTGAATTCGCGCAGAAAGCGTCGTGTTGCTGCGCGCGCGGTAATTCGCGCGTTGCGGCGAAATCCGTGGGCGCGAAGCCAAGCGCCGCCATCACGCGCTCCATGCTCACCCTCTCGCCCGACCCGGGGCTGCCCAGATTGATGCGTTTGCCGCGAAGCTCTGTCGCGGCGCGGATTGCGAGCTCGCGCCGGGCCACGATCGTGAACGCCTCGGTCTGACCCGTGAACAACACGCGCAACGCCTTGTCAGGCCCACGCGAGGCGAAGGGTCCGTGGGCGCTGATCGCGTCAGCCAGAACGTCCGACTGCACGATGCCGATATCGATGCGCCCATCGTGCAGCGATTCGATGTTGGCAACGGGGCCGCTGGACGGATAGGCTGCGCATCCCAGGCGGCGCTGCGTGAGATCGAGATTGAACAAACGACAAATCGAATCACCCAGTGCGAAGTAGACGCCGCCTGGCCTGCCGGTGCCAATCGCCACGTCGGGCCGGTACTGGACGAGTGTGCACGCCTGCAGCGCCACCGCCAGGAGCATCCAGGCGGCGGCGCTCACCATCGCCTTCTGCCCGACCCGCGAGATCTTTCTAATTGGCGAGCGCATATTCGATGATCTCCCCTTTCGCTTCGATCAGGGCTTTGACCCAGCGCCCGCTGCTGTCGTGAAACAAGGTGCCCGCGTAGTGGGGCGTGATGAGGTGATGGCGGTTCGCGCGCACCTGCCCGTGTGGCGTATCGACCAGCGCGGGCCCAAGCGGCTTGACCACGAGTCCGATGACGCCGCCGTACTGGACGTCGATCAATCGGTCTGCGCTCAGCATTCGCGTGTCCCACAGCATGTTCGACGTCAGGAGCTCCGCGGGCGCGAGGAATGGCCCCTCGTCGCCGATGATGCGAAAACCACCCTGCACCGCCGTGCCTGAGACCTGCAGCCGCGTGCCGTTGTCATCGGTCGTGCTTTTCACCGCCACGAGTCGGCCAGCCTGCCAGACCTCCTCCGCCTCGTGCTTGAGATAGAACGCGGTGAAGAACAGTACCTTGACCGAGATATCGATGCGGGTCGTGACCACGAGCCGCTCGCCGTCTTGCTGAAAGCTGACCGTATGCACGCCGATCGCTGAGCCGTTGCGCAGCGCGCGAAAGCTCAGGTGTTGGGGAGCGGCAGCGGCACGGACGCCGAGCGGCAGCGCCAGAAGAGGGTGTACCGCGACAGCCGCGAATAGCCGCAGTATTCGTCGGCGGCTATCGCGTAAAACTGCTTCGTCGATAGCGCCGGTATCTTGCGTCGTGCGGGGCTCCTCCTCCGCACCGATGCTCGGACGCATGGCGCTCATCGTGGTGTAACGCATCGGGCGTGCTCGAAAGCTCATTATCATAAGCACTTAGCGCCCATACATCACCAATTGAAGGGACCGCTGGAGCCCGCGCACGAGTGTCTCATGGAACCGCGACAGTACAGGTGCTCCAAGGGTCGAAAACGGACGTCGGCACCTTTCGCAGCTTACAAGTTCAGTACCCCGCGTCGCGATCCACCACTTCCCCGAGCGGCTTGCCGTCCAGGAACCGCGCCAGGTGTCTTCAGCTCCTTCAGCGGCCGCGCATTCAGCACGTCCTTTCTCTCCAGCCATCCCCGCCGCGCCTGCCCCACTCCGTAGCGCAGCACCTCGAACCCGTCCACGCCGTGCGCATCCGAGTTGATCGCCACGAGCACGCCCTCGTCCTTCGCCATGCGGCAGTGTACGTCGGTGAGATCGAGCCGCTCGGGAAGCGCGTTCAGCTCCAGCGCGACGCCCAGGCGCTTCGCCTTCCTTACCACCGCGAGCATGTCCACCTCGTAGGGCTCGCGCTCCTCCAGCAGCCTCCCCGTCGGATGCGCAAGGATGGAAAAGAAAGGATTCTCCATCGCCTTCAATATGCGCTCCGTCTGCCGCACACGCGGCAGGTCGAACTTCGAGTGCACGGCGCCGACGACGAGATCGAGCTTCTGCAGGACGGAATCCGGCAGGTCGAGCGTCCCATCCTCCAGGATGTCTACCTCGATGCCCTTCAGCAAGGTGATTCCCTCCAGCTCGCGATTGAGATCGTCGATCTCGGCGATCTGCTTCAGAAGCCGCTGCGGATCGAGCCCGTGCGCAATCGTCAGCCCCCGCGAATGGTCGGTGATGGCCATATACTCCAGCCCGAAGGCCTTCGCCGCGTTCGCCATCTCGCGCAGCGAATTGCGCCCGTCGGTCGCGCTGGTGTGCGCATGCAGATCGCCCTTGAGATCCTTCAGCTCGATCAGCTTCGGCAGCTCGCCGCGGCGCGCGGCCTCGAGTTCGCCCGTGTCCTCGCGCAACTCCGGCTCGATATAAGGCAGCCCGACCGTGGCGTACACCGACTCCTCCGTCTCGCCCGCAATCCGCTTGTTTCCCTTCCACACGCCGTACTCGTTCACCTTCAGCCCGCGCGCGATGCCGAGCTTCCGCACGGCGATGTTGTGCGCTTTCGAGCCGGTGAAGTAGTGCAGCGCCGCCCCGAACGACGCCTTGCCCACCACGCGCAGGTCGCACTGCAGGCCGCAGGAAAGCACCGCGCTCGCGCGCGTCGGCCCTTGAGCAGTGACCGCTTCACCTCGCCATAGCTCGCGAAGCGCTTCGCCACCGCCTCCGGCTTGTCGGAGGCCACCAGGAAATCCAGATCGCCCACCGTCTCCTTCCTGCGCCGGTAGCTCCCGGCGACCGTAGCCCCCAGATGCTTCGCGAACGGCTCGGCGTACTGCGCGGCGACCGCAAGCTTGAAGCGGACCTTCTTCTTCGCGTGCGCTGCGGCCGCCTCCGCCAGGCGCTGCGCGGTCTTCTCGCCGAATCCCGGGATCTCCGCGAGCTTGCCCGAGCGCGCAACGCGCTCCAGCGCCTCGAGCGAACTGATGCGCCGGTCGTACAAGGCGCGCACGCGCTTGGGCCCGAGGCCCGGAAGCCGCATCAGCTCGGTGATCCCCTCGGGAAACTTCTTCCTCAGCCGATCGAGCAGCTTGCAGCTTCCGGTGGCGGCGAGCTCGTGGATCTTGCCGGCGAGGTCCTCGCCGATGCCGGGGAGCTTGGGCAGGTCCTTCCCCGCCGCGAGATGCCCCGCGAGATCGAGCGACAGTCCGCCCACCACGCGCGCGGCGTTGCGGTAGGCCCGGATGCGGAACGGGTTTTCGTCGCCCAACTCGAGCAGCTCGGCGATCTCCTCGAAGGCGGACGCGATGTCCGCGTTATGCACCGGCATGGCGTCCAAGCCTCGCGCACTGGCGGCACGGCGCCTTGACCGGGATCAAACCGGCCGCGCCCGCGCGCGCTAGCCTCGGCTCATGAAAACCATCGACAAGCACGTCTTCCACCGCTGCGGCCGCGCGGTGAGCCGGCTCGTGGAGGCGGGCCTCGTGCCGCGCCCGGTGATGCCGACGAGCGAGGCCGAGGTGCACGAATGGTGGCTGGTGTCGGCGCCGCTCGCCGAAAAGCTGCGCGAGCGGGGCGCGCCGGTGCTGGAGTTGTGCGAGCTTTCGATGTGGGGCCGCGCCGAAACCGGCGTGCCGGTGGACCAGGACGCCGACCTGACGGCGGCGCTCAGTGGTCTTCGAGCCGCGGCACGCCGTCTTCGCCGGGCAGGCCGGTCTCGGAATCGATGAAATCCGAGATGCCGATCTCGCCCTCGGCCTCCTCCAGCGACTCGCCCGGCTCGCTGCCGCTCTCGCCGGCCTCCATGTCCTGCACGGCCTCGAGCAGCGTCGCGAATGGGCCGTACTCGCGGCCGCCTTCTTTGTCCTGCCAGTAGTAGCCGTCCGGGCGCTCGACAACGCGCGTGCGGTCGTAGTCGGGGGCGGTTTCGGGGATCACCTGGTTCATGGGCGACATATTACTTGATGAATATCAATCCGCCAGCCCCGATGTGTGGAAAGATTTTCCGATGGCCCTCGAAACCGTGCACCGCAGGATCGTCGCGGGCGTGCTCGGCGCCTTCGGCGTCGTGCTCATGCTGCTGGCGCCCGACACGCGCGCCGGGCTCGTGCTGCTCGCGGTCGCGGTCGCGGTGGAAATCGTCGGCACCCTGATCGACCGCCGGCGCTGAGGCGCCATGACCCCCTACGCGGAGGCGGGCAGTAGACCTTGCGCTACATCAATGGCGAAGCTCTTCCTGTGCGGCGACGTGATGACCGGGCGCGGCATCGACCAGATCCTCGCCGTGCCCGGCGACCCGGCGCTCGACGAGCCCTGGGTGAAGGACGCGCGCGACTACGTGGCGCTCGCCGAGCGCGCGAACGGCCCCATCCCGCGCGGCGCCGATCCCGCCTACGTCTGGGGCGAGGCGCTCGCAATCCTCGACGAGGAGCGGCCCGATGCGCGCATCGTCAACCTCGAGACCGCGGTGACCACGAGCGACGAGCGCGCGCCGAAGGGCATCAACTACCGCATGCACCCGGCGAACGCCGGCTGCCTCGCCGCCGCGCGCATCGACTGCTGCGTGCTCGCCAACAACCACGTGCTCGACTGGGGGAGCGCCGGCCTCGAGGAAACGCTCGACACGCTGCAGCGCGCCGGCATCCGCGTTGCAGGGGCGGGACGCAATGCCGCGCAGGCGGCCGCGCCGGCGACGCTCGCCATGCCCGGCGGCGGCAGGCTGCTGGTCTTCGCCTACGGCCTGGAAAGCTCGGGGGTGCCGGCGGCGTGGGCCGCAGGACATGACCGGCCCGGCGTGAGCTTTCTGCCCGACCTTTCGAGCGCGAGCGCCGAGCGCGCCGCACGCCACGCGCTCGAGGCAAAGCGCGCCGGCGACATCGCCATCGTCTCGCTGCACTGGGGCCCGAACTGGGGCTACGCGGTCGAGGCCGCGCAGCGCCGCTTCGCGCACCGGCTCATCGACGCGGGCGCCGCCGACCTCGTGCACGGCCACTCCTCGCACCATCCGGGCGCGCTGGAAGTGCATCGCGACCGCCTGATCCTCTATGCTTGCGGCGACTTCCTCAACGACTACGAAGGCATCGAGGGACATGAGTCCTTCCGCCCGGAGCTGACGCTCATGTACCTGCCCGAGCTCGACGGGGCGAGCGGCGCGCTGCGCTCGCTCACCTTGCGCCCGATGCGCCTGCGGCGCTTTCGCCTCGAGCGCGCGAGCGAGGCCGACGCCGACTGGCTCGCGCAGGTCCTGCGCCGCGTCAGCGGCGCGGAGTTCGCGCGCGCATCCGACAACGCCTTGCGCCTGCGATGAGACTCACCGCCCTGCTCGCCGGCGACGCGCATCCGCGGCTCGCGCAGGACCTCGCGCGCGAGGCGCGGCTGCCGCTCCTGCCCGCGCAGTTGTCGGCGTTCGCCGACGGCGAGACGCGCGTGAAGATCGAGGCCGACGTGCGCGGCGCGCACCTGGGCATCGTGCAACCGACCCCCGCGCCGGTGGGCGAGCGGCTGGTCACGCTCGCGCTGCTCGCCGACGCCGCGCGCGCGGCCGGCGCGGCGAGCGTGACGGCGCTCATGCCCTACTTCGGCTTCGCGCGCCAGGACGTGCGCGGCGCGAGCGGCGAGCCGCGCTCGGCGCAGCTCGCCGCGCGCCTGCTCGCCGCCGCCGGCATCGACCGGGTGGTCGTGCTCGAGCTGCACTCGGCCGCGCTGGAGAGCGCCTTTCCCATGCCGGTGGTGCAACTGCGCGCGGACGACGTCGCGCTGCCGCTGCTGCGCGAGCGCGGCTACACGGTGGTCTCCCCCGACGCCGGCGGCATGAAGCGCGCGCAGCGCTACGCGATGGCGCTCGACGCGCCGCTCGCGGCGATCGCCAAGCGGCGCACGGGCGCGGATGTCGCGGTGCCGCTGCAGGTGCTGGGCGAGGTGCGCGGCGCGACCTGCCTGCTGGTGGACGACATGGCGAGCACCGGCCGCACGCTCTCCGGCGCGGCGCAAGCGCTCGGCGCGGTGGGCGCGGCCGAGGTGCACGCTTTCTTCGTGCACGCGGTGATGGCGCCGGGGGCCCTGGATCGCGTGCGCGCCGCGGGCGTGCGCCGCATCGTGACCACCGACAGCGTGCGTCCCGTGGACGAGCCGGGGATCGAGGTCGCGCGCGTGGCGCCGCTGTTCGCCGCGGCGCTGCGCGAGGGCTTGCGCTAGATCAACACCGGCGTGCGCAACCGGGCCGAGAATCGCCGCATGACGCGCTATTTCGAGGACCGGCTCGACGCCGGTCGCCGCCTCGCCGCGGCGCTCGCCGCCTACAAGGGCCGCCATCCCCTCGTGCTCGCCATCCCGCGCGGCGCCGTGGCGATGGGCGCCGAGATCGCGAAGCTGCTGGGCGGCGAGCTGGACGTCGTGCTGGTGAAGAAGCTGCGCGCGCCGGGCAGCCCCGAGTTCGCCGTCGGCGCCGTGGACGAAAGCGGCTGGACCTATGTCGCCGGCTATGCGGCCTCGTCGGGCGCCGACGAGGCCTATCTCGCGCGCGAGAAGGACGCGGAGCTCGCGCTCCTGCGCCGGCGCCGCGCGCAGTACACCCCGGCGCGCGCGCCGGTGGACCCAGCGGGCCGCGTCGCCATCGTCGTGGACGACGGCATCGCCACGGGCGCGAGCATGATCGCGGCGCTGCACGCCGTGCGCGCGAGAAAGCCCGCGCGGCTGGTGTGCGCCGTGCCGGTGGCGCCGCCCGAGAGCCTCGAGCAGATCCGCCCCTACGCCGACGAGCTCGTGTGCCTGGAGACGCCCGAAAACTTCATGGCCGTGGGCCAGTTCTACCGCCATTTCGAGCAGGTCGAGGACGAGGAAGTCGTCGAGCTGCTCGCGCGGCATGGTCGCCACCGCGCAAGCGCCTGACACGCTGAAGGCGCTGTTCGAGCAGAGCTGCGCGCGCTGGCGCGAGCGGCCCGCCTTCACCAGCATGGGCGTGACGCTGACCTACGGCGAGGTCGAGCGGCGCTCGGCCGCGTTCGGCGCCTTCCTGCGCGGGCGGCTCGGCCTCGCGCCGGGCGAGCGCGTGGCCATCATGCTGCCCAACGTGCTGCAGTATCCGATCGCGCTCATCGGCGCGCTGCGCGCGGGCCTCACGGTGGTGAACGTGAACCCGCTCTACACCGCCACGGAGTTGCGCTACCAGCTCGAGGACTCGGGCGCCGTGGTGATCGTCGTGCTGGAGAACTTCGCGCACACGGTGGAGCAGGCGCTCGCCGGTACGCGCGTGCGGCACGTGATCGTCACGCAGCTGGGCGACGCCTTTCCGGCGCCCAAGCGCTGGCTGGTGAATCTCGTCGTGAAGCACGTCAAGCGCATGGTGCCGCCCTGGCGCATTCCCGGCGCCCTCGCCTTCGGCGACGCGCACGACGCTGAGCTTCCCCCGACCGAGGTACGGCCCGAGGACATCGCTTTCCTGCAGTACACCGGCGGCACCACCGGGCGGCCGAAGGGCGCGGTGCTCACGCACGCCAACATGGCCGCGAACCTGCGCCAGACCATGGGCTGGGTCGGCGGCGCGCTCAAGGAGGGCGAGGAGACGGTGGTCACCGCACTGCCGCTGTATCACGTGTTCGCGCTCACCGCGAACCTGCTGCTGTTTTTCCGGCTGGGCGCGAGGAACCTGCTCATCGTCAATCCGCGCGACCTCCCCGCCTTCGTCGCCGAGCTCAGGCATCACCGCTTCAGCGGCATCACGGGCGTCAATACGCTCTACGCGGCGCTGCTGGATGCGCCCGGCTTCGACGAGGCGTGCCGCGCCAACGCTGGCGCGCTCAAGATCTCGGTGGCGGGGGGCATGGCGGTGCATCGCGGCGTCGCCGAGCGCTGGCAGCAGGCCACCGGCGCACCGCTCGTCGAGGGCTACGGCTTGACCGAGGCCTCGCCCAACGTCTGCGCCAACCCGATCGATGCGCGCGAATGGAGCGGCAAGCTCGGCAAGCCGCTGCCCGAAACCGAAGTGACGATCCGCAGCGAGGCAGGCGCGGAGCTCGCGCGCGGCGAGACGGGCGAGATCTGCGTGCGCGGCCCGCAGGTGATGCGCGGCTACTGGAACGCGCCCGAGGAGACCGCGCAGGCGCTCTTCCCCGGCGGCTGGCTGCGCACGGGCGACCTCGGGCGCATCGACGAGCGCGGCTACGTCGAGTTCGTCGACCGGCTGAAGGACGTGATCGTGGTCTCGGGCTTCAAGGCCTACCCGACCGAGATCGAGGCGGTGGCGCTCGAGCACCCGGGGGTGAAGGACGCGGGCGCGGTGGGTGTGCCGCACCCGCACAGCGGCGAGGCGGTGGCGCTGTTCGTCGTGAAGCGCGACCCCGCGCTCACCAGCGAGGCGCTCGGCGCGCACTGCGCCGAGCGGCTCACGCCGTACAAGCGGCCGGTGCGCATCGAGTTCAGGGAATCGCTGCCCAAGTCGCCGCTCGGCAAGGTGCTGCACCGCGAGCTGAAGGCGAGCGCCTAGCCCGCCGCCGCCATGACGACTTTCCTCGGCGACCCGCTGCGCAACAAGGGCACCGCGTTCACCGAAGAGGAGCGCGCGCGCCCCGAAATCGAGGGCTTGCTGCCGTCATGTACCGGCCGCAGTACGGTCTTCGAGCGCCTCGGCTGATGGCGCCCCGGCTCACGTCCGCCTCGGACGGGCGCGGCGCGGCGCTGACCGCGCTCGTCGCCGACTGGGCGGCACGTAATCCCCGCATCCGGCGGGTGTGGAGCTGCGAGAGCCACATCGAAGGCGCGCTCGCGCTTGCGCTCGAGCTGGCGCCGGTCGCCGACAGCGAGGAGACGGCGGCGGTGTGGCTCGCCCATTGCGAGGAGTGGCGCAGCGATCTCGCGCGCAGCCTGCGGCGCGCCGTCGAGCTCGAGTGGATCGACTGCGACGAGTGCTCCGCGCCGAACCAGCCCGGCGCCGGCGAAGTGCGCACGCTCGTCTACGAGCGGCTGTCCTGAAACGCTACGGCTGGCGCCGCTCGCCCGACCAGTTGTAGGCGCGAATCACGCCGCGCGGATCGAACTTGATCTGCAGGATGCTGACGCGCGCGAAGGCGGCGAGGTCGAACGCGCGGCCGACTTCCACCGTGGCGCAGGCCGAAAGCAGCAGGAAGACAGGAAGGATCCACGAGACGGTACGCATGGGGGCCTCCGCGAGCAGGTCAAGGATTGAGCAGCGGCAGGCGCAGCGGCATGTCGGCCCAATCAAAGCGCAGCTCGCGCCGCGGCGGCTTGATCTCGATCAAACCGGCCGCTGCCGGCGCCGATAAGCTGCGAGCAGTTCCGCAGGACACACGTACACACGGAGGCATCCCATGGCAAGAACCAGCAAGGACATCGTGCCGACGGAGGGCAAGGTGGAACGCATCGCGCGTCCCGCCCTCTTCGGCGACATCGACCGCATGTTCGAGGACTTCTTCGGCCGGCGCTGGATGCGGCCCTTCGGCCGGGAGCGACCGCTCGCCGAGTTCTCGGCGCTCGCGCCCAGCGTGGACGTGATCGACCGCGAGGACGAAGTCCTGGTGCGCGCCGAGGTGCCGGGCTTCAAGAAAGAGGACATCGACGTCTCGGTCTCCGGCACCATGCTCACCCTCAAGGGCGACACGAAGACCGAGGAGAAGGAAGAAAAGGGCGACTACTACCGCTGCGAGATCACGCGCGGCGCGTTCTCGCGCACGCTCGCGCTGCCCGCCGAGGTCGACGAGTCCAAGGCCAGGGCATCGATGAAGGACGGCGTGCTCGAGCTGACGCTGCCCAAGGTGGAGAAGTCGAAGCGCCGCCGCATCACGATCGAGTGAGGCGCAGCGCGCGCAGCTTCTGCCACAGCGCGCGCTCCTCCGCGCCCGGCTGCCCGGGCAGTCGCACGGCGAGCCGCACGTAGAGGTCGCCGCGGCCGCGCGCGCCGAAACGCGGCAGCCCCTTGCCGCGCAGCCGGAGCTGGGCGTCGGGTTGCGTGCCGGGCGGTACCTTGACCGCGACCGGGGCGTCGAGCGTTGGCACCTCGATCTCGGCGCCGAGCACCGCGTCCGCGGCGTCGATGTCCTGCAGCCGCCAGAGGTCCGCGCCCTGGCGCTCGAAGCGCGCATCGGGCGCGGCGCGCACCAGGACCAGCAGGTCGCCGACGGGCGCGCGCGCGTCCGCGCTCGCGTAGCCCTTGCCGGGCACGCGCAGCGCGAGGCCGTCCTCGGCGCCCGGCGGGATCTTGACGACGAGCGACTCTTCGCGCGCCACCTCGCCCGCGCCGCCGCAGGCCGCGCAGGGCTGATCGATGATGCGCCCGCGCCCGCCGCAGTCGGGGCAGGTGCTCAGGCGCCGGATGAAGACGCCCTGCTCGCGCCGGCTCGCGCTCTTCTCGCCGGTGCCGCCGCAGGCGGGGCAGGCGCGCGGTTGCGTGCCGCGCCGCGCGCCGCTGCCGCCGCATTCGGCGCAAGGCGCGATGCGGCGGTAGCGCACCGTCTCCTCGCCGCCGCGCGCGATGCGCTCGAGCGGCACCTCGAGCTCCACCTCGATGTCCGCGCCGCGCCGCGGGCCGCGGCGCGCGCCGCCGAAGAAGCGCTCGAACAGATCCCCGCCGAAGCCGAAGCCGAGGTCGCGGAACACCGAGTCGAAGTCGGCGCCGGCGAAGAGGTCCGCGCCGGGGACGCCGGCCAGGCCGCCCGCGTCGTACTCGGCGCGCTTGCCCGGATTGGAGAGCACCGCGTAGGCCTCGGCGATCTCCTTGAAGCGTTCCTCGGCGCCCGGCGCCTTGTTGCGGTCGGGGTGGTACTGCAGGGCGAGCTTGCGGAAGGCGTCCTTGATCGCGGCGGCGTCCGCGTCGCGCGGCACGCCGAGGACATCGTAGTAGTCGCGCCTGGCGGTGGCCATCGCTCAGCGCGCGAGCAGCGGCAGCCGCCGCAGCCGCTCGCCCGTCGCGGCGAACACGGCGTTCGCCACCGCGGGCGCGAGCGGCGGCACGCCCGGCTCGCCCGCGCCGCCGGGCGGCTCGCGGCTCTCGACGAGGTGCACCTCGATGGCGGGCGTCTCGGCCATGCGCAGGATCGGATAGTCCTCGAAGCTCCTCTGGTCGACGGCGCCGTCCGTCAGCGTGATCTCACCGTACAAGGCGGCGCTCAGTGCGAAGACGATCGCGCCCTCCATCTGCGCGGCGACCGCGTCGGGGTTGACGACGGTGCCGCAGTCCGCGGCGCACACGATGCGCTCCACGCGCCAGGCTTCGCCCTCGGCCGCGACCTCGGCGATCTGCGCCACCCAGCTCCCGTAGGAGTGGTAGACCGCGACGCCGCAGCCGCGCCCGCGCGTCACGCGGCCGTGCCAGGCGGCGCGCTCGGCGGCGAGCTCGAGCACGCCGCGATGGCGCGGCGCGTGCGCGAGCAGCTCGAGCCGGTACTCGACCGGGTCGCGTCCGGCCGCGTAAGCGAGCTCGTCGACGAAGCACTCCACGGCGAAGGCGTTCTGCGAGGCGCCGACCGAGCGCCAGTAGCCGGTCGGCACGCCGGGGTCCTCCTTGACGTGCACTTCGCGCAGGTTGGGGATCGCATAAGGAATGTCCACCTCGCCGAGCGCGATCTCCGGCCCCGCGATGCGCTGTTCCCACGCGAGCAGCGCGCCGCGCGCATCGAGCGCGCCGCGCATGTGGGTGAGATTCGCCGGGCGGTAGAAATCGTGGCGCAGGTCGTCGGCGCGCGTCCAGAGCACGCGCACCGGCCGGCCGAGCGCTTTGGCGAGGCGCACCGCCTCGCCGACGAAATCGGTCTCCAGGCGCCGGCCGAAGCCGCCGCCCACATAGGTCGTGTGCACCCGCACGCGCTCGCGCGGCAATCCGGTGATCTCCATGGCGAGCGCCTGCGCCGCGGTCTGCGCCTGGGTTCCGGTCCACACGTCGCAGCCCTCCTCGCTCACCTGCGCGAGGCAGTTGGGCGGCTCCATCGGCGCGTGCGCGAGATAGGGCGTCTCGTAGCGCGCTTCGAGCACGCGGTGCGCGCGTGCGAGCACGCGCTCTGCGTCGCCGTGCTTGCGCGCCGTCGTGCCGCGCCGCTCGAGCGCGGCGGCGAAGCGCTCGCGAATCGCGTCGCTGTCCAGCACGCAGGCTTCGCGCAGGTCCCACTCGACCTTGAGCGCCTCGCGAGCGGCGAGCGCCGCCGGCGCATCGTTGGCGATCACCGCCACCGCGCCCTCGACCTCGCGCACCGCGACCACGCCCGGCACGCCCAGCGCCTCGGTGGCGTCGAAGCCCGCAGCGCGGCCGCCGAACGAGGGGCAGCGCGCGAGCACCGCCGTGAGCGGGCTCGGCCAGGCGACGTCGAGCGCGAACACCGCGCGGCCGAGCGCCAGGTCGGGCACTTCGAGGCGCGGCAGCGGCCGGCCGATCAGGCGGAACTCGCCGGGATGCTTCGGCTTCACGCCGCGCGGCGCCGGCCGCGCCGCCGCTTCCGCCGCGAGCGCGGCGTAAGGCGCGTTGCGCCCGCTCGCCTCGTGCAGCACCGCGCCGCCGTGCGCGCGGCACTCGCCGCGCGTCACGCCCCAGAGCGCGGCGGCCGCCGCGATCAGCCGCTCGCGCGCCACGGCGCTCGCGCGCCGCAGCCCGTCGTCCCAGGCGGCGCGGATGCCGGTGCTGCCGCCGGTCATCTGCTCGCCGAGGATCGAGTTGACGTACTCGGGCGCGGCCGGCGCGAACTCGATGCGCAGCCGTTCGAGATCGAGCTCCAGCTCCTCCGCGGCGAGCATGGCGAGCCCGGTGAGCGTGCCCTGCCCCATTTCCGAGCGGTCGACGAACAGCGTCACCGTGTTGTCGCGGTTGACGCGCAGCCAGGGGTTGAGCATCGTGCCGCCGCCCTCGTCTGCGGCCGCGGGGCGCGCGTCGAGCGCGTGCACGCTCTGCACGGGCTCTGCCGCGCTCCACGCCGCGGCGCGGTGGATCGCGCGCCGGATGCGCGGGTAGGTGCCGCAGCGGCACAGCACGTGCTGCATCGCCTCGTCGATCTGCGCGTCGCTCGGCCGCGGATGGCGCTCGAGGAGCCAGGCGGCCGTCAGCAACTGCGCCGGCTGGCAGTAGCCGCACTGCGGCACCTGCTCGGCGATCCAGGCTTGCACCAGCGGCTGCTGCGGCGCGCGCGCGAGCGCCTCGATCGTCGTCACCGCCTTGCCTTCGGCCTCGGCGATCTTCAGCGTGCAGGCGTGGCGCGGCTCGCCATCCACGCGCACTATGCAGGTCCCGCACACGCCCACGCCGCAGCCGTACTTCGTGCCCTTCAGGCCGAAGCTGTCGCGCAGCACCCAGAGCAACGGCGTCTCGGGCGCGCCGACGAACTCGCGCTCTTCGTCGTTGACGACGAGGCGGATCGCGGACGTGCCCGGGTCCACGGTGCCTAGCGCCGCACGTCGCAGGAGCGCAGGTGCGGCTCCCATTGCGCGCGCAGCTTCTCGCGAATGCCGGCATCGCGCAGGCTCGCGCCGAGCTCGGCCGGATCCACGCGCAGGCGCGCCGATTGCCATTCGCCGCCCGCCGCGCACTCGACGCTCAACGTCCAGCCGTCTTCCTTCTGCTCGATCGTGTACACGAAGCCGCGCACGCCCATCTCGTCGAGGACTTGTTCGACGGCTGCGCGGGCGTTGCGGAGGTCCTGGGCGAGCGGCGGCATGCGGGCAGGCTACCCCGCATGAGGTGCAGCCGGGTTGATCCTGGTCAAACGGTCCCGCGCGCAGTTTGCTAGCCTGTCCTGCACTCATGGAGACGATCCGGCTCCTGCTGCGCATCACGCTGATCTCGCTGCTCGCCCCTGTGGCGCTGGGCGCCGACGCGCCGCCTCCGCCGCCCGGCGCCGGGATCACGCCGCCGCGCCTGAGCTTCGCGGACGGAAGCGTCTCGCTCCGGCGTCCCGGCGCCGAAGACTGGGTGCCGGCGCGCGTCAATGCACCGCTCGCCGACGGCGACGCCCTCTACACCGGCGGCGGCGCCAATCTCGAGGTTCAGATCGGCGCACGCGCCTTCGCGCGCGCCGCCGAGAATACCGAGCTCGGCGTCGTGAGCATCGAGCCGAACTTCCTGCAGCTCAAGGTCACGGGCGGGCAGGCTGCGCTCGACCTGAGGAGCCTGGCCGCCGCGCAGACGGTCGAGCTCGACACACCGCATGCCGTATTCACGATCGAGCACCCCGGGTACTACCGCGTCGCCGTCCTGGACGACGCGACGCACTTCATCACGCGCCGCGGCGGGCGCGCGACCGTCACGCGCGCCGACGGCACGCGGCAAAGCGTCGTCGCGGCCGAGGAGATCGTGGTGCGCGCCGACTCGGTCGAGACGTACGCGGCGCCGGAGCTCGACGCCTGGGATCGCTGGAACTACGCCCGCACCGATTACGAGATCGAGGCGCTCAGCGCGCGCTACGTCTCGCCCGGCACCTACGGCGTCGGCGTGCTCGACCAGTGGGGCACCTGGCGCGTGGTGGCGCCCTACGGCGCGGTGTGGATTCCGGAGCGCGTGCCACCCGGATGGGCGCCCTATGCGACCGGGTCGTGGCTCTGGGACGTGCGCTTCGGCTGGACATGGATCGATGACGCGCCGTGGGGCTGGGCGCCGTTCCACCACGGGCGCTGGGTCCTGGTCGGCGGGCTGTGGGCCTGGGCGCCGGGACCGGTGATGGTGCGCGCGGTCTACGCACCGGCGCTCGTCGCGTTCTTCACTCTGTCGACCCAGGTTTCGGTGAGCATCGGCATCCCGGGGCCGGGAATCGGCTGGGTCGCCCTCGGCTGGGGCGAGCCGCTTCTGCCGTGGTGGGGCCGACCGGGATTCGTCGGCGCGCCGTGGTGGGGCGGCTGGGGCGGACCCCGCGTCAGCGTCGTGGTGTACGAGCACATCCGCACGCCGCGCGCCGTCGTCGCCGTCGGCCAGGGGCAGTTCGGCGCCGGCCCGGTGCGCGTCGTGCGCCTGGAGCAGGCGAGAACACGCGAACTCGCGCGCGTCGCCGGCGTGCCGCCCGTGCGGCCGGGAGCCGCGAGCCTGGTTCCCGATCAGAGGCGCGCCACCGTGCGTCCACCGGCCAACGTGACATCGCGGCCAGTCATCGCGACTCGCGCGCCACGCGAGGCGCCGGCGACGGCCAGAGTCGTGGTGCCGCCGAAGCGGCCGCAGGCGAGCGCTCCCCCGCCCCGGCCTTCGTTCGGCGAAAGAGGCGTCGAGCGGCCGCGTCCCTCGGCGCCGCCGCGACTGGAGGACTTGCGCCGTGCCCCGCCACCCGCTGCGCCGGGCGTCGCGCAGCGAGCGCGCCCGCCGGCGCAGCAGCCGCGTGCGCTGCCGGGGCGGCCGGCGAACGAGGCCTACCCGAGCCGGGGTCAGGCTCCCGCGCAGAGCAAAGGACGCGACGCCCGACCGCAACGCTGAACGCCGCCACCGCCGTCGCGGCCGACGGCGGCCGCGGCTTCCTAAAGGAGAACTTGCAGCGGCCCGTGCAGCACGACGAAGTCGCGCCGCCCGTCGGCGTCCACGAGCTCCATGCTGTGCAGGAGGTCCTCGTCGAGGTGCACGTAGACCTGGCGGGGGTGGCGCGCGAGGCGCCGTTCGCCTTCCAGCAGCAGGGCGAGCTCTCCGCTCTCGGGCTCGAAAGATGCCGACAGCAGGGCGATGCGCTCGCCCGGCAGCTTCTCGTCGAAGCCGGAGGTGTCGACGCTCGCGGGCCGCGCGGCGAGCGCCGCGGACAGGCGCCCGAAGAAGCGCGGCCAATCGCGCTGCGAGAGCTGGGTCAGCACCGGACTAGCGCGGCCTGCCTACCGGAATGAGGTAGAGCGGCTGCGCATCGCGCTCGAGCCCGGCGGCTTCGCGCACCGCCGCGTCGCTGAACGCGCCCACCACCGTCGCGCCCAGGCCCAGCGCCACCGCCTGCAGGAGCACGTTCTGCGCCGCGTGCCCGGCTTCCATGTGCACGTAGCGCGTGCCGCGCCCCCCGTACTTGCCCGTCGTGCGCCGCTCGATCGCGGCGATGACCAGGATCGCGGGCGCATCGCCGATCCAGCGCTGGCCCAGGGCGGCCTCGACCAGCGCCTCGCGCCGGTCGCCCTCGTCGACCGGAACGAGCTGGTGCTGCCAGAACTGATAGCGGTACACGCCGGCGGCGAGATCCCGCACGTTGCCGGCGACCACGTAGAGCTCCAGGGGGAAGAGCGCGCCCGCCGACGGCGCGGTCCTGCGGCCGCCCGCGTCGGCCCGGCCCTGCGCGGCCCACGCGAGCTGTGCCAGCTCCTCGAGCCGCAGCGGCGTGCTCTCGAACTCGCGCACCGAGCGCCGCGCGGTGAACGCGCGCTCGAGCGAATAGCTGCTGTCGCGCCGCGCCTCCGGCAGCGTGACGGCAGGGGCCTTTCCCATCGCGACGGATGCCGCCATGAGCAGTATGGTGGCAGCCGCGGCGAGGCCCGCCTTGACCGAGGTCAAAGGCATCGCCCCTGCCCGCTCGCGAGCCCGTGGCGCGCGGCGGCCTCGAGCGCCTCGCGGTGCTCCTCGCGCGTGATCGGCCGGTCGAGGTCGGGATAGTCCTCCGCGCGGTAGCACGGCCGGTACTGGTCCATCAGGTTGAGGTAGGTGTTCGGGGAAATCTCTTCCGCGAGAAACGCGAGAACCTGCTCGGTCCCGGCGATGCCGTGCGGCAGCACGAGGTGCCGCACGAGCAGCCCGCGCCGCGCGATGCCGTGCTCGTCGAGCTCGAGGTCGCCGACCTGGCGGTGCATCTCCTTCACCGCGGCGCGGTTCGCCTCGACGTAGTTGCGCACCTTCGAGTACTTGCGCGCGAGCGCGGAGTCGCCGTACTTCATGTCCGGCATGTAGATGTCGATGATGCCGTCGAGCAGCGCGAGCGCCTCGCGGCTGTCGTAGCCGCCGGTGTTGTAGACCAGCGGCAGGCGCAGCCCGCGCCCCGCGGCGTCGGCCACCGCCGCGATGATCTGCGCCACCACGTGGCTCGGCGTGACGAGATTGATGTTGTGGCAGCCCTCGGCCTGCAGCTCGAGCATCATGTCGGCGATCTCGCGCGGCTCGACCTCGCGGCCGGCGGGCCGCTGCGAGATATCCCAGTTCTGGCAGTACACGCAGCGCAGGTTGCACCACGAAAAGAAGATCGTGCCCGACCCGGCCCAGCCGCGCAGCGGAGCCTCCTCGCCGTGGTGCGGCCCGTGGCTCGCTACCCGCGCGCGCTCGCCCGTGCGGCAGGCCGCGCCCTCGATGCCGCCGCGCCGGTCGACGAAGCAGTAGCGCGCGCACAGGTCGCAGTTCTCGAGGTGCCGGTACGCTTCCGTCGCGCGGCGCGCGAGCTCGCCGCTCGCGGCAAGGCGCAGATAGGCCGGGGTCATGAGGCTACTGTCCGCCTTCATTGCCCGCAGAGATTGATCTTGCGCAAGAATGCCCCCCATGAGCGAAGACCGGCTGCGCCGCCACGTGCGCACCCTCGCCGCCGGGATCGGCGAGCGCCACGTCTGGCGCCCTCAGGCGCTGCACGCGGCGGCCGACTACATCCGCGGGCAGTTCGAGTCGCTCGGCTACGCGGTCGCGCCGCAGGCCTACGAGGTCTACGGCGTGCGCTGCGAGAACCTCGAGGTGACGATTCCCGGATCGAGCCGACCCGGCGAGATCGTGCTCGCCGGCGCGCACTACGACACCGTGGAGGGCAGCCCGGGCGCCGACGATAACGCGAGCGGCGTGGCGGGCCTGATCGAGATCGCGCGGCTGCTGCGCGACGCCCGGCCGCAGCGCACGCTCAAGCTCGTCGCCTTCGTGAACGAGGAGGCGCCGTTCTTCTACTTCGGCGAGATGGGGAGCAAGGTGTACGCGCGCGCCGCCCGCGCGCGCGGCGACGACATCCGGGTGATGGTGTCCCTCGAGATGCTCGGCTGCTACCGCGAGGAGCCGGGCAGCCAGTCGTACCCGCCGTTGCTGAAGTGGTTCTACCCCGGGCGCGGCAACTTCATCGCCTTCGTCTCCAACCTGCGCTCGCGCCGCGCGCTCGCCGCCTTCACGCGCGCCTTCCGCGCGCAAAGCGACTTCCCGGCCGAGAGGCTCGCCGCGCCGGCCCTGGTGCCGGGCGTGTCCTGGAGCGACCAGCTGTCCTTCTGGCGCGCGGGTTACCCCGCGCTCATGGCCACCGACACCGCCTTCTACCGCTATCCGCACTATCACCGGCCCACCGACACGCCCGAGCGCCTGGCCTACCCCGAGATGGCGCGCGTGGTGCAGGGGCTGGCGCGCGCGCTGGCGCAGCTCGCAGGCAGCGGCGCTTGATCCAGCGCAAAGCCCGGGGCCGCCGCCGGGCGTACAAACAAGCTCATGAACAGCTTCCTCGTGCCCGTGGACGGCTCCAGCGCGGCGTTGCGCGCGCTGCGCGAGGCCGTGCGCCTGGCGACGCGGATTCCCGGATCGACCCTGCACCTCGTGCACGTCCACGAGCCGCCGCGCCTGCCCGAGGGGATCGCCGCCCACGTGCCGGGCGCGGAGGTCGACGCGCTGCTGCGCCGGGACGCCGAGGCGGTCCTCGACCGCGCGGAGGGCGAGGTGCAGGACTCGGGCGTGCGCTACACGCGCGCTGTCCTCTCCGGCCCGGTGGCGCAGACGATCGCCGCGCACGCCGAGCGCATCGGCTGCGACGCGCTCGTCATGGGCAGGCACGGCATCACGGGCGAAGGCGACCTCCCCGCCGGCTCGGTGGCGCTCAAGGTCCTGCGCGCTTCGGCGCTGCCGGTGATCCTGGTGCGCTGACCGGCGCCGCCCCCGGGCTCAGCGCTTCTCCTTGTACTCGGCGTCGACCACACGTGCGCCGGGCGGCACCTTCGTCTCGCGGAAGATGCCGGCGTCGGGCCGCTGCGCGTAGATCACCGCGCCCGCCTCCTTGAGGAGCTTGCGCAGCGCCTCGGTCTTCTCCTTCGCCGCCGCGGCATCCTTCTTCGCCAGCGCCTCGCGCGCCGCGCGCCGCGCCGCCTCGATACGGCCTTTCAGCTCCTCGGTGAGCTTGTCGCCGAAGTCGGCGAGCGTCTTCTCCGCCTGATAGCACATGGCGTCGGCGGCATTCAGCGTCTCGGCGTCCTCGCGGCGCCGGCGGTCCGCCTCGGCGTAGCGCTCGGCCTCCTCGACCATGCGCCGCTTCACGTCCTCGGGCAGCCGCGTAGAGCCGCTGATGCGGATCGACTGCGCGCGCCCGGTGGCGGTGTCGCGCGCGGCGACGTTGAGGATGCCGCTGGCGTCGATGTCGAAGCTGACCTCGATCTTGGGCATGCCGCGCGGCGCCGGCGCCAGGCCGTCGAGGTTGAACTCGCCCAGGCCGGTGTTGTCGGCGGACATCGGCCGCTCGCCCTGGAACACGTGGATGGTGACGCTCGTCTGCATGTCGGCGGCGGTGGTGAAGTTCTCGCTCTTCTTCACCGGCACCGGCGTATTGCGCGCGATCAGCGGCGTCGCCACGCCGCCGAGCGTCTCGACGCCCAGCGTGAGCGGCGTCACGTCGACGAGCACGATGTCCTTCACCTCGCCCGAGAGCACGCCGGCCTGGATGGCGGCGCCGGCGGCGACGCATTCCATCGGGTCGACGCCCATCTCGGCCTTGCGCTGCAGCAGGTCCTCGAAGAACTGGCGCACCACCGGCATGCGCGTCGGCCCGCCGACGAACACCAGGCGGTCGATTGCCTGCGGCGTGACGCCGGCGTCGGCGAGCGCCTGCTCGACCGGGCGGCGGCAGCGCTCGATCACCGGGCGCACGACGCGCTCGAGCTCCGCGCGCGTGAGATCCATCTCCAGGTGCGTCGCCTCGCCCCTGGCGGCGCCGATGTAAGGCAGGCTGAGATGCGCGGTGATGCCGCTCGAGAGCTCGATCTTCGCCACCTCGGCCGCCTCCAGCAGGCGCGCCGCGGCCTTGCGCTCGGCGCGCACGTCGATGCCGCCCGCGTCGCGAAAGCGCTGCGCGAGGTGCTCGAACAGCGCCTGGTTCATGTCGGTGCCACCCAGGCGCGTGTCGCCGCTCGTGGCCTTCACCTCGAACACGCCCTTGCCGAATTCCATGATCGTGACGTCGAGCGTGCCGCCGCCGAAGTCGATGACCGCGATGCGCAGGTCCTGGCCCGCGCGGTCCAGGCCGTAGGCGAGCGAGGCCGCCGTCGGCTCGTTCACCAGCCGCACGACGTTCAGGCCCGCGATGGCAGCGGCGTCCTTTGTCGCCGAGCGCTGGTTATCGTCGAAATACGCCGGCACGGTGACCACCGCGTCCTTCACCGGCTCGCCGAGGAAGGCTTCGGCGTCGCGCTTGACCTTGCCGAGCAGGAACGCCGACAACTCTTCCGGCGTGAACTCGCGATTGCGCAGCCGGATCTTCTGGCGCGTGCCCATCTGGCGCTTGAAGGCGGTCGCGGTGCCCTCGGGGTTCGCGGCCGCCTGCCGCCGCGCCGGCTCGCCGATCAGCATCGAGCCGTCGGCCGTGATCGCGACGTAGCTCGGAAACGCCTTGCCGCCGAGGCTCACGCCCTCGGCGCTGGGGATCATGACGGGCCGGCCGCCGCGCAGCACCGCCGCCGCCGAGTTGGAGGTGCCGAGATCGATGCCGATGATCGCCATGCGGCATGAAACCGCGGAATGGGGGGCCCCGGCTTGACGTGCGTCAAACCCGGCACTCCTCCGGGTCGCAGCGCGAGGCGTGATCGTAATGGTGCGGCTCCTCGCCCGCCCCCAGCTCGAGCACCTGCCCGGCCTTGCTGCCGTAGCGGTAGATGGTGATGCCCTTCAGCCCAAGCTCCCAGGCGCGCCGGTAGGCGCGCTCGACGTCCGCGGGCGTCGCCGCGTGCGGCAGGTTGATCGTCTTGGAAACCGCGTTGTCCACGTGGCGCTGGAAGGCCGCCTGGATGGCGAGGTGGCGCTCGGCCGGGATCTCGAGGGCCGTGACGAAAAGGCGCTTGAGGTCTTCCGGCACCCCCGGCACCTCGGCCAGGTGCCCGCGCGCGCGCACTTCCGCGAGCACGCGCGCCGCGTCCAGCCCGCGCCGCTCGAGCATCTCTGCGAAGAGCGGGTTCACCTCTTCCAGCGTCTGCCCGCCCAGCACACCCATACGCCGGTAGGCGAGCGCGAAGAGCGGCTCGATGCTCGTGCTCGTTCCCGCGATGATGCCGATCGTGCCCGTGGGCGCGATCGCGGTGCGCGTCGCGTTGCGCAACCGGAGCCCTGACGCGGCGTAGATGCTGTCTTCCCAGGCGGGGAAGACGCTGCGCTCCTGCGCCAGTTGCGCCGAGGCGCGCGCAGCACCTGCGCGGCGCCCAGGCGCCCCGCGGCCTTTCCGGTGCGCGGGTGCACGAGCGCGTAGTCTTCGCCGCGCGCCGCCGCCTGCATGAACGCGTCGGTGACGCTCACCGAGGTGTTGAAGTTGGCGAGCGCGCCGCCCTGGAGCTTCGCGCCGACGAACTCGAGGATGTCGGGATGCTCGACGCCGAGCGCGCCCATGTTCGCGCCGCGGCGCTTGCCGCCCTGCTTGATGTTCTCGGTGGCGCAGTCGAAGATGCGCATGAACGACACCGGCCCGGAGGCTTCGCCCCCGGTCGAGGCGACGAGGTCGCCGCGCGGGCGCAGCCGCGAGAACGAGAAGCCCGTGCCGCCGCCGGTGCGCTGCACGAGCGCCATGCTCTTCAGCGCCTCGAAGATGCTCTCCATCGTGTCCTCGACCGGGAGCACGAAGCAGGCGGAGAGCTGCCCGAGGGCGGTGCCCGCGTTCATCAGCGTCGGGCTGTTCGGGAGGAACTCGCCGCCGGCGAGCCGCGCGTGGAAGCGCGCGGCTCAGGGGCTCGCGGCGGTCTCGAAGTCCGGCCGGAACTCGAGCGGCCAGCGTTTGGCGAGGTGCCGCAGCACCGAGTGCTCGAAGTGCGGCGTGTAGTAGGTCCAGTTCGGCTGCAGCCGCGAGAACTTGCCCAGGCGCTCGAAGCGCACGCCGACCGGTCCGCCCGCCGCGAGCTCGGCGTCCGTGTACGCCTGCAGCTCGGCCGCGGCGCGCGCATCGTCGGCGTAGAACAGCCACTCGCGCGCGAACATCTCCTGCATGCGCGCGAGCTCGTGGCGGCGCGCCTCGTCCAGCGACCAGGCCGAGTGCAGGTCGGCGAGGTCCACCGACTCGTCGCGCGTCTCGCGGTCCGCGTAGTAGTGCTCGAGCAGGAAGAAACGGCTGGCGATCGCGGCATCCGGGCGCGGGCCGGTGTACCAGCCGAAGACGTCGCGCTCGGCGGACAGGTAGGCGACCGCGCAGCGCAGGCCGGCGCCACGCGGCGCGTAGGCGATGAAGATCTCGGGCGTGTGCATGCGGCCATTACGCCACATGCAGCAGGGCCGCCATTGACGGGGATCAAACGTTGCGCGCGGGGGGCGGCGTAGCCTGCAGCCCGTGAAAGACGCCGACTGCGTCGCGCTCCTGCAGTGGGCGCTGCCGCGGCTCGGCCTGCGCTGGGCGGGCTTCCGCAAAGTGCGGCGCCGGGCGTGCAAGCGCGTCTCGCGGCGCATGCGCGAGCTCGGCCTCGCCGATGCCCGCGCATACCGCGAGCGCCTCGAGGCCGACCCGGCCGAGCGGCGCGCGCTCGCCGCGCTTTGCACGATTCCGATCTCGCGCTTCTATCGCGACCGCGAGGTGTTCGACGGGCTCGGCGCCGAGGTGCTCCCCGCGCTGGCGCGCGGCGCCTCGCGCCTCGAGTGCTGGAGCGCGGGCTGCGCCTCGGGCGAGGAGCCCTATACGCTCGCCCTGCAATGGCGCCTGGCGCTCGCGCCGCGATTTCCGGGCGTTGCCTTTCGCGTCCTCGGCACCGATATCGACGCGCGGCTCCTCGAGCGCGCGCGCGCCGCCTGCTACGGCGCGGGCAGCCTGCGCGAGCTGCCGGCGGACTGGCGCGACCGCGCCTTCGAGCGGCGCGGGCGCCTCTGGTGCCTGCGCGAGGAGTTCCGCGAGCGGGTCGAGCTCGCGCAGCAGGACCTGCTCGCAGAGCTGCCCGGG
>Ga0209705_10000230_pt1 | contig 29418 bp, 28 predicted proteins | sample PPLLaktember2015_5_FD_187262 | JGI IMG/M metagenome (GOLD analysis project Ga0209705, IMG submission 187262) | Freshwater sediment microbial communities from Prairie Pothole Lake near Jamestown, North Dakota, USA - PPLs Lake P8 Core (1) Depth... | ecosystem: Environmental > Aquatic > Freshwater... | reverse complement strand
GGGCTTCGCGACGTCCTGCTTCGGCTGCCAGTTCAGCAGCTCGTCCTGGGTGATCCACATGCGTCCGCGGTCGAAGCCGGGCAGCTCCGGGGTCTCCTTGAGCATGCGGATCGCGTCCTCCGGGCAAGCCTCGACGCACATCCCGCAGAACACGCAGCGCGAGTAGTCGATCTCGAAGCGCGACGGGTACTTCGGGTGCGCGGGATCGTCGGGGTCGAATGCGGCGTCGATCTCGATGCACTGCGCCGGGCACACCGTGGCGCACATGTTGCAGGCGACGCACTGCGGGCGGCCGTCGGGGCGCTGCGTCAGGATGTGCTTGCCGCGGTTGTGCGCGGCGTAGTCGGCGCGGGTTTCCTCGGGATAGTAGGCGGTGAGGGCGCCCTTGCGGCCCGTCATCCACTTCCACAGGTTGGCGAGGAATACGCCACCGGTGATGCGGAGGCCGCGCCAGACCTCGAAGAAATAGGCGCGCTCGTACCAGCCCATCTCGGGCTCGTTCCAGTAGCGCTTGCGGACGTAGGGCTTGCGGCTGCTCATCGAGGCACCTCAGCCCAGCGCCCAGACCGCGACCGCGGTCACGACGAGGTTGGCGATCGAAAGCGGCAGCAGGAAGCGCCACGCGAAGCTGAGCAGCTGGTCCCAGCGGAAGCGCGGCAGCGTCCAGCGGATCAGGATCTGGAAGCTGCAGAGCAGGAACACCTTGCCGAGGAACGTCAGCAGCTGGATCACGACGACCCAGCCATGGCCCAGCGCGATCGCCGTGCCGCCGGGGAACACGAAGCCCGCGTCGGTCAGCCAGGGCAGGTTGTAGCCGCCGAGGAACAGCGTGGTGAACAGCGCGGCGATGATCGCGATCTCGATGAACTCGGAGAGCATGAACATGCCCTGCTTCATCGCGCTGTATTCGGTGAAGTAGCCGGAGATCAGCTCGGACTCCGCCTCGGGCAGGTCGAACGGGATGCGCTTGTTCTCGGCGATCCCGGCCGTAATGAACAGAATCGCCGCGAACGGCTGGTAGACGATGCCCCAGGCCGGCAGGAACCCCAGCACCGTGCCGGACTGGTGCTGCACGATGGCGGTCAGGTCAACCGTGCCGTAGATCAGGATCAGGCCGAGCACGGTCAGACCCATGACCAGCTCGTAGGAGATCATCTGCGAGCCCGCGCGCAGTGCGCCGAGCATCGAGAACTTGTTCGACGAGGACCAGCCGGCGAGCATCGCGCCGATGATCGAGATGCCGCCGAACGCGAACACCACCAGCAGGCCGGCGTCGAGCGGCGCGATCTGCATCGGGTAGGTGCGGCCGCCGAACCAGTCGGCGAGGCCCGGGAACAGCCGGCCCGGGTCCAGCGTGCCGCCGAACGGGATCACGGCAAACACCAGTACCACCGGCGTGAACGCGAGCCAGGGCCCGAGCGCGTAGCCGAGCTTGTCGTAGGTGATCGGCTTGAAGTCTTCCTTGAGCAGCAGCTTCAGACCGTCCGCCATGCCGTGGAACAGGCCGAGCCAGATCAGCTTCACCTGCGTGAACGGGATGCGCAGGTAGGCGCGGTTGGCGCCGATGCGATCCGACATCAGCGCGGCCTGCTTGCGCTCGACCCAGGTCAGCACGGCGCCGAACGTGAGCAGCACGGCGAGCGCATAGCCGACGTAGACGAGCGTGATGGCCAGGTCCGGGCTCATGGATGCCCCCGGGCTGGCGCGGCGAGCGCCTTGAACAGCACCTCGGCATCGAGGACCGATTCGCCCTTCGGGAAACACGGCTCGAACGCGCTCACCACGCCCTGGAAGTTGGTGTAGTGGCCGGCGCGCTCGGTCTGGATGCTGACGGCGAGGAACACGTCCGCATGGCCGTTCTCGGGCGCGAGGTACGAGTTCAGGAAGATGATCTTCGCCTGCGCCGGGATGCGCGCGAAATCGTAGCCCTCGCCCCAGACCAGCACGAGGTCGGTGCCGTCGTGGTAGGCGGGTTCATCCTCGCCGAACAGATCCCGGGCCTTCGCCGTGTTGGGGTTCTTGTCCGGGCGGATCAGCAGGTCGTCCTCGATGCGCTCGCCTTCCTCGGGCTGCCAGTCACGCTTGACGTGTGTGTGGAACACCTCGCCGAGATACCGCTTGAATGCCTCGAGTTCTTCGTTGGAGCCCCAGTTCGACACCAGCGCGACCGGGTGTCGCGCGGCGCCGATCAGTCTCCGTGCCGCGTCGAGGGCCTCGGCGACCGGCACCGGCCGGCCCTTGAGCATCGGCTGGTCCGCGCGGGTGCGCTCGAAGATGCGCGTGAGGTCGCGGCCCTTGTTGCAGATCCACGGCCCGTTCACCGCCGGGTTCTCGAGCGGCGTGATGCGCGCGATGCTGGTGTTCTGCCGCTGGTCGAGCGACTTCAGGAACCATTCCGGCTTGCGGTGCCAGATCTGGATCGTGCAGCCACGCTCGCATCCGGGGCACACCGACGGCGTGGGCTTCAGGTACCAGACCCGCGCCTTGTGCAGGAATTGCCGCGACTGCAGCGCGCCGACCGGGCAGATGTCGACGATGTTGTCCGAGTACGGATCCTCGCCAAGCGGGCGGTCCTCGACCGGGCGGATGTTCGAGACGTCGCCGCGGCGCTCGACGCCGAGCGCCATCGATTTCGAGACCTCGTGCGTGAAGCGCGTGCAGCGCAGGCACAGGATGCAGCGTTCGTTGTCGAGCAGGATGCGGTTCGACAGGTTGTAGTACTTGGTCGAGCGTACCTTGTCGTCGAGCGAAAGCGAGGCCGCGCCGTTGTACGTGTAGTGGTAGTCCTGCAGCATGCACTCGCCGGCTTTGTCGCAGATGCCGCAGTCGACCGGGTGGTTGAGCGTGATGAACTGCAGGATCGCCTTGCGGTGCGCCTTGACCTCGTCGGATTCGGTGAACACCTTCATGCCGGCGTTGACCGGCATGTTGCAGGCGATGTCGAGCCCGCGGCCCTCGACCTCGACCAGGCACATCCGGCAGTTCCCCACCACGGAGAGCTGCGGGTGCCAGCAGAAATAGGGCACGAAGATGCCGTGCTCGCGCGCGACCTGCAGGACCGTCTGGTCCTCGCGCGCCTCGATGGCCTGCCCGTTTATGAAGATCTCAGGCATTCCAGGTTCCCGTCATGGCGCGAGCGCTTGTGCTCGATGTAGTACTCGAACTCGTCGCGGAACTTGTCGAGGATGCCGGTGCAGGCGTAGCCGGCCGCGTCACCGAGGCCGCAGATCGTCGTGCCGTCGTTGAACTTCGAGATGTAGTAGAGCCGCTCGATATCCTCCGGCCGGCCCCCGCCCGCGACGATCCGGTCGATGATCCGGTGCATCCAGCCCGTGCCGTGCCGGCAGGGCGTGCATTGGCCGCACGACTCGTGGTGGTAGAAGCGCAGCATGATGGCGAGCAGGGTCACCATGCAGGTGCCCTCGGCGATCACGATCATGCCGCCCGAGCCGAGCGTCGAGCCCGCGTCCCACAGCGCCTCGTGCGAAAGCTTCAGGTCGGCAATGTCAGCGCCCGTCAGTACTTTCGAGGACACGCCGCCCGGCACCACGCACTTGATCGCGCGTCCGCCCTGGATGCCGCCGCAGTCTTCCTCGAGGAACTTCATCCACGGGTAGCCGAGCTCGACCTCGTAGACGCCCGGGCGGTTGACGTGTCCGGAGACCGAGAAGAGTCGCGTGCCCGGGCTCTTCGGCGTGCCGACCTCTTTGAAGGCCGCGGCGCCGTGCGCGATGATCCAGGCAATGTTCGACAGCGACTCGACGTTGTTGACGACGGTGGGGCGTTGGTAGAGACCCTTCACGGTCAATCGCGGCGGGCGGTTGCGCGGGTAGCTCTTCTTGCCTTCGAGGGATGCGAGGAGGCCGGAGGCCTCGCCGGCGACATACGCGCCGGCGCCGCGATAGACGACGATGTCGCAGGAAAAGCCGGTGCCGAGGATGTGCTCGCCGAAATAACCCGCCGCGTAGGCCTCCTCGACCGCGCCCGCGAGACGGCGGTAGGGCAGGTCGAACTCGCCGCGGATGTAGACGAAGCAGTTGCGGACGCCGAGCGCGTAGCTCGCGATCAGCATCGACTCGACCAGCATGTGCGGGTTGTTCTCGAGGATCCAGCGGTCCTTGAACGTGCCAGGCTCGCCCTCGTCGGCATTCGCGATCAGGTAGTGCGGCTGCCCGTCGTCGGGTACGACGACCTGCCACTTGCGGCCCATCGAGAACGCGGCGCCGCCGCGGCCCTGCAGGCCGGACGCGGTCACTTCCTTGGTGACGTCCTGCGGCTGCATCTGCTTGAGCGCCTTCTCGAGCGCGACGTAGCCGCCGCGCGCCCGGTATTCCGCCAGCGAGTGCGAGGTCGACGTGACCGGGAACGTCATGATGAGCTGTCGGCCAGGCATGGCTATTTCAGGCCCTCCAGCAGCTCGTCGACCGTCTCGCGGGTCAGGTTCTCGTGGTAGCCGTCGTTGACCATCATCATCGGCGCCGTGCCGCAGGAGCCGAGGCACTCGGCGGTCGAGAGCGTGTAGCGTCCGTCCGGTGTCGTCTGGCCCGGCTTGATTCCGAGGCGCTGCTCGACATGCGCGAGGATGCGCTCGGCGCCGTTCATCGAGCAGCTCACGTTGCGGCAGAACTGCAGGTGCCAGCGTCCGATCGGCTTGCGGCGGAACTGCGTGTAGAACGAAAGCACTTCCTCGATCTGGATCTGCGGCACGCCGAGGTAGGCGGCGAGTTCCTCGATGTCGGAGTCCGCGACGTAGCCGCGGTCTTCCTGGATGCGACGCACGCACGGCAGCACCAGCGACGACTCGAAGCCCGCCGGGAAGCGCTCGCGCAGCTTCTCGAATTCGGGGATCAGGTGCTTCACCGATCGCACTCCCCGCCGATCATGTTGACCGAGCCGAACGTCGGCACGATGTCGGCGAGCTGGTAGCCGTCGAGCATCCGGTGCACGCCGCCCATGTGCACGAAGCTCGGGCTGCGGCAGTGCACTTTCCAGGGCACGCCGCCGCCGACGCTGACGATGTAGAAGCCGAGCTCGCCGTTCGCGCCTTCGTGGGCCGAGTACACCTCGCCCGGCGGCACCTGCGGCCCTTCCATGACCAGCTTGAAGTGGTTGATCAGCGACTCGATCTCGGTATAGACGAGCTGCTTCTCGGGGAACGTGCAACGGCGGTCGTCGACGCACAGCGGTCCCGCCGGCAGCATCTCCACCAGCTGGCGGATCATGTGCGCCGATTCGTCGATCTCGCGCATGCGCACGTAGTAACGGTCGTAGTTGTCGCCCTTGATGCCCACGGGCACCTCGAATTCGAGCTCCTCGTAGGCCAGGTAGGGGGTGTCCTTGCGGAGGTCGCGCGGCACGCCGGTGGAGCGCAGCAACGGGCCCGTGAAGCCCCAGTTGACGGCGTCGGCGGTGGAGATCACGCCCACGTCGCGCATGCGGTCGATGAAGATACGGTTGCGGTCCACGAGGCCGTGCACGCGGCCCGTGAACGTGTCCATCTCGGTGAGGATCTCCTCGAGGCGCTTCAGCCAGCCCGCGGGCAGGTCGTGCGCGAGGCCGCCGATCCGGCCGTAGCTGTAGGTGACGCGGGCGCCCGTCAGGTCAGCGAGGTGCTCGTAGATGTAGTCGCGGATCGTGACCAGGTAGAGGAACGCGGTCATTGCGCCGAGTTCCATCAGCGCGGCGGCGATGCAGGTCAGGTGGTCGGCGATCCGCGAGTACTCGGCGAGCAGCGTGCGCAGGTAGCGGGCCCGCGGCGTGATCTCGATCCCCATCAGCTTCTCGACGGCCTCGCAGTAGGCGAAGTCGTTGATCAGGGCCGAGCAGTAATTGAGCCGGTCGACATAGGGGATCAGGTTGTGCCAGGTGTGCGACTCGCACTCCTTCTCGAAGCCCCGGTGCAGGTAGCCGCAGTGGACGTCGGTGCGCACGACCCGCTCGCCCGAGAGTTCCGCCACGATCTGGATCGTGCCGTGCGTGGCCGGGTGCGAGGGCCCGATGTTGACGATGACCGACCCTTCCTCGCTGCCCGTTTCGAAGGCAGGCCGGATCGGGTTGGGCAATGTCGTGACCGGAGGCGCGCTCATGGCTTCACGTCCCGGTAGGGCACCAGCGGCTGCTCCTTCTGCTTCGGATAGTCCTTGCGCAGCGGATGTCCCTCGAAGCCTTCGTACAGCAGGATCGGGCGCAGGTCGTCGTTGCCGCGGAACACGATGCCGTACATGTCGTGGCACTCGCGCTCCATGTAGCGCGCCGAGCCGTACAGCGTCACGAGCGTGTCCACGATCGGGTCGGCGAGCGGCACGCGGGTCTTGACCCGCACGCGGACGAAATGGCGGGTCGAGTAGAAGTGCCAGACGACGTCGAAGCGCGGTTCGCGCTCCGGCCAGTCCACGGCCGTGACGTCGAGGAACATGTCGAAGGCGAAGGTGTCCTTGAGCGCGCGGACCACGTCGAGAAGGTGCGCAGGCTCGACCTGCATGGCCAGCACCCCGTGCGCCACGGTGGCTTCCTGGGCCAGCCCGGCAAGGTGCTCGCGAACCTGTTCGAAGACGGCGTCGCTCACGGTCAGAACTTCTCGTTGATGATCGGGTGGCGGTCGCGGGCGATCCGATCCTGCAGCTTCATGATCCCGTCGATCACCATCTCTGGCCGCGGTGGGCAGCCCGGAATGTAGAGGTCGACCGGGATGATCTTGTCGATGCCGGGCAGCGCGGCGTAGTTCTGGTAGAAGCCGCCGCTGGTCGCGCAGACGCCGAAGGCGATCACCCACTTGGGCTCGCACATCTGCTCGTAGACCTTCTTCAGGATCGGCGCCTGCTTGTGCGTCACGGTGCCGACGACCATCAGCAGGTCGGACTGGCGGGGCGTGAAGCGGGGCAGGGCGGCACCGAAACGATCCGTGTCGTACAGCGTCGAGCTGACCGACATGAATTCCATCGCGCAACAGGCCGTGACGAACGGATACGGAAACAGCGAGAATTTGCGCGCCCAGCCGACGAACTCGTCCTTCTTCGTGGTCAGGTATTCGAACGCGCCCGAGGGCGCCGGCCGCGACGCCTGCGTGTTCACCGCGTCACCTCCTCGAGCAACCCGGTGCGCCAGACGTACAACATGATAAAGACCAGCAGCAGCGTGAATACGCCGAAGGCCGCCAGCAGGGCTCCGGTGAGGGGCTGCGAGCCCAGCGCCCAGATGAAGAGGAACACCGTTTCGAGGTCGAAGAGGATGAAGAGGATGGCGATCGCGTAGTACTTGACCGGCACGGCCTTGACGTTGACCTGCTCCACCGGCGTGGCGCCGCATTCGAAGGGCTCGAGCTTGAGCGCGGTGGGTGCCGGCTTCGGCCCCACGACCTTGTTGAGCCACAGCGTGAGGGCCACGAATCCAAGGATCGCGAGCAGGTACACCAGGAAGGAGAGGTAGGCGTTCATTTTGTCCGTGGCGCCCCCCGGCGCCCCCCGGACTATAGGCAGGAAAATGCGTACTCGTGATCCACGGAAATTACTTACGCGCGAGGCCGCGGCAATGCAGCATAGGACAGCCCGATCGGGCTTGGTGCCGGGGCGGATTGGTGACGCGTAATCGGCATCATCCTGTCGCGGACAGTCTGCCGCCGACCGCGCTTCGCGCTGCGGAAATCACCTATGGCTGTCACCCAGCCCGATCACCCCAAATGCGGGACCAATGAACGCCCGAGCCAGCTCTACGCCGTTTTCCGGCCTGCCGGGTCGCAGCAGCCGCTGGCCCGCGCGCCTCGACCTGCTGCAGAGCCTGAGCGGCCTCGCGCTCGGCCTCTTCATGTGGGTCCACATGTTCTTCGTGTCGAGCATCCTGCTCGGTCGCGACGCGATGTGGACCGTCGCGAGGTTTTTCGAGGGCTATTTCTTCTTCGGCCGGCCGCTGCCGTGGCTGGTGTCGCTGCTGGTCGCGACGGTCTTCGCGCTGTTCATCGGTCACGCGGCCCTCGCGCTGCGCAAGTTCCCCGCGAGTTACCGGCAGTACCGCACGTATCGCGAGCACATGGGCGCGATGAAGCACGACGACACCTCACTCTGGTACTGGCAGGTGGTCACCGGGTTCGCGCTGTTCTTCATGGCCTCGGTGCACCTCTACATCATGATGACCCACCCGGAGCGCATCGGGCCGTACGAGTCCGGCGACCGCGTCTGGACCGACCTGATGTGGCCGCTCTATCTAGTCATGCTGTTCGCGGTGGAGTTCCACGGCGGCATCGGTCTGTACCGGCTTGCGCTCAAGTGGGGCTGGTTCGCCGGCAGCGACCCGGACGCGACGCGCCGCAAGCTGCGGGCGTTCAAGTGGGTGCTCACAGTGTTCTTCCTGGTGCTCGGCCTCGCGACACTGGCCGCCTACGTCAAGATCGGCATCGAGCACGCGCCGAACTACGGTGAGCCGTACGTGCCCTCGTCGGTCACGGCGGAGCCCGCGCCGTGAAGGTCGTCTACACCGACGTGCTGGTGATCGGCGGCGGGCTCGCGGGCCTGCGCATGGCGATCGGCGCGCGGCGGCGCGGCCACGACGCGATCATCCTGTCACTGGTACCCCCGAAGCGCTCGCATTCGGCGGCGGCCCAGGGCGGCATGCAGGCGAGCCTGGGCAACGTCGTCAAGGGCCAGGGCGACAACGAGGACGTGCATTTCGAGGACACGGTCAAGGGCAGCGACTGGGGCGCCGACCAGCAGGTCGTCCGCATGTTCGTCAACACGGCGCCGAAGGCGGTGCGCGAGCTGGCGGCCTGGGGCGTGCCCTGGAGCCGGGTCCGGCAGGGCGACCGCGAGGTCATCATCAACGGCCAGAAGGTCACGATCACCGAGCGCGGCGAAGCGCACGGCCTGGTGGCGCAGCGCGACTTCGGCGGCACGAAGAAATGGCGCACCTGCTACGTCTCCGACGGCACCGGCCACGCGATGCTGTTCGCGGTCGGTGACCAGGCCATCGCGCAGGGCATCCCGGTGCACGAGCGCAAGGAGGCGATCGCGCTGATCCACGACGGTTCGCGCTGCTATGGCGCCGTCGTGCGCGACTTGATCACCGGCGAGCTCACGGCCTACGTCGCCAAGGCCACGGCGATCGCGACCGGCGGGGCCGGGCGCGTCTACCGGGTCACCACCAACGCAGTGATCTGCGAGGGAATTGGAGCCGCACTGGCGCTCGAAACAGGCGTGGCGGCGCTCGGCAACATGGAAGCCGTGCAGTTCCACCCGACGGGCATTTTCCCCGCGGGCATCCTCGTCACGGAGGGCTGCCGAGGCGACGGTGGCCTGCTGCGCGATGCCGACGGGCACCGCTTCATGCCGGACTACGAACCGGAGAAGAAGGAACTCGCCTCGCGCGACGTCGTCTCGCGCCGCATGGAAGAGCACATCCGCGCTGGCCACGCCGCGACTTCGCGCTTCGGCCAGCACCTGTGGCTCGACATCACGCTGCTCGGGCGCAAGCACATCGAGCACAACCTGCGCGAGGTCAAGGAGATCTGCCACTACTTCCTCGGCGTGGACCCCGCCGAGCAGTGGATCCCGGTGCGACCGGCGCAGCACTACACGATGGGCGGAATCCGCACCGACCATACCGGGCAGAGCCCGACGCTGCGCGGACTGTTCGCGGCGGGCGAGGCCGCCTGCTGGGACATGCACGGGTTCAATCGCCTCGGCGGCAACTCCGTCGCCGAGACCGTCGTCGCCGGCATGATCGTGGGCGAGTTCATCGCCGACTTCTGCGAGAGCGCCAAGGGCGACCTGGACATTCCGACCGCGTTGATCCGCGAGGCCGTCGAGGCAGAGCGCGCCCGGCTCGACGTGCTGCTGCACGGCGGCGGCACCGAGCGCGCGGACGCCATCAAGATCGAGATGCAGCAGACGATGACCGACAAGGTCGGCATCTTCCGCACGGGCGCCGACCTCGAGGAGGCCGTGCACCGGCTGCAGGGCCTGGTGGTTCGCAGCCGCCAGATCGGCCTGCGCCACAAGGCCGATGGCCCGAATCCCGAACTAGTGACGGCGTACCGCACGCAGAAGATGCTGAAGATCGCGCTCTGCATGGCGACCGGAGCGCTCGCGCGCACCGAAAGCCGCGGCGCGCATTTCCGCGAGGACTTCCCGGCGCGCAACGATGCGGCCTGGCTGCGTCGCACGCTCGCGATGTGGCGCGAGCCTCGCGACACGCTGCCCTGCCTGACGTACGAGCCGCTCGACGTCATGGCCATGGAGCTGCCGCCCGGCTGGCGCGGCTACGGCGCGAAGAACTACGTCGACCATCCCGACACGCCCCGGCGTGCCGAGGAAGTCGCTGGCGTACGCGAGCAGATGAAGGACGCAGACCGCCACGCGGTGCAGCGCGCGGTCATGCCCTACGAGCACCTGCTGCCCGAGCGTTTCCGCGGCCGCAACGAACGCATCGACGAGCAGCTGCCATGACCGAACCGGCCACGACCGCCACCGCGCCGCGCAAGCTTCGCTTCCACGTGTTGCGCCACGATCCGCGTGATCCGCAGAGCGTCCCGCACGTCGAGCTGTTCGAGCTCGAGGAAGCGGCCGGCATGACATTGTTCATCGCATTGAACGAGATCCGCGAGCAGCTCGATTCCTCGCTGGCGTTCGATTTCGTCTGCCGCGCCGGCATCTGCGGCAGCTGCGGCATGGTCGTCAACGGGCGGCCGGGCCTCGCCTGCCGCACGCTCACCAAGGACCTGCCGGACGACATCTCGCTGGCGCCGCTGCCGGCGTTCGAGCTGATCGCCGATCTCTCGGTGAACACCGGCAAGTGGATGCGCGGCATGAGCGAGCGGCTCGAGACCTGGGTGCACTCGCTCGAGCAGGACCCTGACCTGCGCCGGATCGAGGCGAAGATGGATCCGGATCTCGCCGACAGGATCTACGAGCTCGACCGCTGCATCGAGTGCGGTTGCTGCGTCGCCGCCTGCGGCACTGCGCGCATGCGCGAGGATTTCGTCGGCGCGGTGGGCCTGAACAAGATCGCGCGCTTCGCGCTCGATCCGCGCGACCCGCGCTCAGATGAAGACTTCTACGAGCTGGTCGGAAACGACGACGGTGTGTTCGGCTGCATGACGCTGCTCGGCTGCCACGACGTCTGCCCGAAGAGCCTGCCGCTGCAGACGCAGATCGCGTTCCTGCGGCGGAAGATGGCCCGCGCGGGGCTCACCTGAGGCCACTTAGCAAATCTTTAGGATTTCGCTAGCGAGCATTTAGCAATGCCGCGGCGCCGGTCCGGCGCACACTGATCCCACAACGAGATGGAGGGGTCAGTCATGATGACGATTCGAACGGCCGCCGGGATTCTCGCCGGGCTCGCGCTGGCTGTGGGCGTGGCCTCGCAGGCGGCGGACGCGACGGGGCAGGAGGCGCGCGTGGCACACGGCCGCTATCTGGTCGTCGTTGCAGGCTGTAACGACTGCCACACGCCCGGCTATCTGCAGCAAGGGCCGAAAGTTCCGGAAAAGGACTGGCTGACCGGCGTGCCGGTTGGCTACCAGGGTCCGTGGGGCACCAGCTATGCCTCGAACCTGCGGCTCGTGCTCAACGCGATGACGCAAGAAAAATGGCTGGAGCACGCCCGGCAGGAGCGGTTGCCGCCGATGCCGTGGTTCAACCTGCGCGAGATGACGGACGAGGATCTGAAGGCCGTCTATGCCTACGTCCGCAGCCTCGGCCCCGCGGGTGTCGCTGCGCCCGCGTACGTCGCGCCGGGCGGCAAGGTCAACACGCCCTATTTCGTGTTCGTGCCGCAGGTGGACCAGCAGCAGGCCGCGGCACGCTGAGCGGCGGTCAGCGCGGGATCTCGGCGAGCCGTACGGGCCGCCGGACGTTGAACCGGAAGCGTCCGCGGCCCGTCTTCTCGATGCCGAGCGCCGGGCAACGCTCCTCGAGGCGGCGTTGCAGCAGGATCAGGCGCGCCTCGAGGTTCTCGCTCAGGTCCGGCAGGCGGATCGTCGGGTCGAGGCGCAGCTCGCGATTCGTGTGCTCGGTGCGCTGCTCGTCGACGAAATTGCGCAGCAGTTTCCACAGGATCGCACCGGCCACGCCCTTGATCAGGTAATCCTCGCCGGCAAAGATGCTGTCGTTCTCGGCGTAGCGGCGAATCCGCAACGGCGCGCCCTCCGGAGATGCGGATTGCGCAGCCGCAGGAGCCTCGTCGTGAGCCTCGTCGCGCTCTTCCAGCAACGCTGCAACGGCCCCGACGTGTCTGGCCAGCACGACGAGCGCGTCCTCCTCGTCGTAGCCAAAGCGACTCGTTTCGGCGCTCTCCGCGAACAGCACGCCGAGCAGGCGTTCGCCCGCCAGGATCGGCACTGCGATCTGGCTCTGCGATTCCGGCAGCCCCGGGAAGGCAATTTCCTGTTCGAGCCCAGTGGTGATTCCGCGGCTGCGCGCATCCTCGCGCATCGCCCGCCCGTAGCCAAATTCGGACGTTGCGTGCGAGATGCGGATCGGCGTGCGCGCCAGCGCCGCAGTGCCGATCACACCCTCTCCGGGCCGAATCTCGGCACCGACGCCGGACTGCGGGTAGCCCCGGCTCGCAACCGTGTACAGTTTCTCGCCAGCGGCGTCACCCATCAGCACCATCGCCTGCTCGATGCCGAAGTGCGCCGCGAGGCCGTCGAGCAGCGCGTCGAGCAGGCCTGCGAGGTCGTGCGCCGACGACAGCCGTGTCATGCAGCAACGCAGCTCGGCCGTACCCGCGCTGCGTGCGGGCAGGGCTGCGATCGACGTGCCGTAGACCTCGGTGATCGACTCGACCCGGTACACGTCCGCGCCGCGCAGGCGAAAGACGCCCGTCATCCCGGCGTGCGACGCAATGCCGGCGAGCTTCGCTTTCATGCACTCGAACAGCGGGCCCGAGTCCTCGGTGCGCAGGTAGTGCACGGCGAGCTTGTACTGGGCGCCGGTGTCCGGGTGGATCACGACCACGGTCGCGCGCGGATTTTCGAGCACGTTCTGCCGCGTCTTGCTGAAGAACTGGAACGACAGCGCGACGTGCCGCGAGTCGACGTAGTGCACCTCGGAAATGTAGGAGACGTTGGGCGTGCCATCGAGCGCGCAGGTCGCGATCACCGCGGGCACGGCGCCTTCGAAGCAGGGGCGGATCGCGTGCAGCGTGAGCGGCATGGTCAGGGCACGATGGGCTGGCCGGCGCCGGGCCCCGGCGTCTGCTGGAACGCCGCGGACGGCGTGAATGCGATCGCTGCGAGGCGCGGCGCCGCCCCGCGCACCGCATTCGCGAACTCCGGCGTGTAGCCGATGCGGCAGAGGTCTTCGCTCCAGTCCCGCAAGTGACGCGCAGCGATGGCGCGGTCGGCCGCAGTGACCTTGACGACGCGCGCGTCGCTGCCCTTGAGCTGGATCGTGCGGTGCGTGCTCGGCTGGCTGAACACGACCGCGATCATGCCGTTCGCGGCGATGTCGTCGAGCAGCGTGCCGGCCCGGCTGGGCTCGACGAGCACGGTGACACGGCGGCGGTCACGCGACACGCGGCAGCCGCAGCCGCGCACCACGTCGGCGACCTGCTCGGCATTGCGCGTGGCCACGATCACCGAGACGCCGCCCTGGATGAACGCCGCGTGGTCCGCGTCGAGCGGCGGATCCTGCCCTTGGTCCCCCGTCATGCCGCGCATGATAACGGCGCGCAAGTTCGCTGGGCCGTCTCAGGCGCCGCGGTCACGCACCGCCCGCCAGGAACCTGGCCGGGCGCGTGCGTACTGCGGCGGGCAGTGCACTTCCGCCGCCAGCGCATCGGCCGCGTGCCAGCCCCAGCGCGGATCGTCGAGGATCGCACGGGCCAGCGCGACCTGGTCGGCCTGGCCCTCGGCGACGATTGCATTGGCCTGCAGTGCGGAGGTGATCAGGCCGACCGCACGGGTCACCACGCCAGTGGCGGCGCGGATGCGCGCCGCCGCCGGCACCTGGTAACCAGGTCCGATCGGCACGCGCGCTTGCGCGGTCAGGCCGGCGGACGAGACGCAGACGTAATCGATGCCGACGGACTGCGCCACGCCGACGTACTCGATCGAATCGTCGACGTCCCAGCCGCCGTCGACCCAGTCGGTTGCCGAGATGCGCATGCCGAGCGCGACATTCGACGGTACGACGGCCCGCACGGCCTCGAGCACCTGCAGCGGGAACCGCAGGCGGTTGGCCAGCGGTGGTCCGCCATAGGCGTCGTCTCGGTGGTTGCTGAGCGGCGAGAGAAACTGGTGCAGCAGGTAGCCGTGCGCCGAGTGCAGCTCGATGACCTCGAACCCCAATCGAACCGCCCGGCGCGCGGCGTGGACGAAGGCGTCGGTGACTCGATCCATGCCGTCGTCGTCGAGCGCCTGCGGCACGTGCCAGCCCGCGTCGAATGCAATCGCCGAGGCGGAGACCGTCGGCCACGGATCCTGGTCACCGCGCAGCGCGTGGCCGCCTTCCCACGGGACTTGCGAGGATGCCTTGCGTCCGGCGTGGGCGATCTGGATGCCGAACTTGGCCGGACCGGCCACGCGCCGGGCCGCCGCGAGGGCCCGCGCGAGGGCGGCCTCGCAGTCGTCGCTGTAGAGCCCGAGGCAGCCGTGAGTGATGCGGCCGCGGCGCTCGACTCCCGTGGCTTCCACCATCACGAGGCCGGCGCCCGACATCGCGAGCGAAGGCAGGTGCTGCAGGTGCCAGTCGCCGGCACAGCCGTCTGCGGCGGAGTACTGGCACATCGGGGCGACCGCGATGCGATTCGGCACCGTGATCGGGCCGATCGGGAGCGGGGAGAACAGGGTGGCTTGGGTCATGGGCTCCTATATAGGACGCCCACACGGACCTGTACAAGTGAATCTGTACAGGCCGAGGTCCCCGACGGGGCTGGCCCGGGCGCCCTCATTGGTCTAGGGTCTGCAGTCGTTCAAGATCCGCAGGAGACGACGATGGCCCCGATCCTTCGTGCCGGCGCCGGTTTGGCTCAGGCCCTGTTGGTCTGGGCATGTGTGGGAGTTCCGGCCGCGGTGGCCGATGCTCCAGTGAGCGTCGATCCGGCCACCGCTGCGCTGATCGAGCGACTCGGCCTCGCCGAATCAGAGACACCGGTTCGAGAGCGGCCCGGTTGGCGCACACCCCAACGCATCCTGGTGTGGAACCTGTCGCCGGAGCTCGCCGCATCGCTGCAGGCCGTGGCGCCCGGCGTCGAATTGCTGCTGGCGGACGATGCGGCGAAGGCTGCCGCACTTGCAAAGGACGCGGACGCGGTGCTCGGCCTTTGCAGCCCCGAGTTACTGGCAGCCGGCCCGAACATCCGCTGGATCCAGTCTTATTCGGCGGGTGTCGAGCGCTGCGTCGCGATCCCCGCGGTGCGCGAGCGGAACATCCTGCTGACGAACATGCAGCGCGTCGCCGGCCCGGTCATGGCCGAGCACGTGATCGCGATGATGCTCGCCTACGCGCGTGGACTGCACTTCTACATCCCCGAGCGTATGGCCGGACGCTGGACGCGTGAAATGCCCCCGCCCGGGCAGTTGCTGACGCTCGAGGGCAAGACGGTGCTGGTCGTGGGCCTGGGCGGCATCGGCCTCGAGGTCGCGAAACGCGCGCACGCGCTCGGCATGCGCGTCATTGCGACGCGCGCGAGCGGACGCGAGGGGCCGGCGTTCGTCAGCTATGTCGGCCTGCCGGACGAGCTGCACAAGCTGGCCGGCGAGGCCGACTTCATCGTCAACACGGCGCCGTTGACGCCTGCGACCACAGGCCTCTTCGACGCGAAATTTTTCGCCGCCGCCAAGCCAAGCGCGTTCTTCGTCAACGTCGGTCGCGGCAAGAGCGTCGTGCAGCCGGACCTGATCGCGGCGCTGCGCAGCGGCCGGCTGGCTGGGGCGGGTCTCGACGTCACCGATCCGGAGCCGCTGCCGGCCGACAGCCCGCTCTGGCAGATGCAGAACGTGATCCTGACGCCGCACATCTCGGCCGGCTCCGATCTCGGCGACGAGCTGCGCTTCGCGATCGGCATCGAGAACCTGCGCCGGTACGTGGCGGGGGAGAGGATGCTGTCGGTGGTGGACGTGGCGAAGGGCTACTGATCGGCCGGAGATTCGCATCGGGAGGCCATTCCCTGGATTGGCTCGCGTTGAGCTTGGAGCGACGCTCAGGGACTTGCGTGAATGCCCAGGCGCGGCCGTGTTCCCAGATTGCCGAAAGCTGTCGGTCAGAGAGCCGACTCTGTCACGGCGCCGCCGGATCCTTCGATTCGACTGTTGCAGATGATGCGCAACGAACGCCCGCGATTGCGTATCGTCCAGCGTGCAATCCTGCGTAGCATTTCGCGCGACGCTCGAGATAACAGCAATCCCTGCCGTATCGCCATCGACAAAGCGCATGCTCGATATCGCCGCCATTTGCCTGGTCATCACGGCACTACTTGCCTACCTGAACCATCGCTTCGTGGGGTTGCCGACGGCCATCGGCGTCATGACGGCGGCGCTGGTCCTTTCCTTGTCACTCGTCGTGCTGAATGCCCTGGGCTTGGCAGGGCAACTCCTCCAGTACGAGAGATCGCTGTTGAACTCAATCGACTTTTCAGACGTCCTGATGCAGGGAATGCTTTCCCTGCTGCTGTTTGCAGGTGCTCTGCACGTCGACGTGAGCGAACTCCACTCATTCCGATGGCCGGTGGTCGCGCTGGCTGTGCTAGGCACGCTGCTGTCGACCGCCGTGGTGGGCTATGGCCTGTGGTTCACGCTGCCGCTGGTCGGCCTGCATCTGCCGCTGCTGTACTGCTTGCTGTTCGGCGCGTTGATTTCGCCCACCGACCCGATCGCCGTGATGGGTATCCTCAAGTCCGCCGGCGCGCCCAGGGAGCTGGAACTCGTGATCGCCGGCGAATCGCTTTTCAACGATGGGGTGGGGGTGGTGACCTTCGCGCTGCTACTCGCCATGCTTACGAGCGGCGTGACGCCGACGCTGGGCCAGGGCTTGGGGCTGCTGCTGCACGAAGCGGGCGGCGGCCTGCTGTTCGGATTCGTGCTTGGCTACGTGACCTTCCTCTTGCTGAAGAGCGTGGACAATTACCAGATTGAGGTGCTGTTGACCCTGGCTGCGGTCATGGGCGGATACGCGCTCGCGAGCAAGCTGCACGTATCCGGGCCGCTGGCCATGGTGGTTGCTGGCCTGATAATCGGCAACCATGGTCGCGAACTGGCAATGTCGGACACGACGCGCCGCTATCTCGACATGTTCTGGGAACTGATCGACGCGATCCTCAATGCGGTGCTGTTCGTGCTGATCGGCATGGAGGTCCTGCTCGTGGTGTTTTCGGTCAGCGAATTGGCAGCCGCAAGCGTGGCGATCATGGTGACGCTGCTCGCCCGCCTGCTCACCGTCGGACTGCCCGTGCGCGTTCTGCGGACGGCGTTTAACCTGCCGCGCGGTTCCTGGAAGGTACTGACCTGGGGAGGCCTACGCGGCGGTATCTCCGTGGCACTCGCCCTGTCGCTGCCCTTCGGACCGAAGCGTGACACCGTGGTGGCGCTGACCTATTGCGTCGTGGTCTTCTCCATCCTCGTTCAGGGTCTTTCCATTGGATACGTCGCGCGCAGGGCGGTTTCGCACCGGTGACCAGTTGCAGTTCCGGGGATCACGATGCTAGTCGCTGTGCAGCGACGCGTTGCCCCTCGGCTCTCAGCCGCTGGACGAGGTCGTCCTTGTCCTTGGGCTTCACCTCCCCGTAGACCTCGTCGATGCCGAGAAGTCGCGCCACCGCTTTGGCTAGACGGCGCCAGGTTGCGTCGCTTGGCTTCGGCGACGATCGCATCGGCGAGTGGGTGCCCGCTGCCCTGATCGAGACTGCCGGCAAGGCGCAGCACTTCGTCTGCTGGAACGTCGGCCGCCATGGACGGCGTGATTCGGCGAATCGTTGGCTACCGTCATCCCGCACGCTGGATCAATCGAGGCCTCGCCTTTGCCATGTTCCATGCCATGCGCGGCGTGGGGCTCGAGGCGCTGTGCGCTAGCAGTGGCGGATACGTGAGTGGCGTGAGAGGGACGCGCTGTCATCGGCGGACCCTATTTCGCAGGAATGGACTCCATCGCCTGCTGATGCTGCAGCATCTGTTCCATCATCATCTGCATCATGCTCATGCGGTTCTCCATCATCTGGTGGCGCTGCATCATGGCGCCGCCGGCCATCGGCTTGCTGTCGCCCATGGCCATGCCGCCCGGCTGGCCGCCGCCCATCCCGCTCATCGCCGTCATATTTTCCTGCATGGCCTGCATGTGCGCTTGCATCAGTTTCCGACGTTCCGTCGGATCGGTCGTTGCGCGGATCCTGGCCATCTGCGCCTGCATTGCCGTCATGTTCTGCTGCATCTGGGACATCTGCTGCTCCATGTCCATGCTCATCGCCGGCTTATCCGGCGCGGCCTCGTCCTGAGCCGATGCGAAGGGAGCCGACAGGGCGCAAGCGGCGATCGCGGCGATCAGGATGGAGGTCTTCATTTTGGCGTTTCCTTCGAAATTGAATCGGTTCAAGTGTCGACGGCGCGCGCTGGTCTCGATGACCGTATTCACCTGGTCTTGCGCAGGACGGCGACGAGAACGACACCCACGACGACGATGGCGAGGGCGATCAGCCATGCACTGCTGAATCCGTACATGTGCCCGTACGTGCTTGCGTTTCCCATCATCCCGCCACCCATCGGTGTGTTGCCGGCCATTGCGGCGCCGACAGGAGCCAGCAGTGCGGGTACGCCACCAAGCAGGGTGGCGAGGGTTCTCTCGGTGGTCGTGTTCATTTGTGCGGTCTCCTCGCGTTTGCGGGAGTCGAGGCCGGGGCGACTGCTCCGGAGCGACCAGCGCAATCGCGGTATCGGTGTGACCGCGATCACTGGGATATTTGTATAGACACAGTCCTGTCGCGTCTGTTCCCTGTCGCACATTGAGGCCACGCCCACCGGGTATGCCGAATGCCGCGACGGATGGCGGTACCATGTGTCGGTTACCGTCAACGGGCTCGGGCCGTGGATCGCCGCGGGCCGCCGGGTCACGGAGGGTCCGTCGCCATGAAGGCACATCTTCTCGAGTACTGGGATCGGCTTCGCTCGGGCTTCTGGTTCGTTCCCGGGATCATGGCCGGCGCGGCGGTCGTGCTCGCCTTTGCAACCGTTGCCCTTGACGAGTCGGTGGCGGTCGAGGGTTGGATGGTCGAGCAGAACTGGGCCTACAGCGGGGGTGCGGAGGGGGCAGGCCAGGTGCTGAGCACGATTGCCGGCTCGATGATCACGATCGCGGGAGTCGTCTTCTCGATGACCCTGGTCGCCTTGTCGCTCGCCTCGTCCCAGCTGGGACCCCGCCTGCTGCGCAACTTCATGCGTGACACGAGGAACCAGGTGGTACTCGGTGCGTTCGTCGCCACCTTCGTGTATTGCCTGCTCGTCCTGCGCACCATCCGCCGAGCCGAGGAGGTCATGTTCGTCCCCCACCTGTCCGTGACCGTTGGGGTTCTGCTCGCGATCGTCAGCCTGGGAGTCTTGATCTATTTCATCCACCACGTCTCCGTTTCGATCCAGGCCGACGAAGTCGTCGCGCGGGTCCATGGCGAAGTAATCCATGGAATCGACCGACTCTTCCCTGAAAGCATGGGGCGCGGGGCACCGCGGCCCGCGGACGCGCACGCCAGCGCAGGGCTGCCCGCGGCCTTCGACCTCGAGGCCCGGCCCGTCGGGTCGGCTGACGACGGCTACCTCCAGTCGATCGACTCGCATGCCCTGATGGCGCTCGCGAAAGACGAGAACGCGCTGTTTCGGCTGGAGCGACGGCCCGGACAATACGTCGTCATGGGGTGCCCGCTGGTGACGGTCTGGCCCGGGGATCGGGTCACCGAACCGCTCGAGGAGCGGATCAACTCCGCCTTCATCCTGGGCCACCAGCGGACCGCCGCCCAGGACATCGAGTTCCCCATCCACCAACTCGTCGAGATCGCGGTGCGCGCCCTCTCCCCCGGCATTAATGATCCATTCACGGCGATTACCTGCGTCGACCGGTTGGGGTCGGTACTGCATCGTCTTGCGCAGCGGGAAATGCCGTCCCCGTTCCGCCTGGACGAGCAGGATCGACTGAGGGTGGTCGTGCCAGCCGTTACGTTTCCGGAGATCGTGGACGCGTCGTTCGGCCCGATCAGGCAATACGCCCGGTCGAGCGCAGTCGTGACGATCCGCCTCCTGGAGACGATCGCCGTGATCGCGGGTGCGACGCATCGACCGACAGACCGGGCCGCGCTGCTCCGCCAGGCCGAAATGATCGTCCGGGGTGCGCGCGAAGCATTGCCGGAAGATGGGGATCGCCAAGCGGTGGAAGAGTGTTACCGCGACGCGAGCCGCTGCGGGTCGACGTAAGTTGCTCAGCGCGAGAGACCGCCAAGTTCAAATTGACGTTTCAGCTGAAACGTCCCAGGTCAGCGATCCAGAGTTGCCCACGGCGATCCGGAGAGGCGCTTGGGCCCTGTCGGATCCCGTGGCCATGCACGCCCTCGCCTCAGGGGCCAGTCCCTGAATCGAAGCGCGCCTTGAGCAGTTCGAGTTCGTGCCGGAGTTCGGCGACTGCGGCTTCGAGTGCAGCGATGCGTTCCGCGTCGGCAGATGCGCCCGCCGCTGAAGCAGATCCGGTGCGCGACGGCCGCGGATCTTCCTCGACAAACGGCGGCGCCTTGCCGCTGAAGAGGTGCATGTAGCGCGATTCGCGCCGTCCGGGCTCGCGTGTCAGCCGTGCCACGAAGGGCCCGTCCGGCCGCGTCGCGAGTTCCTCGAGCTCCGTCTCGACCTCACTGACGTCGTGCAGTGGGGCGAGGCGTGCCGCATGAGTACGCAGCTCGCCGGGCGTCTGCGGGCCACGCAGCAGCAGCTCGCAGATGATCGCCGTGCCTTGCGGCGAGAACTTCAGCGAACCGAACTGCGTGTTGCAGAACAGGTGCTGGTACTTCGGCACGCGGCTGCCGAACCCGGACTTCTCCAGCACCAGCTGGCGCCGCATCAAGCTGTCCACGACCGCCTGGACCTCGCGCTCCTCGAGCGCCAGCACCGGGTGGCGGTTGCTCTTCTGGTTACAGGCGTTGGTCAGCGCGTTGAGCGATAGCGGGTACTGGTCGGGCGTGGCGATCTGCTTTTCGATCAGGCAACCGATGACGCGTGCTTCGTGGGCAGTCAGTTCGATCGGCATCGCGTGCTCCGTGGGCTGGGTTTCGGTCGCATCGACGGGGCATAATCGGGGCCCCGGATAGCGGATGTTACTCGGTGCAGCAGCGCGGCGGTTCGACGATCAAGGGCGTGGTCACGATCACGCTGATGGTGTGCAACGTCATCTTCTGGTGCACGCTGCTCTTTGCCGTGGCGTTGCTGAAGGCGATCATTCCAGTCGGTGCCTGGCGCAGGTGGACGAGCCGCGGCATGACGGTGCTGGCCGAAGCCTGGATCGGCACCAACAACGCGATCTTCCGCCTGATGGGTTCGATGCCGCTCGATACGCGCGGCCTCGAGGGCCTCTCGCTCCGCGAGTGGTACCTGGTGCTGTCGAACCACCGCTCCTGGGTGGACATCCTCGTGCTGCAGGCCGTCTTCAACCGGCGCATTCCGTTCCTCAAGTTCTTCCTCAAGCAGCAGCTGATCTGGGTGCCGTTCCTTGGGCTGGCCTGGTGGGCGCTCGATTTCCCGTTCATGCGCCGCTATACGGCCGCATACCTCGAGAAGCACCCCGAGCACCGTGGCAAGGACCTCGAGGTGACGCGTCGTGCCTGCGAGAAATTCCGGCTGATCCCGACCTCGGTGATGAACTTCGTCGAAGGGACGAGGTTTACCCCGGCGAAGCATGCGGCGCTCAAGTCGCCCTACCGCAACCTGCTGCCGACGCGGGCGGGCGGCACGTCGTTCGTGCTCTCGTCGATGGGCGGCATGCTGCACTCGCTGCTGGACGTGACGATCGCATACTCGACCGGGACGCCAAGCCTTTGGGACCTCTGCTGCGGTCGCGTCGGCACCGTGATCGTCGACGTCCGGCGTCGCCCGATCGACGCGTGGATGTCGGCCGGTGACTACGCGAGCGACCCGGCATTCCGCGAGCGCTTCAAGGCCTGGCTTGCCGGCCTCTGGTCAGACAAGGACGAGCTGCTCGACCGGCTGCTCAAGTGAGGGCGTGACCATGTCGTGGGACCTGCCGTCGCCGTTCATCCACGAGCGCGTCGCCGTGCACACCGAGATCGACGGCTACGGCCACGTCAACAACGTCGTCTACATTGCGTGGATGGACGATTGCGCCTGGGCGCACTCCACCGAGCGCGGCATCCCACCCGAACTGTGCCGGCGCCTGAATCGCGGCATGGCGGTGTGGCGCACGCAGGCCAATTACCTTGGTTCGGCCTACGAGGGCGACCGCATCGAGGTCGCCACGTGGCCCGTGCTGAACGACGAGCGGTTGCGCATCGTCCGGCGCTTCCAGATCCGTCGCAAGTCGGACGGCCAGACCCTGGTGCGGGCCCTGATCCACTACGTCTGCATCGACCTGCAGACCGGCAAGGCGAAACGGATGCCCCCGGAGTTTGCGAAGTATACCGTGGCGCCCGAGGTGGCCGCGGCGATCGCGCTCGAGACCGAGCCGTACCAGCCGGGCGTCGAACCGGGCTGAACCGTCAACGACAGGACACAGGAGCACACGATGCACGACAAATGGTCAGGCGCGGAACTCGATTCGCTGCTCGGCAAGGCGAGCCTCACGCGGCGCGACATGCTGGTGACGTCGCTGGCGGTCGGCTTCGCGGCGGCCACGCTGCCCGTGCGCGCCGACACCGTCATCGCGACGCCCGCAGAGGGGCTCACGGAGGGCGAAGTGAAGATCCCCGTGGCCGACGGCGAGATCCCCGCGTATCGAGCGATGCCTGCGAAGGGAGGCTCGTTCCCGGTCGTGCTGGTCGTGCAGGAGATCTTCGGCGTCCACGAGCACATCAAGGATGTCTGCCGCCGCTTCGCGCACGAGGGATACCTCGCCATCGCGCCGGAACTGTACGCGCGGCAGGGCGACGTCTCGAAGCTGACGGATTACCGCGAGATCTTCGCGCAGGTCGTCTCGAAGGTACCAGACGCCCAGGTGATGTCCGATCTAGATGCCGCGATCGCCTGGGCAGGCCAATCGTCCTCGGGCGACGTGAGCCGGGTCGGCGTCACCGGCTTCTGCTGGGGCGGGCGGATCACGTGGCTCTATGCCGCGCACAACCCGAAGCTGAAGGCCGGTGTCGCCTGGTACGGGCGACTGGCGGGCGAGGCGACCGAGCTGCAGCCGAAGTATCCGCTCGAGGTGGCGGCCTCGCTGCACGCGCCGGTGCTCGGCCTCTACGGCGAAAAGGACCAGGGCATTCCGCTCGAGGACGTCGAGAAGATGCGCGCGGCGCTCGCGGCGGCGAAACAGCCGTCGCAGATCGTCGTGTTCCCGGACGCGCCACACGGCTTTCACGCGGATTACCGGCCCAGCTTCCGCGCGGAAGTCGCCCGGGATGCCTGGGGCCAGTGTCTCGCCTGGTTCCGCAAGAACGGCGTCGGCTAGTAGCGCCAGAGTACGCCGATCGAAGGTACCAGCGGCAGCCAGTGGCGGTATTCGCGCTCGAGTTCGAGACTGCCGTCGCCGGACGGCTCGAATGAGAAATCGATGCAGCACGGATTGCGCCGGTCGAACGCGTTCGTGACCTCGGCGAACACCGAGAGGTCGCCGCGCGGCAGCGCGAAGAGGCGGCTCACCCGCAGGTCCACGGCGGCGTAGTCCTTGAAGCGCGCGGAATTGCGCGGGCCGAACTCGATCGTCGCCGGCGGCGGCTCGTCCACCACGCGTACCGGCGTCATGGGCCAGCCGGTGTGATAGCTGCCCGCCAGCGTCGCCTGCCAGGCGCCGGCCGACCAGGTGACGCCGCCACCGACCGAGTGCGTCTGGTCCCAGCTGCGCGGCACGTCGTCGCCGTCCACTTCGTCACGCACTCGAGACCACGTGTAGCTGAGCCAGCCGCTCCACGGGTCGGCGCTCTTGCGCGTGGCCAGCCACTCGACACCCTCGGCACGGCTCGAGTCCGGCGCGATGCGCACCCGGTCCCAGCGCAGTTCCGGCACGAGGGACAGCGGGTCGAAGAGACTTTCGTAGCGCGGCATCAGGTCACGGTAGTCCTTGCGGTACGCTTCGATGCGCAATGACCAGCCGGCCGGCAGGCCCTGCTCGATGCCGACGATCGCGTGGTCCGACTTCTGTGCCGGCAGGAACTCGTCGATGCCGTCCTCCACCTGCAGCTCGTTGATGCCCTGGAACTGGTGGTAACGCCCCCAGCTCGCGCGCACGCGGGTCGCTTCGCCCGCCTCGTAGACCAGGTTGAGTCGTGGGCTCCACTGGTCGTGGGCGTCGTCGGCATAGGTCTGTTCGTCCCAGCGCAGGCCGATCTCGGCGGCCAGCCGGTCGGTGACCAGGACGCGGCTGGTGGCGTAGGCCGCCACATGATCCCCCGCCGGCTCGGGCGCCAGGTCCCGATCGACGGTGAGTCCGGGAAAGCCTGGATAGGGCCCACCGGGTTCGTAACGCAGGGTACTCGTGTATTCGTAGTCAGCCGACAGGCTGCGCAGTTCGACGCCGAACCGGTGCAACCAGCGTGGCGCCGCGTAGCGGCCGTCGAGCTTCAGGCCGAGCACGTCATAGTGGCGCTGGTCGTCCACGGAGCCCACGCGGATTCCGCCGTTGTTCACCTCGCCGGTTCGGTCGGCCGCCACGTCCGTGTACGAGAGGATCGCCCGCCCGCCGAGGGCCGCCGAGAAATCGTGCTCGAGCGTCCCCCAGACGTACGAATTACGGTACTCGACGTCCGCAAACTCGGTCTCGTCCGACTTGAGCACCTCTGCGCGATCGCTCGACAGGAGGACGTGCAGGCTGCCCCGGGTGTCCGGCGAGAACGCGTAGTCGATGCGGCCGAAGCCGTCGATGTAGCTCGGCTCGCCGATCTCCGATTCGACGAGGTCGGCGACCTCGTCGAGGTTGCTGCGGCGGACCGCGGCGAGCCACTGGCCCCGTTCCCCGTCGAAGCGCTGCGACGCGAGTGCGTTCGCGTGGAACAGGCTGAGGCCGAGTTCGTAGTACTGGTCCGCCGCGGGGCGTAGCGACGTCGCCTCGATGACCGCGCTCATGCGGTCGCCGAACTCGGCGGTGAAGCCGCCAGCATGCACGTCGAGCCCGCTCAGCACGCGCGGATCGAGCAGGCTGGCGGGACTCAGCAGCAGCCGCAGGTGGAACGGCTCGTAGAGCGGCAGCCCGTCGAACACGACCAGCGTCTCGTTGGCCTCGCCGCCGCGGATGTTCGCAAGTCCCGCGAGGCCGTTGCTCGCAGCGCCTGGCAGCCGGTGCACGGCCTTCAGGGAATCGTCTGCGAAACGCGGCAAGCCCTCGATCTCGTCCTGGGTCAGCAGCGTGTGGGCGTCGGGAACGTCGGCCGACAGCGAGTATCGGCTGGCCGCGACGACGATTTCTTCGAGCCGTGCGTTCGGGTCAGGCGCCGGTGCAGCCGGTGCCGCACGCGCCTCGCTTGCAGGTGCGCGGCGGACCACTGCATAGGTGTCCTTGCCAACGCGGTTGGCTTGCAGGCCATGTTGCGCGAGGATTTCGTCGAGTACCGCGGCCGGGGTGGCGCCGTTTGGGTCGCGCAGCACGAGCAGCGAATCGGGCACCGTCTCGCTGCTGTAGATCAGCCGCAGCCCCTGCAGCGTGAGTTCATGCAGCACGTCGGCGACGCGCCGCCCCGCGTAGCCCGTGCCCTGGGCCAGCGCCACCGCGGCCCAGAGCAATGCGCAGGCGACGGTCGTAGCACGCCGTGCCGCCTGGCGGAACAGGGAGGAAGTGAGGTGATCGGACGGCACGGGCCGCGAGATAGTAGCGGAGCGGGGCTCCGCAGCCTATCGCGGCCGGTCCGCGGGTTCAGCGCGTCGCGGCTTCGATCCTGAGCTGGTCGCCGTCGAGGGCCGCCTGCAGCGACGTCGTCGAGAGCACCGCGGCGACGGCCTCGTCCGGAGTCAGTCCCTCGAGCGTGCCGCTGAGGATCACCTCGCGCGCCTGCTGCTCGGCGTCGGGCGATCCGTACACGATGGCCCTTCCGGTTTCACGTCCAGCCCAGGCCAGGAACGCGTCCACGCTGCGACCCTCGAGGCTGAACGGCGGCGTGATCGTCGCGAGCCAGTCCCAATCCGGCGCATTCGCAGCGAGTTCGGAGCGCGCGACGCGACCGTTGCTGATCGTCAGTTGCTCGCCCGCAACGCCCTGCACGGTGCCGACCGCACTGCCGACCTGGACGCGGCCCTCCCGAACTGCGACGCGCAGGTCCCCATTGGCGATCCGCGCCTGGTACTGCGTACCGAGGTGACGGACGGTGCCCACCGGGGTCGCGAGCGTGAAATCGGACGGCGTCGTTCCGGGCTCGGCGTGGGAATCGACGTAAACCGCGCCGTGTGCCAGTCGCGCCTGCTGCGCATCCTCGAACGCGACCAGCGTGCGCGAGTCGAGCCGCAGTTCGACGCCGTGGTTCAATCGCAGTGCAACCTGCCCGCCGGTTCCGGTGCGCAACTGCGCGCCGGACTTGAGCGAGCCGGCGGATTCGAGCGGGACCCAGCGTCCGTCGCCTTCGTTCTGCTGTACGTCGCCGACGACGCGCGTCAACGAGGCCACGACCTCGCCGCCCGGCGCGCGCAATGGCTGTGCGACCCAGACTGCGAGCGCGGCCGCGGCGACTCCCGCCGCGGCGGCCCACGTCGTGAAGCGTCGCCGGCGCTGCCGGGCCGCCACCGTCGCGCGCCATTCCGCTGCGACCGCGGCCCGTACGCTGGCCATCGCCTCCGGCGAAGCCTGGCTGCGCGGTCCCACCGCGGCGAGCAGTGCCGCGAGGTCGGCGTCGTTCCGTTCGTCGGTGCGTGATTGTTCGCTCATTCGTGTTTCCCCCTCAGGCCTCCAGGCTCGCGAGCACGTCGGCCGCGGATGCGCCGAACACCGCTTCGAGGCCGTCCCGAAACGCCACCCGCGCGCGCGCCAGCAGCGACTGCGCGGCGGTGTGGCCGATCCCCAGCAGGTCGCCGATCTCCTCGACCGACCGCCCTTCGACGTATTTCCACTCCAGCGCCTCGCCGTAGCGACTCGGCAGCCGGTCCAGCACCGCGTGCACGAGCTGCTTGAGCTCCGCGTCGTCACAACGACGCAGCGGATCGTCGCCGGCCGGCGCCTCGATCGACTCGAGGGCGGCGCGCACCTCGGCGCTGTCTTCGATCAGCACCACCTTCTCTGAGTGACGCCGCTGCGTCCGCACGTGATCGGCGATCTCGCGGCGGCAGATCTGGCACAGCCAGGTGAAGAGCGCCGCCTCGCCTCGGAAATCGCCGAGTTTGCGCATCGCCTTGATCAGCGTGGCCTGGACGACGTCCTTGGCCGTGTCGGCGTTGCGGTCGAGGCGCGGCAGAGCGAACCGGTAGACGCGCGGGAAATACGTCTCGAAGAACACGACGAACGCGCGCTCCTCGCCCGCGAGCATCCGCTGCACCAATAACCGGTCGTCGTTCACGTTTTCACTCATGGTGTCCTGCGGAGTTAGACGATGGTTGGCCGCCAAATCAATCGCGGCCGCTCGTCGTCGCTGTTTCGTGCAGTTAAGTCGTTGAATAACAAAAGATTATTGAAGGATCGCCGCGCCGCGATTGATTTCCGCGCGGCGCACCGTCTAACGGGGCATGACGGGGGCACACGCCCTCGACGGTCCCTGTCGGCCCAGGAGTCGCATCTTGAGTGAGTCTTCCGCAGCAGCAGAACCCGCGACCCGTCGCCGCCCTTTGGGCAGCGGGCTGCACCTCGGGGTGGCCGGGACCGATGCGCCGGAACGCGCTGAGCTCGAGTCATTCGTCGGCGCGGCGTTCAAGCGCGGCCACGACGCGACGGTGACGAGCTTCATGCCGACCCTGCTTTCCTTCCGCGATCGCGGCGGCGAACTGCGCGGCGTGGTCGGCTTGCGTGCGGCCGTCCCAAAGCCGCTGTACCTCGAGCAGTATCTCGAGGAGCCGATCGAAACCGCGATCGCTACGGCGACCGGCCACGCGGTCCGGCGTGAGCAGATCGTCGAGGTCGGCAACCTCGCCGGCGCCAATTGCCGCGCGGCCGTGCGCATGGTCGCGCAGCTGCCGGCGTTCCTGCTCGCCCGCGACTATCGCTGGATCGTCTTCACGGCGACCAGCACCGTGCGCGGGATCCTGCAGGGCTTCGGCGCGCCGCTGGTCGAACTCGCCCGGGCCGACGGTGCGCGCGTCGCAAGCAGCCCGGACCGCTGGGGACGCTACTACGAAAAGGACCCGCGCGTGCTCGCCGGATTCCTCCCCGTGACCCGGCGCATCCCGGGCTTCAGCCACGTCGTGCATGAACGCTAGCTCGCTGGCATTCGCCACGCCTGCCGCGCCAAGCCGGATCGCTCTCGACGACGGTCGTCAGAGAGTCGATTACGAGCGGCTCGATGAGCTCGTTGCGGAGGAGGCCGACTGGCTGGCCGCAAGCGGCGAGCGCTTTGCGCTGCTGGCCGACAACGGACTCGGCTGGGCCATCGCGGATCTCGCGCTGCATCGCCAACAGCTGCCGAGCGTGCCGCTGCCGGGGTTCTTCACGCCGGCGCAGATCCGTCACGCGCTGGACGATGCCGGAATCGACGGCCTGCTCACCGACGATCCGTCGCGCATGCGCGGCATGCTGCCCGGCTGGCGTACCGCCGGCGTCTCCGGGCGCACGGGGCTGGCGCTGTTTCGCCGTCAGCTGGACGCATCGACACGGCCCTCGCTGCCGCCCGGCACGGCCAAGGTGACCTATACGTCGGGCAGCACCGGCGCCCCGAAGGGCGTCTGCCTCGGCGCGGCGCAACTCGACGCGATTGCCAGCTCGCTGGCGCGCGCGACCGAGTCGCTCGGCATCGAGCGCCATCTCTGCCTGTTGCCGCTCGCGACGCTGCTGGAGAACATTGCCGGCATCCATGCGCCGCTGCTGGCGGGTGCGACTTGCCTGCTGCCGTCTGCGGACGTCACCGGCATGAGCTACGCCGGACCCGACGTCGGCCGCCTGCTGGCCTGCATCTCGAGCAGTCGTCCCGACAGCGTCGTGCTCGTGCCGGAACTGCTGCGCTTGCTGGTGACAGCCGCGGAGCGCGGCTGGAAAGTGCCGGACGCACTGCGCTTCGTGGCCGTCGGCGGCGCCCCGGTGTCGGTCGACCTGCTGGCGCGCGCCGAGTCGCTCGGCTTGCCGGTATTCGAGGGCTACGGCCTGAGCGAGTGCGCATCGGTGGTCTGCCTGAACACGCCCGACGCGCGGCGCCGGGGCAGTGTCGGCCGGCCCTTGCCGCACGCACGCGTCCGCGTGGCCGACG
>Ga0209705_10000229_pt1 | contig 29472 bp, 33 predicted proteins | sample PPLLaktember2015_5_FD_187262 | JGI IMG/M metagenome (GOLD analysis project Ga0209705, IMG submission 187262) | Freshwater sediment microbial communities from Prairie Pothole Lake near Jamestown, North Dakota, USA - PPLs Lake P8 Core (1) Depth... | ecosystem: Environmental > Aquatic > Freshwater... | reverse complement strand
GGAACCCATTGGTTCCTTGTGCTGAACCTAATGGCTGTTGAGAATCTGGTTATCTTGGCAATGCAGCGAAATTATTTTGGCAATATCCGCCGCGACAACTTTTTTCCTGCGCTCAGGCAGGCGACGCTGGCGGCCGTAATGTTGTCGCTGGCGGTGCCGGCCGTTGCGGTTATCAACACCGGTACCGATGCGGAGGCCGAGTTGCCGTACTGGGAGGTGGTTGAGCACGGCGTTTCGATACGCTTGGTGCAGCGCCTGCCCGATCAGACGCGCGGTTTCTTCCAGGCGCGCGGCTTTTCGATCGCCGACTCGGAGTTGATCGCACAAAGCTGTGTGTTTCAGACCGTGTTCAAGAATGTCGCGCCGCCTTCGGACCCGGGCGTGATCGAGTACAATCTGGGCGAGTGGGTCGTGCATGCCGCCGGTGCGCAGCGTCGGATGAAAACGCGCGAAGACTGGCAAAAGGAATGGAACGCGCGCCGCGCACCGAAGGCCGCGCAACTGGCCTTTGAATGGGGGCTCCTGCCCACCCGCCAGACCTACCGCCCGGGGGATTACAACTGGGGCATGTCGATATTCAACCTCGCGCCCGGAACGCCCTTCGATCTCGATGTCGTCTGGCGCCAAGGCGGCGAACGCCGAAGCGCGCGCCTGAAAGGCGTGGTGTGCGCCCCGGACATACGCGTGTCGCCGGTCGCACCATGAAGACGCTGATGCGCTCACTTGTCGGTTGCACGGTGCTCGCGTCGTGGTTTGTGCTGTGCGCGGCGCAGGCTGCCGGCAACGAGGCGGCGCAAACCTTGCCGCCGCTGCCGAAACCATTTGTCGCACCGGATTTCACCCTGCCGGGCGAAGACGGGAAAACCTATCGGTTGTCGGATTTTCGCGGCAAAGTCGTGGTGCTCAACTTCTGGGCGACATGGTGCCCGCCGTGCCGTTACGAAATGCCTTCGATGGAGCGCGCGCACAAGAAGGTGCAGGGCGAGAAGATCGTGCTGCTGGCGATCAACGTGGGGGAAAGCGAGGACAAGGTCTTTGAGTTCACCGGGCAATACCCGGTAACGTTTCCGCTGTTGCTGGATACCGAAGGTGCGATCATCCGCAACTATCCGGTGATTGGACTGCCCACCACCTTCGTGATCGACCCGCGTGGCGTCGTGACCCACCGTGCCGTCGGTGGTCGCGAATGGGACGATGAAACATTGCTCGCGCAGCTGCGCAAGCTGCTAAAACCGTAAACGCCAACCAAAATGTCGCGGCAACGTGTAGTGCTCTCCTGGAGCAGCGGCAAGGACAGCGCCTGGACGCTGCATCGCCTGCGCCAGGATCCGGGCATCGAGGTCGCGGCGCTCGTGACCACCGTCAACGCCGAGTTCAACCGCGTGGCCATGCACGCCGTGCGCCAGGAGTTGCTGCAGGCGCAGGCCGAGGCCGCCGGGCTGCCGCTGATCGAGGTGCCGATTCCCTATCCGTGCAGCAACGCCGAGTACGAAAGCCGCATGCGCGCGCTGATCGAGCGCCTGCGTGCCGAGCGCATCGAGCGCATAGCGTTCGGCGACCTGTACCTCGCCGACATCCGCGCCTACCGCGAGCAGCAGCTGCAGGGCACCGGTATCGCGCCCTTGTTTCCGCTGTGGAACGAACCGACCGCGGCGCTGGCGCGCAACATGATCGCCGGCGGACTGCGGGCGGTGCTCACCTGTGTCGATCCGAAACAGTTGGCGCCGGCGTTCTGCGGCCGGCAGTTCGATGCCGATCTGCTCGAGGCGCTGCCCGCGGGCACGGACCCGTGCGGCGAAAACGGCGAGTTCCACAGCTTCGCCTGCGCCGGGCCGATGTTCCGCGTGCCGATCGCGGTTGCGACCGGTGCTACCGTCGAGCGCGACGGGTTCGTGTTCACCGACCTGTGCCTGGCGCGTGACCCTGCGTGAAAGAGATGCGTCATGCACCGCGCAGCCGTGGCCAGGGATAACCGTCGCTGGCAAGATCCGCCAGGTGCTCGCGCACGGCGGTGCGCCAGTCTTGTGCCGGACGGTAGCCGAGTTTGTTGCGCGCATGGTCGGTGGCGCACACCCGGTTTTCACACAGGTGGACAATGGAACGCGTGAGAAACGGCGACGAACCCGGCAGTACCGGCTTGAGCATTTCCATCAGCCAGCCGAACAGGTACCCCGCCGGATACGGCACGCTGTAGAGCGGCGTAGGGCAGCCGGCCACACGGGCGATGTGCTCAACGACCTCGCGCAGGGTCGGAAATTCTGTGCCGCAAATGTTGAACGATTCGTAGTCGTCGAGCGTGCCGGCCAGCGCGGCGCGCGCAAAGGCCTGGCCGAGATCCGAACCGGCCACCAGCGGCAGGCGCTTTTTTCCGCCGGCGAGCCATGGCACCAGCCGGGTTTTCAGCCGCGGCACCAGTGCCGGCACCAGGCCCAGCCGGTTGCCGGCGCCGATGAAGTGGCCGAGGCGCAAGGTCACCATCTGTGTGCCGCGATGGGAGTTGGCGCGCATGTAGGCATCGAGGTCGATGAGGCGATCGAGGTGCGGCCAGAATCCGGTGTAGCGGGTGGGCGAGAAATCATCCATCGGACGCCCATCGTGCGCCACGGCAGCAATCGCCACCGTGCTGGCCTGAATGAAGCGCTTCACCCCGTGTGTAATCGCCTGATCGACGAAGTCGCAAGTGGGTTCATAAAAACGCTCGCGTTCGAGCGCGGCGTGATTCCACATCGATGCCCACGTGCCGGCGTGGCAGACCACGTCGATATCCTCGACGACCGCGCGGCGGTAGGACGGATCGAGCAAGTCACCGGCGCGTATCTCGCCGGAAAAACCTGCCGGAAGACTCTCCGGACGTCGACAAGCGGCCACCGGTTCAAGATCGCGCTGCGCCGCCAGGGCCCTCAGGATATGGCCGCCCAGAAACCCGGTGGCACCGGTAACCAGTACTCGAATCTTCCTGTCCGTGTGCATTCAGATCATTCCAAGCAGGGTCAGCGCCAGAACCACTTGCACGGCAAATCCGGCGATGAACACCACGGTCCGAACCAGGGGAATGGCGAGGGTGTAGATGACAAAATGGGCGGCGCGGACAACAAAGTACAGCAGGCACGCCGTGGCGGTCACCGAGGTGTTTGCGCCGGTGACATGCAGGGCCAGCACCAGCGGCGCAAAAATTACCAGATTCTCAACCGCGTTCTGGTGCGCCCGCATCATGCGCTGTGCCCATGGCGCGTCCGTGTGCGTCCGGCCTTGTGGGTCCCACAAGGCCGGCCAGAAGCCGTTTTCCAGAATCCGTTGCAGGATATAGGGAATCCAGAACAGGCCTGTCATCAAGGTTGTCAGGACAAGCCAGTACAACTCAGGGGTCAGTACGGGATTCATTTGCTCTCCTTGTTGTTATTGGGTAGTGGCAACCGGCCCTGGTAAAAAATATTCACGCGGCGCGTCGTACATCCAACTGCTGCAAAATTATTTCGATCGGCAGATGGTCGGAAATATCCTTGCCGTAGTAGGCAACCAGGATGCGGCCATCCGGACCGATGAGGAAGTCGGCGGGAACCAGTGTGATGCTGCGTTGCAGCAACTCATGTACGCGAAGATTGCAAAACGGGCAGGACGCGTAGCGGTAGAACGACAACAGCAGGTAACGACCGCGGTAGTCGCCCAGACGAATCGTCTTTCCGCCGATATCCGGCCGCAAGAAATCCGGTGCGGGCTGTCCCGCTTGCAGACGCATGCCGTGTTCCTTACGAAATGAAGTAGGCGGTGCGCGCGCGCAGCGCGGTGTCGAACATGGCGGCGACGCCGCACACTTCCACCGGCACCACCCACTCGTCGGCATCGAAACCCATCAGGCCGAGAGACGGGGCGCAGATCTGGAAGCGCACGCCGGATTCCCTCGCCAGGTCAATCAACTCTTCCAGCGAGGCCATTTCACCTTGCATCATGTGATTGAAAAACTTCCGGCCAATGCCGCCGAAGGCCATCTTGGACGGGGCGAGATCCTTGCTGCTGCCCGGCAGCATCAGGTTGATCAGCTTATGCGTGAATTTCTTGCCTTTGAGTTTCGTGCCCTTCTTGATGACGGTGCAGCCCCAGAAGGTGAAGAACATGGTCACTTCCATACCCATGGCCACGGCGCCGGTGGCCATCATGAAGGCGGCCATGGCCTTGTCGAAATCACCGGACAGCAGAATGATCGATACCTTGTTCTCCGGAACGCGCTCGCGCATTTCCTCCAGTGCGGACTCCAGCGCGCTAATGCGCGCCGCCAGGTCTTTGCTCGGCACTCTCTGAAGCTCGGCTACCGTTGACATAGATGCTCCTGTTGAATGGATGAAGAGAAGTTCACGTCGTGGCGGAATCGGCTTTCCGCGTGTTACGCCTCGCGACCTCACGGATTGCCATGCAGATAGGCATCACCTATAGTCGTCCGGCATATTCGTAGTTAATTAAATACTCCAGGTCTCGATCCGACAAATCAGAGAATTTAATTAGTTTGGCTAACAAACAAGACGAAAAGGGCAGTGGCATGGAACTTCTGGATGTCGTCGGTTTGTTGCGCACCGTCCAGATTCTGGAAAGAAACATGTCCGTGGCGCTGATGTATTCCGGGCTGCGTATCCCCCAGTTCCGCCTGCTCAACGTGTTGTCGCAAACCGGGCAGGCAACCGTGACGGAGTTGAGCGAGAAGCTGCACGTCACGCGCGCGACCGCCAGCGTGCTGGTCAACGAACTGATCCGTTCCGGCGCGCTGGCCGTGGTGGAAAATCCGGCCGACCGGCGATCGTTTCACGTCCGGATCACGGACGCCGGCATGCACCGACTCAACGTGGCGCGCAGCGACGTGGGCGTTTTTGTTGATAAGGTATCAAGAAGATACTCGCCGACAGTGATCAAGATACTGAACGAATTCGCCGGAATGACGGCGTGAAGCGGGGCCGCGAACAATGTGCCGCCGCGATTTAGTCCTGCGTACGCCTTTGTGGTCCGCGCTCCGAATGTCAGAATGGCCGGCGGGCCAGGCACCGGAATAGACGCATGCGCCATATCTTCAAGACAAAAAACCAGCGTGAGACGCCAAGTCTTTAGAAAGGAATTGAGAGGGTCGGCATGATTTAGTTCGATACGCCCAGCCCGCGTCGATGCTCGTGCCGCCGCGGGCGTCAGTCCAGGCGCGCGGCGACCACGTGGCTCGGGTCGCGCTTGGCCTTGTAGCAGGCCTGATCGGCCGCCGCCAGAAGCAAGTCGAGATTGTCATTGCGGCGCGTGATCGTGACGAGCCCGATGCTGATCCCGATGCGGAACGAGTAGCCGGCACAATCGAATTGTGTCGCACCGATTTCCTGGACGATGGCATGGCCAATGGCGATGCCGTGCTCGAGCGAGCAATTCTCCAGCAGCAGCCCGAATTCATCGCCGCCGAGCCGGGCCAGCAAATCGCCACTACGGGCGTGCGACCTGAGCAGCGTCGCCACCTGTTTGAGCAGCTCGTCCCCGGTGGCGTGCCCGGCGGTGTCGTTGATCGACTTGAACTTGTCGAGGTCGAGGTAGCAGAGGACGTGCTCGGTTTCCTCGCGCACGGCATTGCGGATGGCGATCTCCGCGCGCCGCTCGAATTCGCGCCGGTTGGGAACGCCGGTGAGCGGATCGTGGGCGGCTTCGTGACTGACCTTCTGGAGCTCGACAATCCGCGCGGTCATGTCGCGAACCACGATCTGGTGTTGCGGCGGGCTGCCGCCGGGTAGCGGGGTTACCGTGACCTCGACGTGCTGTGGTTCGCCGCGCTGACCCCGGAACATCCATTCGAATGTTGTTTCCGCCGCACCGGTCATTGCGGCGCGCAGGCGATCGCTGACTGGCGGGTCGTTCGGCTGCGGCGACAACAGGTCTTCGATCCGCAGGCCGGCCAGCCCGTCGCGGCCCCGTCCGCCGAACCATTCCCCCGCGCGCGGGTTGTACTCGGAGATCGTGTCGTCCGTCAGGATCAACACCGCATCGCGGCTGGTTTCAAACAGGGCCTTGAACTTTTGATGCTCCCGGTCCAGTTCGGCGCTGTGCTGTTCGAGCAGCACCGCCATGACCATGCTGATCACGAGCACCAGCACCACGGCCAGCGCGGTAAGCCATACCACCAGCAACCGGGTTCGCTCGTAGCGGGCGACCGCCTCCTGGGTAAGCAGGACGCCCTGGTTCTGCAAATGATCCTGCAGGGTGAGCAGCGTTTCCAGGCCGAGTTTCTGCGTTTCAAACGCCCGCTGGATCAGCGGCAGGATCTGGTCGGGGTGTTTCTTCGCCATCCGCTGGGCGACGAGTTCATTGAGCAGCGGCATGCCCATCCGCGCCTCGTTCATGAATTTTTCGACGAGTTCGATTTCCACCGGATCGGTCGTGAGCTGACGGAAGCGCTGGTAGGCGGCATTGATGCGCATCGGGTAAACGTGGAAGCGCTGGGCCTCGGCATCGATATCGAACACGTCGGTCATGAACAGCATGTCGCGCGAGCTCACGATTCGCAGGTACAGGTTTTCACGCATGGTGGCGACCTCGACCATTTTGCGCTGTACGTGCTCCGCCAGCTGCTCCAGGCTGGCGCGGATTTGGCCCATGCTATAAAGCGAGATCCCGATGACCACTGCAATCACCAGCAGCGTGGCGACGAACCCGGTCGCGAGGACCGCCAGCCGGGTGCGGTTGCCGCCGGGTTGACGCAGCCAGTGCACACAGCGGCGCGACCGCCATATCGGTACGTGCCGGCCTATTGCAGCAAGAAAACGATTCCCCATTTCCGCGACCCTCGTCGCACCAACCCGATTACTCGGAAATCTGCTTGCAATATTCGTGCTGAATACCGGAAAGCCGCCCGGAAACCCTGGGTCAGGGGGAAATTGCCGCTACTCCAGGGATTTCCGCCCTGACCGGATTCGTCGGGACGGCCGGTGGCGGCGCTTGGACGCGGCACCTGCCGGCGTCCGCCGCTTATTTACAGGTGTGTACGGCAACGCACATTTTCCCGATCTTGATTGCTTTAATGTAAGTGCAATTGCACTGACCAGGAGGCGATCAGAGCAACGGGAGCGCGGAATACGGCGTACGAAATGGTATTGCGGTAGACGCCGATTTTTTGCTTGCGCCTATCATCCCGCCCGGAGAGGAGCATGGCCACTTTGGAATGGCAAGATCGCGCCGCCCGCGCCGACGTCTGGCCGAGTCTGCCCTTGGAGGCATGGCAGGATACCTATGCGACGCTGCACATGTGGACCCAGATCGTCGGCAAGGTCCGGCTGGCGCAGACTCCCTGGCTGAATCACTCGTGGCATGTCACGTTCGAGGTGACGCCTTGCGGGTTGCGAACACCACCGATCCCGCACGGCACGCGCACATTCCAGATTGAATTCGATTTTGCCAGGCACCAGCTCGTCATTCAAACCAGCGATGGGGATGTGCGGTTGATCGCGCTGCGACCCTGCGCGGTCGCGGATTTCTACGCTGAGGTCATGACGACGCTTCGCGAGACGCGTCTGCCGGTCCGCATTGTTACCAAGCCCAACGAGGTCGAAGCGCCGATCCCGTTTGAACAGGACCACGTGCACGCCTCCTACGAACCGGAATACGCCAATCGTCTCTGGCGCCTGCTCGTGCAGGTGGATCGGGTGTTGAAGACGTTCCGCGCGCGGTTTGGCGGCAAGAGCAGTCCGGTGCACTTTTTCTGGGGCAGCTTCGATCTTGCCGTGACGCGCTTTTCCGGTCGCCCGGCGCCGCCGCATCCCGGGGGCGTGCCGAACCTGCCGGATTGGATCACGCGCGACGCCTACTCCCACGAGGTCAGCAGCGCCGGTTTCTGGCCGGGCGGTGGCCCGGTGCCGTATCCGGTTTTCTATTCCTACGCTTATCCGGAACCGCCGGGTTTCAAGGACGCGCGTGTTTTTCCGGAGAACGCCTTCTACAGCGATGCCATGCGCGAATTTTTTCTGCCTTACGAGGCAGTGCGCCAGGCGGAATCGCCGGACGACTTGCTGCTGGAGTTCTTGCAAAGCACCTATGAGGCGGCCGCAACCCTTGGGGGTTGGGACCGGCAGGCGCTCGAGCGCCCGGTTCCACAACCGCCACGGTGACCGGACCGATCGAGGACGGCGCAAGAGGACAGATGGCATCGTGACCAGATTCGTCGTCGTGCTGCTTTCCGGCGCAAATCCGGCGTCAGATCAAGGGCTGCTTAAGTCCTGAATGTAACCAATGTCGCCATGCCCGGAGCGACATGGGATTCACCCGGATGCTGTGTGTAATTGCCGCCGGTATTTGGTTTGCCATGCAACTGTGTTTCAATTCGGGCTGGTCCCGGCAGGGAATGCCGTCATGACGATACGACGTGGTGCAACGCAGTTTTCGGAGACCGCGCCTGCCAGCCTGCGCGCGCGGCTGGCGACGGAGTATGCGACCGCGCGGCGCGCGAGCGAGGCACTGGCGCAGCCCCTGGCGGTGGACGACTACGGCCTGCAGGCCATGCCGGAGGTGAGCCCCGCGAAGTGGCATCTCGCGCACACGACCTGGTTTTTCGAAACCTTCCTGCTGAAGCCATACCGGACCGGCTATCAGGTATTCAATCCGCAGTTCGAATACCTCTTCAACTCTTACTACAACCAGGTGGGCGCGCAATTTCCGCGGCCACGTCGCGGGCTGTTGTCGCGCCCGACGGTCGAAGAGGTCTTTCAGTATCGCGCCCACGTCGATGCCGCGCTGGCCGCGTTGCTCGCCGATGCGCCCGAGCCGCAGTGGCCGGAGATTGCGGCGCGGGTGACGCTCGGTTGCCAGCACGAAGAACAGCACCAGGAACTGTTCCTGACTGATATCAAGTACAACCTTTCGGTCAACCCGCTTCAGCCGGCGTATCGCGCCGATCTGCCATCGTCAGCGCGCGACGGCGGTGGTGCGTCCGGCTGGATCGAGCAGCCCGGCGGCATCCAGGAAATCGGCCACGACGGTGCCGGCTTTGCGTTCGACAACGAGGGTCCGCGTCATCGTGTGCTGCTGCCGGATTACGCCCTGGCAGCGCGACTCGTGACCAACGGCGAGTATCTGGCGTTCATCGAGGCGGGTGGTTATCGAAATCCCGAGTTCTGGCTTGCGGACGGCTGGCGCGTCGCACAGGAGTGCGGCTGGCAGGCACCGTTGTATTGGCAACAGGTGGACGGACGCTGGCGGCTCTTCACGCTCGCCGGCCTGCGGCCGGTGAACGAACAGGAGCCGGTGTGCCACGTGAGCTTCTACGAGGCCGATGCCTACGCGCGCTGGGCCGGGGCGCGGCTGCCGACCGAAACGGAATGGGAAACCCTTGTCCGGCGCGCCGCGGTGCGCGGCAATCTGCGCGAGTCCGGTTATCTGCATCCGTGCCCGGCACGGGACGGATCGGCGCAATGGTTCGGGGACGTGTGGGAGTGGACCGCCAGCAGCTACGCGCCTTATCCCGGCTACCGTCCGCCGGCCGGCGCGCTCGGCGAATACAATGGCAAGTTCATGGTGAACCAGATGGTGCTGCGCGGCGGTTCCTGCGTCACGCCGGCCGGGCACATCCGCTCGAGCTATCGTAATTTCTTCTATCCCGCGGACCGCTGGCAATTCTCCGGCCTCCGTTTGGCGCAGGACCGATGAGCACGCCTGCGGTCCGTATCCATGACCGGCACTCGTCGCCGGCGACGTTCGTCGAGGAGGTGCTGCAGGGTCTCGCCGCGTGTCCCAAACGCATCGCCCCCAAGTATTTCTACGACGAGCGCGGCTCGCGCCTGTTCGATGCCATCTGCGAGTTGCCCGAGTACTACCTGACGCGCACCGAGATGGCGATCCTCGAGTCGTGCGCCGCCGAGGTGGCGCGGCTGGCCGGTTCGGGTAGTACGCTCATCGAGCTCGGCAGTGGCGCGAGCCGCAAGATCCGCCTGCTGCTCGAAACCTTGCGACCGCGTCACTACCTCGGCGTCGACATCTCGCGCGAGTTCCTGATCGAATCGGCACGGCGCTTGGCCGCCGACTATCCATGGCTCGAGGTGCATGCGGCGTGCGCGGATTTTTCGCAGGAACTCGAGGTGCCGGACGCAACGGCGAACGGGCGCCGGTTGGCGTTTTTTCCGGGATCGACGATCGGCAACTTCGAGCCGCACGAGGCATTGACCTTTCTGCAGCGCGTGCGGCGACTGGTGCAGCCGGACGGCGCATTGCTGATCGGCGTCGACCTCAAGAAGGATCCTAAAATCCTGCACGCTGCCTACAACGACCGGCAGGGCATTACCGCCGCTTTCAACCTGAACCTGTTCGAGCGGCTGCGCCGGGAGCTTGGCGCCGAGCTTGACCCGGACGGCTTTCGCCACCGTGCCTTCTACAACACCCTGCATGGCCGTATCGAAATGCACCTGCTCAGCCGGCGCGCGCAAGAGGTGCGCATCCTGAGCCGGCGCTTCGGCTTCGAAGCCGGCGAGAGCGTCCACACCGAGAGCTCTTATAAGTACACTGTCGAAGAATTCCGGGCGCTGGCGCGCCGCGCCGGCCTGTGGCCGGTGCGTGTCTGGCGCGACACCGAGCAACTGTTCAGCGTGCACTACCTGAGCGCGGCCCGGACGGCGGCCGCGGCGCCGGGCTCTGGTTAGCGAACTGATCCGTTCCGGCGCGCCGTGGACCAGGCCGTGCGCCGTCAACAGACGGTCGATGCGGCCGCAGCGTGCGGATGCCAGCTGTCACAGATCGCTTCGACATGCCGGTGATCGGTGCCGCTGCCGACCACGCGCTGCGCCGCTCGTTGTTCAGCGGTACTGAGTAACAGAGCGGAGGGTTTAAACTTTTGCACATCGAGCGTTTGAGCCATGAAATCAATAGCCATTGTTGTCACTCTGTTGCTGCTGACAGTCAGCGGAAAAGCTGCTCCTGCGTTTTCGGCAACTGCTCCCGGCGTTGCCCTACCTCCTGCATCCATGCAGTCGTCCGCACTCCCGCCATCCATGACGGTCGGCGGAAAAACCGCTCCTGCGTTTTCCGCACTCCCGCCATCCGTGGCGGTCGCCGCGGCGGGCGGTGCGGAAGCCGCCCCGGGACAGATGAAGGGCGGCATCGATTATTCGCTGCCGTCGTGGTTCAAATCGAGTTTTCTCCATTTCCGCGACGACGTCGAAGAGGCCCGGAAACAGGGCCGGCATGTGATGGTGTTCCTGCACCTCGACCAGTGCCCGTATTGCGCGCGGATGTTGCGGGAGAACTTCGTCACCGGCGAGAGTCGCGATTTCATGCAGAAACATTTCGACGTGATCGGCATCAACATCCGCGGCGGGGCGGAAGTGACATGGATCGATGGCGCTACCTACAGCGAGCGGGCGCTGGCCGGAAAGCTCAAGGCGTTCGCCACCCCGACCATCGTGTTCCTGGATCTCGACGGCAACCAGGTGCTGCAGCTCACCGGCTACCGCGACCCGCGCGCGCTGCGCGCTGCACTGGAATATGTGCAGGGTAAACATTACCGCCGGCAGCCATACACTGCCTACCTCGCGGCGCGCGACCAGCCGGCGGCCTACGCGTTGCGTAGCCATCCGCAGTTCGCGAACACAACGAACTTCAAGGGTTATCGGAAACCGCTCGCCATCCTGTTCGAGGATCAGCAATGCGCGGAGTGCGCGCGTTTTCACGACAAGACGCTGAATCACCCGGCGGTACTCGCCGAGATGAAGAAATTTCAATTCGTGCGGCTCGACACCGGTTCCAGCCAGAAGATCGTCGCGCCCGACGGCAAAACCATGACCCCGGGGCAATGGGCCAGCGCGCTGGATCTGTCCTACCGGCCGGCGGTGGTGTTGTTCAACGAAGGCCGCGAAATCTTCCGCGTCGACGGGCGCCTGTACCACTTCCATTTCAAGGAGACGCTGCGCTACGTCAGCGGTGGTTACTACAAGCAGTACGACAGCTATCCCAGTTACAACGCCGCCCGCCGCGACGAACTTCTGAAACAGGGGGTCGACATCAATTACGCCGAATAAGGGACTGAAGAAATTGGAGTGGATTCATGACGTGACCCTTCAAGCAGTGCGATAAAACATCCAAGGCCCGGCCAACACCGGGCCTTTTTTTGGCCTCACACCCCGAACCGCCTCGCACGATCCCAGGCAAATAAGGTAAGGTGAACTTTCTCCGTCAGCAGATGGTGAAGCCCATGCGTATCGGTTTTATCGGCCTCGGCAACATGGGCAGCGAGCTGGCGCGGCACTTGCTCGCCGCCGGCCACACGCTGGTCACGTTTGCACGTGGCGAGCGCTCACGCGTCCATGCCAGCCGCCTGGGGTTGAGCCCGCTCGCTTCACCCGCCGAGGTTGCGGCGGCGAGCGAGGCGGTGTTCACCATGGTTACCGCCGGGAGCGATGTCGAGTCGATCGCGCTGGGGCCGGAAGGGATTGCTCAGGGCGCGTCGTCCGGGTTGATCCATGTGGACATGAGCACCATCTCGCCCGCCATCGCGCGGGACGTGGCGCGGCGCCTGGGCGAGCGCGACATAGCCATGTTGGATGCGCCGGTCTCGGGCGGTGTGGCGGCGGCCAAGACGGCGTCGCTCACCATCTTCGTCGGTGCAGAGCAGGCCGTCTTCGAGCGCGCGCGGCCGCTGCTGGCCTGCCTGGGCAAGGCCATTTTCCACATGGGTCCGCCGGGAACGGGTCAGGTGACCAAGCTGGCCAACCAGATCGCCCAACTCGCCTGCCTGCAAGGTGCCGCCGAGGCGCTGCTGTTTGCACGCGAGCAAGGCGCGGACGCGGCCAAGGTGCGTGAGGCGGTCATGACCGGGTATGGCGCCAGCCGCATGCTCGACGTGCTCGGCAAGAAGATGGTCGAGCGCGATTTTGCCGCCGGTATCGTCGCCGCGTTGCACCACAAGGACATCGGCATTGCGCTCGATCTCGCGCACGAAGCCGGGCTGCCGCTGCCCGTTACCGCGCAGGTGATGCAGCAGCTCAACGCGCTCATGGGCAGCGGCCTTGGCGAGCAGGACACGAGCTCGCTGTTGCTCGTGCTGGAACAGATGCGGGGGCGAACCGTCAGGAGGAAAGAGCCATGAGTCAGACCGTCAGTATCACGGTTACCCAGCAAAGCAATTACCAGTTCCTGGTGGATTTCGGCGCTGCCATGCCACAGCTGCTGGCCGATGAGCCCGCGCCGTTGGGTGGCGGCGCGGGGCCGTCGCCGAGCCACCTGTTGCTGGCGGCGGTGGCCAACTGTCTGTCGTCGAGCCTGTACTTTGCCCTGCAAAAATTCAAACAGGATGCCGGCGGAATCACCACCACGGCCAGCGCGCGCATCGACCGCAACGACGAGAACCGCCTGCGCGTGCTGGACATCGCCATCACCATCCGTCTCGGCAAGGGCGGCACGGAGATCGGCCATCTGGATCGCATCCTGTCCCAGTTCGAACCGTTCTGCACGGTCTCGCAGAGTGTGCGCCAGGGAATACCGATCAGCGTCGTTGTCGAGGATGGTCTGGGCGTGCGAGTGAAGTAAAAGCCGGACAGCTTTAATCCCGCCACTCCGGTCCTTGCGCCGGGATCACGTGGTCTCGCGGATTTTCACCTTGTGAAGAAACTCGCCCAACTTCGGGTTCGCGTACACCCCGAAGGCGTCGACCAAGGCGCCGCGAATCCCGTCACGGCTTTCGATGGCGTAAACCACCGCCATGTCGTCGGGGTTGCTGGCCCCTTCAAACCGGTAATGCTCGACGATCGTCAACTCCTCCGCCCCGAACGAGCGTCCGAGGTCAACGGCGGTAAACGCATCGTCGAGGTATTCGAAGTTCGCCGTGAATCCGCGCCGCGCCAACTCGGCAAGCGTTTCGGTGACGCTGCGATACGGGTTGACTGACATTAGGTCACCTCGAATTCCGCGGCGCACAATCCCAGACGGGAAGTGGACGAAGGATTAAGCGTTAATCCGTACGCCGCTTTTTTCTGTAGGTCGGCCTCGCGCGAGCGGCACCGGCCGTGCCGCATCCTCGAAGCGGTCGGCGCTCTGAATCAGGATCTCCGTGACCGTCCCGCGGTGCGACGAACCTCGAGGCGGTTGACCACGTCGCGCACGCCGACCAGATACCAGGCGTCGTACTCGGCGAGGCGCCGTTCCTCCTCGGTGGCCACGATGCCGCTCAAGGTCACGACGTTATGGCGCACGCTGATGCCGAGATCGTCGGCATGCGGCATGAGCGGGTCCTTCTCCAACACCAGGCGCAGGGCATCGGTGATTTCGCCGTCGTTGATGGCTTCGGGCGGTACGACGGCCATCACGTTGAGAACGTCGCGGCAACCGGGTGCCCACCAGGCGAGCGCACCGGTCATCTGTTTGTGCGACAGGCTGCCGATATGGCCGGTGAGCTGAACCACGCCATCTTCAACGGTCACGCCGATCACGTCCTTGCTGTCTGGCGGGACACGCAGTGTCTCCATGATACCTTTGTGATAGGCATGCAGCGCGCAGTCGCGCAGTGTCGGTTCGTCGAGCATTGACTGCGTGATCGAGGCGCGGATCGCGCCATCGCCGCGCGGCTCGCTCGGACGTACGCGCAACCGGTCCATGATGCCGTCCACACCGTCGACACGGCTGACACACTCGTAGGCGCGACGTTTGGCGATGATGTTCTCGACCTCGCCCTCGAGCACGAGCGAGCGGTTGGTGACGTTGTACTCGATGCGCATCGGCCAGCGATGCAGGTTCACCGCCGGCTCGCGTTCTAGCGCCGCGAGCACGGCCTTCTCCACAGCGGTTCGTTCGGCCATTGCACCTCCTTTCGCGGCGCTCAGGCCGCCTGCGGCATGCCGTGCAACATCTCTTTGAAGCGTGCCCATTCGGTCGCGGCCCAGATCTCGGAGTGGGCGCGTCCATAGGCGCGGATCAGGGTGGCGACCTTGGCGGCGGTCTCGACATCCGGCGCATTGAAGATATCCAGGTAATCGTACGGCCCGAGCAGCGCATAGCTCTGACACCATTCCACCTCCGGACACTCGGCACGGATATGCTGCATGGCATCCTGCTCGAGCTTCTCCAGGGTTTGCGGCGCTCTTACCGCCTCCGGCGAGACGCGCGTGAGCATGATAAATGTGGACATGGGTTCACCTCCTGGTTGTGAAACGGCGCCGGCAGTTTGGCGCGGCGAATGCGCCTGCGCCCACGCCAGCATCGGTGTGTGATGTTGATTAGCCTATGCCGGTAGCAAGGCGCTTGCCTTGAGGCAGGTCAAAAAACGCTGCCTGGCAGCCCGCGCGCGACGTCGGCCAGGAGGCAGGGGTCATGGCGGGAGAGACGTAAAACGGGCCGTTTGTTGCGCAAACACGCCCAGCTTCAACCAGCCGGGGAAGGCCTTCGCCAGCCGTGACGGGCCTCGTAGCGTGATCAACCGCTGGCGCAGGGCGTCGCGCAGGTTGAGCTCGCCGGCCCACACGCGCGTCATGGCGAACAGGTCGGCGTTCACCAACAGATCCACTTCATGGCCGGGGTCCTTCAGGCACAATTCGACTTCCGGGCGCTCCAGCACCAGCCACCAGTTCTTCATCCCCTTGGTTCCACGTGGCAGGCCACTGAACTCGAATTGCACGACCACACGTCGTTCCGGCAACGCCTCGGTGTGGAGACGCCGGTGCAGGTCCCACATCAGCAACGAGGGATCGAGGTCTTCCGTGGACACGTGCGTGTACACCCAGCGCAGCCCCCACTCGCCGAGTTGCAGGATGATGGGTCGCAGCTCCTCGCCGGCGCGGCTCAGCTGATATTCGAAGCCGTGCCCGTTTGTTTTCGGGAGGCGCTCGACGATGCCCGCGTCCTCGAGCTCGCGCAGCCGTTGGGCCAGCAGCGTGCGCGACATCAGCGGCACGCCGCGTTGCAGTTCGTTGAAGCGACGGCTGCCGCACAGCAGTTCGCGCAGCACCAGCGGCGTCCAGCGCTCCGCGAAAATTTCGCAGGCGGCCGCGATCGGGCAGAACTGGCCATAGCGGTACATGGCGACAATATAAACACTGCGCCGCCGCCGCGGAAGTCCAGTTTCTGGACTATCACATCCCGCCCGTGCCGGTTAGCGTGAAGCCGTTCATTAACCCTGCGCGAAGGAGGAAATGTCATGGCTGAGCCCAATTACACGGCCGGATCAACGGCCACTCTGAAATCTGCTTACAGACAGGAGACGGACATGAATACAAGCAAAGGTGAAACCGGACAGGTCATCGCCAGCGCCGCTGAGGTGTACGAGGAATTTTTCCTGCCGGCGTTGTTCCAGGAGTGGGCGAGCCGCGTGGTGGAGGCGGCGCGCATTCAGCCCGGCGAGCGCGTGCTCGACGTGGCGTGCGGCACCGGCGTGCTGGCTCGCGCTGCCGCCGCGCACACTGGCGCGCACGGCACGGTGGTGGGCTTCGATCTCAACGAGGGTATGCTCGCCGTGGCCCGGCGCAAGGCGCCGCACATCGAATGGCGCCAGGGCCGTGCCGAAGCGCTGCCTTTCGACGATGCCAGCTTCGACACCGTCGTCAGTCAATTCGGCTTGATGTTTTTCGAGGACCGGCCAGCCGCGCTCCGCGAGATGATGCGGGTGTTGCGGCCGGGCGGGCGGATGGCGGTGGCGGTCTGGGATTCGCTCGACCGCATCCCGGGCTATGCCGCCGTCACCGGGCTGTTGCAGCGGCTGTTCGGCGAACCGGCCGCCGATGCGCTGCGCATGCCTTTCACGTTGGGCGATCCCCAGGGCCTGCGCTCGTTGTTCTCCGACGCCGGCATTCCCACGGCCCGAATCATGACGCAGCGGGGTACCGTCCGGTTTCCGTCGATCGAGTCGTGGATGTACACCGACGTGAAGGGCTGGACGCTGGCCGACATGATCGATGACGCGCAATTCGGTCTGTTGCTCGAGGAGGCGCGGCGCGAACTCCGGCGTTTCGTGACCGCCGACGGCACAGTCGCTTTTGATTCTGCGGCGCACATCATCACCGCTTCCAAGTCATAACAAAAAAATGGGGAAGAGGCCGGAGACTACCGCTCATTATTGAAGATGGCTTGCGGCTGATGGTCAGGTGCGTTTGAGATGCGCATAGGCCGGCAACGTCTGTAAACGGGTATCGGTAAGCGCGCCGCCGATGGTGAAGTGATACAGGCTTTGGAATGCCTGGGTTTGTAGCCCCAGCAAGTCGTGCACCGCGTCGTCGAAGTAGCAGCCGATGCCGGTGCCACGCAGCCCGGCGGCTTCGGCCTCGAGATACAGCACCTGTCCAAGGATGCCGGCCTCCCAGAAGAGTTGGCGGTAAGTCCACGGCGCCTGCGCCAGGCGCGCTTCGTATTCGGCCAGCATGCCGAGGCTGAAGGCGCCGTCGGCGGCGATGTCCTGATGACAGGACAGGGTGCCGGCCGCGCTGCGGGCATCACCCGCCACCAGCCGATACAGCCGGAGGTGCGCCGGGCAATCCGCAACCCGCAGCCATTCGAATTCGGGCGACAGTTCCGCGCGCAGTTTGGTTTCGATCCGGTCGTTGCGTAGAAACAGATACAGCCCGGGAGCAAGGTCATCGACCCGATGCACGAACAGCACCAGATGCACGCGCGGTTCCCAGTCGAGCGCGTCCCACGGCGGGGTGGCGGGGCGGGGCAGCGTCATGTCGAGCATGCGATAGAACGTGTGTGCCGCAATGGCCGTGACGCCATCGAAGGCCTGCGCGCTGCGCCGTTGCTTGATGATTTCGACGGCGCTTTGCGCGCAGTCGCTGCCGACCGGTTCAGGAAGGGTGGGTACTTGCCAAAGGGTCTCCGGTGTCGGCGGCTTCGTGCAGGCCAGCGCCACTTCATCGATCACCGGCCAGTCATGACCATGTTGGGGTGAAAGCACGTTGGCCCGTCCTTGCCATTGGCCGTTCCCCACGGCGTGCACGCACGCGTTGGGTGCAAAAGCGCGGTCCGCGGCGCCGGGCCGGCGGACGGTGATCCGCAACAATGCGTCCGGGTGTTCGCGTTCGGCCACGCCGAAGTCGGCGTCACGATCGAGCCCCAGGAGCGCGCCGATGTCGGCGTCGCTGCATGACGTCAGCAACCGTGTCTGCCAACCGAGCGTGGCCGCCGCATAGCGCACGGCGGCGATCGCGTGACCGGCATCGTGCTGGCAATAACGGTAGGCGCGCTCGCCGTATTTCCATGCTTCGCGCCAAGGGATCGAAGTGAGGCCGATAAGAAAGGAATCGGGTGGAAGGAAGGTGTCGCGCTCGCTGGGCGCCATGCCGAGGTGGCAGCGCTGTTCGAGCACGTGGTCGCGGCTCATATAATGGTACACACCGTTCTCAACCCCCTCGCAGCCGGCAACCACTACATAGGCCTCGGTGGGATGCAGGTTGCCGCTGGAAGGGTTGCAACGCAGGAACCAGCGGTCGCTGCCATATTGTTTCCAGGCGGACAGGCCAAAGGAAAGCTCCAGCAGCGCGGCGATGTGATTCAGGGTCAACGGCTGTGACGCGATTGCCCGTGGCCGGTAAAGATCGACATAGCGCGGGCGCGGCACCTCGGCCAGCAGCGGCAGTTCCCGCTGCGTGCTGCCGGCATAATGGCGGAAGGGATTGGGCTGGTTCTTCCAGTCCAGGCCGCCGGGTCCAGCGGCATAGCGCTGCAACTGGTGCTTGCTGCGCTGGTGGTAGGCCAGGACGGCGTCGAGGGAGGTGGTCATGGCGGCGCCGTTATACCTAATAAAAGGGGATGCTTGAATGCGTAGCGGAAAGGATGGGCAAGGGCGCACTTTCTCGTCCCATGCAATGGCTCGGCTTTGTCGGGCCCCATCATAGCCTGGCCCATTTTTATTGCGCAGCTCGAAACCAGTCTCCACGCGGACGTGTCCGCCCGTAAATACCCCTAATCTGGACATGCCGGGACGGTCGTCTAGTCTAAAATTCTGATCAGCCTAAAAAGCTGATCAGGGTTACTTGGAGGATACACTTGTTTGGTGTTTGGCCAGGGCCGGCAGAATGGACACAGGCAACGTCAATCCCGAGATTCAATCATGAAATTCCGAACCCTACTGCTGGTGCTGTTGGTGGGCGCCACCGCCTATCTGACCTTTGAAGTGTCACAGAATCGGGACCCGCTGGCGCGCTTTGCCGGCATCCTCAAAGCTGGCGCCCCCGCCGCGGCGCCCACGCCGGTACAAGAGATTTCGACCGCGACAACGCCGGCCGAGGACGCGTTGGTGCTGTCCTCGCCGCCGCGCGAGGACGCCGCGGAAGGTGCCAAGCGCTTCGGCCCGGTCGCCGATTACCTGTCCCAGGCGCTGGGCCGCAAGGTGGTCTATCGGCACCCGGGAACCTGGGGCGGTTATCAGAGCGACATGCAACGCGACATTTACGACCTCGTCTTCGACGGACCGCACTTCGTCAGCTGGCGGGTCGAGAAGGTTCGCCACCACGTGCTGGTGAAATTACCGGGTGAGTTTCGTTACCTCGGGTTCGTGCGCGCGGACAACACCCGTATCAAGGACATCGAGCACTTCGCCGGCCAGCCGGTGTGTGTGCATGCGCCGCCCAATCTCGGCACGTTGATGCTGCTGAGCGCGTTCGACAACCCGTCACGTCAGCCTTCGATCGTCATTACGCATGGCTACGACGGTATTTATAAAGGTGTGCTGGAGGGCAAGTGTGTGGCTGGGATGCTGCCGAAAAATCACCTTCAGAAGTATGACAAGGATGGCAAACAGATGCGCGTGGTGTACGAGCATCGCCCTGCCCCGGAACAGGCCTTTACTGCCGGAACGCGCATATCGGCCCACGAACGGGAAAAGGTCGCGAACGCGTTGATAGCACCGGGCGCCGAGACGATACTTGCCAGCTTCCGCGAGGCCTATGCATTTGATGGCTGGTTCGTGCCCGCCAACGATGCAGAATACGCCGGCCTAGCCGCCTATCTCAAACCGGTCCAGGGCTTCTATCGCTGAACGCGAGCGGATCTTCCCGCGGGAGGCGGTGCTGAGTCGATACCCGCAAGCCAGAAAACAAAATCTTGACCGGGCACGAGGGGGCAGGTTTATTCTCTTGTCTCCGAACGGGTAGTGATTTATGAAATCGTCCACGCTTCTGCTGATCGCCGGTCTGCTGACATTTCCCGCGATGCTGGCAGCCGAGACCGTCAACCACGATCATGGCGCCGGAGCCCAGCACAAAATCGAACTCAATGCCGGCAAGAAATGGGCTACCGACGAGCCCTTGCGCAAGGGCATGACCGCGATCAAGGGGCTTGTCGGTGCCGCCCAGCAGGCGGCGCATGCCGTCAAGTTGACGTCCGTCCAGTACGATGCCTTGGCGAACAATGTGAACGCGCAGGTCACCTACATGGTGCAGAACTGCAAGCTCGATCCCCGGGCCGATGCACAGCTCCACATCGTGATTGGCGACATCGCGAAGGGCATCGAGACGATGCAAGGAAAACATCCCGGCAAACGACGGGCGCTTGGCGTGGTGGAAGTAATCACGGCCCTGAATACCTACGGCGAGTATTTCAACCATCCCGGCTGGCAGGCGATCAAGCTGGCTCAGTAAGAGCCGAGCGGGATCAGAGGTCGGTGGCCAAAGAACCGAACCAGCTGGCGAACTGTCCCAGATAATCCGGCACGCATTCTTCGTGATCGCGTGGAATCGCGACCGGCGTGGTGCAGTCGATCAGCGCCAGGTCTGTTGCACCGGCGGAGTTCATCGCGTCACGCGCCGTCGTGGCGTTGAAATACGGCGCAATGCTGTCGTCCACCCCGTGGAACAGGCGAGTGGGCGAGCGCGGCGCCCACCGATAGATATCGTTCGCGGCAAAGGCGGCTTTTACGGTCGTCTCTCCCGTACCCAGGAATCCGGTGCGGAAACTGGTGGTGAACAGATCAGCCGAAGCCGTGGTCAGCGCAGCGCTGATCGCACTGCTGCTGTGGGTGCCGTCGTAATAGGTTGCAACCACCGTATCGTAGGGTGACTGGAAAATTCCACTGAGACGATTCCACTGATACCAGCGATCGTATGCCTTGAACACAAAACCGGCGATCTCCGGATGGGCATTGGTGGCCAGTCCAACCATGAACTGCGTGGTGGCGGACATGTCATAGGGACCGGCCGCCGCCAGCGACGCGGTGAGGGGGAATTCCAGCGGCAGGTTTTGCTCCATCTCCTTTTGTGCCGCCAGGGTGGCGTAACCACCTTCCGAGTAACCCGTCAGGAACAGCTGGCCGTTGGCGACGATGTTGTGACGCGCGAGCAATTGGCGCGTGGCGCGCACCATATCGACGATCGGCGCCGCCAGTCCCTGGGCGTGAACATAGGGATGCACTTCGCTAGCGGAGGCCCCGTAGCCGATGTAATCCGGCATCAGGATAATGTAGCCGGTTCCGGCAACCGCGAGCAGGGTGGAATCGGTACTGGCATTATTGCTCGGTGCATCGGCGTTACGAAACAGGGTCGCGTGCTGAAAACTCAGCATGGGGCTGGCGGCGCCGGCGAGTTTGAGCGGCCAGGCCACCACGCCCGAAGCCTCTATTAACCGGCCATCCGGCGTCACCGTACGGTAGGTAATCCGCCGCAGCGTGACACCGTACTTACCGCTGAAAGCAGAGGTATCCACACCGAGCGCCGCCAGCGCGGCGATCGCCAGGTTTATTCCGGAAACTCCGACGGTGGCGGAAAAGGTATCCGAGAGCAGGTCGCCGCGCCGTGGGACAGCTGCCGGCGAGGCCGAATCGCCCGCGTCCCCGCAGGCGGATATTCCTGCCAGGCAAACAACTATCGCTATCCTGCACCAGCGGCGGACGGAATTCAGTGTCATCGCAGCTCAATCGGCGTTACAGAACAACCTAAGTTACAACTTACCTGGATCCTGGTTCAACGCAATACGCGGACTGCCGCGGGGATTCCGCGCTGCGCAGCGTTTATTGCACGCTGTATCCGCGCGCCTCGAGGCAGGCCTTCATGGCGCGCTGATAGTCGGCTCGCTTGGCGGCGTGCTGTGCTTCCGACACGTTCCCGCCCGGCCGGCTCGGATCGAAGCCGGTCTGTTCCGTCGCCCAGCGATGGCACTGGTAGCGGTCCGTCGTCTGCTGCTGTTCGCTTTGTCCTTTCATCGGATAGACGAACAACTCACCCGACGTCGGGGGTGCCTCGCTGACCTCGGTTTCCGGCGGCGGTTCCGTGACGACATACGCGCTCTGCTCCGGCCGCCAGACATAATAAATACCGCCAGCGTAGTAATATGGAATGCCGCTGACCCAGATGGTGGTGTAGTACGGCGGCAGAAACGGCGCGATCAGGCCGAATGGCGGCAGGACGACAATGAAGCGCGTGCCGGAAGGCCGATACCATACGCCACCGTGGTAATAATATTTCACGCCGCGGTGCGGTATGACCCGATGTCCCGGCGGCAACACCGGCACGGCGTGGCCGCGCGGCGGATAGTAACGGTCATGGCGATAGCGGTTGTCGAGCACATAACCGGGCGGCCGCTTGATGACCGTGTCATGGCGGACGGCATCGCGGCGCTGCACCTCGCGCTGGGCCTTTTCCTTCCGGCCGCGATCGTCATCTTTGTCGCGATCGGCCGACACGGGAACCGCCACGCAGGACAGCACAACTGCCAGGGCCAACACGGGGCGCAGCAGGCGATTGATCATCATGACGTTTTCTCCTTGCCTTTCACTGTGAACAGCACTGGGTGCATCGCTCAGTGGACGGTGTAGCCGCGCCCTTCGAGACAGGCGGTCATGGCGCGCCGATAGCTGCTGGCCTGCTGCTCGATGCGGGCCATGCGTTGCGCCTGCTGCCGGTCATAACGCTGCTGGACGCGTTCGACCTGCTCCTGCCGCGCGGCGTCCGAGGCAGCGCCGACCATGCCGCCCGCGACGGCACCAACCACCGCACCTCCGGCGGTTCTGCCCGGCGGTGACACCACGGCGCCGAGGACGGCGCCGGTCACGGCACCGGCCGCCGTGTCGCGGCCCGGGGGAGCAGTGGGTATGACCCGCACGCGCTGATGCGGCGCGAGCCCCGCTGCGCTTGGATCGAAACCGGTCTGCTTCCTGGCCCAGCGATAACACTCGTAGCGATCACGATCCTGCTGTGCTTCGCTTTGGCCCTTGTTGGGGTAGAAATAGACTTCGGTCACTGGCGGTGGGAGCGGCGGCTCCGCCACAGGCCGGGTGGGCGCCGGCGCGCAGGCCACGACCAGGAGCGCCGCGAGCAAGGCCGGCAGCCGCAGCCGATTCTGCTGCGGTCGCGCACCCGCAATGGATTCCTTTGTTCCGGCCGTAATCATGTAACGATACCTCCGCTTTCTGTGTAGTCGTCCATTCGCTGTACACCGGGCGGTTTGTTCAGAGGCCGGCATGCATGCGTCCGATCCGGATGACAAGCAGGAAGACAGGTAGATGTTTCCCTTTAGCTGTGCGAAGGCCGAATCCGCTGGCGACCCTTCGGCCGCTCACACGAACAGTCAAAATGATGATGGTGATTGCAAACGATTTCCTTGATGAATCTCAAGGTATCGGTCTGCAATCAGGGGACGGCCCGTCCGGCTTCCCGCAGGCTGCGAATCGAAAGAAATCCATAGCATTGCGGTAAACGATTAATGTCAGCTGGGCATCAGAGTCAGGAGAGAACCATTCTTGTCTGCGACAGTTATCCGCATTGTGTAGCCGTTTATCAGGCATTGCTTCTATGCCAATGAAAAGCAATTTATATTGATGCGGCATCCTAAATAAAATCATCGGCTTCTGCTGCCAACGGCTCATCGAATGACACCTTCTGCCGCGCATCTCCGGCGCTACCTCCTTTTCGGTTTCCTGTTTGTGCTTCCAGCTGCTGCCGACTACGTCGTTCCCGACTTCAGCCTGCCGGGGCGCGACCAGACGGTAAGTCTCGGCGCATTGCGCGGCAAGGTGGTTTACGTCGACTTCTGGGCATCGTGGTGCCAGCCCTGTCGGCAATCGTTTCCCTGGATGAATCGCCTGCAGAAGCGCTATCAGGAACAGGGGCTGGTTGTTGTGGGCATCAACCTGGACAAGTCACGCGAACTCAGCGACGACTTTCTGAAAAAGACTCCGGCAGACTTCATCGTTGCGTATGACCCGGAAGGCAAGGTGGCGTCCGCCTACCGCGTGAAGGGAATGCCAAGCAGTTATTTGATCGACCGTCAGGGGCGGATCCAGAAGACCCATATCGGTTTCCGCGAGGAGACCAGCGCCGACGTGGAGTCAGCCATCCGGGCCTTGCTCGAAAACCAATAATCCGGAGCCACGCCATGCCTGTCAGGCTGCTGATCGTTACCGTGGCCATGTTTGGCCTGACCGCCTGCACGCTCGGGCCGGTACATCCATGGGATCGCGACCTGCTGGCCGAGGAAAAGATGCAGCTGGTTCCGGATGCGGTTGAGAATTTCCTCGACGAACACATTTACTTCAGCAAAGAAGCGGCGAGCGGAGGCCAGGGCATCGGTGGCGGTGGTTGCGGATGCAACTGAACGCCGGCACTTCGATTCGCGGCGCCCTCGCGCTCGCGACCTGCACCCTGCTCGGTACCTCGTTGCAGGATTCCAGGGCGGATGCGTCCGCCGACGACTGGCGCGTCGACGGCGGCGTTCTCTATTATTCCGAGCAGGACCGGGTCACCGTGGTCGAGCCCGTGTTTTTCCTGCGAAAGAAAACCGGTGAAGACAGGTATTTCAATGCGCGGCTGATCTTCGACACCATGAGCGGTGCGTCCGCCAACGGCGCCACTGCCACGAATACAGCGCAAACCTTCACCTCGCCGTCCGGCACCACCACCTACACCACCCCGGCCGGCGAGACCCCGCTGTATAAGTTCAGCGACGAGCGCGTTGCCCTCGCCCTCGAGTGGGAGCGCCCGTTCGGTCGCGAGCGCCAGATGGTTTACGGCATCAACGCCTCGGTGGAAAGCGATTACATGAGTGTCGGCTTGAGCACGATGCTGCTGCAGAATTTCAACGACAAACTCACGACCCTGACCACGGGTCTTTCGGCGAACTACGATTCCGTGTCGCCCGATGGTGGCGTGCCGGTACCGATGCAACTGCTGAGCACCGTCGTTGCCCCGCCACCGGCGGACGAAGAAGAAGGCGAGGATGAAGGCGGCGAGAGCAAATCCACGTTGGATGCCATTATCGGCGTCACCCAGGTGCTCACACGCCGTGCGCTGACCCAGTTCAATTACAGCATCGGTTTTTCCAGCGGCTATCTCAATGATCCTTACAAGGTCATATCGGTCGTCGACGGGTCCACTGGCGCAACCGTGGATTACCGGTTCGAGAGCCGTCCCGACAGCCGTCTGCGCCAGAGTTTGTACTGGAAGTACGTCTACCATCTGCCGCGCGACGTGGTGCACTTCGCCTACCGTTACTACTGGGATGACTGGGGCATCACCGCCCATACTGCCGATTTGCATTACCGTTTCGAACTATTTGGGCGGAGCTACCTTCAGCCGCATCTTCGGTACTCTGCCCAGACCGCAGCGGATTTCTATCACCACAGTCTGGTGAATACCGCTCCGGTACCGGCCCATGCCAGCGCCGACTACCGCCTCGGTGACTTGGCGACGACCACCTATGGCCTCAAGCTCGGTCTGCCCGTCGGCAAGAGCAGCGAATTCAGCCTGCGCGTTGAATCGATGAAGCAGACCGGCGACAGTTACCCGGCGGATGCCATCGGCGTGCAGCGCAACTTCGATCTTTTCCCCACCATCAACGCGACCATCGCCCAGATCACCTATACTGGCCGCTTCTAAACGTGCAGGGTGTCCATGACACTGCTTCGCCGCCAGGGATACTGGGAAGGTGAATTCACGGCGATGGCCAGCCCGTGCGCCGTGCTGGCCGAAGTCGACACGGCCGCCGAAGCGCGTCGCCTGCTGGACATCGCCCGCGGCGAAGCACAGCGTATCGAGGCCAGGTTCAGTCGCTATCGCCAGGACAACATCGTCCATCGCATCAATACCAGCGCCGGCCAACCCGTGGAGGTTGACGATGAGACGGCCCTGTTGCTCGACTACGCGGACCGCTGCCATGCCCTCAGCGAAGGGCGTTTCGATATCACCTCTGGCGTGCTGCGCCGCGTCTGGCGGTTCGACGGCAGCGACCGCCTGCCGGAGCCAGCCGCGATCGCGGCCCTGCTCCCGCTGATTGGTTGGGATAAGGTCTTGTGGCAACGTCCGCGCCTCACTCTGCCGGCGGGCATGGAAATCGATTTCGGCGGCATCGGCAAGGAATATGCGGTCGACCGCAGTGCACTGTTGTTGCAGGCCGAGACCCGCTCCAGTTTTCTCATCAACTACGGCGGTGACTTGTTTGCCAGCGGCGCGCGTCACAACGGCCGCGGCTGGCAGGTCGGCCTCGACGATCCTTCGGTCACGGGTCAGGGCAGTGTCGGCGGCCTTGAAATCAAGCGCGGCGGTGTGGCCACGAGCGGCGACGCGCGGCGCTTTCTTCTCAGGAGCGGTATCCGCTACGGCCATATCCTCGATCCGCGCACCGGCTGGCCGGTGCCGGACGCGCCGCGTTCCGTCACGGTCGTGGCGGCGACTTGTCTTGAGGCCGGAATGCTGTCCACGTTCGCGATGCTCATGGGCAAGCAGGCCGAGACCTTCCTGGCGGGTCAGCACGTACAGCACCATGTCATCCGCTAGTTCAGAACAAGCACATCTTCTCCGTGTTCGTCATGCCGGCGTAAGCCGGAATCCAGGGGTTTTAAAGAGATTCCTGGATGCCGGCTTACGCCGGCATGACGGGTCTAAGGACTTGTTCAGAGCTTCCCTAGCGGTCCCGAGCCTGTCACGCACTCTAGAACTAGAAACGAAGCTCCCGTTCAGAACCAAACGCCATGTCCCTGCCAGTGACCGGGTCATAAAACTGTACGCGCTTGGCAAGCAGCTGGAGCGGATGGGAGAAGTCGTCATCTTTTTCCGGAAGCAGATTCGGGTAAACACGGTCGTTGAGGATCCTGAACCCCAGACCGCTCATGTGCAGGCGCAGTTGGTGAGTCTTTCCGGTCACCGGGCTCAATTGAAACCGCCCGCGGTTTCCCGTCACGTCCACAAGCTGGATGTGGGAGCGGGCATTCACGATCCCCGGAACGGTCTTCATTCTGAAGCGCGGTTCTCCGCGAACGATTCTGTTTTCGACAACCCATTGCTTTGCTTGCGGGGAGCGAATGAATTCGGCCAACGCGTGGTAAGTCTTGGTGACCTTTCCCTGCACGAAGAGATCGTGATAAAGGCCGCGGGTTTTCCGGTTGACGGAGAAAATGACAAGCCCCGCGGTCTCACGGTCGATGCGATGCAGTGGCGCGAGATCGGCAATTCCGGTGCGCGACCGCAAGCGGGTCAACAGGCATTCATTCACGAAGCGGCCGCCCGGGATGACGGGAAGAAAATGCGGCTTGCAGGCGATCAGCAATTCGTCGTTCTGAAACAATATGGTTTCAGAAAAAGGAATGACCGGCTCGTTTTCGACCTCGCGGAAATAGAATATCCGTTTCGCGGGGGCGTACTTCGAATCCGCCGTGATCGGGGCGCCATGGTCGTCCAGCACCTTGCCCGCCTGGATGCGTTGCGCCCAGCTGTCCCGAGCGATGTTCGGAAACGTTCTGGCCAGGAACTCCAGTATCGATGGATACGGCTTCTCCATTGCCGGCAGCGTCACGACAGAAGGCGTCTTGGACATCACCATCTCGAGTATTTCCCGGAGTGCTTCGTTCACCAACAGGCGGTAGACTGCGTTTCTTGAACCAGGCTGCCGAAATGGATCAGGGGGCCGACGAAATGGTAACGGAGCGGATGGGATAAATCACCCCGGTCCGTTTATGATGGTGCCGTCGTCGGTGGCACGGGCCACCACCGGAAATAAGGAGAAAAACAGGTGAACAAGACCGTTTCGCTGATCGTGCTGGCGTGGTTGACCCTTGGCCTGGCGGCCTGCCAACATATCGAACTGCAGTACGCACCGGAAAAGTACGCCAAGCTCCGCGGCATCGAACTCATCACCACCCCGCCGACACGCCCCTATGAACTGGTTGCCAACGTTGAGGGATTCGGCGGTCGGCATACGGCGAAGGAAACCATGATCAATAGCATGATCGAAGCGGCGCAGAAGGCCGGTGCGCGCGCCTTGATTCCCATGGAGTTTGCCGGCGAAGGCCGCAACGCGACCAGGGGCCTGGACCTGTTCGTCTTCACCGAAAACAATCGCACCGTCACCAAGGGCCGCGCCATCCGCTGGACGGGTAACTGACGTAGCGGAGCAATTGGCCGTCATCGTCTCCGGTATCCGCCGCAAGCCGATCCGCACAGCTTGCCCGTACTCACTTATACACGCACTGAACTAGGCATTTTATTCGCTGGGGTGTAGGCGTATAAGCATGGATACCGGACGCGGTTCGTGGCAACCGTTGGCCGGAGCTGTCAGGACCGCCACGGGCAAAATATCGCCACACAAATGGAGGTGCTTTCTCATGGAAACTGAAAACATTGGCACCCCGGTATCCCTCTTCGATGCCCCCAATTACGTGGCCATGGGTTTTCTGCCGCGCGACAGCGAGCAGAGCCACCGGCTGCACGAACCGGAACGTCTGCTCACCAACATCGATCCGATCACCGGTAACGATATCGCGGACTATCGGCAGCATCCGCATCACACCGACGGCAACGTGACGATGTATTTCGAAACCGAGGAGACCCGGCAGGCCTATCTCGACATGCCGGTCGATCACCCGTTCCCCTTGATCGACAATCCGGACGACGAGGGCATAGACGAGGGCTGAGCCGCGGCCCGGAACGTTGGACGGGTGCGAGACCGGCACGGGCCGGCTTCGCGTAGCGGAATCGTTGCGGTCGCGCGCCGGGATTTTTTGCGGGAACGCCTGCACATCCCGTGTCGCACGCGGGTCGCGGATGACGCGTGCCGCGAATCCGGCGATACTGTCGGTACATTCCAGGGAACCCCGAACGTCACGGCATGGACGACCCGTCCCGGCACATTCTCCACAGCGTCTTCGGCTACCAACAGTTCCGCGGCCCGCAGGCTGAAGTGATCGCCACGCTCGTGCGTGGCGACGATGCGCTGGTGCTGATGCCGACCGGCGGCGGCAAGTCGCTGTGTTTCCAGATCCCGGCCATCGTCCGCTCCGGCACCGGCATCGTGGTGTCGCCGCTGATCGCGCTCATGCAGGACCAGGTGGCGGCGCTCAAACAGGCCGGGGTGCGCGCCGCGTTCCTCAATTCGACACTCGACGCCGGGCAGGCGCGCGCCATCGAGGCGCAACTGCTGCGCGGCGAGCTCGACCTGCTGTATGTCGCCCCCGAGCGCCTGATGCTCGACCGCACTCTCGACCTGCTCAGCCGCGCCCCGCTCGCGTTGTTTGCCATCGACGAGGCGCATTGCGTCTCGCAATGGGGCCACGATTTCCGCCCCGAGTACATCCAGCTCTCGGTG